>Ga0209585_10000305_pt1 | contig 19141 bp, 8 predicted proteins | sample NGEPerone_FD_185491 | JGI IMG/M metagenome (GOLD analysis project Ga0209585, IMG submission 185491) | Arctic peat soil microbial communities from the Barrow Environmental Observatory site, Barrow, Alaska, USA - NGEE Permafrost154B-one... | ecosystem: Environmental > Terrestrial > Soil > Wetlands... | reverse complement strand
ACAAGGAATTTATGTGCCGGTTGATGACAGTTTGTCTCCAGGCAAAGGAAAGTGTACCGGCTTTTTTTACCTTGAATTTTACCCGTGTGGAATTTGTGCTATTGCAACAGGAACGCAAGGCTGACAGTTCCCGGCAAAATAATCCGGTTGATCAGTACTTGCTCAAAGCATTACTGTCCGTTTCAGGTGCGCTGGACTGGCTGCAGTTGCACGAAACCGGGCACTTGCATGATGCACCAAAACAGCAGACACCAGACTTTAATCCGCAATGGACGGCTGGCGTAATAGACCTTTTGGAAATAGCAATGGCCCTACACGAACGCCGGGCGATCAACAACGGAGAGGTATCTATTACCGCTACGGTAAATTTCTTTTTCAACCTGTTTGGCCTGAAACCGGGTAATTTCTTCTCAACTTACGGTGTGATGCGTACCCGTGCCAACAGCCGGACCTTGTTTATAGATGAACTGAAACGGTCGTTTGAAGGCAAAATGGACAGGGACGATAACAAAGAGGCCAGGCACAGACGGGAAAAATAAAGAGAATTTGTACCTGTCGGATTCGAAGAAATATCACTACCGTTTTAATTTTAATCAACGAAAAACTTCTCCGGAGAACGGTTGATAACGTTGACTTACTTAATCTTGTTGCCGTAGCAGATGCGACAAGGCAGGGTCGTTCTTTATCCGCTCCAGTTCATCCCCGACAATTTGTTTGGTTTCGGCCTTTATCCGGTTATAATTCTCCCGGATAATTTCCTTCATCCGGTCATTGCCTTGCTTGTCAATAAAGTTGGTAATTACCGGAATCTCCTGGTAGGCTTTAGTTTCAGCATCTACCTTTACACTATCGACCACAATTTCAGCATGAAAAATCTTCTGTTCGATACGTTCATCAAAATTATCGGCCACCGCGCCCACAAACATTCCCTGTGTAAGGTTCGATATTTTACTGGGTGGAATTAACGAATCCATTTGCGTGCTTATCGATGTTGACTTTTCCCGCTGGTTAATGGTCATCGACTGGCGTTTTTGCAAAACTTTTCCGAAACGGTCGCTCAACGTTTTTGCAGTTTCACCAACTACCTGACCGGAGAAAATATTTCCAACGGTGTTCATCACCACGGCAGCCTCTTTGTCACCGTAGTCACGTTTTAGCTGCGAGAAATCCTGAAAGCCCAGCAACACGGCCACTTTATTGCTTCGGGCGGTAGCAATCAGGTTGTCCAGCCCTTTGAAGTAAATCGTTGGCAACTCATCGATAATGATGCTACTCTTTAATTGGCCCTTTTTATTGACCAGCTTCACGATACGGGAATTGTACAGGCCCAGTGCAGCGCCATAAATATTCTGCCGGTCGGGATTATTGCCTACCACCAACACTTTCGGGTCGTCAGGATTATTAATGTTGAGTGAAAACTCATCACCGCTCATTACCCAGTACAGTTGTGGACTTATCATCCGGGACAACGGGATTTTTGCACTGGCGATCTGCCCCTGCAACTGGTCTTGTGCCCCGCCCAACCAGGCGTCCATAAAAGGCGACAGGTAGTTTTCAAGTTCAGGATATGAAGTCAAAATCGGGAAAATATCTTCGTAGCGCTTATTCAAAAATTCGATAGCGTGTGGGAATGTGCAATACTGTCCGTCTTTGTAAATTCGCAAGTACCAGATGATGGCTGCAAACAGGATAATCGGGGATTCCACAAAGAAGTCGCCCTGCTTCTGTACCCATGTTCTGTTCAGGTTGAGCATGATGGTGTAGGCGCTTTCGTATGCATCCGATATATCGCTCATAAACGACGGGTTGATCGGATTGCACCTATGTGAACGTGAAGGGTCGTCAAAATTGATGACATAGAATTTCGGAACCTTTTTATAATCCGAACGATGGTTTCGCAGGTGGTTATAAGCAATAGTCGATAAATCCGGGAATTTAAAATCGTATATATACAACGAAAAACCTTTTTCAATCTGTTGTTTGATGAACTGGTTTACCACTGCGTAACTCTTACCGGAGCCGGGCGTGCCCAGCACAATGGATGCACGAAAGGGGTTTACTACATTGACCCATCCATTGTTCCATTTCTTGCGGTAATAGAAACGGGTTGGCAGGTTGACCGAATACTCATTTTCGATTAACCGGGTTTCCTGCATAAACGATTCGTTTTCTGTATTGAAAACATCCTCCATCAGGTTGTTCTTTAGCAGGCGCGACATCCATATACCTGCGGTCAATAGGCAAAGGTACCCCACACTCATGGTCAGGATATAAAAGAAAGTACAAACCGTTGCAGGCAAAGGCAGATCAAGAAACCACCAGTTCATAAAAAAGAGGGAACCCCCAATGATTAGGAACAAATAAATTTTTCCCCAGGTAATCTTTTCTTCTTTGATGCCTTTTGTACCCAGGCACGAAAGTGCAAGGAAAACTATTGAAAACAGTTTTGTCCAAAGGATGGTGGTAAACAGTCCCGTGGTCCGGTTGAAATTCAAAAGGATTTTATCGACCACCCCAATATTGATTTTCCACTCATGAACTGAATGGTAACAAAACCAGTAAATATGGATAATCACCAGTAAAATGCTGATGGCCCGCATAAACTCCATAACCTTTGCCAAACCTCTTAAATCGTCTTCCTGTTGCATAATGATTCAGTCTTAACCGGTTGAGATGCGAAAGTAGAAGATGATCAGGTGCGGTTGGTAGGTTATAGTGATCTGGCAGCTTCTGGCATTGAGGTGGACACTTGTGGCCGTGAACATTGGCAGATAAATCAGAAAAATTACTATAGTTTTATCCTGATAAAAGTGTTACTGATTTACATTTTTATCGCGATAAAAATGTATTTTTATATCAATTCTAAATAAAGACAAGCATATGTATCGGGAATCAATTGCCAGTTTAAAGGAGTGGAAGGAAGATAAATTCCGTAAACCACTGATTGTGAGGATTGTGCCGACTCGCTCGGCTTTAAATTTATAAGCAATCGCCCAACGAGGTGACTTGGTCGTATAACCCAGCTCTAGTTGTAATCGGGACGAATTGATTTTTATAACAACACCATCGGTCGCAACTGGCAAATCTTTCCTCTTTATATTCTATTCGCGCTGAAAATCAAAAATTTCTTGCACATTCTTGCATTTACATGTATGTTCCGATACTTTAAATCCCCATAACGAAGCTAGATGAAGCAGCTCGAAGTGTCCGTCATCGGGAAGATTGTCCCCTAAAACGTAATATAAATAAGCATCCAATTTCCGGGAAGCAACGACAGAAGAGTTTTGAAGCTTTAGGTACCTGAAACAGCATTCCGCGGATTTGCAAACGGTTGTTCACCAATCTCTTCACGTTCTGAATTAAGCATTTCGAAAACGCTGAAAGGGAGTAAAATCTAACCACAGATCTCAAATTCAGGTGGATAATCTCCTTTCAACCGGAATGGGATACTTTTAATGGTTTTAACATTGGCGGTCACATCATCACCTTTTTCGCCGTCACCTCTCGTTACCGCCTTGACCGATAATCCGTTCTCATAAGTAAGACTAATTGATACTCCATCGAATTTAAGTTCACAAACATATTCTAAATTTTCATCGGTGAGTTTTCGAACCCGTTGATCAAATTCCGACACTTCTTATTCGGTATAAGTATTTGATAGCGAAAGCATTTGGTATTTATGGGCTACTTGTTTAAATTCAAGATTGAGATCGTTTCCAACACGTTGAGTGGGTGATGCTGCATCAAAAAGCTCCGTGAATTCATTTTCAAGCCCGAAAAATTCAGTCATCATCTGATCAAAAGCGTAGTCGTCAATTTCAGGTTTGTTCAGAACATAGTAGTTATAATTGTGCTTTTCAAATTCTTCCCTAAGATGCGATATCCGCTCGGATGCCTCAAGTTGATTCATAAAGTGACAAATTTGTTCAAGGAATAAAAACAGTAAAAATTCGGAATATACTGGTTCCAAAATTTGAGCGATTGGCTTCCGGCGACTGGCGGTTTGCTCCAGGCTTCAGCCTTCCAACTTCTTTCGAATTTTTTTCAATAACAATGATAATAATCATTTTTTTTATTATCACCTTTGCTGTTCCACAGATTAAATTTCATTTAATCTGTGGAAATATCAATAAAATAGCGAATTACCTACTAACCTTGAAATAAAATCTTAACCACCAATGAAAACATTTATAAGTATAATCTTTCTAACGTTATCTTTTGGTTCGTTTTCTCAAAACGCCAAAATTGACAGTTTGCAACAAAAGCTTACTCAAGCAAAAGGAATCGATCGTATAATAGTGCTTAATGACCTTGCTTATGCATATGGGTATGTCGATTTTAACAAATCAATTAGTTTGGCAAAAGAAGCCTTACTTTTAGCGGAAACACTAAAATATAACAAAGCGAAGGCACTGACTTACGACATTTTGGGGAGAGCCTATTTTATTTCGGGCAACTACAAAGTTGCGGAAGAGTACTATAACAAGTGCATAATAACGGCAAATAAGTATGGCACAAAAGAAGATATTTATAAGGCTCTTCGACATAAAACATTAGTGATTTATTCTACAATTGGACTAAAAGGATTTTCAAAAGACTCAACAGAGTCAATGCGAATTTTCAAGCAATATTTAAACTTAACAATAGAGAAAAACAATTATTTTGATTTTCGAGAAGGGCTGCAATTTTTTGTTTACGCTTTTTATTCTCAAAAATCAGATACTTTGATGATAAATAATTATTTTGCTGAACTTAAAAATTGCATGAAAAGTAATAGTGAATTTCTTGCCGCAATTTATTCAAACGAAGGTTTATTTTATGAATTTAACTTAGAATATTTCAAAGCAATTGAAAAGTACGAGCATGCATTAAAATTGACAAAAGAAATACCACTGAAAAAAATTTGCTTACACCAAATAGGTGTTATTTATTATAAAGTCAGGAAATACAAAGAATCTGTCCAATACTATAGTGAAGCTTTAGAACTACTTAAAAACAATGAGTCCGCATCAAATGCTTCATTAATATCTGTAATTGATTTAGGTTTAGGAACTGCTTATATGCAATTGAAAAATTATAAAACAGCATTGTCCTATTTCCAAAAGACACTTGATACTCCATATCTCACCATAAGAGATAAAGCAATAGTATATAATGATATAGGGCAGGCATATTTATCTGTTGACAGCCTTGATAAAGCTGAATTATTCATAGACAAAGCAATTGCAATATACGATAGTTTGAATATCAAAAACGAAAAACTTAGTGCATTAGGTGGAAAAGCTGAATTATTGACTCGTAAAAAACAATGGAATCAACTTTCAGTAGTTGTCAATAAAATTACAGTATTAGCTAGTGATGTTCAAGAGTATTATATGCTATATGATTGTTTTAAATTTTTAAGCAATTATTACGAAAATACTGGCAACTATAAAAAATCGAACGAATACTTGAAAAAATGGATAACGGTCAATGATTCTATCACAATAGAGACTTTGTAAATAAAATAAGCGAGTTTCGGTTTAAATACGAAACTGAGGAAAAAGAGCAGCAGATTAGTATGCAGCAAAGTACTATTAAGCAAAAGGATAAATTTATAGTTCTTTCGGTCATTGCAGGAAGTCTTATTTTCGCTGCATTATTGGTGATTTTCATCTTATACAGAATTAGAAACAAGGCATATAGACTTTTGGTTTATCAAAGTTTGGAAAACATGAGCAACGCGCAACTTGTAAAAATGACTGATCATGCAAATGAAGAGGATACTATTGAAACTAACAATTGTATTCCGGCGCTGGATGAAAAATTAAAAAAACGAATTGAAATTTCGTTAAACAAACAACTGGATGTAAAGGTATATCTGGAACCAAATTTTTTATTGAAAACGCTGGCTGAAAAATGTGGTACCAATCGCAGTTACCTTTCACAATTTATCAACGAACGGTATAATACCAACTTCAATACTTTCATAAATACACTTCGGATAAATGAAGCAAAACTGATTTTGTCAGACAGAAATAACGACATACCTTTAAAAGAATTATACCCCCGTCTTGGTTTCAGTACCTATTCAGTATTTAACGAAGCCTTTAAAAAACACGTAGGTGTTACCCCTAATTTTTACCTGAAAACGGTTAAAGAATTATTGGAGGCTTCAAATCTCCAATAAATTCGACAGTTTGGACTCTGTAATGTTTTGTGTGGGTAAAAGAATAACCCATTAACAAAAGCTCCTCAACTCATTGCGAAGTCCATGCCACGAAGTGGTTAAATTTGAATAACCCTCGGCAAAGCCGGGGGCATCGCAAAATCCCGACACAACAGCCACGAAGTGGTTGAATTTCCAGAAGCAATGTTCAGCCCACTTCGGGGCTGATGATGTGTGTGTTATCTTCTCCATGGGTTTGCACCCATGGTTATTGAAATATCACCCTTGTCAGGGCGATTAAATGAAACGAGCCATCGTTTGGGTTAACATCACTCACTTTTTATGTCAATATTCTATGGATTGGTAAATCCATAGAATATAACAACTATTTTTTTTGTTGATAAATATGAAATTCAGTTGCTTTGAACTAATTCGAGCATGATTTAGACGATGTTAAGCAAGCAACTTTGAATTACGAGCCGAATTACACTAATGTTAAGCAAGAAATCGCCGATAGCAAGCACGATCTTACCGATGTCGAACTGAATATTGGTGATGTTGAGCTTGACGGATGGGGTAACGGGCATGATTTCGGTAATGTTGAGCTTGATTTCAACGATTTCGTACTAAATTGATGATGTTTTTTATCTAAATAAGTAACCTTTTAAAACTTGTAAAGTATGGCGAATTCATCTTATCGGGTTAATATCCCAAAAAACGCTGAAGAATTATTGGATTTAGCAGCAAAAGTTTACCAGAAACACATCGATCTGGATGCTTCATCACCTCTGAACACAATGGTATCGCACAAATGGGCAGACAACGGACCAAAAGTAGCGCCTTGTTTACAGATACACAAACAAGCCGAAGAACTCAAACGACAAACCGAAGAAGCCTATCGGCAGCGCGACTTAATGCTGAACGATATTACCGAATCGGTTAAAGCAAGTCGCGATTTATTGCTTGGCGTTTATCGCGAAACCCCTAAAGCTCTCGGCGAATACGGTTTCGAAGTGGACGATACGGTAAGAGTAGCAAAGAAAAAACCGTAGCATTTATAGTTTAGTATTAGAGGTAAGTTTTAAAAACGATTACCTATAAATCGATAGACATAATAATTAGTCTTAAATTTCTGGTCAGTACGTAACTGACCAGAAATTTTGGAGAATTGCAAAAGGTGGCGTCCAGAAATCACTTTATAAACGGGGCAATACCAAAATTCAGAAGAGTAAAAAACAAAGAAACAAATAATTCTGCGTAATCAATTATTAATCAAATTAACCAATCCTATGAAGATCAAATTATTGATTTGTAAGGTGTTCCTTGCCGGACTACTATTACCGATTTTGTTGAATTGTAAAAAGGAAGCCATAAAAACCGCTCCTACTGCTACAATTTCAGCTTTGACCAATATCACGGCGACTTCTGCCTCTTCAGGAGGAGAAATTACTGCCGACGGGGGTGCAACGATAACGGCGAGAGGTGTTTGCTGGAGTACTAACCAGAACCCAACCACGTCAGACGCTAAAACATCGAACCAATCAGGCACGGGTAGTTTCATAAGTTCAATTACAGGGTTAATTCCCGGTGCAACCTATAATGTAAAGGCGTACGCTACAAACTCAGTGGGAACGGGTTACAGTAGCCAGTCAACCTTCACAACGTTGGCATTAGCACCTATTTTAAGCACCACTGATTTGTCAGAAGTGACATCAACGACAGCTAATAGTGGTGGTAACATTACAAATGATGGCGGGTCTGCGGTAACAGCCCGTGGAGTTTGCTGGAGCACAAGCCAGAACCCAACGATAGCCGATAGCAAAATCAGCAGCGGAACTGGCTCAGGCAGTTTTACGAGTGCCATTATGGGATTAAATCCGGGTGCAACCTATTATGTAAGGGCTTATGCAACAAATAGTATCGGGACAGGTTATGGAAACCAGATAACTGCAACAGCAACAGCAATTTTACCTGTTTTGACTACTTCTATAGTCTCAGCTCTCACCTCAACTACAGCAACAAGTGGCGGTAATATTACCAGTGATGGCGGCGCAGCGGTAACTGCCCGCGGAGTTTGCTGGGGAACTTCAGCGAGTCCAACAATCGCAAACAGTAAAACCACCGATGGCACAGCAACAGGCACATTTACAAGTCCTATAACCGGGTTAATACCGGGTGCGACCTATTATATCAGGGCTTATGCTACCAATAGTATTGGAAATGCTTATGGAAATGAGGTGACAGCAACCTCAACGGCTATTTTACCTACATTGTCTACCGTAACTGCAACATCGATCCTTACTACTTCAGTCACAAGTGGTGGTAACATCACAAGTGATGGTGGTGCTATAGTAACAGCTCGTGGAGTTTGTTGGAGTTCAAGCCAGAACCCAACAACCACAGACAGCAAAACTACTAACGGAACAGGCTCAGGCACTTTCAGTAGTTCCATTACGGGCTTAACGCCTGGTGCGACCTATTATATCCGGTCTTATGCCACTAATAGTATTGGAACCGCTTATGGAAACGAGGTGACAGCAACCTCAACGGCTGCTTTACCTACACTATCTACCGCAACAGTAACATCGATCCTTACTACAACGGCCACAAGTGGCGGTAATATTATAAGCAACGGAGGTTCAGTAGTTACAGTCCGTGGCGTTTGCTGGAGTACAACAGCAAACCCGACAATTGGAAGTTCAAAAACGGCAGATGGAACAGGCTCAGGCACTTTCAGTAGTTTAATTACGGGCTTAGCTCCTGGTGCGACCTATTATATCCGGTCTTATGCCACGAATAGTATTGGAACAGCTTATGGAAACGAGGTGACTGCAACCTCAACGGCTACTTTACCTACATTGTCTACTGTAACAGTAACATCGATCCTTACTACTTCAACCACAAGTGGCGGTAATATTACAAGCGACGGAGGTTCATCAGTTACGGCTCGTGGTGTTTGCTGGAGTACAAGCCAGAACCCAACAACCACAGACAGCAAAACTACTAACGGAATAGGCTCAGGCACTTTCAGTAGTTCCATTACGGGCTTAACGCCTGGTGCGACTTATTATATCAGGGCCTATGCTACGAATAGTATTGGAACTGTTTATGGAAATGAGGTGACAGCAACCTCAACGGCTACTTTACCTACATTGTCTACTGTAACAGTAACATCAATCCTTACTACTTCAGTCACAAGTGGCGGTAATATTACAAGCGACGGAGGTTCATCAGTTACGGCTCGTGGTGTTTGCTGGAGTACTACAGCAAATCCGACAATTGGAAGTTCAAAAACAACTGATGGAACAGGCTCAGGTATTTTCAGTAGTTCAATTACGGGATTGGCTCCTGGTGCAACTTATTATATCAGGGCTTATGCTACCAATAGTATTGGAACCGCTTATGGAAATGAGGTTACTGCAACATCAACAGCTGCTATGCCTGCACTATCTACCGCAACAGTAACATCAATCCTTACTACATCAGCCACAAGTGGCGGTAATATTACAAGCAACGGAGGTTCAGTAGTAACGGCTCGAGGTGTTTGCTGGAGTACTACAGCAAACCCGACAATTGCAAGTTCAAAAACAACAGATGGAACAGGCTCTGGTAGTTTCACCAGTTCTATTATAGGATTGGCTCCTGGTGCAACTTATTATATCAGGGCCTATGCTACGAATAGTATTGGAACTGTTTATGGAAATGAGGTGACTGCAACCTCAACGGCTGCTTTACCTACACTATCTACCACAACAGTAACATCGATTCTTACTACATCAGCCACAAGTGGCGGTAATATTACAAGTAACGGAGGTTCATCAGTTACGGCTCGTGGTGTTTGCTGGAGCACTACAGCAAACCCGACAATTGCAAGTTCAAAAACAACAGATGGAACAGGCTCAGGTGTTTTCAGTAGTTCACTTACCGGGTTAACTCCTGGTGCGACTTATTATATCAGGGCTTATGCTACCAATAGTATCGGAACCGTTTATGGAAATCAGTTGACGCTAACAATGTCGGCAATTTTACCCGTGATATCGACAAATATGATGTCATCCATCACAGAAACAACAGCAATAGGTGGTGGTAGTATCACGAGCGACGGAGGTGAGGTAATAACCGCACGAGGTGTATGCCTGAGTATAACTCAAAACCCGACAACTTCTAATACAAAAATAAACAATGGTTCAGGAGTAGGGAGTTTTAATAGCAACATTGCTGGTCTTGCGGCAAATTCCACCTATTATTTAAGGGCTTATGCAACGAATAGTATAGGAACAGTATATGGAAGTGAAATGTCTTTTTCAACACTTCAAGGGAATGGGAATATGGTAACCGATTTCGATGGTAATGTTTATCATACTGTAACCATTGGCACACAGGTTTGGATGGTTGAAAACCTAAAGACCACCACGTACCGCAATGGCGACCCGATTCAAAATGTAACCGGTAATACAGCCTGGTCAGCTTTAAGAATCGGGGCATATTGTTGGTATAATAACGATGCAACTTATAAGAATACTAATTATGGTGCATTATACAATTGGTATACAGTATCCGACAGCCGCAATATGGCCCCTTGGGGCTGGCATGTGCCCACCGATGCTGAGTGGACAAACTTAACCACTTTTCTTGGCGAAAGTGTAGCGGGTTTAAAACTAAGAGAAACGGGTACAGCTCATTGGTTTGATACTAACACATACGCAACTAACAGCAGCGGTTTTACCGCTCTTCCTGGCGGCCAACGTGACGGCTTTGGTTTGTTTGATAGCGGCCCGTTCAATGGCTTGGGCACCATGGACTTCTGGTGGAGCAGTACGGCCTACAATGCAACCGACGCATGGGCTCGTTACGTCAGCTACTACAGCTCCAGTGTAGGGCGGGATAATGGAAATAATTTCAATAAGGTTAGGGGCTATTCTGTGCGCTGCGTTAAAGATTAAATGTGCTATGATAAATAGTGGAGTCCAGAAACCACTTTAAAAAAGGGGCGATACCGAAAAGCCAAACGAGTAGGGGAAATAATAGCGTATATCTAATGAAAAAATTATTTGTTATCAGCATCCTGATAGTCAGTATGCAGGTTGCCGTTGCACAGAAAATCGACACCATTTATTATGATGCAAATTGGAAGGGAGTCCCGGTAAAGACTTTGGCATCCTTTATGAGAATAGCGTATTTACCAGGTGATGCCCAATTAGGTACAGCCAAAGACTTTTATATAACCGGCGAATTGCAATCGGAAGGACTAATCCCCGTATATATCGACAAAAACGATGATAAAAAGAGTAAATTTAAAGGACACGTCGTTAGCTATTATAAATCGGGCAAAAAACAATCAGAAGGTTTCCGAAATGACTCATGCCAAATAGAAGGGGCGGCTACTTTTTATTATGAAAATGGAAATACAAAAGAAGTGGATGTTTATCAAAAGGGTGAATGTCAAGAGGCTACATGTTATAATGAAAATGGTGTGAAATTGAGTATGAATAAAGGAATTTTTAAAAATGGCAAAATTGATGATGGGGTGCAAACCGAATATTATGAAAATGGAATTAAAAAGTCTGAAACAACTGTTATGAACGGCCAATCCGAAGGGGAATGTACTCATTATTTTGAAAACGGATTGAGAAAGGATAAAGGAACTACTAAAAATGGCAAATGGGATGGAGCTTACTATCAATTTAATGTAGATGGCAGCTATTGTATATTAGAGTATACGGATGGAATACCCAAAAACAACTTTTATATGGTCCATATAAATGGGACACGTAGCAAAATGAAGTTTAATACCAAACAGTAATAATCAACCGGAACAAGCCTGAAAATCCGAAACAGAGTAGGGAGCGGATGCCGAAAAGCTGATGAGTAAGCGAATAAATAAAAATGTATTTATATGAAAAATCCTGTAATTTTTAAATCTGAAATCTTCACCAAGTTTATTGTAATGTTGTTCGTATTTTTAGGTATAACCACGATCTCAAAAGCCCAATTCTTTGATGAATTATCTAATCCACAAGTTACTGTAAATATTAATCATCCACCAGGACTTGGATTAAAGATAAATAAAGTCGCTTTTAATGTTGCTACAGGGAATTGTTCTGAGCAAATAAATGATGCATTAATTCAGGACTTTGTAAGTAGTAAAGTTGATGTTATTGATCGTGCAAATCTAAATTCAATTTTGGCAGAACACAATCTTAACACGAGTGGATATATAGATCAAACAAGTGCTGTTGCAATTGGGAAAATTATTGGGCCATCAGCACTTATTACGGCCAAAGTCCTGCGATGCGAGACAAAGCGAGAAAATTTAACTGGTACAGAGGAAAAGTATGATTATAAGACCAAACAAAAGTATTATGTAAAATATTTTATAGCAAAAATCACTATACTTTTGAAAGTTTCTATTCAAACAGTAGATCTTACAACAGGTAGAATCTTCGCAGCTAAGGTATTCGATTATACTCCATTTCAGGAAAATAAATCATATGAAGGTGTTCCAGAAGCACCCTCTGAATTCGATAATCAGGAAAGAGCATTTAAAGTCCTTACTTCGGATGTTCATAAATTGTTTTTCGCATGGACAGAACCTTCTGTTTTATACTTCTTTGACGACAAGGATGGCGGATTAAAACAAGCTTATCAAGCATTAAAAGCGGGTGACATCGATGGTTCATTTAAATTATCTGTACAGAATTTAGAAACATGTAAGAAAACATCAGATATTAAACCTAAGATATTGGCTCATGCATATTATAACCTGGGAATGTCATATATGATTCGCAATGAATATGACAAAGCAATTGAAAATTTTCAGGAGGCACAAGTACTTAAGCCGGGCAAGATTATTTCAAATACTATGAGTGATTGTGTGAAGGCTAAAAATTTATTGATAGAGATGCAAAAAGTTGATGATAAAGCTGCAATTGAAGCCCAAAAGATTCAAGCAAATACTGAAAGTGCGGCCAAAGCACAAGAAAGTACTACGTTGAAAAATGCCGATATCATCGCATTAGCACAGAAAAAATTACCGAACTCGCTTATCCTTCAAAAAATCAAAACCTCTAATTGCAAGTTTGATACTTCAACAGAAGCTCTTGTTGCTCTTACTAATGCTGGCGTTAGCGAAGATGTGATTATGTTGATGATGGAGAAGAAGTGAGAATTTCATTAATAAAATCGGCAAATACAACGCTTACAATGGCATTGTAAGTCATTGTAACGGCGATGTTATCAAAGTTTGGAGATAGTCTGACTTGTCCATGACCTGAACAAGTCAGACTATCACTGCGTTTTTCAGGGCATTCATCTTTATAAGTAATCTAATTGAAAAATTCGTGTTTTTAATAGGTAATTGAATTACAATCAATATTTTTGCAGTAACTATATTTGCATTTATGATTTGATACCAGCTTACCTAAATCCTTAATCAACCAAATCCATGTAATTCAATTCCATGTCCATCACAAACAACATACTTATCTTCGGAACACTCCGTTTTTAGCTCTGCTATGAAAAAATTGCTCCTTCTTCCGTTTTTCCTTTTAATAATCACTGCCCGGTTATTGGCTGTAGATTATTATTGGGTTGGAGGTACAGGAGACTGGGCAGGGCTGGGTCATTGGGCAACAACGAGTGGAGGGGGAGTTCTTTATAATACTGTTCCTGCCGCTTACGACAATGTTCACTTTGACGCAAAAAGTTTTAACGGCCCCAATCAGATCGTCACCATCACAAATAATGGTGGTACAGCCAATGTCGTATGCCAAAATATGGACTGGACAGGCTCTAAATATAATCCCACGCTTAGTGGTTCCAGCAACCAGACATTACGCATTTACGGATCATTGACCTTTATCAATGATATGAGTCTTAGCTTTTCGGGGATAGTATATTTTGAAGCGACAACGTCGGGCAATTCGGTTACGAGCGCGGGTAAGACATTTCTTAATGATGTTGTATTTCAGGGGGGTGGAGAATGGACACTCCAGGACGATTTTCATCAAACAGTGGATATGATGGCGATGAATCCAAGGGGTGTAAATCTGAGCTCCGGAAATTTATCGACGGGTGGGCATGATGTATTTTGTAGTGTATTGACAATAAATGCCGAACAAACATGCGGCTTGGATATAACTGGCTCAAATGTGACAATCAGTGGATTTCAAACCACACGTATTACAGGGCAGAAGTTGAAACTATTAGCAAAAGGATCAACAATAATACTGGGAGAGAATACTAGTACAATTGAGTGTTCTGCAAGTAATCTTGAATTTGGGGATCTGATAGTGAATTCAAATCGCTATTTTAGTTTAATGGGAGGGAATTCAAATAGTTGGAGAAAAGTATCCTATAAAGGCTCCAACGGACAGATAAGTATGTCAGGTAGGTTAAGTATTGATACACTGTTCACAACAAGCCAGAGCCTAACATTGACTGATTCAATGACGATCCGTAATTTGATTTCTTATTCGGATATTTCCTTTAAGGGATGGCAGGGCCACAAGATCGGTAAAGCAGAATTATACAATAAGGCATTGTTTGAAGCAAAAAATAAGTTTGATACATTAATTTTCTCTCCCGGGAAAGTGTACACATTTAAAGATGGAATTACACAACGGATTAACAAATATTTTTCACTTAAAGGAACATGCACAAGTCCTATAATATTACTCTCGTCATCTTCTGGTAATCAGGCTACAATAAGTGTTCCTGCGGGAAATGTAACAGGCGATTATTTGTCGATAAAAGACATTCGTGCTACCGGAGGTGCTACTTTTGTCGCTAACAATTCGGTAGATCTGGGCAACAACAGCGGCTGGGATATCAGAACTGCAGCATCGCAAGCACTCTATTGGGTAGGAAAAACTGGTGACTGGAACAATCAGGCAAATTGGTCTACTACCAGTGGCGGAGTTGGGGGGCACTGTCCACCGTCAGCGATTGATGATGTCTATTTCGATGATAAATCTTTTAATGCTGCCGGACAAATTGTTACAATCAACCCTAGTAATGCAATTTGCCGCAATATGACGTGGGCGGGAGTACAATTTAACCCGACACTCGCAGGTCCAGGAGCAAATACACTTCATATTTACGGGTCTTTAACATTTATCCCTGCAATGACTTATAGCTTCGCGGGCGTGGTATATTTTGAAGCGATTACAACGGGCAATACTATTACGAGTGCGGGTAAGACCTTTCTGAATGATGTGGTTTTTCAGGGGGGTGGAGGATGGACACTCCAGGACGATTTTCATCAAACAGTGGATATGATGGCGATGAATCCAAGGGGTGTAAATCTGAGCTCTGGAAATTTATCGACGGGTGGGCATGATGTATTTTGTAGTGTATTGACAATAAATGCCGAACAAACATGCGGCTTGGATATAACTGGCTCAAATGTGACAATCAGTGGATTTCAAACCACACGTATTACAGGGCAGAAGTTGAAACTATTAGCAAAAGGATCAACAATAATACTGGGAGAGAATACTAGTACAATTGAGTGTTCTGCAAGTAATCTTGAATTTGGGGATCTGATAGTGAATTCAAATCGCTATTTTAGTTTAATGGGAGGGAATTCAAATAGTTGGAGAAAAGTATCCTATAAAGGCTCCAACGGACAGATAAGTATGTCAGGTAGGTTAAGTATTGATACACTGTTCACAACAAGCCAGAGCCTAACATTGACTGATTCAATGACGATCCGTAATTTGATTTCTTATTCGGATATTTCCTTTAAGGGATGGCAGGGCCACAAGATCGGTAAAGCAGAATTATACAATAATGGATACTTTGAAACAGCAAACAAATTTGATACACTAATATTCTCTCCCGGGAAAATTTACACGTTGTCTTCTGCCAAACAACAAACTGTTTTTAATCACCTCGGTATCCGTGGCAACAATTGTTTCCGCATAATTATCCGTTCTACAATCCCAGGTCTGCGGGCTACGATCTGGAAACCCGGTGGAATAGTCTCGGGTGACTTTCTCGAAGTGCGCGATATCATTGCAACTGGCGGAGCCACCTTCTATGCCGGTGGAGTTAGCACCAATCTGGGAAACAATACCGGATGGATATTTACCAACTCTCCGGGTTATGTCTATGGCTTGGGGCCTGATACACAAATCTGTATTGGCGAGTCATTGAGCACTATTAATTTCAACGGTGCTTACTCTTATCTCTGGCAGGATGGCAGCACAAAACCTAATTATACGATCACCAAACCAGGTCTTTATTGGGTGGAAGCAACTTACGGTACAGGTTGTTCTTATCGCGATTCAATTGTAGTCAGTACTAAATCAGCTCCCGTTGCAAAAATAACGATAGCAGAACCTTGGATTTGCGACGGAAAATCGGTGCAATTGATTGGTAATGTCACTGGTGGCACACTGCCTTACCACTATTCATGGAAACCATCTGCAGGTCTTAACGATACCACCATTATCAATCCTGTTGCTTCACCTGCCACTACCACCGACTATATTTTCAGGGCTACAAGTGCCAATGGCTGCTCTTCGGGCGATACACTCATGGTGAATGTGGCGACACCTGTTCAGGTCACTTTAACATCCACTGATCCAACAGCGTGCAATACCCCGACAGGAATAGCATCTATTACAGTTTTAGGTGGACGACCATTTACTAAAACAACTCCTTATACTTACGAATGGAACACTAACCCTGTCAAAAATACGGCTGCTGTCACAGGATTATTGGCCGGTAGTTATGTGGCAACAGCATCCGACTCATTGGGTTGCACAGGTCAAGCTACTGCAATTCTTAGCGATCCGGGCAGTACTGTAGTCACATTAGTATTAAGCACAGATACTATCTGCAGTAGTAATTCAGCTACTGCAACAGCATCTGGTGCAGATCAATATGAGTTTTTTGTCGATGGCATATCTAAAGGGGTCGCCTCTTCAAACGCAGTTCTTTCACTTTCGGGGCTGACACCTGGAGTTTATTTGGTTTCGGCGATTGGAACCCAGTCTATTTGCAAAGGGGCTTCGGCAGTTCATAAGTTGACTGTGTTGGATAGTCAAATGGCAGGAGGGAGTATTACTGGTGGCACAGCAATATGCTCAGGAAGTACAAGCGGCTTACTTACCCTTTCCGGACACACCGGAACGGTCTTGAAATGGCAAAGCTCCGTTGCTCCATTCAACAACTGGACAGATATTGCAAATACGGCGACCACTTATACTTCGGGAGTGTTAACAGAAACGACTCAGTTCAGAGCCGTTGTTCAAAATGCTTTTTGTGGAGTAGTCTATTCTGCAATTGCAACCGTAACAGTAGATGTAGTTTCTGTTGTCGAAAGTGTCACAGGAGGCACGACTATTTGCTCAGGGAGTATTAGTAGTTTACTTTCACTTTCAGGATACACCGGAACTATAGTTAAATGGCAGAGTTCAGTTTCACCGTTTAGTGTCTGGACAGATATTGCAAATACAGCAACCACTTATATTTCCGGGGCTTTGGCCGAAACTACACAATTCAGAGCCATTGTTCAGAGCGGAAGTTGTGCATCGGCAAACTCTGGTTCAACAACAGTAACCGTTGATCCTCCTTCTGTTGGTGGAAGTGTCGCAGGTGGCACTTCGATTTGCACAGGTAGCACCAGTGGTTTACTTACTCTTTCGGGTTATACAGGTACGGTATTGAAATGGCAAAGTTCAGTTTCGCCCTTCAATATTTGGACAGATATTGAAAATACAGCAAACACTTATACTTCCGGAGTGTTGACAGCTACGACTCAATTCAGGGCCGTTGTCCGGAACGCACTTTGTTCATCAGCCAACTCAAATGCAACAACTGTCACTGTTAATCCTTTGCCGGTGCCAACCATTACAGGCCCAGCCAATACGTGTATCGAGGGCAGCAATACCTATACAACGGAAGCCGCAATGTCCGGTTATACCTGGACTGTTTCAGCCGGGGGAACTATTACCGCAGGAACGGGAACCAATTCAGTGACTATTAAGTGGACCACTTTAGGGGCACAGACTTTAAGTGTTAGGTATGTCTATTCAAATGGTTATCCCGCCTCGGCCACAGTTAAGAATGTTTTAGTGAATCCATTGCCGATGCCAACTATCAATGGTTCGGTCAGCACCTGTATGGGCGGAAGTTATATCTATACTACGGAAGCGAATATGACCGGATACACCTGGAATATTTCTGAAGGTGGAACAATTACCGAAGGATCTACAACAAATTCTATTACGGTAATCTGGAACGATGCCGGTGCACAGCAAGTGAATGTCAATTATATCAATGCAAACGGTTGTACCGCAAAAACTGCCTCCTTTCAGAATGTGACTGTAAATCAGTTGCCAGTGCCACCGACTATTGCAGGCTTGTCCGTTGTTTGTGAAGGAACGGCCAACGTAACTTATACCACGGAAGTAGGAATGACAGGTTATACCTGGATCGTGTCGTTAGCTGGTGATATTACCTCAGGTTCAACATCAAAAGAGATTAATGTAACCTGGAAAACGCCGGGTGCTCAGACTGTAACTGTTAATTATACCAATGCCAGTGGTTGCACCGCAAAAGCTGTTACTGTTAAAAATTTAACTGTGAATCCGTTACCAGTACCAACCATCACCTGTCCGGTCAACACCTGTATGGGGATTAATTATAATTATACCACAGAAGCAGGTATGTCAGGATACACCTGGATTGTTTCACCCGGGGGAACCATCACCGACGGTTCCACTACCAATAACATTAACGTTACCTGGAAAACGGCAGGCGTTCAAACAATATCTGTTAACTATATCAATGCAAACGGTTGTATCGCCACAAATGCCACTGAAAAGACTGTTACAGTTAATCAGTTACCGATTCCGACAATTACTGGTATCTCCACAGTTTGTGCAGAAACTACCGATGTCAAATATACCACGGAATCTGGTATGAGTGGTTACATGTGGACTATATCTGGAGGTGGCGAAATTTTAGATGGTGCGTCAACCA
>Ga0209585_10000304_pt1 | contig 19167 bp, 12 predicted proteins | sample NGEPerone_FD_185491 | JGI IMG/M metagenome (GOLD analysis project Ga0209585, IMG submission 185491) | Arctic peat soil microbial communities from the Barrow Environmental Observatory site, Barrow, Alaska, USA - NGEE Permafrost154B-one... | ecosystem: Environmental > Terrestrial > Soil >... | reverse complement strand
CCGAGCTCCACAAGACAGCCACCTTCGGCTCCCGCAGCGCACAGCGGCTCGCGACCCTGCGCACACACCAGCCCACCGGTCCGCTGATGTGCATGGAGTTCTGGGACGGCTGGTTCGACAGCTGGGGGCTGGAGCACCACGTCGAGCCCGTCGAGGACACAGCCCAAGAGCTCGACATCCTCCTTCGAGCGGGCGCGTCCGTGAACTTCTACATGTTCCACGGTGGCACGAATCGTGGCTTCACGAACGGCGCCAACGACAGGGGCAAGTACATGCCGATCACGACGAGCTACGACTACGACGCACCGTTGTCCGAGCACGGGGCCGCCACAGCGAAGTTCCACGCGCTGCGCGATGTGATCGCCCGCTACGCACCAGTCCCCGCCGAACTGCCGCAGGCGCCCGCGCCCGCGCCGGTCCATGACGTGCTGCTCGACCAGCACGTGCCGCTCTGGGACGCGCTGGCCCACCTTGGTGTCGCCTGCGCGTGGGACCGTCTGCCGACCACGGACGAGATGGGCCACTGGTCGGGGCTCATGCTCTATCGGGCAGAGATCGAGCCAGACGACGGCGTCCTCATCGTCGAGGACGTGCGTGATCGAGCCGTGGTCTTCCTCGACCGCGAACCGGTCGGTGTGCTGAGCCGCACCGAAGGCATGAAGGTGCTCGCCCTTCCGCGTCGCGGCGGGCAGTTGGAGCTCGTCCTGGAGGACCAGGGCCGCGTTGACTACGGTCCGAGGCTCGGTGAGCCGAAGGGCCTGATCGGTCCGGCCCGGACGGCCGTGCGCAAGCTGACGGAGTGGGAGGTCATTCCGCTCGCGCTGGAACAGCTCAGCACCGGCTTGACCGCAACGCTGCGGGGCGCGCCACGCGTGGATGAGGAGGGTTTGGTGGTGGGCCCAGCCTTCCGGCGCGGCACCATCTCGACCGTGGCGGGCGCCGACCACTTCTTGCGCACTGACGGCTGGACTCACGGCTTGGTGTGGTTCAACGGTGTGCTGCTCGGCCGGTACTCCAGTGCGGGCCCGACCAGGACCCTGCACGTGCCGGGGCCCTTGGTCACCGGGCAGGACGAGGTGGTCCTGCTCGAGTTGCAGGGGGCGTCGGGGGCGGGCGTGTCCTTCGTGGCCGAACCCGACCTGGGCATCACCGAGCTGTAAGTGGACGGACGGGTCCGGCCCTGCCCGGCAGGCGAGCCGTCGCGTCACTGGATCACCAAGCCACCACCGAAGGAACCTCGTGACGTCAGCGCTGGTGCGCCGTACACCGACCCGCAGGGCCGACGGCCGGGAGCTCATCCCCCGCCGTACCGCCAGCCGGCCTGGGTCTCCATCGCTGCGCTGCCCACGCTCCCGACCGTTGCGTCAGCCTGCCTTCCCGGCCTCGCGGACCAGCTCGTAGACCATCCGTCGCGCGAGTGCGGTGAAGAACGCGGTGGTCTCCGAGTCCTTGAACACGCGGTCGATGAGGCCGGCGTTGGCGTCGTGCCGATCGAGCACCATGCCCTCGAAGGCCTTGTCGAAGACGTATCCGAAGTTCTCCTCGGTGTTGGCCTGGGCGGCCTGCTGGATGTGCGGCTGTTCTGCGGCGTACTCGAAGGCCTGCTGGACCCAGACCTTGTCGGCGTCGGTGAGGTTGCCGCCGAGGCGTTCGTTGATGGCGGCGATGATCTGGTCCAGCAGCGCCATCTCCGGCACGCTCTGGGCTCCGCGTCCGCCACCGGTGAAGCCTTCGAGGACCTGCTCTCCCTCGCCCGTACCAAGGGAGACGTCCGCGCCGCCGGTGCGCACGATCCGCAGGTGGGACAGGTCGACCGCGCCAAGGTCTACTCCGGCGTCGTGGCTGCGGGGCAGGCGCTGGAGGAGGGCCTTGCCGTACAGGTGCAGCCGCTCGAGGTCGGGGTCGTGGAACGGGATGACCTGGGCGAGGAAGGCGTAGGCGCGGGTGTAGTTGCGCAGGGTGGAGCGGAACTCCTCTGCGACGGCGCGGTCTTCGGCGAGCAGGTCGACGTACCGGTCGCGGGCGGGGTCGGTGAACCGGTAGAGCTTGGCGTGGGTGACCAGGTCGGGCCCGGCGCCCAGGAACGCGTCCACGTAGGAGTCCATCTCCGACTCCACGAGCAGCCCGTAGCTCATGACCTCGGTCTGGGAGGTGTACAGCAGGTTGGGGTCGGTGGGTTCGGCGATGGTGGTCTCGTAGAACGGCTTGAACGCCTCGGCGATGTCCTCGGCCTCGTTGGCGAAGTCCAGGACGAACACGTCGTCCTGGGACTTCAGTGGGTGGATCCGGTTGAGCCGGGACAGGGTCTGCACGGCCTTGACGCCCTCGAGCTTCTTGTCCACGTACATCGTGGTCAGCAGCGGCTGGTCGTACCCGGTCTGGAACTTCTCGGCCACCACCAGCACGTGGTACTCACGCTCCTGGCGGGCACCCGGTGTGCCGGCGTAGGGGTCGTCGGCGGCGGTGTAGGTGAACCGCTCGGGCAGGGCAGCCTCGCTGAACCCGTTGACCATCGACTCGGTGTAGGCGACGCCGTCGTCGTCCACCGTCCCGGAGAACGCCACCAGGGTGTGCAGGCCCTGGTAACCCTTGCGAGCGATGTACTCACCGATCGCCCGGTGCGTGCGGACAGCGTGCAGGCGGGACCTGGTCACCACCATCGCCTTGGCTCGCCCACCGAGCCGCCCGGCGGTGTGGGCGCGGAAGTGCTCGACGATGATCTCCGCGCGCTGGGCCATGTTCGAGGGGTGCAGGGAGGCGAACCGGGCCAGCTGTGCCGCGGCCTTGCGTTTGTCCACCTCCTGGTCGGCGGCGTCCGACGACGATGTCGCCCCGCTCGGGTGGGTGCGCGTCAGCCGGTAGTAGGTGGCGTAGGTGACGTAGTTGCGCAGCACGTCGAGGATGAAGCCCTCCTCGATCGCCTGGCGCATCGAGTACACGTGGAACGCCCGGTGCTTGCCGTCGGCGCCGAGGTCCCCGAACAGCTCCAGGGTCTTGGCCTTCGGGGTGGCGGTGAACGCGAAGAAGGACAGGTTCGTGTGCCGGCCGCGCGCCACCGCGGAGGACACCAAGGGATCGGAGGCGTCGCCGGCGGACTCGGCGATCGCCTCGGCGACCTCCGCAGCGACCAGCAGGGCGTCACCGTCGGCGGACAGGGTGGCGTCCGCGCCCTCGCCGAGGACCTGCTTGAGCGCCTTGGCGGTCTCCCCGGTCTGGGAGGAGTGCGCCTCGTCCACGATCACCGCGAACCGTGACCCGGCGAGTGTGCCGGCCGACTCCAGCACGAACGGGAACTTCTGCAGCGTGGTGATGATGATCTGCGCGGTCTCCCCGGCCAGGGCGCCGGCGAGCTGGGCGGAGGTCTTGTCGATCTTCTGGACCACCCCGGTGATGTGGTCGAACTGGAAGATCGTGTCCTGCAGCTGGCGGTCCAGGACCACCCGGTCGGTGATCACGATGACCTTGTGGAACACCTTGGTGTTCTCGGCGTCGTGCAGGGAGGACAGGCGGTGGGCCAGCCAGGCGATCGTGTTGGACTTGCCCGACCCGGCCGAGTGCTGCACCAGGTAGTTCTGCCCGGCACCGTGACCGGCGGCATGGGCGGACAGGGACAGGACCGCGTCCCACTGGTGCAGGCGCGGGAAGATCAACGTCCGGGCGTGCCACGGCTTCTTGCCGACCGGCTTTCCCCTGCCCGGGGCGGGCGGGTCCTCCACGTGCAGGAAGCGGCGCAGCAGGTCCAGCCACGCTGCCGGCGCCCACACCCGCTCCCACAGGTAGGCGGTCCGGTACCCCGACGACGACGAGGGGTTGCCCGCACCGCCCTCGTTGCCAGGTCCTCCGGTGCCGAGGTTGAACGGCAGGAACCGGGTGGACCTGCCGGTCAAGCGGGTGGTCAGGAACACCAGGTCCGGGTCGACGGCGAAGTGAACCAGTGCGCGTCGGGCGAACAGCAGCTCTCTTGGTGACCGGTCCTCCCGGTACTGGCGCTTCGCGTGCTCGACGTCCTGACCGGTCAGCGGGTTCTTCAGCTCCGCTGTCGCGGTGGGGATGCCGTTGACGAAGAGGGTGAGGTCGAGCTCGTCGGCTGTGGTCGCGGAGTACCGCAGCTGGCGGGTGACGCTCAGCCGGTTCGCGGCGTGCAGGTCGACGAGCTCGGCCGACAGGGTCGAGGCGGGGGCGAAGAACGCCAGCGACACTGCGACGCCGTGGTCCTTCAGGCCATGCCGCAGCACGTCCAGCGGACCCCGTTGGTCGATCGCCTGGGCCAGGTGCTCGGCGAACTTCGCCCGCCCCGTCGCCTCGTCGCCGCCGTAGTAGCCGAGGATCCGCGCCCAGGCCGTCGGCTGGGTGGCGTGGATGAACGCGAACAGCTGCTCGACGTCCAGCCCCAGGTCCGGGCGGTAGTCCTGCCGGGCGCCCTTGTGCCAGCCGGCAGCGAGCATCGACGCCTCGATCGCGTCCTCGAACCGCTCCTCGACGTGCACGCCGGTCACTGGCGCGGCTCCTCTTGAACGGTTGTCGATGGCGCGGGCTCGATCAGCCGGTAGCGGGAGTCTCGCGCTCCCTGCGCTCCGTCAAGGGAGACGGTCCCGCGCCCCCGCAATGACTTGAGGGCGTACTCAACCTGGCGACGGGTCAGGCCGGTGACCGACGCGAGTTCCGTCACTGGGAGCGGGCCATCGCGCAGTGCTGCGCGGACCATCTCCTCGGTCTGGGTGCGCGGCACCCGCTTGCGGCGCTCTTCAACTGGGCCCGAGACTGCCATTTCGCCGCGGTGCTCGCGTTGACCGTCTGACCGGGACGCCGTCTCGGAAACCCCTGCAATGCCCGGTGCGAGCATGTACTCGCGTCCTCGTTTCTCGCCCTCGGCAACCGCGAGGCCCGCGTCGACCAGGCCCTGCAGGTCTGCTCGCGCAGCGGTCGAGTCCTTGGGGAAGACCTCGCGGAACGTGCTGTTGGTCCAGCGCCTTCCGTGTCGCATCGCCACTAGAGCGTGGCGCTGGGTGTCGCTGAGGGCGTGTCCGGGCGTGAACTGGGCCAGCCAGTTGAGGTCCTCAGCGGCAAGTAGGGCATGGTTCGGGACCCGGACAGTGAATCGAATCCCTTGGTCGTGGAACGTGGGTGGCACCATGCCGGCGTTGGCCAGGCTGCTGAGGACTGTGGGGATCCCTGAGGCGATCGCTTCGACGACGCGACGTCCGCCCGCAGAGCGAACGTTCTGAGCGATGCGCAGGAGAATGTCGTTCCGAGCGGAACTCACGTGCTCTCGTCCCAACCGGTCCAGCGTGATGCCCCACAGCCCTCCGGGGTTCGAGATGACCAGCTGGTTGTGCTCGAGTCTGAGGCTGACTGGGTAGGCCATGGCGTGCGGCCCGAGGTCACGGTGGACGAGGGCATTCGCGATCAGTTCCCGGACCGCCTCGACGGGGTACTCGGGCTCGTCTCGACCGTGGCCGTCCTCGCCGAACCGGACTCGGGTGCGTGTGTTGCGCTGGACCCAGCGAGTGGCCTCGTCGAGCATGACGGGCAGCGGACCGTCGAACTTGCGGGCGTCCGCGGCTCGGGTCCCGGGTGGGTCGCCTGGGCCCGGCGCGACGCTTGCCTGGATCACGAGGTTGGGCGCGTACTGCTGTGGGTACTTCCCGAGCGCCAGAAGACCGGCGAGTGTCGGTCGAGCGTCATCACCTGCGACGACGCCGGTCCTCAGAAGGATCTCGTGGTCGTCGAACCGGCTGAGGCTCGTGGAGGAAGCCCTGCACGTCTCCCGGTAGATGGTGAGGAGATCGCCGTCCAGGTCATCGATCGTCGCATCGGCGACGATCTGCCGGTCGAACCGAGGCTGGTCGCGGTTGGCGACGAACGCCTGCATCTCCAGCTCGGACATCTGGTAGTCGCCGTCGTAGGCCCGGAGGTAGGCCTTGCCGGTGGCCCTGAGCCGGCACGGTTTGTGCGACGCCGGCGCCTCGTCGATCTCAGCAACTACGACTCGGGCGTTCTCGAAGTCGTGTACGGATGTGGTGAGCGTGACGGGCGGGTCGAGGGCTTGGCGCGCGACGGATGCCATCGTGCTCTGGGCTTGGGCCTCGTCGTACACCCCTCGTGCCGCGAAGCCGTCGTGCTCGTCGAGACCCAGGATGACGATGCCACCGCCCGGCGTGTTGGCGAAGGCGCTGAGTGTCCTCGCGAGGTCGGACGGGAAACCGCCGGTTGCCAGCTTGACCTCGATCGAGGTGGTGTCGCTGCCTTCCTCGCGCAGTGCTCTCACGATCGCGGTGAGGTCGGAGAAGTCCACATCGACAAAGTACATCGACAAAGCGGCGCGAGAGAGGGTTTGTTGATGTGGTGTGTCGATGTGAGCCGGGCGAGCCCCGTCCGCGGCGAGGACGATGCGCTCGCGGAGGAACCGGGTGTGCTCGACGGCGTCGCGGCTGTACAGGGCCGTGTCCTATCGGACTCCGGACCCTAGAGCGTCGGCATCGAGCGGCGTGGACCTGGCGTCGGAGCCGCTGGGCTCCTCGCGGAGCACCGGCGGGTACTCCGTCCCGGCGCGCACGTACCCGTTCAGCCACCGGCGGGACGTGCCCCAGTGCAGCCCAAGGTGCCGATCGACGTCGGAGTACGTGTACACGACGCGGTCGAGCAGCGGGACAGGGGTGATCGTCAGGGGTGCAGGGTGACATGCCCGGTGTGACACCGGTCCGATTTTCCCAGGTGCGCCGAGGTGTCGCGACAACCCGTGGCGAACCCGCGACGGTTGCACCTGCGCCCTGGGCGATCACTCGCTGAAGTTGCTGCGTTGGGCCCTGCCGAATGGGAGCGAAGCAACTTCGACCGCCGGGAGCCGCGTGCTGTGAGGACCCGGCCACTCACAGAGCCTCGAAGTAGTCCTCGTCGAGGCGCTTGAGCACGTAGGTCTGCTGGTCATCCACGCCCACGTTGTTGAGGACCATCAGCCTGGCGAGCTCGCGGCCGTCGATAAGGACGATGCGCTCACGCAGGAACCGTGTGTACTCCTCCGCCTCGCGGCTGTACGTGCTCGTGGTGATGAACACCCCACGGTCGGCCTGCTGACCGTGCAGGGCACCCACGAAGGCCTGGATCGCCGGCCGCCCCACCGAGTGGCCCTCGGCGTACCGCTTGGCCTGCAGGTAGACGCGGTCCAGACCCAGGGGGTCCTGGCGGATGATGCCGTCGATCCCACCGTCGCCGATCTTGCCGGTGTGCTCGACGGCGCCCGAGCGCCCGCCGTACCCCATCGCCGTCAGAACCTTCAGCACCAGGCGCTCGAACGCGGATGGGTCCAGAGCCCACAGGCGGTCCAGGAGCTCGGCCTCCACACCGGCACGGTTCTCCCGCTCCGCAGCAGCCATCAGGTCCTCGGGAGTCTGCTCAGTCTCGTCGGGGTGGTCCGCGGTTTCGGGCGTGGTCTCGGTCGAGTCCTCCGCGTCGGGCCGGGATCGGCGCCGCGATCGGAACTCCAGGTAGGTGGGGTACCGGTAGAGGTAGCCCATGTCGATGCGTTCGGGCTGCTCGCTCAAGGCGGCCAGGCCGGTGGCTGTGATGGCTGCCGAGCCACGCACGGGCCGGGAGATCAAGCCTGCCTGGCCGAGGTGGGTCAGTGCCCACGCCTGCCGGTTCTCGTAGATGAGCTTGCCGTTCGGTAGCGCCTCGAGTCGGTTGTCCTCGGAAAGCCCCAGCGCCTCCGCGACGAGTTCAGCCACCTCCCGCCACGGCCTGGTCTCGCCCTCGGCGAGCACGCGCAGCGTGGGGAGCATGAACTCTTGGAACCCGGGCACGGTCACAGCGCTGCGCTCCTTGCAGTCAGGTCCTCGAGCATCCGGGCGAAGGCATGCTCGGTGACGATCGGGATTCCGTAGTCGGCGGCCTTGCGGGCCTTGCCGGACAAGCTGTCCGGGTCGGCCGCCACCACCAGCACGACCTTCTTGGTCACCCCGGTGTGCGGAACAAGCCCAGCTTGAGCCGCGCGAACCATCCATTCCTCGCGCGGCAGGTTCATGTCGCCCGTGAAGACGACCATGTCTCCGCAGTCGAGACAGAACCTGGCCGGCGCCGCGACATGAGTCTCGGTTGACGCGCCCGGAGGAAGCGCCGCGACGGCCGCGACCAGTGCGCTGTCCACCTCTGATGGCCCGAGACTGAGCAAGGCGGCCACCTGGTCCAGATCGGAACGCTCGCCATCGGTGACGATCCCATCCGCCAGCGCGGCGCGCGCGAGGTCGTCGAGGTACTCACGATGCAGGGCGAGAGCTGCGGGTCGATCGATTCCGAGCTCGTCCGCCTTCGCCGCGAGCGCATCGTTCTCATGGCTGGACAAGTAGCGGTCGAGCAGCGCGCGGTCGATCAAGCTCAGGTACTGGTCTTGCTCCCAGCTTGACGCGGTACGCGGCAGATGGTCGACGAGCCGCGCGAGGAACGGCACGTCCCGCTCGGCTGCTACCCCCCGTCGGACGCACTCGACCTCGCACTCGGGGATGCTCGGCCAGTAGGCAGTTGACGCGAGCTGGATCGCCTGGGCCCACGGAGGCTCCCACGACACGGAAATGGATCCGAAGAAGGAACGCCGCCCAGTTGGCTGGCCAGGCGCGGGCATCCCGGCGGCGTGAAGGTAGTGCAGCAGCAGACCAGCGGTGGCCGTGGCGTCGGACAGTGCCTCGTGGGCGATGTCGATAGTGATGCCGGCGGTCTCGCAGCAGCTGGCCAGGGTGCGCGATGCGCCCGGCAACAGGCGGTCTGCCCACCGCATCGTGCACAGGCTCGCTGGCCACACCAGCGGCACATCGAGACCCAACGCCGCGAAGGACCATCGCACGAACTCCAGGTCGAACGAGGCTGTCGACGAACACCCGGCCGGCGAGCAACGAGGCGAGCGTTCCGGCGACCTGTTCGAATGTCGGCGCGTAGCGCACGTCCGCGGCGGAGATGCCGTGGATCACTTGTGGACCGAGGTCTCGCTGCGGGTTGATCAGCGTGGACCAGGTCGCTTCGGCGACACAGTCCGGCGCGACCTGGACCACAGCGATCTCGACGATCCGGTCGTGCCAGCTCGGCCGCAGCCCGGTGGTCTCCACGTCGACGATGGCGTATCCGGCCACCGTGCCTCCTCCACCTCGTGGTTCACTGGAGCCTTCGGCACGTTCAAGTGTGGGGTTGACCTTCGATCAGGCGATTCTCAGCCGCAGTCGATGACGACGGCTCCCCGCTGCTTCCATTCCTGCATTCCGCCCGCGAGCGCCGCTTCGACCATCGCGACGAGCCGGTCGCCGTCGAGGTGCCAGTCACAGGAGCACTGCGGACAGGCCAAGCCACCACTGCCCCCCGTGAGGGTCCACCGTGGCTGGCGTGATCGCACCGCAGGAAGGCCGGCACCCCCCGGTGAACTCGTACGCACATCTCCATCTCGCGGTGGCACCGCCCACACCGCAGAACCGTCTTCACCATGTGAGGGTCCATTGGCTCCGGACCTCCCTGTCTCGTGGCAACCGCGTTTGGTCACCCGCCCTGACGGTATGTGGAGGCTCCGACATCAGCCGGCGTGCGCGCCGCCGACCCGTGCGGTGGTGACGTCGAGCTGGCCCGTGACCGCCGCGGTGATGAGCGCCTGGCGGCGCTCATCGAGCAGGTGCTGCTGGCGCTCGATCGCCGAGATCAGAGCCTGCGTCCGCGCCACCTCGTCGTCGAGCGTGCCTGTGAGTTCGTCCTGCGCACTCGGCTCGGGCGTCGGCACGTAGATGGAGCCAAGGTCTGCGAAGGCGACTCGAGGAGTCCTGACGTTCCCCTGGTCCGATGAGCCGATACCGCGAAGGCGAGCGGCCATCTGCCCAACGAACCACGGCGACCGGAAGAGGTAGTGCAGGTAGCGGGGGCGGACACGTCCTGTGGCTCGCATCACCGTGTAGTCGGGGCTGACGATCCCCGACATCGGAGCGACCCCGACGCCGCCCTGAAAGGCTCGCATGCGGTTCAGGACAAGGTCATCCGCCCGAACACGCTTGTAGTTGCTCAGGTCGTCGGCCCTCGGCTCGTCGCTCGTTGTAGAGGAGCGCGGCACCACGCCGTGGTGGATCGAGACCGAGAGCAGCTCGCCAAGTGGGCCGTCTCGGTTGTCGATCTCGCGGACAAGGTACTTGAGCGGAGCGGTCGGCCAGGTCGCCCGGGCGTTGAGTACCAGCCGTTCAGCGACACTGGCACTCCGGATCCCCAGCATCACTAGCTGACGATGGCGGAGCGACGTGAGGCCTTCGATTCGGGTGGTCTCGGTGTCGAGGAAGTCGGCGATGCGGCGCTGCTCGTCCAGCGCGGGCAGGTGGACGCTGATGCGACGCATGTCGTCCTGCGTCAACTTGTCGCGTGTTGATCCGGAGATGTGTTGCGCGTAGTCAACGGCGTTCAAGCTGTAGGTCAAGTACCGCGCGTCCACGCTTAAGTGCGGTCTGAGAACATGGATGTGGTTGTTGACCCAAACTGGTCCACGGACCAAGTGGGCGACATCTTTGCCGGGTTCAAAGAAGGGCGCTCCGTCTTCGCCGAGGAGCACGAGTGTTTCTGAGAACAGAGGTCGGTCAACCTGATCGAGGACTCCACCAGCGCCCCAGTAAGGGACGTCGCCAGGCTTCTCTGCACGCTCGGAGGCGTTGAGAGGTATCCGCCTTCCGTCGAGGCACGTCACCAGGTGTCGCAAGGGCACTTCGGGTGGCGCGAGACTCGCAGTCACGACGTGACCTCGCCGAGGAGGCGCTGGATCTCCGCCTCCAGTGCCTTGAGCTCGGCGTCGATCTCGGCGAGCGGACGCGGAGGTGTGTAGACGTAGAAGTGCCGCGTGAACGGGATCTCGTAGCCGATCTTGGTCTTGGTGTGGTCGACCCAGGCGTCGGGCACGTGCGGGAGCACTTCGCGGGCGAGGTACTCGTCGACGTCTTCGCCGAGGGGGACGTTCTCGTTGTCCCGCAGGTCGGGGTCGGGGAGCGGGTGGCGGTGGCGGTCGGTCTGGAGCTCGCCGTCGGGGTCGGGCACCGAGACGGCGGCCCAGATCGTCTTGAGCAGGGGCGCGCCCACGGCCACGTCGTGGGACGACAGCGCGGCGGTGAGTGCCCGCTCGAAGCTCTTGCGCGTCGCGCCGTCGGCCGTGCGCAGGGACTCCAGCGCGGCAACAAGGCGGGCGGCGTCGTCGGGGGGGAGTGCGCGGAAGGGCTTGTTCGCCCGGACGGCTGCAACGGCGTCGTCGGACACCTCGAAGCGAAGCCGGAGGGGACGCTCCACCGTGACGCGCTGGTAGCCGAACGCCGTCGTCGGGAAGACCTTGACGCGGGCGTTCCCGTCGGCGGATTCGTCGGCTGCGATCTCCAGGGCGTCGGCGTACCAACGGGTGATCTGGTCGATCTGGGTGGCGGAGATCTCCTTGCGCTTGTCACCGAGGGACTTGCGCATCTTGGTGAACTGGTCGCGGGCGTCGAGCAGGATCACCTTGCCGCGGTGCTCGGGGCGCTTGCGGTTGGACAGGATCCAGAAGTAGGTGGAGATGCCGGTGTTGTAGAAGAGCTGGTCGGGCAGGGCGACGATGCCCTCGAGCCAGTCGTTCTCCAGGATCCAGCGGCGGATCTCCGACTCCCCGGACCCGGCCGCGCCGGTGAACAGAGGGGAGCCGTTGAAGACGATCGCCAGGCGGGAGCCGCCCTCGGAGGCCGGCTTCATCTTGGAGATCATGTGCTGCAGGAACAGCAGCGACCCGTCGTTGATGCGCGGGGTGCCGGCGCCGAACCGTCCGGCGTGCCCGCGGGCGGCCTCGGCCTCGATGACGGTCTGGACCTTCTTCCACTCCACTCCGAACGGCGGGTTGGCCAGCATGTAGTCGAATCGGTGGCCGGGGAAGGCGTCCTGGGAGAAGGAGTTGCCGTAGGCGATGTTCTGGGCGTTGTGACCCTTGAGCATCATGTCCGAGCGGCAGATGGCGTAGGTCTCGCCGTTGAGCTCCTGACCGAACAGCTCCAGGCGGGCGTCGGCGTTGTGCTTGCGGACCCAGTCCTCGGCGGTGGAGAGCATGCCGCCGGTGCCGGCCGCGGGGTCGTAGAGGGTCTTGACGATGCCTGGGGTGGCCAGGGTGTCGGACTCGTCGGCCAGCAGCAGGTTGACCATGAGGCGGATGACCTCACGGGGGGTGAAGTGCTCTCCGGCGGTCTCGTTGCTCATCTCCGAGAACCGACGGATCAGGTCCTCGAAGACGTAGCCCATCTGCAGGTTGGACACCTTGGACGGGTGCAGGTCGATGTCGGCGAACCGGGCGACCACCTGGTAGAGCAGGCCGGACTCGTCCAGGCGGGTGATCTGGGCGTCGAAGGCGTACTTCTCAAGGACCTCCACCGCGCCGGGGGAGAACGCGTCGATGTACAGGCGCAGAGACCGGGCGATGTGCTCGGGGTCGGCGAGCAGGCCGCGGAAGTCCAGCGGGGAGACGTTGTAGAAGTCCTGCTTGGCCGCGCGCCTGAGGATGGGCTCGACGTTCTGGATCGTGGAGGTGCTCAGGCGCTTGACCTCGGCCAGGACGGCGGGCTTGGTGGGCTCCAGGACGCAGTCCAGGCGGCGCAGGACCGTGAGGGGAAGGATGACCTTGCCGTACTCGGACTGCTTGTAGTCCCCCCGCAGCAGGTCGGCCACGGACCAGATGAACGAGACCATGTCCCTGAAGCCGTTCATGTGGGTGGGGCCTCCGGTGGTTGGTGTGGGTGTGCTGTGGGCAGTCTGCCGCACCGCCGTGCGGTCGTGGGTCCTACGCCTCGGAGCGTGCTGCTTCACGTCGTGCAGTCCCGGCGACCGGCTGCACGTACGGCGAGCTCGGCCGGGTTGCGGATGCCCCACACGAAGCCGGTGAGCGGCGGGTCGTGGCCGTCGAGCCCGCGGCGCTGCTCACACCACCGAGCGATCGGCCCGGATCAGCCTCTGGTCCCGGAACGCATCCATGCAGGTCGGCCGACGTCGGTTCGCCTCGACCGTCTCGGTCAGGAACGCCGTGAACTCCGCGAGGCATCCTGCGGCCTGCGCGGCCGAGCGCATGCGGTCGAGCAGCCGGGCCGCCGCGATGTAGGCCCGCCGGTCGGTCGTGCGCAACGTGGTGGTGACGAGCTCGCGGTAGACCGGCAGGGTCTCGACCGGTGCCGTGCGCGCCCGCCGGGCGCAGAGGCGTTCCCACGCCCCGGCCATCGAGGCGGCCTGCGGGTGGGCCATCGCGAACTCCCACGCCTCGTCGTCGCGGTCCTCGCCCAGCAGCATGGCGACGTGCGCGTCCGGGCGGTGCTCGGCGAGACGGGTCTCCGCTGCCGACCGCTCCGCCGCCCAGGTGCCGGCGTCCTGGGCGGCGGAGCGCAGTGCGGCGAACGTGAGGCTCCCCGGGTCGAGCCGGAAGTGGTCGCGGCGAAGCGTGACAGCCTCCGCGAGGTCACCACGCTCGACCGCGTCGGCGACCAGCCGGTCCACGAGCACCCCGTGGCAGTGGGTTCGCTTCAGGGTGATCCCGCGGGTGGCGTGCTGGACGGCCAGCCGGCCGAGACCCGCGTCGTCGAGCGCCTCCACGACGGCGATCGCCTGGTGTTGGGCCGTGAGGTCCCCGCCGACGGCGCGCACGATCGCGTCGGCGTCCCGGTCCAGGATCGCGAGGCGCGTGCGCGCGTGCGTGACGGCGAACGCGTCCGCCCCGGAGGCGGCCGAGCGTTCGACGAGCTCGCGATAGTGCGTGACACCGACGTCGCCGAGCGTGTCCGCGTAGGCGTCGACGTCCACCTCAAAGAAGTCCTGCTTGCCGGAGAACCGGAACCCGTGCAACCAGGTGGCCAGGCGTCGTCGTCCGGCGCGGTCCAGGGGGCCGGGCAGTGCGTCGGCGGCGCGGGCGTGCGCGTCGAGCAGCCGCCGGATCTGGTCGCCCTGGTAGCCCGAGGAGTCGTCACTGCGCAGGATCGTGCGCACCGTCAGCGTGATCGCCCGCTCGATGGCGACCAGAAGGTCCGGTGACGACGGTCCGGCGAGTCCTTCGATGACCTGCACCAGGCCCTCGGCCTCACGGGCGTACGCATCGGCCTCCCGGTACTCGTAGAAGCGCCGCCGGGGCGTGAACGTGTGATCGATCTCCTCGCGGAGCACGGCGACGTCCTCGGTCGCGGCCAGGTGCTCGCGGGCGAGGACGTCGGCGAGCCCGTCGACCTGACCGACCGCACAGCGCAGCAGGTCGAGCAGCTCGGAGCGAGGCAGGTCGGCCAGCCACGACCAGACGGGGTCCGGCTCGGGTGGGCCGGCGTCCGTGGGTGCGCCGGCTCCGCCCGCACCGGTGTCCGCTGCATCCGTGTCCGCGCCTTCCTCGGCGGCGATCACGACGGCGACGCAGTGCTTGCAGAGCGCGCCGGTCACCCCGACCGGGCAGTCGCACTCCCATCCGCTCCCGGTCAGTCGCACCCGGTACAGGTCGCTGCCCTGCACCTGTGCCCGCAGCACATCACCCCGTTCGCTCATCTCGACCACGCGGCCGGAGCGGACGTAGGCGCGCCCCCGGGAGATCGTGGCCGGGTCGGTCAGGGCGGTCAGCGCGGCGGAGTGGAGCACGGGGACACTCTGCCGCTTCGGGACGTGCCGCGGCATCCGGCGGCCGTCCGCGGCCGTTGGTGCTCCGCGGATCCGCGGCCGCGGGCTCTGCACATGGGGCCTGTGCAGAACGCACACCGGGGTGGCGGAAGCTTGGAGCGGCCCTCAGGATGCTAGCTCGCGAGTGCGGCCACCGACTCCACGAGACCGCATCGCTCGAGTCGATCCAACACGTCGGAGACCGACTCCGGAGGGTTGGAGTGTGAGTCGGCGATGCGGACGATCTCACCGTAGACGGCCTGGCGGTTGAGCGAGATCTGATCCAGGACGAACTCGTCCGCGGTCTTGGCCTCGACGTCCCACGTGGCGAGGTAGTCGGCGGGGAAGTCGCGACTGTTGTCCGTGACGATGACCTGTGCGCGTGCTCGGATGGCCGCAGCGAGGACGTGTCGATCCTTGGGGTCGGGCAACTCGACGGCGTCGATCAAGGGCTCGTAGTTCGTGACACGACAGTCCCGCACAGCCTTGACCATGAGGCCGCGGAGTCTCTCGAGCTTCTCCTCGCCGATGTCCGGAAGGTTCCTGCGCAGAGCCGAAGCCATCTCGTCGAGGATCTCGTCACTCCACTTCGCCTGGACCAGGCCCGCCTGGTGGATCCTGATGAGGAGGTCGCGAAGCGTGCTCGGGTACAGCACGCAAGCGTCGTAGACGACGACGAAGCTCATCCGGCTACACCAGACCCATCTCCTGCGTCAGCGAAGACAACTCGTCCGCCGCCTGACGACGCTTGCGGTCGTCCTCCCGCACGTAGTCCATCAGAGAGTCCAGACGAATACGGCGGTGCTTCCCGACGAGCCGGTAGTCGATGGCGCCGCAATCGAGGAGCTTGATCAGGTAAGGCCGCGAGACGTTGAGGATGTCCGCAGCCTGCTGGGTGGTCAGTTCGGCGTGCGCGGGCAAGACAGTGACGCCCTCGCCCGCGGCCATGTGCGCCAGCACGCGAGCGAGGAGCTCGGCGGCCTCGCGGGGCACGACGAGAGTGTCGTCACCATCGACTCTGAGCGTGACCACTGAGGCGTCCCCGTGGGTCGCGAGGAAGCCCTTCAGCCGCTGCAGAGCCTCGTTCGCAGCGGTCGCTTCCGCCGCGTCGGGTACAAGGGGGCTTCGGGTCGGCGAGGCAGACATGACAGGCTCCAGTCGCAACAGTCGAAGTAAGTGCAATATACGCATCGGCACGTTCGTCGTGCAAGTGAAGCACGAAGCGGTTGCGCGCGGGCACTTGTCTGCGTCTTCAGCCCTGGGTCCCTGGCTCACACGGAGAGCGGCGGGACATTGCCTAACTGGGGTGGTACTCAGCGAACCTCTCCCACCGCCACGCCAGCAGGTCCCGATCTGGCCGATCGACCCGCCGCTCCGGCAGGGTGATGGTCAGGCCGTGCATCTCCTGGAGCCCGTGCCGGAGCATCGGCCCGTCGACCTCGTCCAGCAGTTCCTGGTTGATCGCGACCCGGTAGTCGGGTGACACCCCGAGCATGTTCTGGTCGTAGGCGGCGTGGTGGATCTTGCACAGGGCGAGGCCGTTCGGCGTCGTCGGGATCCCGGCCGGCTCCGTGTCGGGGACGATGTGTGCGGCGTCCAGCAGCGCCCCGTGCCGCAGGGAGCAGACCGTGCAGCGGGTGTCGTAGGCGAGCAGCACCCGGGTGCGGAACGCCGGCTGGTGCAGGCGCTGCTTGGCCAGGCGTAGGGCGTAGGCGCGTTGCGGTTCGGGCAGGTCGTGCAGGTCGCCCATGAACCGGAACGCCTCGTCGAGGGCGATCAGGAAGGCGCGCTCCTCGGGGTAGTCGTCCACCACGTACACCGGCATGACCGGCGTGTAGTAGTTGGCGACCTCCTTGCGGAACAGGATCAGCGGCTGGCCGGTGGTCATCGCCTCGCGCAGCTTGCGGTTGTCGCCGATGAACGGGTCGCCCTTGCGGTGGGCGTAGTGCAGCAGACCCTCGTCGGCCTCGACAACTACCGGACCACCGCGCAGAACCTGCGCTACGCGATGTCGGTGCTCGACGGGGGCGACTACGTCGACCTGGAGGATGCCTCGGAAGAGATGGGCCACCGCTCAGCGCGCAGCGGGCCGATGCCTCGGGTCGAGGCAGTGTCGTCGATCACCGATGCGCTCGAGGTCGTGGCGGATCAGGTGCGTCGGTGGCTGTTGACGAGCTGTCCCAGAGACCCTTGGGTGTTCGCCCACGACCGCTACCAGCGGGACCGGATCGTCACCGGGCTGGCCGAGCGCGGCGTGGGCGTCCGGGCCGTCGACCGCGAGCGTCCCGCCGCGGGGCGCGCGCTCGTCATGACCATGCACCGGGCCAAGGGAACGGAGTTCTCCAAGGTCGTGCTCGCGGGGGTCGGGGCGCAGACCCCGGGCGAGCAGGCGCGGCTGGCCGCGATGGACGAGGCGGAGCGGGCGGATGCTGAACTGCGTGAGCGGTCGCTCGTGTACGTGGCGGCGACGCGGGCTCGCGACGAGTTGATCGTGGTCCGGCGGGCGTAGTCGAGGTAGTCGGCCTCAGCTCCGCGGCGGCGTCAGATCCACCCGCACCCGACCCAGCGCGGCGCGCGTCTCGTCGTCCAGGTCGCTCAGCATCTGCACCAGCTCCTCCTGCCGAGATTGTCCGAACGCCAGCCGGTAGTGCACCACGCTCGACAGCAGCGACCCGATCACCGACTTCTCCCGCGTGAACGGGGTCAGTGGGAGGTGCCGCTCGATCATCGCCCGCTCTCCGCCGAGGCTCTCCGGAGCGAAGACCCAGTACGGAATCATGTCCGAGCTGACGCTCTCCGGGAGCGCCGCGGCCGCGTCGAAGAGCTGCGTCCATGGGTGTCCTGCACCCGTCGGGAACGGCAGGGCGCGCGCGACGTTCTTGCGCACGGCGTGCCCCTTGTAGCGGTGGATGCGGCCCTCCCGCTGCTCCAGGTCCACTGGGTTGCCGGGCAGGTTCCAGTGGCTCACCGCATGCGCGTACTGATGGAAGTCCAGCCCCTCCTGGCCCACGGACGTCGAGGCCAGGATGAACGGCCAGAACGGGGAGTTGAACGCCAGGCCGACGTCGGCGGCCCGCTGCTCGGCCCTCTCCTCGGTCGACGTCGTGCCGTACCGAAGGGCGAACCGACCGCGCAGACGCAGCTGTCGCCATCGGGGCCCGGCACCGTCGTCCTGGTCCGTCACGACGGCAGGACGGTAAAGCGCCGAGAGCCCGAGCGTCGCGCGGACGTCCTCGGCGAGGTCGGAGAGGGCCTCGGCCTGGTCGGGCGTGCGGTCATAGCCGCGGTTCTCCACGAGAACGGCGCAGAGCTCGTCGACGACGGACTGGAGGTTGCCATGGGCGCAGTAGCGCAGCACCGTCAACCAGTACTCGCCTGGGCCGTCGAAGGCGTCGAGCGCCTGGGTGGCCTCGGTCGAGTTGAACAGGGAGCGGAAGCCCTCGGCTGCATACGCGGCGGCCGCGACCAGGTCCTCGGAGACGGCTGACGGGAAGGCTCGCTCGAAGGCACGGAAGAGGACGGTCGAGGGCCCGGCGAGGCTCCGCAGCGCGAGGACCTCGGCCAGGTCGACCGGCACCGGAGGCAGGTCGTCGGGCTCCGTGCCGGCGTCCTGCGCGACGCGGAGCAGCCTCTTGAGCTCGGCGAGGTGTCGATCGAGCGCCGTCGTGCCGTCGTTGTCCTCGTCGCGGAACCCCTCGACGCTCAGCGCGTCGTCGCCGTCGAGGAGGGCGGGCGCCAGGGTGTACCAGGCGGTCGATCCCGCACCTCGCCCGACAGGCAGGTGCCCGACGAACGGCTCGAGGGCTTCCTGGATGCGGGCAGTGACGTCCGCGAGCATGGCGTCCAGCGTCGGCTCGCGACCCTCACTCCGGAGACGGACAGACTCGGCCCAGGGGTCGGCTAGGTGGGCGAGTGCAGGGCTCGGCAGCACGAACTGCAGGTGTGCCATGGACGTGGTTCCCACCCCGAACCGCAGGCGAGTCGTGGTGCGGAGCTCGTCGTCGTAGTCGTGGACGACGGCACCGGCGTCCCGGGCGGCGTCGTGCAGACGCCGCTCGCACTCGTAGCTCGTCAGGGTGGCGATCGCCGTGGGGACGAGGGTCCACGACGAGAAGATCAGGCGCTTGGTCAGGCGCCGTGCTGCCGCACTCTCGAAGATGCCCCCGGCGGCGTAGTAGGGCAGCGATGCCGGCATCCACAGAAGCAGATGTGCCTGCGCCTTGTCGAAGAAGTCGTGCCACAGCCGGGCAAGGCCCTCGTGCGCAGGGTCGACGGGCCGGTAGGCGCGCATGTCGTCCCAGGGAAGGACGGCCGCGGAGTGCTGGAGCATCCCCACCAACTTGGCGTCGGGCAGTTCTGGGCCGTCGCCGGCCAGGGCGCGCAGCTCCTCGGCCAGCTGATAGGTGTGGGCGCCCAGATAGCTCAGCGTGTAGGGCGCCGCTTTCCAGTACTCGACCACGTCGCCGACCTGACGGCCTGACGTCGCGACGACGTGCTGGGCGACGCGCTCCGTCGCGACGTACTGCGCCAAGGCGGCTCGGCTCG
>Ga0209585_10000303_pt1 | contig 19182 bp, 13 predicted proteins | sample NGEPerone_FD_185491 | JGI IMG/M metagenome (GOLD analysis project Ga0209585, IMG submission 185491) | Arctic peat soil microbial communities from the Barrow Environmental Observatory site, Barrow, Alaska, USA - NGEE Permafrost154B-one... | ecosystem: Environmental > Terrestrial > Soil >... | reverse complement strand
CTACAAAAGAATATAGCCCATTAACAGGTACTATTTTTCTCCAAAGGAAAAAGAAAATAAGAGAAACATTGATTGTAAAAAAGTTGGATCAAATGGGGCTTTCCGATAAACTTTCATTCTTGCCTGCACCAAATCCACCTAATGAATTAGCTAAAGTGGAAAGCCAGGAAAAAACATCGATTGCCATAAATAAAAAAAATCCGGAACAAAAAAATAATGTGGCTGAAGTAGAAAAGGATCAAACTAACCCAAAGAGTGTAATGGCTAAAGAAGAAATAAAAACCAATCCGGTTATTACCCAACCTCAGAAAGAAATAGAAAAAGTAAAAAGCCCCGAAAAGCCTTCTCTTGTTATAAATGAAAAGCCTGAAAAAGAAAAAACGATTGCTCTTGCCACAGAAAAAAATCTAAATAAACCAAAGGTTGAAACGATTAAAGAGGAAACAATAAACAAACCAGCAATTGCCCACCCTCAGAAAGAAATAGAAAAAGTAAAAAGCCCCGAAAAGCCTTCTGTTGCCATAAATGAAAAAAATGAAAAAGAAAAAAATGTTGCTCTTGTCACAGAAAAAAATCTAAATAAACCAAAGGTTGAAACGATTAGAGAGGAAACAATAAACAAACCTGCAATTGCCCAACCTCAGAAAGAAATAGAAAAAATAAAAAGCCCTGAAAAACCTTCTGTTGTTATAAATGAAAAAGCAGTTACAGAAAAAAATAAAGTGGCAATAATAGAAAAAAATCCAACTCAACCCAAGGCTGAAATAGTAAAAAAGGAGCAACCTAAAAATGATACAGTTGTTCTAAATAAAGAAAAAAATAAAACCTTAGCAGGTATCGAAACGAAAAAAGAAATGCCTGGGCTATTATCTCAACAAAAAGAAATAAGTGAAAAAGAAATACAGGTAGTTCCGGCAGCAGCAGATATTGCTACCCGTAAAATAGAAACCATCCAAACAGTTGAGATAACGCAGGATAGTCTTGTGCTTAGTCTATTTGATAATGGAGTAGTTGATGGTGATACAGTGAGTGTTCTTATCAATGGGAAAGTGATTTGGCCCAGGGTTGGCTTGTTGGTGAAAGCGACTAACAAAACAATTTATCTTACTCCTGATATGGGTGATTCCATTTTTGTAGTTATGTATGCAGAGAATCTTGGCAGCATACCTCCTAATACAGGTTTATTGGTAATTCGTGATGGAGGTATTGATCATGAAATACGTTTCAGCGGCGATCTTAAAAAGAATTCTGCTATTATACTTAAACGAATAAAGAAAGATTAATTTTTGAAAAATTTTTGAAACTGAAAATGGATAATATTAAAATGGATACACTAAAGGAAGAGGCCATAAAACTTACTCAATACTCGCACGGAGCCGGTTGTGGCTGCAAAATTTCTCCGCAGGTTTTAGATAAAATATTGCACAGTAACCTTGCTCTTCCGGATAATAAAAGATTAATAGTGGGCAACAATACAAAAGATGATGCTGCGGTTTATGATCTTGATAATGGAACAGCCCTGATTGCGACTACAGATTTTTTTATGCCTATTGTTGATGATCCTTTCGATTTTGGCCGCATCGCATCAGCTAATGCAATTAGCGATGTATATGCTATGGGTGGAAAGCCTGTACTGGCAATTGCAATTTTGGGTTGGCCGATCAATAAAATTCAACCGGAAGTTGCTCAAAAAGTTATTGAAGGTGCCAGGAGTATTTGCCTTGAAGCGGGAATATCTTTAGCCGGAGGGCATAGCATTGATAGCCCCGAACCAATTTTTGGACTTGCAGTAAATGGGTTGGTGAATATTAAAAACATAAAGCAGAATAATAAAGCTAAAGAAAACGATTTTCTTTTTTTAACCAAAGCTCTTGGCGTTGGCATTTTAACTACTGCAGAAAAAAAGGGTATACTACAACCTGAACATAATAATATTGCTGCAAAGCAAATGATGCAATTAAATATAATTGGAGAGTCGTTGGGTAAAATTGAAGGAGTGCATGCAATGACTGATGTTACAGGGTTTGGCTTATTGGGACATTTAACTGAAATGGCTGAAGGTAGCGGATTGAGCGCTGAAGTTTATTTTGAAAAAGTTCCTGCTATTATAGAAAATATAAAAAGCTATGTAGATAAAAATTGTATACCAGGAGGAACAAACAGGAACTGGGATAGCTATGGAGATAAAATTGGGACCATTACCGATTTTGAAAAAAACTTATTAGCTGACCCACAAACTAGCGGAGGCTTGCTGATTGCTGTAGATCCAAATTCTATTTCTGAAGTGAGGGAACTATTTATTCAAAAAGGATTAAAAAACTTTATACAACCCATAGGTGTATTTGTTGCAATGGAAGAAAAAGTAATTAAAATAAAAAGGAAAAGTTGATCTTAAAAACCATCAATAATTTTTGCAAGTTGATGATCTTTTTCTGTTACAATATTCCCGGCATCATGAGTTGAAAGCCAGATTTCAACTCTATTATATTCATTCGTCCACTTTGGGTGATGATCCATCTTTTCTGCGGCAAGCGCTACACGACTCATAAATCCAAAAGCTTCTGAAAAAGTTTTAAACTCAAATTTTTTATGAAGTGTATTATTTTTTTCTTCCCACATAAAATTGGTTTTAAAGATTATTGAATTACTGTCAGACGAAAACTATCAGGCATTTAGAAAACCAGGTGCTGTTTATTTTTAATTTTTTCATTGGTTAGTTCAACTACCATTTGAACCGCGGGGATGGTTTTTATAGAACTTACAAACATGCTTATTTCTTCATCTTTCATAATATCATCTTTCATAAGCCATAAAAAATCAAGATGCTTAAATTCAGGTAGAAGATATTCACCATCATCCTCATTGTTGTAGAGATAATGTTTTATGGTTCCGCTTTGTTCACCATACTGATAAATGGGAAAAAAATATTTACGCGCTTTTTTATTTAATTGAATCTCTATATTATTATTAATTCTGAAATCAAATTTGAGCATTTGGTTTAAATGCCAGCAAAAGCGATATTGTTCAATCGGCGCTACAATGCCCAATAGACGGGTATCTTCAAAAAAATCATCCAGCATTATATCATTGTCAATACGAAGTTTCATTTGTATTATTTAAAAAACAATATTAAAGGTCATTTCCTCTTTTCCTCTTAATACAGTAACTTTTGTAGCATCTCCTTTTTTAAATTTACTCAAAACTGCCATATAGGAATTCATATCTGTCACAGTGAAATCTCCAAGCTTTGTTATGACATCCCCGGAAAGGATACCGGCATTTTGCGCAATTTTTCCATCAATAATTCCATCTGCACGAACACCACTTCCCGAAAAAGTATAATCAGGCATAATCCCTAAGCTAACTGTAAAACGAGCTCCTTCCATTTTGGGTTCGCGTGTTTTGGAAAAAGCAAGTTTATCTAATTTATTGGTTCTATTAATAATGTTGAAGATGTATTCAATAATTCGGAATTCGCCGGCGAAATTTATTTTATCAACATCATCGGTTGGTTTGTGATAATCTTTATGAGTGCCTGTAAAGAAAAACAAAACCGGAATATTTTTCAGGTAAAAGGAAGTTTGATCGCTTGGTCCTATTCCACTTGAATCAAATTTTACATCAAAAGCTTTTGTTTTTTCTGGTAAAATATTTCCCCATACCGGCGAAGTGCCAAAGCCGCCAATAGTTATGATATGTGTGCTATCATTAAGCCGTCCTACCATATCGCAATTGATCATATAATCCACATCATTAAGTGGAATTGTAGGGTTTTCTGTAAAATGTTTTGAACCAAATAAACCTAATTCTTCCCCGGAAAAACAGATAAAAAGAAAATTGTTGTTTTTGTACTTTGATTTTTTTATCAATTTAGCCAATTCCAGTACTGATGCAGTTCCGCTGGCATTATCATCGGCACCATTATGTATTTCTGGTTTCCCTGTCCATAAAGAATTATGGTCTTCACCATAACCTAAATGATCGTAATGAGCGCCCAGTATTATCGTATGTGCGGCACCGTTATCTATATAGCCAATTACATTATGCCCTGTTCTTTTTTTGTCACCAATCGCTATTTGCATGGCAAGTTCAAGGTTAGAAGATTTATCACTAAAATATTTTTTTGCAGCAGCTTTTGTAATAAAAACTACAGGAATTTTTATTGCAGCTATTTTTGATTTTCCTTCAAATTTTAATTCCTCATTTTTATTGCCTGAGTTATATGCTATAACTTCGGAAGCGCCTTTCTGTGCAAATTCAATCGCTTTATTTTTGATCGCATCTTCAAGGTCGAAGTGCGGATTATTTTGATTTTCTTCCAGCATATCCTTTATATCCAAAAACCACGGCATTCCTTTTTCACTGATTGCCGGGGAAACCAAAGCTTCTACTTTACCATTACTACTGAATATAAAAGGGAAAAAATCTTTGTCAACTTCAAGAGTATCGTCATTAATTATTAAATGTGTTGAAGGTAAAATTTGTTTCCCTTCATTCACTTCAAAGGCTTGTATATAACTTTTATTATCCCCTTTTGGAATAAGACCGGTTTTTTCAAATTGCCCGGATAGATATTCATAAGCCAACTTTTCACCAGGAGTGCCGGTTCTTCTTCCTTCTAATTGATTGCTTGCCAAATAACTAATCTCCGACCTTAAATTTTCAATAATAATCTTGTCAGATTTAGTGAGCCTCTGGCCAATTGTAAATTGTGGAAATAAAAGTAAAAGAAGTAAAATATTTTTCATTAGAAGTAATTATTGGGCAAATTTAAGGTGAATATATTAGTGAAGAGTATGATAAAAATAGTAAAGGTTAAATCTCTTTTCTCATTTCGTAAATCACATAACAATTGTATAGATTAAATTTACAAATTCTATAAAATATAATTTGAAAGAACAATTAAATATTGCATTAGTAGGAAACCCAAACAGTGGTAAAAGTTCTCTTTTTAATTCCCTGACAGGTTTAAATCAAAAGGTGGGTAATTTTCCCGGCGTTACCGTTGATAAAAAAACAGGGATAAGTAAGATTTCTGAAAAACTTTCTTCAAAAATTATTGACCTGCCCGGCACTTATAGTTTATATCCCAAAAGAAATGATGAATGGGTGGCTTACAAGGTTTTACTTGATCAGGATCCGAATATAAAAGCAGACATCATTGTATTGGTAGCAGATGCCAGCAATCTGAAAAGAAACCTGCTTTTTTGTTCGCAGATAATAGACCTGAAAAGGCCGGTAGTAATAGCGCTTACCATGATGGATATTGCCAAGAAAAATAATATCCAGATTGATTTAGCTGGTTTGGAAAGAGAGCTGGGTGTCCTGATAGTTCCTGTAAATCCAAGAAAAAATAAAGGAATCACACAATTAAAAAAAGCAATAGAGCAAACAGTTGAAAATGTTCATCACGTTGCTGAACGCGATTTTTTAAATGTAGAACCTCTTGCACCTGAAGCGATAAAAAAAGTACAAAATATTTTTCCTGAAATCAGCCATTACAGGGCAATTCATTATCTCATCAATCATGAAAGTTTTGATTTAAAAGAGCCGGTTCAGGAGGCGATTGAAAACATTGAGATTGAAACAAAATTCAATCCAACCAAAACACAGGCAGAAGAGATTTTACAACGTTATGGGAAAATAAAAACCATCATGAAGCAAACGGTTGTTGAAGCCGATCCTCTTCAAAAAGCATTGTTTACTCAAAGGCTTGATAATATTTTATTGCACCGTACCTGGGGTTATCTGATCTTGATTACCGTACTTTTTTTATTATTTCAAAGCATTTTTGTAATAGCGCAATTTCCAATGAATGCTATTGAATGGACTTTCGCGCAAGCCGGGGGATGGCTGGGAAATTTTTTGCCGTCTGGCTGGGTAAGTGATCTTTTTATTAATGGCATACTCGCCGGATTAAGCGGTATTTTGGTTTTTGTACCGCAGATAATGATATTATTTGGCCTGATCACTTTATTGGAAGACACGGGGTATATGGCGCGGATAAGTTTTTTAACGGATAAGATTATGCGCAAAGCCGGGCTTAATGGAAAGAGTGTAATGCCTATGGTGAGCGGTCTGGCGTGCGCAGTGCCCGCTATAATGAGTGCCAGGAGTATTGAAAATAAAAAGGAAAGATTACTTACCATTATGTGTACTCCTCTTATGAGCTGCAGTGCCCGACTGCCGGTTTATACAGTGCTTATTGCATTGGTAGTTCCTAATAAAATGTATTTAGGTTTGATCAGTTTGCAGGGGTTGATGATGATGTTTTTATATTTTTTAGGAACCTTTATGGCGCTTCTTGTCGCGTTTGTAATGAAATGGTTTATTAAGAGTAAAGAAAAAAGTTTTTTTATTCTGGAACTACCCACTTATCGTGGCCCACGATGGAAAAATATTCTATCAACCATGATTGAGAGAGCAAAAATATTTGTTTTGCAGGCCGGAAAAGTAATTATGGTAATTAGCATGCTGCTTTGGGGATTAAGTACTTATGGTCCTCCGGGGAAAATGGAAGCAGTCTCTGAGAAATATGCAAAGTTGGAACAACAAAATCCTTCACAAATAAAAGAGCTTGATAAATTAAAAGGAACCGAACATCTTCAAAATTCTTATGCGGGAATATTAGGGAAATCTATTGAGCCTGTAATAAAACCTTTAGGATATGATTGGAAAATCGGCATTGCATTAATTACTTCATTTGCTGCCCGCGAAGTGTTTGTAGGAACTATGGCTACGCTCTATAGCGTAGGAGATGATAAGGATGAAAACCATGCTACACTCCGGCAAAAAATGCGCAGTGCCACCTGGCCCGATGGTTCAAAAGTTTATACACTTGCCGCAGGTTTATCTCTTTTAATATTTTATGTTTTGGCCATGCAATGTATGAGTACGCTGGCAATCGTAAAGCGTGAAACACATAGCTGGAAATGGCCCATTATTATGCTTACTTATATGACCGGCCTTGCCTACATTATGAGTTGGATAACCTATAATTTATTTAAATAAGGGTTAATTCTATTAATCAAATTTAGCCAGAGGCTATTTCAAATAATTTATTTACTGTTTTCCAGTTTCTGGTAGTTGCAGTTACTTTAAGTTTGTTTTCAAAAAACTTATTTGACAGTTTTGTTTCGCCATAGCTTTCAGGAATATGCAAAAAAACTTCTTTGCCTTTAATAAAAAACCTATCCGGCGAAAAATCAATATTTTCTATACTTTTTATATTGTTTTCTTTTGGTGCCTGAGAAAGGAAAGTAACATGTAATTTTTCTATGGCGAGAAAGGGATTATTTGAAATTACTTTGTCTAATTCTTCTATATTTCTGATAATAACCGGCACCTGGAAACCATATTTTTTCTCAATGGCAGCTTCAATTTTTTTTGCCAATCCCATGTCTGGTAATTTACCATCGCTTTTAAAAACAACATTTCCGCTTTGTATATATGTGAATACCTCTTTGAATTCCAGGGTTTCAATAAGAGTTTTTAAATCGGCCATCAGGATTTTCTTTTGACCGCTTACGTTGATGCCCCTTAATATGGAAATGTAAGATTGCACATAGCCATATTTTTATTTCTAATAGTTAAATTGGCTTGCAAATCTATATTAATTAATTACGAGGATTGGGCAATTTGCTTTCTTTAAAATTGATGAGTAGCTTTTGGTCAAATTTTACTTTAGGCAAGTAAAAAGCCAACTAAAAAATCAATTTATTTTCCATTTATCAATTAATAAAACCGTTCATAATAAAGAAAAAATATTTTTTAGAGCAGTAAATCCTTTAAAAGCCTTTTCTATACTGCATTTTTGGAAAAATTAAATTAAAATCTTAACCCGCTACCTTAAAAAAGCAGGTATTATGTATTGCATAGTATTATAAAACATATTATCTTTGTGATAGAAAGTGAATAATCAAATATTTTCTTCAGATTAAAAACAAAGTAAAATGAATATTGATAACACAGCAAGCCAGATGCGAAAAGGAGTATTGGAGTTTTGCATTTTATCAATAATAAAATTGGGAGAAGCTTACCCAAGTGATATTATTGACATGATGAAATCGGCCAACCTTAATATTCTGGAAGGTACCCTGTATCCATTGCTAACCCGATTAAAAAATGCGGAGTTTCTTACCTACCGTTGGGTTGAAAGCAACAGCGGCCCGCCACGTAAATATTTTTCTTTAACCGAAAAAGGCGCTGAATTTTATAAAGAACTTGAGGCAACCTGGCTAGAACTTGCCAGTGCTGTGGAAACAATTACAGGTAAAAAGGAAATCAACCAATAAAAATAATCAACAAACTATAAACTGAATCAAAATGAAAAAAGTAATTAATATAAATTTCCAGGGTACGGTAGTACCAATTGAGGAAAGTTCTTATGAATTGCTGAAACAATATATAGAAAGCCTGCGCCGCTATTTTGCCAATGAAGAAGGGAAAGATGAAATAATCAATGACATTGAAAGCCGCATCAGCGAATTGTTTCAGGAGCGTTTGAAAAATGGCAGCACCTGCATTACAGATGATGATGTAAACGCGATAATAAAGAATATGGGTAGGCCGGAGGATTTTGAAGAAGAAGAAAAAGGTGAACCAACAGAAAATAATAAATCTGATAATTCTAAAAAGGAAAGGACTGAAAGCCTTTTCAATGAAAATTGGAGCTGGAAGGGTAAGCGCCTTTATCGTGATGATAATCATAAAATTTTAGGTGGCGTATGTAGTGGTATTGCAGCTTACCTGGGGATTGATCCTGTAATTGTGAGGATTGTATTTATTATATCCGGTATCGGGTTCCTTGCTTACATTCTTCTTTGGATTTTTGTTCCAGGAAGTAATATGCTTGAAAACGGTGTGCGTAAAAGACTATATCGCAATCCTGATGAAAAGATTATTGGTGGTGTATGCAGCGGAATAGGAAGTTATTTTAATATTAATCCATGGATTCCCAGAGTACTGTTTTTAATACCATTTATATCTTTCTTCTTCAGGTGGGGGCATTTTGGACCGCTTACTTTCCCGCATTTTGTTAGTTTTTCCTTCAGTCCCGGCACTTTTATCATTTATATTATTTTATGGCTTGTAATTCCGGAAGCGACTACTACTTCAGAAAAATTGGAAATGAAAGGAGAAAAAGTGGATTTGAATTCTATTAAAAATTCTGTGATGAAAGAAATGAAAGAAGTAGGAGAAAGAGTAGGAAAATTAGGTGCTCAGGCTGGTGAAATAGCTAAAGAGAGGGGGCCAGTTATCGGGCAAGAAATTCATATTGCAGCAAAAAAGTCAAGCGGCGTTTTAGGAAATATAATAGTTACGATTTTTAAAGTGTTTATTTATTTCATTTTAGGTACAATAGCCCTGGCATTAATTATTGCACTATTTGCGCTTGCAATAGTTGCCATTGGCTTATTCCCCTTAAAAAACTTCGTACTAACAGAGGGATGGCAATCCGTATTTGCCTGGGGTACGCTTATCTTCTTCATCGGGGTTCCTGTTGTGGGCATTATTACTTTTATTATCAGGAGGATTGCAAGAATTAAAACCAGTAATAAATTGATGCGCTATTCATTTAGTGGGCTTTGGATTTTGGGAATTGTTTGTTTTGTATCATTAATCACATCAATGGGCCGCGATTTTAGAAGCAGCAGTTCTATGAATACAGAACCAATAATTTTAATCAATCCGCATGTAAAAACCCTTGAAGTCGCTCCTTTTTTAAATAATAATTACAATCGGAGCAACAATTGGTTCAGGCTGGAACCTTTTGCAACTTTCGGCATTGAAGATGATACTGCTTATATCAGTAACGTAAGGATCAGAATAGAAAAATCTACAACAGATAGCTTCCAGGTGAATATAATGAAAACTTGCAATGGCAGAACCAGGCGATATGCTGATACATTGGCTGCGCTTATTAATTTCAATGTTTCACAAAACGATTCAATACTGATGATGGACCGGGCAATTGCCATAAATACAACCGATAAATTCCGTAATCAGTATGTAGAAATAACCATTGGAGTACCGGTTGGCCATCACATAAAAATAAATAAGAGTTTTAGCAACAGGATGAATGTAAGATTTAACGCTTTTGGTGAAGGAGATAACTGGGATTGGAACAATGATGATGACAACGATTTTGATTATAAATACGGTATAGAGTATGTAATGAAAGAAGATGGGCTTTATACTTTAGATGGAATTCCTTCCAATGAAGAAAGTGATTGGAACAAATCCTCTACACAGGATAATAAGTACAATGAAGGCTCCGGCAATGACCAGAATTACCGTTATAATGGCTCAAATAAAATAGATTCCCTAAAAAACATCCAGGAAAAACAAATTCAAAAAATGCAGGCTGCCGTTGATTCTTTGAAAGCTGCACGCGAAAAAGAAGTGATCAGGATGAAAGACTCTCTGGAAAAGGCGAAAGAAGAAATTGATCATAAAATTGAAAAATTAGATAAAGGAACCGCAATCCATTCGGAATCATTTTCGCCAAATTCAAATGAAAATTATTCTTTTATCATGAATATCTAAAACGATCTTTTCTTAAGGTTTAGTTTAAGTCAGGCTTCCGGCATTTGCGAGGGGCCTGATTTTTTTTCTGAGTTTGTTTACTTGCCAATACAAATAATTGCAGATGAAAAAAGAAACTGCAAAATAGAATTTCTCATTTTTGAATTTAGAATATTCCTTTTTCAAAATTATTAACTTTTCAACTTTTTCAATTACATCAAGTCCCATATGGATGGCTGGTGGCAGGTTTCCTGGATGATTTCAGGAAACAATCCATGATTTTTTTCTTCATTTTACGCCAAATGAAAATGCAAACCCCTTAATTTTCGCCTAAATTTGCACCACTTTTAATAAGTCTTTTATGAAGAATACTCCTTTTACACAAAAACATATTGCACTCGGAGCTAAAATGGCTGAATTTGCTGGTTATAATATGCCCATTAGTTATTCAGGTATTAATGATGAGCATGCTACTGTTAGAAATAATGCCGGTGTTTTTGATGTAAGCCACATGGGTGAATTTATTTTAAAAGGCAATCATGCCCTGGATCTTATTCAGCGTGTAACCAGTAATGATGCATCAAAACTGACAAATGGCAGAGCGCAATACAGCTGTTTCCCCAATGAAAAAGGTGGAATTATTGATGACCTGATCGTCTATTGTATTGAGGAAAATAAATCATACATGTTGGTGGTAAACGCTTCTAATATTGAGAAAGATTGGAACTGGCTAAAGAAAAACAATAAAGGGAATGTAGAAATGCATAATATTTCTGACAAGACATGCCTGCTTGCCATTCAAGGCCCTAATGCTACAAAAATTATACAGCCCTTGACGGATATCGATATTATGAACCTGAAATATTACACTTTTGTAAATGGAAAATTTGCCGGCGTGGATAATGTGTTGATCAGCGCTACAGGTTATACCGGTTCCGGCGGTGTCGAAATTTATTTTGAGGATAAGAATGACGATGCCAATATTATTTGGGAAAAAATATTTGCAGAAGGAATTCCAAAGGGAATGAAGCCCATCGGGCTTGCGGCACGCGATACATTAAGGCTTGAAATGGGTTATTGTCTTTATGGAAATGATATTGATGATACTACTTCACCATTGGAAGCTGGGCTCGGGTGGATAACAAAATTCAATAAGGATTTCATCGGAAAAGAAGCGATTGAGGAATTAAAGGAAGAAGGCATACCACAAAAATTAGTAGGATTGGAAATGATGGAAAGGGGAATTCCCCGGCATGGGTATGAAATTAAAAATAATGAGGGAGAAAAAATTGGCCATGTCACCAGCGGAACGCAATCACCTACACTTCAAAAGCCAATTGCTATGGGATATGTAAATAGTAATTATGCGAAAATTGATAAGGAGATTTTTATCAAAATAAGAGATAAACTGTTAATGTCAAAAGTGGTTAAAATGCCCTTTGAGTAATGCGGTTACTCATCTAAAAAATTTAAGAAAATTCAAGTTTTTAATTGAATGAAACCAAAAAATAATCTTCCCGTTCTTAATACAGTGTTATCACCTACGTTATTGAATCTTTATGATATCAGCGACAGCATTGTAGTTATTATTGATATTTTAAGGGCAACATCCACCATTGCTACAGCTTTATACAATGGCGCAAAAGAAATTATACCTGTCGATAGTGTAGCGGAATGTATAAAACTTGGCAAACAATTAGAAGTAATCACCGCCGGAGAAAGAGATGGTCAAATTGCAGAAGGGTTACAATATGGAAATACTCCTTTTCAATATACCCCTGAATTTATAAAAGGGAAAACCCTTGTGCTTACAACCACTAATGGTACCAAGCTTTTGCATATGGCGCTTAAAGCCAATGCAAAAGGAATTATTACCGGTTCATTTTGTAATATTTCTGCAGTATGTGATTATCTTTCTGCTCAAAATAAAAATGTAACACTAGCCTGCTCAGCATGGAAAAACAAGATTAATATAGAAGACAGTTTATTTGCCGGCGCCGTTATTAACCGGATAAAAAGTAATTTTCAGGTAAATTGCGATGCAACACAAATATCCGAAACCCTTTATCTACAGGCAAAAGAAGACCTCTTTGGTTTTTTGAAAGAAAAAAATGCCTCACATTATCACCGTCTTATGGGTTTTGGCTTGGAAGAAGATATACGGTTTTGTTTAACGAATGATAATGCCAATATATTAAGTATTTATGAAAATGGCCGCCTTGTTGCCGGAAAAAAAATATCCTAAATTTCGAAGAAATCCTGTATTTGTTTAAACAACACTTTCTCCTGCTCTAAATTTTCTTTATTTTTGCAAATTGCCTTTTTCTCAATAAGCAATTGTAGAAAAACACATTGAATCAAAAACAGTATACTTTTTGGCACTACCCTATTTTATTAAATATGTTTATAATTCCGGCACCGATGAAGTAATCCGTCGGGGTAAAAAAATATACTCCTCACGATATGTTGAACTTGTAGAGCATGATGAGCTAATGCAGACAGTGATCTTTAGAGTGCGGGATGACAGTTATAATACATTTTACAAAGTGACCCTTCAGAAATATGATGATCCCAAAGCATTATCTGTTCGTTGCACCTGCCCTTATAATTTGAGCGATATCTGTCGCCATGAAGCTGCAGCCTTATTGCAAATGCAGGATCTTGTTGATAAAAATTTACTGAATGCTGATGGCCCCGCTGTTTACAATCAAAAACATACAGTAGTTAAAATAAAAAATATAGATCTTAAAATGATCCGGATGCTTGCAGGTATGGATAATTATGCTGCTGCTGAAGAAATTTTAAGAAAAAATAAATGTAATATTCTTAATGCTGCTAATGAAAAAGTAGAAGCGGAGCTTGAAATGAATGGTAAGAGCCACTCCATTATTTTGCAAAAAAATGACGAACGCAATTTTGATACATCCTGTACTTGTGAAGATGGAGAGCATCCATTATGCAAACATAAAACCGCTTTATTTCTGCAATTACTCAATAGCTGGGGCCCTAATTATTTCGATAGCATCAGAAACTGGGATAAAGAAAAAAATAAATTATTGGAAGGATATGGCTATAGCCTTGATGAGGACCTTACAGATAAATTTGAATTTATTTATAAAGAAGGAAAACCGTATTTAAAAGTTCTTGATTCTTCTATAAAAAGAGTATCTACTTCATTTTCTAATGGTGGAAAAATAGGGACAACCGCAAATACTTTTGAAGTTGCTGCCACTACTTTTGCGCCTAAAGGAAGACAGGCAGCATTGGTTTTTAATGGGAATGAAAAATCATTTCCTTTTATATCTGTAGATGTGGTCGAAGGGGATTTTGATGAAGAAAGGCAAACATTTATTGGCCGGGTAGAAAAAATGGATCTCACCAAATTCATAAATACAGAAGCATTCAGCGAAAAAGATAAACAACTAATACAACAAGCGAGAAAAATTCAGCAATCTGAAATCAATAAATATTTAAACCGCAATTCTCCATTTAGTGGTTTTTGGGAGAATATTATTCATCAGGAAAATGAAGAGTTTCCTGAAGAAACAAAAATGCTGATCGCTGAATTTCTTCATCCAAAGTTGAAACGGATTTTTGAAGAGAATGAGGGGAAGACAAATTTTTATTTACCGGCAGGCAAAAAATTTACTACTCAAAATTTGGAGCCTGTTGAATTATCTTCATTAAATCCTGAAATAGAATTTTATTTATCCTTATCGGGCGATGAACGGAAAATGGAAAGCCTGGTAAAATTGGATCAGGAAAGAGTTAGAATATCTGAAAATCAATGGGATAGTAATTTATTGTTTTTATACGATAAAACAATCTACCTATGGAAAAATTCTGAAGAGATATTGGTTGTAGAGAAATTTAAAAACTTACTGCATATTCCTAATAAAGAATGGCCCGCGTTTTTAAAAGAAGTAGTATTGCCGCTATCGAATGAGTATAAAGTTTCTTTTGAACCTGCATTAATAAAAGAAACCAAAGATGGCCAACCTGATATAAGTATTACCTTAATTGAAAAAGGGGAATATTTATTGTTTCAACCGGTATTTACTTATAAAGGTTTCAGTGTAAAAGCCAATGATAAAGACACTATTATAGTACCGGATAATGATAAGGTTTTGATGGTGCGGAGAAATAAAGAGGCAGAAGCGGAATTTATTTCAAAACTTGCCAGCCTTCATACTCAATTTATACATCAGCCACAAAATAGAAGTTTAATTTTAAAAGGTCCGGATGTATTAAAAAACAATTGGTTCTTTTTGTTTGTAGATGCCATGAAGGAAATGAATGTACCTGTTTTTGGCTTTGAGGCGTTAAAAAATTTCCGGTTTAATACTGCGAAACCATCTACACAAATTCACCTGAGCAGTGGAATGGATTGGTTTGATGCAAAAGTGGAATTGACTTTTGGAGAACAGCGAATTGGCATTACAGAAATTCAAAAAGCATTGGCAAATAAACAGTCATTTGTTCAATTAAATGATGGAACGCTTGGTATTCTTCCCGATGAATGGATTCAAAAATATGCGTTGCTTTTTAAAGTAGGCGAAGGAAGAAATAATCAACTCCGGCTTTCAAGATTTCATTTAAGTGTAATTGACGACTTGTATGAAAATCGCGACGAAAATGAACTTTCTTTTGAGCTTGATGAAAAATACGAAAGGTTAAGAAATTTTAAAAGTATTCCTGAAGTTCCCATACCTGATGAATTGGAAAATCGTTTACGTCCCTACCAGCTTTCGGGTTTTCATTGGTTAAATTATTTGAATACAGTAGGCTGGGGCGGTATTTTAGCCGATGATATGGGTTTGGGTAAAACAGTTCAGGCGCTTAGCATGCTTAGTTATTACGCCGCAGAAGAAGGTGGTTTAAAAGCTTTGGTGGTTTGCCCTACCACCTTAATGTATAATTGGGAAAATGAAATAAAAAAATTCACTCCATCTTTAACTTGGAGAATACATCATGGAAATATTCGCGCCAGAACGAAAGAAGAATTTGAAGGCGCCAATATCCTGATAACTACTTATGGTACTTTAAGAAGTGATATACAATTGTTGATGAAAATCAAATTTGATTATGTGGTGTTAGACGAATCGCAGGCTATAAAAAATCCTTCTTCAAAAGTAACCAAAGCTGCATGCCTGCTAAATGCGAAAAACAGGTTATGTATGAGCGGTACGCCTTTGCAGAATAATACTTTTGATATTTATGCACAAATGAATTTTTTGAACCAGGGATTACTTGGTTCTGTTGAGTTTTTCAGGAATGAATTTTCCACACCTATTGATAAATTTGGCGAGCAGGAACAAAAAGATCATCTTAAAAAATTGCTTTATCCTTTTATTTTGAGAAGAACTAAAGAGCAGGTTGCCAAAGATCTTCCTGAAAAAACAGAAACAATTCTTTTTTGTGAAATGGAAGATAAACAGCGCAATATATATGAGGCTTATCGGAATTCTTACCGTGATAAAATTCTTGGGGTAATAGATGAACAGGGAGTTGGAAGATCACAACTCACCATTTTACAGGGATTAATGAAACTCCGGCAAATTTGTGATAGCCCGGCCATATTAAATGAAGAAGAAAAATACCCAAATTATTCGATAAAACTTGAAGAACTTACCCGTGAAATAACCGAAAACATTGGTGAACATAAAGCTCTCGTATTTTCTCAATTTCTGGGAATGCTTTCATTAATAAGAGAAAAACTCAAAGAAAATAATATTGAATTTGAGTATTTTGATGGAAGTACATCTCCATTAGAAAGAGAGAGAGCGATTCAGAATTTCCAGAATAATGATAACTGCAGGGTGTTTCTTATTTCGCTGAAAGCCGGCGGAGTGGGGCTTAATTTAACAGCGGCTGATTATGTTTATATTGTAGATCCATGGTGGAACCCTGCTGTAGAACAACAGGCTATCGATCGTACGCATCGTATAGGTCAAACCAAAAATATTTTTGCCTACAGAATGATATGCAAGGACACGATTGAAGATAAAATTTTACAATTGCAGGAGCGAAAACGTATCCTTGCTAAAGAATTAATTTCAGATGACCAGACTTTTGTCAAGAGCTTGAGCAAAGAGGATGTGGAATATCTTTTCAGTTAACAGAAGACTAAGACGTAATAAAATCTTTCAATCTTTGGAATTCTTTCTTATTGCCGGATTCAAAAAGGGCAACAAAATTTTTAGTTATTTGACTAAAAAAGAGAGAAAAAACAGACCGCTTTTGGTAAACTTGATTTTTCATAACAAGTAGTTTTTAAATAAAAAATATTTCGAGGGTTAAAGTAAAAAAAGAATTAATGTTTTTCCTATAGCACATTCACCCAATTCCTCCTTCCGTATTTTCCACATTGTGTGTATAACTTAATTTCCCGGTATCACCACATTATATTACAATTTCTGTGTCTGCCTTTATATTTGGAATTGTTCTTTATATGAAATTATCTGGATTCTGAATAGGTTTTAAGATAAATACTTTGATAATATTCCTGATATAATCCACTGATGCACTATGATTTTTATTTTTCATAATAATGACATTGGTAAAATATAACGGCTGGAGTTTTCAATTTATTGTATATTATGATATAATAAGTCAATATATGGTAGCTATATTTTCTATCTTAGTATTATGATTATTTTATTTTACATTTATTAACCTTAACCTGAATCAGAAAGGACAATAATGGATAGATCTGTTAATATAAGAAAGCTTGAAGCAAATACACATGACTGGGACATTATCGTTATTGGAGGCGGAGCTACCGGTTTAGGAATAGCAATGGATGCTTCTAAGCGTGGATTTCGGGTTTTATTATTAGAACAGGCAGATTTTGCCAAAGGCACTTCCAGCCGAAGTACAAAATTGGTACATGGTGGAGTCAGGTACCTGGCCCAGGGTAATATAGGTTTGGTAATGGAAGCCTTGCATGAGCGTGGTTTATTAATAAAAAATGCTCCTCACGTGGTTCATAATCTTAGTTTTATTATTCCCTGTTATAAATGGGGGCAAAAATCGTTTTATTCAATCGGATTGAAATTATACGATGTATTATCGGGCCGGCTTGGATTAGGAAAATCAATATCCATAAGTAAAAAGGAAACATTGCAAAGTTTACCCAATCTAAAAAAAAATAAATTAAGAGGTGGTGTAGTTTATCATGATGGACAATTTGATGATGCCCGGCTTGCCATTAATATAGCACAAACGGTGGAGGAAAATAGAGGGTTGGTTTTGAATTATATTAAAGTAACTGACTTATTAAAAAATGAAGAAGGAAAAATATCAGGCGTAATTGCAAAAGACAGGGAAACGGATAAAACCTATACTTTGTATGCCAAATCAGTGATCAATGCGACCGGTGTATTTGTAGATGAAATTTTAAAATTGGATAATCCTCACCAAAAGGATTTGGTTATGGCCAGCCAGGGAATTCACCTGGTATTTAATCATACTTTTTTGGGAAGCGAGAAAGCGATCATGATTCCAAAAACGCAGGATGGAAGAGTATTATTTGTAGTTCCCTGGCATGACAAAGCATTGGTAGGCACTACTGATACACCAATAAAATCCCATAGTTCGGAGCCAATAGCCTCGAATGAAGAAATAGAATTTATTCTAAATACAGCAGGGAATTATTTAACCTTGCCACCTACGCGTAATGATGTGCTAAGCGTTTTTGTGGGATTACGGCCTTTGGCTGCTCCAGAAAAGGATACTGACGCCACGAAAGAAATATCACGAGGCCATAAAATAATTGTTGCTGACTCGGGATTGATCACCATTACAGGGGGTAAGTGGACTACTTTTAGGAAGATGGGAGAAGATGCGGTAAATAAGGCAATCAAAATAGCAGAATTGCCTTATGTGAAGTGTACAACAAAAAGTTTAAGAATACATGGTTATAGAAAAAGAGCAAATGAAGAGCCCGACATTTTCCAAATATATGGCAGTGATGAAGCGGCAATAAGGGAATTAATAAGAAAAAATCCTACATTGGAAGAACCTTTATCTCCTCAGAATTATTTTATAAAAGCACAGGTTGTTTGGGCTGTCCGCGAAGAAATGGCACGCACTATAGAGGATGTTTTGGCAAGAAGATTAAGAGTATTGTTTTTGGATGCAAAAATGGCTATTGATATGGCACCTATGGTGGCTGAAATAATGGCCGGCGAATTAAATAAAAATAAAGAGTGGCAAAGGAACCAGTTACATGAATTTGTAAATCTTGCCAATAATTATTTATTAAAACCATATTTTCCATCATGGTATAATACAAACAATAACCATAATTCAGATAATGATGAAGAAATATATTCTGGCATTTGACCAGGGAACTACCAGTTCCAGGGCAATACTTTTTGATAAATCGGGATCTATTATTTCGGTTGCACAAAAAGAATTTACTCAAATTTTCCCATCTCCCGGCTGGGTCGAACATGATCCGCATGAAATATGGTCAACCCAATTGGGCGTAGCAGCGGAAGCCGTTTCAAGGGCGGGGCTGACCAGTAATGATATAGCCGCCATTGGTATTACTAACCAACGGGAAACTACGGTGGTTTGGGATCGGGAAACCGGTAGTCCGGTCTATAATGCAATTGTGTGGCAAGACAGGCGAACCTCTGATTATTGCGA
>Ga0209585_10000302_pt1 | contig 19253 bp, 17 predicted proteins | sample NGEPerone_FD_185491 | JGI IMG/M metagenome (GOLD analysis project Ga0209585, IMG submission 185491) | Arctic peat soil microbial communities from the Barrow Environmental Observatory site, Barrow, Alaska, USA - NGEE Permafrost154B-one... | ecosystem: Environmental > Terrestrial > Soil >... | reverse complement strand
CCTCGGCGAGCGGCGGGTACACCGTCCGCAGCTGCGGGTGGTTGACGCGGTCCCGGCCGACGTAGACCACGCCGTCGAGCCGCGGATCGTTCGGCGCGTAGCGGTACGGGTTGATACCGGCCTGCTGCACGCGGCCGTCCCACTGATACCGGTAGAAGTCGTCGGTGAGGCTCGGCGTCCCCGGCAGGAAGATGACGCGCAGGACGACGGCGGCGGCGAGGACGCCGCGGAGCGGCAGGGTCGCCGCCGCCGTCGCCAACAGGGCGAACCCGGCCAGCGACAAGCCGTAGAATGCCACGAAGCGCTCGATGTGCAGGATCAGGTCGCCTGAGAGCGCGAGGCCGCAGAGGCCGGCGGCCAGCAGGCCGAGACCGAGGTAGGCGCGCAGACGTGGACGCTTCATCACAAGGCCCAGATTACTTCATCGTCGTACCGGTGCTCGACGAGGCCGCGGCCCTGCCGGCTTTGCTGGCCGAGTTGCTCGACCTTGGCCTGCTCGGCCGCACGCTCTTCGTGGACAATGGCTCGTCCGACGGCAGTGCCGCGCTGGTCTCCGCGGCCGGCGCGACGCTGCTACGCGAAGCTCGGCGCGGCTACGGGTATCCCTGCCGCGCCGGAACGCGCGCCGCCATCGCCTGCGGCGCGCGCGCCGTCGTCTTCATGGAGGCTGATGGGACCGACGACCCGGCGCAGGTGCGCGACCTCGTCGGTCCTATCCTCGCCGGCGAGGCCGACCTGGTCATCGGCTCGCGCCGCCGGGCCGTGCGCGGAGTGGCGGCCGGCCGCATGCCGCTGCACCAACGTCTGGGCAACGACTGGCTGGCCTTCAATCTCTTCGTCTTCTTCGGCCTGCGCTTGAGCGACGACGGGCCGTTCCGTGCCGTCCGCCTCGACCTGCTGGAGCGCTTGAGCCTCGAGGAGCGAGCCTACGCATATCCTACCGAGATGGTGGTGAAGGCGCGCCTCGTCGGCGCGCGCATTGCCGTTCGCGACACCCGGTACCGTCCGAGGGCCGGCCACTCCAAGATCGCGGGTACGTGGCGGGGTACGCTCGGCGCTGTGCGCGACATCTTCTGGTGCCTGCTGCGCCTGCGGCTGTCCGGCTTCCGGCTGCGTCAGTAGACGGGCAGCCGCGGATGCGGTCGGCGCTTCGCGAAGCGCGCATCCACACCGAGCGTCCGTCCCGATTGCCCGAGCGCGATGGCGAGCAGGAGCACGAACATGATCATGTACGTGCCCGGCCAGTCGGTCGTGCCCGACGTGGCGACCAGCAGATTGAGCTGGAACCCCGCCGCCAACAGTCCCGAGACCGGGGTGAAGACGCCCAGCACGAGGAAGAGCCCAAAGACGACGAGCTCGATGGCGAACTGGCCGTAGGCGAAGAGCCACGAGTTGGGGATCAGGTAGTCGTTGAGGACGGTCGCGTAGATCCCCACTTTGGTGGTGTCGGCGTAGTGCTGCACGAAGTGCGCCCAGCCGTGCGGCGAGTAGAAGCCCTTCTGCAGGTTGAACGACCAGACGGCGAGGAAGATCGCGCCCATCGAGATGCGGAGGCCGGCGAGCAGCAGCTCGCTTCGGCTCTCGCGGGTGCCCCAGAGGCTCATGCCATGCCTTTCGTCGCCGGTCTCTGCAAGGCAGCGTACCCGGACGAGGCCCGCCTCACGCGAGGGTCGAAAAGCGAGAGCCGCCGCGAGAGCCGGAGCGAGAGCCCGACCTCACGGCCGCCGCCGCGTGCGGTCAGCCGCCGGCCACGGGCGGCATGACCTCGAGCCGGTCGCCTGCCGCGAGCCGCGTGTTCTGCGCCGCCGCGGGCGCCAGGTGGCGACCGTTGAGGACGACGCTCACGAGCAGTCGGTCCTTGAAGAAGATGCGCTGCGCGAAGCGTGGCGCCTGCGCCACGGCGGCCCGCAGCGCCTCGGCGACCGTGCTGGCCTCGCAGTCGAGGACCACGGGCGGCTCCGGGGATGCCAATGCGGCGGGAAGGCTCACGTGCACGCTCGGCATACTGTCCTCCGTCAGGCGATCATCCGCTCCACGGCCTGCAGCGCCTTGACGCGTGTCTGCTCGGGCACGGTCACTTCGTGCTCGAGCACGTCGTCCCACTCGTCGCCCAGCGTGGCGATGCACTTTTCCAGCGTGGTCAGCTTCATGTTGGGACAGACGGCCCTGTTCGAGGCTGGGATGAACCTGCGGTCGGGGTACAGGATGCCCAGGCGGTAGAGCAGGCCGGTCTCGGTGGCGACGATGAACGTGTGCGCGTCGCTCTCGGCCGGGTAGCGCAGCATGCCCGACGTGCTGGTGACCACGTCGGCGATGTCAAGCACTTCGCGCCGGCTCTCCGGGTGAGCCATGAGGACGGCGCCCGGGTTGGCGGCGCGGATCTCGGTGATCTCGGCGGCGCGGAAGTCGTCGTGCACGTGGCACCAGCCCTGCCAGAGGATCATCGTCTCCTCGCGGCCCGTCTGGCGGGCGACGTAGTCGCCGAGGTTCCTGTCGGGCACGAAGATGATCTTCCGATCCTTGGGGAAACGCTCGACGATCTGCACGGCGTTGGCGCTGGTGCAGCAGACGTCCGTCTCGGCCTTGATGTCGGCCGAGGTGTTGACGTAGGCGACCACCACGGCGTCCGGGTGCTCGGCCTTGAGCTTGCGCAGCCCGGCGACGGTGACCATGTTGGCCATCGGGCAGCCGGCGCGTTTGTCGGGCATCAACACGGTCTTCCGCGACGAGAGGATGAAGGCGGTCTCGGCCATGAAGTGCACGCCGCAGAAGAGGATGACGCCGTGCTCGTCCTTCTGCGCGATACGCGCCAGCTCGAGGGAGTCGCCCGTGTGATCGGCGGCATCCTGCACCTCGGGGCGCTGGTAGTTGTGGGCGAGGATCACGGCGTCGCGCTCGGCGGCGAGGCGCCGGAGTTGCTTCTGGAGGTCGTTCAGTTCGGGCATGAGGGTCACCCCGCGGATCGGTTCTGAGAGTGAGGATTGAGTATACGGGATGACGGCGCGCGGCCCCCTACTTGAGGTACTCGCCCGCCTTCGCCCTGAGTGCGGTGATCACGCGGTTCGCGTTGCGCCGCGTGATGTGCACGCCGTCGTAAAACCAGCCGGGCTCGCCGTTGAACGACTGGATGCTGGTGAAGTCGACGACCTCGATGTCGTACTTCTCGGTCAGACCGGCGAGGTACTCCCGCAGCTGTTCCCGCTCGCCGCCGATGTGGTGCAGGCGCATCACCCGGAGCACCCGGGGATGGATCGGCATGAGGACGATCACCGGGGTGGTGCCGTGGTCGTTCAGGAACTCGACGGTCTGCTCGAAGTACGAGGTGGCCCGGGAGCTCGCCGGGAACGTGCGGCGCGACTGGTGCAGCATCTTGGCGATGTAGGCGTCCAGCGACCGGTCGAGCGTGTAGCCCGCAGCGCGGCGGGCGTCGTAGGTGTTCCAGAGGAGCATCCCGTGGCTGGAGTAGCGGTTGCGCAGGAACCCGTAGAAGTGCGGCATCTCAGCGATCGAGCTGGGGAGCAGACGTCGCTGGCTCTCGAGCAGGTCGTCGGGGAAGAAGCGGTAGAAGCGCTGGTCCTGAAGCAGGGCGGCGTCGAGGTCGCGGTCGTACAGCGTGGCCACCTGCATGCCCCAGACCCAGCGCAGCTTCGCGCCTGGCCAGCGCTTGTAGAACCAGTGGGCATAGCCCCAGGCGGCCTCGGGGTGAGCACAGCTGAGGGCGATGTTGACGGAGCGCAACCCGAGGCGGCGGCGCGCGAAGGCGGGGTCGAAACGCTGGCTGCGCGAGCCGCCGAAGAAGACGAGCTGCGGCGACCCCTCGAGGTTGCGGACGATCAGGTTGGCCTTGAACCGGAGCTCCGTCTTGACGATGAGCCGCGGCGGGTACGGCGGGCCGGAGACGGTGGCCGCGACCCCCGGTGTCGCGGAGGCCGGCGCGGCGACGAGACCCACCCCGCCGAATGCGCCCAGCGCGGCGACGGCGACGAGCGCGACGAGCGATCGCGGCGCGTGTCTCGCGGCAGAGAGTCGCACGGTGTCTGGCTCCCCTCGTGTGATGGCCGATCCGCGCCGGACCCCGGCAAGACTCGGCGACCGGCATGGCTCGCGCCCGATTATACCGCACGTGGGGCGTGATCGGTCGGGGCCGGCGCGCGCAGCGCGAAGCGCGACTCGCCGGCGCCGGGAGCGTCAGCTCCTCACGGCGCCGGTGCGCTCACTCGGTCGCGGCAGCCTCACGCTCGCCGCGCACCGCGGCGAGGCGCTCCTTGAAGCCGGTCTCCTCGAAGATCGTCTGCACTTCCTTCACCACGTCGTCCGGCGGGTAGAGGTCGCCGAGGCCGAGCTTCTCGCGAGTCTCGAGCAGGTGCTCCATGTGATTCGTCCACTTCTCACCCCACGCCTCGCCGATGGCGGGGAACATGAGGTGCGGATCGCCGCCCATGCCCTTGTCGTAGAAGGCGGCGCACCATTCGGCGAACGGTTCAACGTGCCTGCGTGCCTGGCCGCTCTCGACCTGCATGCCGCGCACGACCTGATTGATCACCGCGACGCTGTTGTGGCGCGGGCAGCGGCTCTGGCAGGTGTAGCAGTAGTAGCAGTACCAGAGAGAATCGTCGGTGAGCAGGCTTGTGTCGCCGTCGAGCGCGCGCCGCGCGACCTCGCGCGGCGAGTACTCGGTGAAGCGCGCCGCCGGGCAGCCCGACGTGCAGATGCCACACTGGATGCAGCTCTTGAAGCCGTCCTTGTGGTCGTGCATGCGCGGGTCGTTGAGGATGCGGTCGACGAGCTCCTTGCTGCGCTTGGGCGCCTCGCCGAAGGAGTCGTCGGCGATGATCGAGTAGGGGTTGACGGCCGTCTCGGCCGTCTTGCTGTCGTCGTCAGTCATCGGATGCAGCCTCCGGGGAGTGCTCGCCGGCGCGGAAGAACTCGGGCCAGAAATGGACGGGAACGTCGAGCTTGAGCTCGCGGGCGGCCGAGCGCAGGTTGTCCCGGCAAAGCACGCAGGGCGTGACCACCGGGGCCCCTTTCTCGGTGGCGAACTCGAGCAGCATAGCGCTGGCCTTGGTGGCGCCGCGATACATGCCGCCCAGGGCGCCGCAGCAGCCGTTGTGTAGGGTGGGGTAGGCAAGCTCCATCGCCGCACCAGCCTGCTCGGCGGCGTCGCCGAGGGCGGCCAGAGAGGCGTCGCGATCGGCGAGGCAGCCTACGTACGGGACGAAGCTCTGTGAGGCGGCGCGCAGCTCCAGGCCCTGGCGTCGGGCGCGATCGGTGAGCGTGTCCCACAGCGGCTGCGATTCGACGCCTGACTCCTCGAGGCCGGCGTCACAGGCCGGGCAGGCCGTCTGCACTTTCTCGTCGGGCGTGAACTTGGTGCCTACGGCGCCGCGGCTGGGGTGGCCGCAGCAACCGGCGTCCGCCGCCTCGTCGAGGCGCACGCCGAACCCCGCGGCCACCTCGTGCACCAGGTCGTGCAGTCCGTGGTCCTGGGGGATGGCGCAGCCGGCGTAGAAGGGCAGCGTCACGGTGTCGCTCGCTGTGCCTTCGCCGCCTGCGGGACCGGTGGCGACCGCCGACCGCCGCTTCTTCTCGAAGGGCAGCATCTGCCGGGCGATCTTCGCGCCCATCTTGGCGGCGCCGAGCTTGTCCTTGGGCAGGTGGCCCCTGGCTACCATGGCGATGCCGAACTGCATGTTGTCGATGCGCGGCTGCTTGTTCAGCCGCGACGTGGCCACGTCGGCGGCGGTGCGCTCGGCGCAGCGAATGGCGGAGCCGTGTTCGCGCTCCAGCTGCCGCAGGCGGTGCAGGATGCTGGCCACGTCGATCTCCATGCGGCACACGTCGGTGCAAGTGCCGCACTCCGTGCAGCGCCAGAGGTCATCGCTCTTGAGCACGGCCTCGATCTCGCCGGCGAGGATGAGACGGACCAGGCGCCGCGGCCCGCGGTACAGCTCTCGGCCGCTCGGGCAGGACGAGGTGCAGGTGCCGCACTGGTAGCACGGGTAGCACTCCTCGGCCAGGCGCTTGAGCTCGTCGTTGACGGCCTGCGGGTAGGCGCCGGTGTCAGTGAGCGCAGCCACAGCCCTCACCTCCTTCACAGGCGGCGCCGGAAGCGGCGCCCGCCGGAGCGCCGGCGCCGATCAGCTCCATCTCGCGCTCGAGCGTCTCGAGCGAGACTTCGTCGCCGGCGGCCTTGGCCTGGAACATGCGGATCCTTCGTCCCACGCTCAGACGGTCCACAGCACAGAGGTGCCACAACTCGAGCGGCAACGGCGTGCCGCTTGCGGCGAGCACGTCCTCGGCGATGGTCATCTGCTCGAGCGCGCTGGTGTCGCCGCTGCGGTACTGGCAGCGGCCTTCGGCGCAACCGGCGAGAAAGACGCCGGCGGCGCCCAGGCGGGCCGCCTCCACGATGTGCAGGGCGCTCACGCGCCCCAGGCAGGGCAGCTCGATGAGCCGCACCGACTCGGGGTAGTGGTCGCGGTGCTGGCCGCTCAGGCCGATGGCGGCGCCGGCGCACTCCTTGCAGTAGAAGCCGATGATGGGCTTCTCGACGCCCTGGGTCATCAGGGCGACGCGCCCGAACAGGGCGTCGTCGCTCAAGTTGTGGGCGATGGCGACCTCGGGGCAGTTGGCGGCGCATATGCCGCAAGCTCGGCAGGTGTCGGCGTCGATAACGGCCAGCTTGCCGTCGTCCTTGACCTCGGCCGGCCGCGGTGCCTCTTCCGGCCGATCCACGAGCGTGATGGCACTGAAGGGGCACATGGTCATGCAGGTGTCGCAGCCTACGCACTGGGCGGCGTCGACCTGCGAAGCAGGCGTGCCGCGCCGCCCCGCCGACGTGAGAAAGTTGTGGATCTCGCTGGCCACCGCCGAAGCCTCGGTGTTCACTTCGATGAGGGCCTTGGGACCGGCGGCCGAGCCGCACACGAAGATGCCCTCTCCGCTGGTCTCGGTGGCCCGGTTCTTGCGGTCGAGGATCTCGATGAAGCCGTCCGTGTCGCGCTCGATGCCCAGCGTCTGGGCGATACGCTCGGTCTCGTCGGCCGGCACCATGCCGGTGCTGAGCACGACCAGATCGGGGCGCAGCACGCGCTTGCGCGCCGCCGTCACGTCTTCTACCTCGATGACCGGCCGGCCGGCGGCGTCTACCTGCACCTCGGGCGGCGTGCCACGCAGGAACTCCACGCCGGCCTGGCGCGCGGCCAGGAACCAGTTCTCGTAGCCCACGCCGGCCGTCCGCATCTCCAGGTAGCAGATGGTGACCTTCATCTCGGGGAACAGCGCCTTGAGACGCAGGGAGTGCTTGAGAGCGATCATGCAACAGAGGCGCGAGCAGTACGGCAGGTGGCGCTTGTCGCGCGAGCCGGCGCATTGCACCATCACGAGCTCCTTCACCGGCATGCGGCCCTCGGAGGCCTGGACGGCCCAGTCGTCGAGCAGCTCGGCGAGCTCTACCTGCGTGACCACGCCGTCGTGTCCGTACCCAAGGTCGGAGAAGAGCTTCTCCGGCGCCGGCTCACAGCCGGTCGCGGTGAGGATGGCGCCGGCGTGCACCGTCGTCCGCCGCGGCGACTGGCTGAAGTCGATCGCCTCCACCGGGCACTCCTCGGCGCACTTGCCGCAGAAGGTGCAGGTCTCGAGATCGATGGTGCGCACCACGCGGCCGTCGTAGTACTCGCTGAAGATGGCCTTCTTGCCCGGCTCCGAGGAGTCGGCCTCGCAGACCGTCTCGCAGGTGCCGCAGTTGACGCAGGCGTTGGTGACGATGTTGGGCAGGCTGCGGACGCTCACCTGGAAGTCGCCGGGGTGACCGGTGACGGACTCCACGGTCGAGCGGCGATGGATCGTGAGGTCGGGGTGGTCGATGGCGACGTTGCGGTGGAAGCACTTGCGTGTGCCGGCCTGGGCGTCGGTGGTCGGCAGGCACTGGCCGCAGTCGTTGGTGGGGAACACGGTGCCGATGCGGGCGGCGCGGCCGCCGAGGAAGGGGCGCCGCTCGACCAGCTCGACGTGATGACCCATCTGGGCGAGCTCGGCGGCGGCCTGCGTGCCGGCCACGCCGCCGCCGATCACCACGACCGTGTCGTGGCGCTCGGCGTAGCTCGTGGTGTCGGCCAAAGCGTCGGGATAGGCCACCGACGAGTCGACGATGCGCGCCGCCTTGTCGGTGACGGGGGCGACGTCGTCGCCGTGTACCCAGCTGCAGCCCTCGCGGATGTCGGCGATCTCGAGCTGCAGGCCGCGCGCCAGGAGCTTCTGGAAACGGCGCGCGGCGAAGTCCTCCGAGCAGCCGGCGAAGACGAGCTGGCGCCCGTCGCCGGCCTCCATCAGCTCGAGCATCTGCGCCTGGCCGACGCGGCTGCACCAGTGGTCGCCGCGGAGCACGTCGGCGTTCTGGAGGGCGCGCTGCTCCAGGCTGTCGAAATCGATGTTCGTCATGGTCCCGGCGCACTCGCAAAGCAGCACCAGCGGGCGCTCGGACGCGCCGCCGCCGGAGCCGTTGTTGCCGGTGGTCTGGTTCAGGGCGCTCATGGGGTCACCGCCGGCGGCAGGGCGTCGATGGCTTCCACGGGGCAGTTGCGCACGCAGGTGCCGCAGCCCAGGCACTTGTCATCGTCGTAGGCGATGGTGCGATACACGGTGACGTGCTCCGGGACCTCTACAGGGCCGTCCGGCGCGTGCTTCATGAGGCGGCGCAGGGCGCCGCCGAGCTGCCCGCGCCGGCTTTCGGCCGGGGCGTCCAACAGCTGGTTCACGTCAAAGGTCTCGCTGCGCTTGCTGGCGCCGGATGGGCAGTTGGCGGCGCACTTGCCGCAGCCGACGCAGAGCTCTTCGTGACGCACGATCTCGCAGCCCACGCCGGTGGTGCTGTGCAGCACTCCGCCGGGCACGCGCTCGAGGATCTTGCGGCCGCGATCGGTAAGCGGCATCAGGCAGCCCCCCTCGCGCCCGCGGCGGGCGCTGTACCGGCGTGAGCGCCTGCCTGCGGCGAACGCTCGAGCGGCGGCAGGCCGCCGATCACGCGGTCCATCTCGCGCACGGCGGCGACGAACTTGGGCGGCTCGCCGGCGCTCATCGTGAACATCTGGCAGCGTTCGGGCTCCACGCCCACGGTCTTCAGCAGGCGCTGCACGAACGCCACCCGGTCGACGGCGTTGAAGTTGCCCTCGCGGTAGTGGCACTGTCCGAGAAGGCAGCCGGCGACCATCACGCCGTCGGCGCCCTCGGCCAGCGCGCCGAGCAAGTGCAGCGGGCTCACGCGCCCGGTGCACGGTAGCAGCACGAGGCGGACCGTGGGCGGCAGCGGCGTGCGCGCGTTGGCGCTGGCGTCGGCGGCCGCGTAGGCGCACTCGCGGCAGCAGAAGGCCACGATGGTGCGGCCGGCGGCAGCGGCCTGCCGCGCCGCGCCGATAGTACTCGTCTCGGCGCTCGTCATACCGTCGCCTCTGCCAGGATCTCGTCGTCACTGAAGCCGCCCAGCTGGATGGCGCCCGTGGGGCACTCCGCCGAGCAGATGCCGCAGCCGCGACAGATGTTGGGGTCGACCACCGAGTGTGCGTCTGTGCCTACGGTGAGGGTGATCGCGAGCTGTGGACAGACCGTCTCGCAGACGCCGCAGCCGATGCAGACCTCCGGGTCGCTGTCCGCGACCTGTGCCGGCGTCAGCGCGAAGCCCGTCGAGAGCATGCTGATTGCGCGTGCCGCCGCCGCCTTGGCCTGGGCGATCGAGTCGGGGATGTTCTTCGGCCCCTGGGCGGTGCCGCAGAGGAACATCCCGGTGCGCTGCGTGTCCACGGGCCGCAGCTTGGGGTGGGACTCGCGGATAAAGCCGGCGGCGCCGGTCTGTACTCCCGCTACGCGGGCGATGTCCTGCGTACCCTTGGAGCCCTCGAGGCCGGCCGACAGCACGACCAGGTCGTAGCGGCCCTCCTGTTTGCGGCTGGTCATCGTGTCTTCGAAGCGCACGGCAAGGCTGCCGTCCTTCTCCTCGGAGATCTCGCCCACGCGGCCGCGCACGTAGCGCACGCCGCGCTGCTGCACGAGGCGGTAGTACTCCTCGTGCGCCTTGCCGGGCGCGCGCAGGTCGGTGTAGCCGATGGTCACCTCGGCGTCGGGGTAGTGCTGCTTGATGAGCGACGAGTGCAGGGTCGCGAACAGGCAGCAGATTGCCGAACAATGCTCGTTGCCGCTCGAACTGCAGTCGCGCGACCCCACGCACTGGAGCATGAGGATGTTCTTGGGCACCTCGCCGTCGGATGGACGGTGGAGCTCGCCGGCCGTGGGGCCGGAGGCGGCGAGCAGTCTCGCGAGCTGGCTCTGCGTGATCACATTGTCGTAGCGCCCGTAGCCCAGGGGCACCTTGCGGCTGGCGTCGAACTCCTGATGGCCGGTGGCAAGGATGATGGCGCCCACGGTGATCTCCTCTTCCCAGGCCTTCTGGGAGAAGTCGATGGCGCCGGCCGGGCAGGCGATCTCGCACGACTTGCAGTCGGAACACACGGCGCAGTCGAGGCAACGAGAGGCTTCGGCGACGGCGTCCTCTTCGCCGAATCCCAGACGCACCTCGTCCCAGGTCACGCGTCGGGCGACGCCGTCGAGGGTCTTCATGATGCGGCGCGCCTGCGGCTCGAAGGGCTCGAGCTCGGTGTGCGGGATCTTGACCTTGTCGCTCTCGGCGTCCCACACGGGCACGAGCTGCTCGCCGCGCAGGAAATTGTGCATGGCGCGGGCGGCGCGGCGACCGGCGGCGATGGCCTCGATGGCCGTCCACGGGCCCATGGCGGCGGCGTCGCCGCCGGCGAACACGCCGGGGCGCCCCGTCATCATGGTGTCGGGCTCGACGGCGATCTGGCCGCGCTCGACGGCGACGCCGTCGGCCCCGGCCAGGAAGTCGCTCACCAGCGCCTGGCCCACGGCGAAGATGACCGTGTCGCCCTCGATCTCGACGAACTCGCCGTCCATGGGCACCGGCGGACGCCAACCGCGCTCGTTGGGCTCACCCAGCGTGCAGCGCTGGAACTTGACGCCGGTCGCGGCGCCGTTGCCGCCGAGGATCTCGACGGGCAATAGCGAGTACTCGACGTCGACCCGCTCCTCTTTGCCCTCCTCGATCTCCTCGGCCGAGGCCGGCGCCGTGCGCTCGTCCTCGATGCACGCCAGCGTCACGGAGTCGGCGCCGCAGCGGAAGGCGGTGCGGCCGGCGTCGTAGGCGACGTCGCCGCCGCCGATGACCACGACGCGCCTGCCCACCGAGGGGCTCTCGCCCAGTGCCTGGGCGCGCAGGAACTCGACGGCGCGCACGACGCCCGCCTGGTCGAGGCCCGGCAGCGGCAGCTCTTTGCTGCTGTGCAGCCCAGTCGCCAGAAAGACGGCTTTGTAACCGTCGGCGAAGAGCGAGTCGACGGTGAAATCGGTGCCGCAGCGCACGCCGTTCCTGAGCTCCACGCCCAGGGCCGTGATGCGGTCGATCTCGCCCTGCAGCGCCTCGCGCGGGAGGCGGTACTCGGGGATGCCCACGCGCAGCATGCCGCCGGCGACCGGCAGAGCTTCGAACACGGTCGCCTTGTAGCCGAACTGCGCCAGCTCGCGCGCGGCGGTGAGGCCCGCGGGGCCGCCGCCGACGATGGCCACCGGCTCGTCGTAGAACACCGGCACCGGCTCGGGCAGCTTGGCGGGGGCGCCGCGGTCGGCGATAAAGCGCTTGAGGCCGGCGATGGCGATCGGGTCCTCCACGTTGCCGCGCGCGCACTCGGTCTCGCAGACGTGCGTGCAGATGCGTCCACAGACGCTGGGGAACGGGTTGGGCTCGCTGGCCACCCGGTAGGCATCCTCGAAGCGGCCTTCTTTGACCAGCGCCACATAGCCGTGGGCCGAGGTGTGCACCGGGCAGGCCGTCTTGCAGGGCGACCAGCCCTTGCGCTCGATGGCGAAGGTGGCGGGGACGGCGCCGGCGAACGGCCGCGTGATCGCGGTGCGTTCACTGACGCCGAAGTCGAACTCGTTGGGCAGCTTGACCGGGCAGACCGGCACGCATTCTCCGCAGCCCACGCACTTCTCGTTCACGAAGCGTGGACCGTGCCTGACGATGGTGCGGAACTCGCCGGGCGGGCCGGTGATGGAGGTTACGTCGGACAAGGAGTGGATGTGGATGCGGCTGTCGATGGAGGCGTTGGTGAGTCGCGGCGACAGCGAGCACATGGCGCAGTCCTCGGTGGGGAAGGTCTTGGAGAGCCGGGCCATGTAGCCGCCGATGCTCTGCTGACGTTCCACGAGGTGCACCTCGATGCCGGCGTCGGCCAGCTCTTCGGCGGCCGAGAGGCCGGCGATGCCGCCACCGACCACCATGACCGCACGGTTGAGGAACGTGCGCTGGCGAGGCAGGTCGCTCTGATGACGAAGCCGCGCCACGGAGCCCTCGACGATCTTCCTGGCCTTTTCCTGCGCCCTCTCGGGCTCGTGACTGTGGACGAACGAACAGCCCTCGCGGATGTTGGCGAAGGCGACGGCGTTCTCGCCCAGGCGCAGCTCGCGGGCGATGCGCTCGAATGTCGGGCCCTGGAAGCGCGGAGAGCACGAGGCGATCACGAAGTGGTCGAGGCCGCGCTCGTCGACCGCCTTCTGGATCAGGTCGCGGCCTTCGGTGCCGCACATGAACTGGTTGATGTTGACTTCGATGACACCGTCGAGGGTGCGCACGTGGTCGGCCAGGGGCCCGAGGTCCACTACTCCCGAGATGTTGCCGCCGCACTCACAGAGGAAGACGCCTGCTCTCATCGTGCACCTGCCTTCTGGCGCACGCCGAGGCGCTCGAGCAGCGGCTCCACGTCCTGCGAGTGGGTCTCCACGCCGAGCACCTCGTCGGGGTCGGCGCCCATGGCCAGGGCGAGAAGCTGCTGCACGTGCAGGTGCACGAACGGGAAGGACTCGCCCGTACTCTCGCTGATGATCTCGTGGTACCGGTCGAACTGCGTGTGGCAGTTGGGGCACATGTGCACGCACACGTCGACGTTCTCCTCGGCGAGGCGCTTCATCTTGGCGTGCGTCACGGCGACGGAGATGGAGGGGTTCACGAAGCGGTTGCGGAAGCCGGCGCCGCAGTGCAGCGTCTTGTCGTTGTAGGCGCCCGTGGGGATGACGCCGGCGGGCATGAGCAGCTCCTCCGGCACCATGAAGTTCTCGTTGGAGCCCAGGGTCTCGTCGGGGAAGACCTTGCAGTAGTGGCAGGCGGGATGCGTGGCGACCTTGAGGCCGTCCAGGCGCGTGCGGATGAGCTCGGGGATGGCGTCGTGGGCGCCCCAGAGGATCTCCAGGGTGTGCTTGTGCTGCACCGTGGCGGCGACGTCGTCGGTGTACTCCATGCCGATCTTCGCCAGCACCGCATTGGTCTCGGCGCGGTACTCGGGCACGTCGAGGATGTTGCGCGCCTTCTTGTTGATGGCGTAGCAGGTCGAGCAGAGGTAGCTCAGCACCGGGTGGCCGTCCGCGACGGCCACGCAGGCGTTGCGCGCGGCGATGCCCACGGACGTGTTGATGGGCATTAGGTCGGAGTAGTAGCCTAGGCCGGTGCAACAGGTCTGGCCGGGGTTGACGGTGTACTCGATGCCGAAGCGTTCGAACAGCCACTTGGTGGCGGCCTCGACGCCCGGATACTCGGCCGAGATCAGGCAGCTGCGGAAGAGCGTCACGCCACCCTCGGTGCGCGGTACATCAGGAGTCTTGGTGAACCCTTTGCTCATGGACATCCTCGCGGTCGCTTGCAACCAGGGTATTCTGCATGCGAAAGGCTACTCTTGCAAATCAGGATAGCTTATAGATAGGGACGCCGAGATAAGGGCTGACTGACTCAGGCTCGGGCGGGTTCACGGGGAGCGGCGCGGTGGCGCGCAGGCGCGAGAGAAAAGGGCGGGGCCGGCATCGCCGGCCCCGCCCCAGTACGCTCACGAGGGTTATGAATGCCCGTATCCGGGGCAGGAACAAAGCAAGTCATCCGGCTTCGCCCCCACCCCGGGAGCCGCGGTCGCACAGCTATCGGGAGGACCTATGGGCCACGTCCACCCACTGCCGGCGCCGACGACCACCGATGAGATGCCGGCCATGCAGTCCAGCGACACTGTGCGCTCCATCGACAGCGGTCACTGCGGCCTGTGCGGCGCCAAGCTCAGCTCCCGCGCTCTGCGGTACCACGTCGTCTCACCGCAGGCCTGCGACGCGACGCTCACGGTGTGCCACACGTGCCGCATGGCGGCGCTCGGCGAGGGGTACAGGCCGGCCGAGTGAAATGGAGCCGGCTCAGCGTCTCGCCGTCGATGGGAGCCCGCAGGCTCCCGTTTGCCACAATAACCCCCCTGTCTCCGCGGCCCGTACTCTCGACCAAGGGATGACCATGCGCCTGCTCGACGCCTGTGCCCGCAAGCCCGTCGACGCCACCCCCGTCTGGCTCATGCGGCAGGCCGGTCGCTACCTGCCCGAGTACCGGGCCATCCGCGAGAAGATGAGCTTCGTGGAGATGTGCCGCCGGCCCGACATCGCCGCCGAGGTCACGTTGCAGCCGCTGCGCCGTTTCGAGCTCGACGCGGCGATCATCTTCGCCGATATCCTCCTGCCGCTGGAGCCCATGGGCATCGGCTTCCATTTCACGCCTCAGGACGGGCCGGTGATCGAGCGGCCCATCCGCTCGGCGAAGGACCTCGAGGGGGTGCATGTTATTGACGCCGCGAGCGACCTGGGGTACGTCATGGACGCCATCCGTCTGGTGCGCCACGAGCTCCAGGGCCGCACGCCGCTGATCGGCTTCTCGGGGGCGCCGTTCACGCTCGCGAGCTACATCGTCGAGGGAGGCCACTCGAGCGCCTACGCGCACGTGAAGAAGCTCATGTACGACGACCCGGTCACGTTCGGCCGCCTTATGGGCCTCATCTCCGAGGTCGTCGTCGACTACCTCAAGGCGCAGATCGCCGCCGGCGCCCAGGTGGTGCAGCTTTTCGACTCCTGGGTGGGCTGGCTGAGCCCCTACGACTACGACCTCCTCGTGCTGCCGCACGTGCGCTACGTGATCGACCAGGTCAAGGGCCACGGCGCCCCGGTCATCTACTTCGGCAACGGCGCGTCCGCGATGCTGCATCTGGTGGCCAAGGCCGGGAGTGAAGTCATCGGCGTGGACTGGCGCATCGAGCTGGACCGCGCCCGAGACCAGCTGGGAGGGGTCGCCATCCAGGGCAATCTCGACCCCATCACGCTGCTGGGTCCGGCCAAGGCCATCGAGGCGCGCGTCGCCGACGTCATCCGCCGCGCCGCCGGCCGTCCCGGGCACATCTTCAACCTGGGGCACGGGCTCATCCCGCAGACTCCACCCGAAAACGTGAAGTACCTGGTCGACGCGGTGCACCGGCTCTCCGCGGCCGCGCCGCCGGCCTGAAAGGACAACGGCCCATGACCGAGAGCTTCGTCGATGTGGCCCTGCTCGCCTTCGGCGGGCCGGTCAGCACGCAGCAGATCCCCGGCTTCCTGGAGCGCATGACCGGGCGCTCGCCCAGTCCCGAAACGCTCCAGGTGGTGGAGGAGCGCTACCGGAGCATCGGGGGAGGATCACCGCTGCCCGACATCACGGCGCGCCAGACGCGCGCCCTACAGGCTCGCCTCATCCAGGAGCTCGCCTTCCCGCTGCGCGTGCGCCATGGCTTCCTCTACGCTGAGCCCAATGTCGCCGATTGTCTGAAGGAGCTCGACGGCCACGAGGTCATCGCCGTGCCGCTGAGCCCCTACTCCTCGCGTCTTACCAGCGACAAGTACCGGCAGGCGCTGACGGCCGCGGAAGACCGTGAGGCCGGCGGCCGGGGACGCGAGATCCCGCTGCTCGAGGGCTGGTACGCCGGCCGCGGTTTCGTCCAGTCCATCAGCAAGCGCGTCGCTGTGGCGCTGGACGGCTCCGACGTCAACGAGTGGGCCGTCCTGTTCACCGCCCACAACGTCCCACTCGAGACGGTCCTGGAGGGCGACCCCTACGTGGAGCAGCTGCAGCAGACCATCGCTCAGCTGGTGCCGGCGATCGTGCCCGGCGACTGGCGCTTCGCCCTCCAGAGCAAGGGCCGCGGCGGCGGGGAGTGGCTCGAGCCGGAAGCCGACGACATGGTGCGCGCCCTGGCCGCCGACGGCTGGAAGAAGCTCCTCGTCGTCCCCGTGGGGTTCGTCAGCGACAACGTCGAGACGCGGTACGATCTCGATATCGTGCTGCGCGAACAGATCGAGGCGGCAGGGATGGAGTACCGCCGCTCGGAGGCCCCCAACGATTCTCCGGCGTTCATCGAGGCGCTGGCCGATGTGGTGATCGACTATCTGGCGCGGCGACCGGTGGAACACGCGCTGCATCCTCCCGAGGGACCGCACAGGCACGGGTAGCACGCGTGGGCGACTCCTCTCCTGAGCCCGGCTCTCGCCGGCCCTTCCGCATCGCCGTCATCGGCGGCGGCATGGCCGGGCTGGGGGCGGCGCGCGTCCTCGAAGACGCGCGCGCCGCCGACCCGGCCATCGATTGGCGCCTCTACGAGGACGAGCCGCGCTTCGGCGGCAAGGTCCACACCGTGCGCCGCGACGGCTTCGTCGTCGAGGGCGGTCCCGACGCGGCCATCATCGAGAAGCACTGGCCGATCACGATGGCCCGCCGGCTCGGCATCGGCGACCGCTTCGAGGACTCCAACGAGGGCATCCGCAAGAGCTTCGTCTTCACGCGCGGGCGGCTGCACGAGCTGCCCGAGGGCATCATCCTCATGGTGCCCACGCGCATGGTGCCGTTCGCCCTCAGCAGCCTGATGAGCTGGCCCGGCAAAGTGCGCATGGGCATGGACCTGGTGCTGCCGCGCGGCGGCGCGGCGCGCGGCGCCGGCGGCGACGGCGACGAGAGCCTCGGCGACTTCGTGCGGCGGCGCCTCGGGCGCGAGGCGCTGGCGCGCATCGCCGAGCCCATCGTCGCCGGCATCCACGCCGGTGATCCCGAGCAGATGAGCGTGCGCGCCACTTTCCCTATGTTCCTCGAGATGGAGCGGAAGCACCGCAGCCTCATCCTGGCGATGCTCAAGCGGCGCAAGGCCAGGCAGAAGGCGGCCGCCGGCGCCTCCGCGCGGCCACGTCCCGAGGGCGGCCCGCGCTCCTACTTCTACTCCTTCAAGGGCGGCCTGCAGGAACTGAGCGACGCCATCGTCGCCTCGCTGCCGCCGGAGCGCCTGCATGGCGGCTCGGCCGTGCAGATGATGGCGCCGTGCGGCGCCGGCTGCGGCACGTCCGGCGCCTACGCGCTCCAGCTCGCCGACGGCAGCCGTGTCGTCGTCGACGCGGTCGTGCTAGCCACGCCGGCCTGGGCGAGCGGCGACCTGCTGCGCACGGTCGCGCCGCTCCCGGCGGCCGACCTCTCATCCATCGAGTACGTCAGCACGGCCACAGCCTCGCTGGCCTTTCGTCGCGATCACGTCGCTCACGACCTCACCGGGTTCGGCTTCGTCGTGCCGCGCGCCGAGAACCGCCCTGTGATGGCCACCACGTGGAGCTCCAGCAAGTTCCCCGGCCGCGCGCCCGAGGGCCACGTGCTGCTGCGCAGCTTCCTGGGCCGCGCGGGCATCGAGGCCGCCGCGCAGCTCGACGATGACGAGATGACCAAGGTCGTCCGCGCCGAGCTCCGCGAGGTCATGGGTATCGCCGCAGAGCCCGAGTTCGCGCAGATCTTCCGCTGGCCGCGCGGCATGCCGCAGTATCGCGTCGGGCACGTGGACCTGGTCGACAGGATCGAGGCCGGCGTGGCCGGAGTACCGGGCATCGAGCTCGCCGGCGGCGCCTACCACGGCATCGGCATCGGCGACTGCCTGCGCGAGGGAGCGGCCGCGGCCGATCGCGCCCTCGAGCACGTCCGCGGCCTGCCCGAAGACGCCGTGCCGCCGCAGCCCGGCGACGTCCCCGCCGCCGACGGCGTCGCCGACTAGCGGCGGACCGCCGCCGTCAGTACTTGCCGATCAACTTCATGATCCAGCGATGCGGGGAGTGCATGCTGAAGCCCGGCTTGTTGTACATCACCGCGCAGTGGCCGGTGATCACCTTGAGGCCGCGCTGCTCGGCGGCGGCCAGCGCCTCCGGCGAGTCGGTCATCTGATGGATCCAGATCTCGGTGATGCCGGCGTCGGCCGCTTTGCCGACCCACTCGGCGGTCTTGTCCTTGGGCAGCTCCAGGATCGCCGCCTGCACGGTGCCGGGCAGCGACGCGAAATCGGCGTAGGCCTTGTCCCCGTCGACGTCGCCCCTATTTGGGTCGATGGGGTAGACGGTCTTGCCCTGCTCCTTGAGTGCGTTGTAAGTGATCTTCGGGAACGGCTTCTTGCTGCCCTGGTCGCCGACGATCGCGTAGCTGTCGCGTTCCCAGAAGCGTTCACAGTCCGATGGCATCTGATCTCCTCCTCGATGGTTTGGCGCTGCCGCCACTTATTGTCGAGCAGCGAGCAGCAGACGGAGTCCCAGTACGCGGCGCCGACGCGTCGCGCGTCGCGCATGACGCCCTCGCGCACGAAGCCGAGGCTTTCGTAGCAGCGCAGGGCCGGGATGTTGAAGTCGAACACGCGCAGTTCGACGCGCTGCAGGCCCAGGTCGTCGAAGGCGACCGCGAGGGCGGCGGCGACCATGGCGCGGCTGCGGCCCTCGCCGCGACGGGCGGGGTCGACGAGCACCCGTGAGAGCACGGCCGAGCGGTGCTCGCGATCGATCGCGGCGAGCTCGACGTGGCCGAACGGCGCGCCGGCCTCGTCGTCGGCGCGCCACACGAGGCGAGTGGGCGGCACGGCGCGTGCAGGCTCGAGATATCGCTCGAGCTGGGCCGCGTCGAGTGGCCACGTGAAGATCGGCCCGGCCCACTGCGGCAGGAGCTCCGCTGCGCCGGCCGCCGACACCCAGTCGACCAGCCGGGTGAAGTCGGCGGGGCCGAACGACTCCGGGCTAGCCGAAATACTGTTCACTTAACCGTCATCCCGTGCTATCCTGTTCGAAACCAGAACAGGAGGAGCGGCGATGGCGCGCACCACGGCGGAGCTTCCCCAGGGCACCCGGATCACCGATTACATAAGCCTCGGCGTGATCACGAGGACGGTACCGCTCACGAAGGTGCACGGCGCTCTGGCCGCCTCGGGGAGAGGCAGCATCCGCCAGCGCGACCTGCCCGCGCACGTGGTCGTCTACTACGTGATCGCCCTGGCCCTGTACATGCAGTCGTCTTACCGCGAGGT
>Ga0209585_10000301_pt1 | contig 19259 bp, 17 predicted proteins | sample NGEPerone_FD_185491 | JGI IMG/M metagenome (GOLD analysis project Ga0209585, IMG submission 185491) | Arctic peat soil microbial communities from the Barrow Environmental Observatory site, Barrow, Alaska, USA - NGEE Permafrost154B-one... | ecosystem: Environmental > Terrestrial > Soil >... | reverse complement strand
AACAACACGCTCGCCCGACGGTGATGAGCACCTGGCCGTCGACCTCGACGCGATACAGGTGCCGTGGTGCTGGTCATCAGCATGCCTACCAGCATGGCCTGTAGCGCAACCCCGATTGTCACTACCACCACTGCATCGAGATTGAACACCTTTTGCACGTTCACCTGAACTCAAAACCGCAGGTCACACCCCCACAAAGACGGCTACTTCAGGAGGTCTGAGCCTGCGTCTTGAGCTCAGCCATGATCGGCGGGCGACCCCACGGATTGGTCACGACCTGAGCCCGGACCTGTTCGTGGAAAGTCGGCTCGGCTGGATAGATGACCTCGTCGAGGAAAGCATGCACGCGTTCCCGCCACTGCTCGACCGTCGGACTATATCCAAAGTCCATGCCCGACAACCTAGACCGGCCCATGCAGGCCGCCAACGTGAAGGGCCCCCCAACCCAAGGTTGGGGGGCCCTTCACGTTGGCGGAGGCGGCGAGATTTGAACTCGCGATGGGGATTAACCCAAACCCGCTTAGCAGGCGGGCGCCATAAACCGGGCTAGGCGACGCCTCCATGCCACCTTTTCGATCACCGCCAGCGGCGACCAGTTCGGGAGCCTGCACAGGCTACCGGCGACGGGTGCAGTTACACAAAACCGCCCGCAATATGGCCGCGTTCAGTCCGTTACCCACGCTGGGCAAATGTGACTCACGCTGCGCAGATGTTGCTGTCTGCGCTCCTGGCCTTGATGGTCACCGTGGGGGACGGTGCAGGGGCGGCGGTGGGCGTGTGCGTGGGTAGCGGGGTGGTACCGACACGGTTGGGCACCTGGACGACGTACGGGCTGCCAGCACCCAGGGTGACCTGAATAATGTTGCCCGCGCTTTCGTCCTTCACCAAGGTGGCTCCCGGGAAGGCCGCAGCAACCGTGCGAGCTTCCTGGAAGTACGGACTTGAGTAGCCAACGGTGACGCCATTCTTCAGGCTCGGGCCGGTCGAGTAGGCAATGATGCGGAACCCCTGGACGCGTAGGTCCTCGGCCGCCTGACGGGCCTTGCCAGTCACACCCGAGGCGTTGCTGATCTGCACGGTGATCTTGTCCGGTCTGATCGTCAGCACCGGCACCGCCGTAATTGACGTGCCCTTGGGCTTGGGTCGTCGCGGCGGTTTGCTGCCGGGCAAGGGAGTGTCGTCACTGATCGACTTCCACAGTGCATTCGCAGCCGGAGACCACTGAACGCGGTTATGGTCCGGCGGATAGTCCTCGATCGGCACCGTCACGAACCGCACCTGGGAAGGCTTCAGACCCCCCACGCTCTGGGCCACCTCACGCAGCGCGTTCAGGCTGGCCATCTCAGGGTCGGCGGTCAGCGACTTGGTCGCCGCGTCAAGGAAACGGAACAGTTTGTCCGGTCGCAGGAGCAGCTTGCTACTCGTGGCCTCCTGGACCATCGAAGACAGAAACGCCTGCTGGCGGCTGATCCGGCCCAGGTCGGATGCATCGTTTCCAATGTTGTGGCGTACCCGGACGAAGGCCAAGGCCTGCTGGCCGTTGACCCGGCTGCGGCCGGCCGGCAGGTGCAGGTTGCTGTAGGCGTCGTTGACCGCCGTGGGCACACAAACCGAGACCGAACCAAGCGCGTCGACCATCGACTGAAAGCCCAGGAAGTTCAGCACCATGAAATGGTCGATGAAGATGCCCGTGTTGCCCTCGACCGTGCGGATGAGGCAGGCAGGGCCGCCGAGGGAGAAATTGGCGTTCCACTGCCGGATCGGGCCGTCCGCGACCCTGCTGCTCGGGTCATGGCAGTCGCGTGGCGCCCGGGTCATCGAGTCACGAGGGACACTGATCACCACTGCGGACTGTCGGTCGCCGGACAGGTGCACTATGAGGGTCGTGTCCGAGCGCGCTCCCCCCGCGTCTTTGGTCGTACCGAACGCGTTGGTGCCCAGGGCTCGCGTGTCCGAGCCCAGCACCAAGATATTGAGCGGCTTGAGGTTAGTGACCCGGTCAGCACTGCTCGCTGGGCGCTTGCCCAGCAGATTCGAGACGTCGAGCTGGGTGATGTTGCTGTTGAGCTTGAAATAAGCCACCACACCCAGGACCAAGATCAAAGCCAGCCCAGCAGCCACCCCGATAGTGCCGCGGCGCAGCCAAGGATGGCGGCGAGCCTTTCGATAGCCCTGCCGAATCTCGTGCCTGGAAGCGCTGTGACGCATGGGGTCGTGTCGCGTGGGGTCGGACCCAGCGCCGGACCCAACGTCAGGTCTTGTCTGGTCGTCGCCTGATCCCGGCTCCGTCACGTGTTCACCTTCCGGTCACATGTACCTCGCGCCACGGCCCAGCCGGGGAAGCTCGCGCGCCTTATGACTAGCCCGAAGGGGCAATATCAGTCAATAGTATGCCGGTGATTCCTGTGAGTTCGCCGAAAGAGCGGCCATGACGGCCTCCGGACCGGGGCCGGCCCGTCCAGTCAGGCGAGGGTTTCGACATTCAGCTCGCCGTCGGCATATCTTCTGCGCAGCACTTTCTTGTCGAACTTGCCCACGCTGGTCTTGGGGACCTCGTCGATGAACGCCCAGCGTTCGGGCACCTGCCAACTAGCGACCTTGCTACCGAGGAACTCCTTGAGCGCTCCAGCATCGAGGACCGAATCTTCGGCGAGAACCACCGTGGCCAGTGGCCGCTCGCCCCACTTCTCGTCGGGAACGCCGACCACTGAGGCCTCGAGTACATCGGGGTGGGCCATCAGCGCGTTCTCAAGATCCACCGAGGAGATCCATTCACCGCCGGACTTGATCACGTCCTTGGCGCGGTCGGTGAGCTGCAGGAAACCATTGGCCGTGAGAGATCCAACGTCACCGGTTCGTAGCCAACCGTGGTCGAACTTCGAGGCTGCGTCGGCCCGTTCGGCCTCGGTGTTGGTCCCGTTGTCGTAGTAGCTGGCGGTGACCCACGGACCGCGCACCTCAAGCTCGCCGACGCTCTCACCGTCGCAGGGCACTTCGTCGCCTTCGGGGCCAACCAGTCGGGCTTCGAGGGTAGAGGCGATGCGACCCTGGGTCTCGCGGTAGAACCAGTGCTCGTCGCCGATCGCATCGACCGGTGCCACTGCGGTCGACCCCAGCGGCGACATCTCGGTCATGCCCCACGCGTGGATCACCTGAATGTCGTGCCGCTCCTGGTAGGCCCTCATCAATGACGGCGGGCAGGCCGAGCCCCCGACGATGACCCTCCTCAGACTGGAGGTGTCTGTCGGGTGCTCGTCGAGGTATCGCAGCAAATCGGTCCAGATGGTGGGTACGGCGGCACCGCCGGTGACTCTTTCAGCCTCGATCATGGTTGCCAGCGGTTCCGCCTGCAGGAACCGGTCCGGCATGATCAGCGACGCGCCGACCATCAGCGCCGCGTACGGCAGACCCCACGCGTTGGCATGGAACATGGGGACCACCGCCAACAGCCGTTCGCCCTGGGTGAAGCCCATGCCCATCGCCACCTGCATCGTGTGCAGGTAGTTGGACCGATGGGAGTAGACGACGCCTTTGGGGTTCCCTGTCGTGCCCGAGGTGTAACACATCGAGGAGGCATCATCTTCATCCATTACCGGCCAGTCGAACGTCTTCGGCTGCGCAGCCAGGAGAGTCTCCCAGTCGTGGACGGCCTCGATCTGAGGGGCCGCCTCCAGCGCCGCGCGGACCTCATCCGGGATCGGGCCGTTGACGATGACGTGACGCAGGGTCACCAGATGCGGCAGCAGCTTGCTGAACGGCGCGGCCAGGCTGTTGTCCACGATGACGACCGAGTTCCGGGCGTGGTTGGTGACGTAGATGAGCTGTTCGGGGAAGAGTCGGATGTTCAGCGCATGCAGGACAGCACCCAAGGACGGCACAGCCAGGTAAGCGACAAGGTGCTCAGCGTTGTTCCACATAAAAGTGGCGACACGCTGGTCACCGTCGATACCCAGGCCCCGCAAGGCGTTGGCGAGCTGAGCGGCCCGGGTACCCACCTCTGCGAACGACATCCGCCGCGCGCCCTGCGCGGTCCAGGTAACCACCTCCTGATCGGCATGCATCTGGGTGCCGGACAGCAGGATCCGGGAGATCAGCAGGGGCGTCTCTTGCATGGTGCTTTTCATGAGCGCGACTCTGCCACGCATCTCCCTCGAGCGGGAGGGCTGGGCCAAATGTGTCACCAACATGTTAGTGAGATTGGATGGGGGTCATGAGCAGACGCATCATCATCGCCTCAGTTGCAGCCGGGGTCGTCGCAGTATCGGCGGCCGCGGGGGGATTCGCGTACTTCAACCACCAGGAGCAGATCCGCCTCGACGTGGCCGCTCGTGCCTCCGCCGACCGATTCGCCGGCGCGTGGTCGCACCGGGACGTCCACGACATCGCCTTCTTCGGCCAGCCAGCCGACCAGGTGGCGGCCAGCTTCAAGAGCACGACATCAGGGCTCGGCAGCGCACCAGCCAAGGTCGCGGTCACCACGCTCACCCGTGACGGTGACAAGGCCAGCGGCAAGCTGTCGGTCGCCTGGACCGTGGCCCGAAACACGACCTGGACCTACCCGATCCCGATCGACCTGAGGCGAGAGGACAACGGGGTCTGGGCGGTCGTGGCCAGGAACGGAGCCTCGATGTGGGCCCCTGGCCTGAGCGCCAAGGCGAAGCTAGTGGCCACCCGGACCTCGGGCGCGCGCGGGGATATCCTGGACCGCAACGGCGTGCCCATCCTGACTGTTGGCAAGGTCTATGACGTCGCGATCGATCCGGCACGAGCAACCGACCAGACCGTCGCCGAGTTGGAGAAGCTCGTCAGCGAACCTACCGGCTCCCTCGTCGCCAAGCTCCACGCCGCCAAGACGGCCCAGTCGAATGCGGCGATCCCCGTCATCACGCTCCGAGACGCCGCGTTCCAAGGCCTCAGGTCGCAGTTGGACGGCCTTATCGGTGTGGTCTACCCCTCGCGGCAGCAGCCCCTGGCCACCTCCGCCCGACCGCTGCTGGGCTCCTATGGTCCGGTAACAGCCGAAGCCATTAAGAACAGCAAGGGCCGTTACGTCGCTGGTGACTACGCCGGGCTCAGCGGATTGCAGGGCCAGTACAACGACGTGCTCGGCGGCACGTCAGGGTTCAAAGTGACCTCGAGCGACAAGCCGGATGCGCCGCTGGTGGAGAAGGCCGCAACCGATGGCAAGCCGATGACGCTGACGCTGGATGCGAAGACGCAGAAAGCGGCCGAAGCAGCGCTCGTCGGCACCGGTGCGGTCCCCTCGGCCCTGGTGGCCGTGGACGTCGCCACCGGAGACCTGCTCGCGGTCGCCAGCTCGCCCCAGGCCGGTATGAGCCGCGCACTGATGAGTGCGTATGCGCCGGGGTCGACGCTCAAGGTCGCCACGACGTATTCATTGCTGACCAAGGGGTTGACGCCGACGACGCCGGTGAACTGTCCCCCAAGTGTGTTGATCGAGGGCACAACTTTGAGGAACTACGAGCACGAGACCCTGGGGATTGTGCCGTTCTCCGTGGACTTTGCCAACTCGTGCAACACCGCCTTCGTGGGGCTCTCGCAGCAGATGGGTGACTCCGACGTGCACGATGCCGCGGCGGTGCTAGGCGTCGGGGCACCGTGGGACAAGCACCTGGGGCTCGCCGGAGCCTTCGCCGGCTCGGTGCCGGTGGCCACCTCCAAGGTGGAGAAGGCCACTACCGCTTTCGGCCAGGCCAAGACATCGGTCTCGCCGGCATCTCTGGCGGTGATGGCAGCCTCGGTGGCGCGCGGGAGCTACATCGAGCCCGCGCTGATCCGCACTCCGGCAGTGGCCGGGGCGGACCGGGCGCCAAAGCCGGTAGATGCCAAGGCAGCCGCTGAGCTTCGAGCCCTCATGCGCCTTGTCGTCACCAATGGAACAGCGACCGGCGTCATAAGCTCCGTCCCTGGGGGTCCGGTCTACGGCAAGACGGGTACCGCAGAATATGGGACCAGTAACCCCCCGGCCACCCATGCCTGGTTCGTCGGCTGGCAGGGCAACGTCGCCTTCGCCGTGTTGGTGGAGAACGGCACGAGCGGTGCCACGGTGGCGGTGCCCGTCGCCGCGAACTTCCTGGAGAACCTCCAGCGCTGAGTCCGCCCGATCTGACCCAACCATGCCTATCGGACGCGACAGAGCCCCCCGGCCGAAGCCGGGGGGCTCTATACGACGACTCTTCAGTCGCAGCTCACTGTGCAGGGATCAGAGGGCCTGAACCTTCTCAGCCTGCGGGCCCTTCGGACCCTGGGTGACCTCGAACTCGACGCGTTGCGCCTCTTCGAGCGACCGGTAGCCACTCGTCTCGATCGCGGAGTAGTGAACGAACACGTCTGGGCCGCCGCCGTCCTGGGCAATGAATCCGAAGCCCTTTTCAGCGTTGAACCACTTAACGGTGCCTTGTGCCATGGGGATAACTCTTTCTTTGATAGCCATTGGAGTCCACACTTCGTGGGCCCCAGGCTGCCGCACTACCCCCACAACTAGCGGGACATGCCCGTTGTGATGAAAATAGCCCGCTGGTGAGCGGGCACTTCTTCGATCTGCGAGGAACTGCAACTGCAACCATTGATGAGGCTAGCACGCAAACCGTGCCGTGCGCCTCTTAAGGAATGACGTGTTCCAGCGCCCTGGTTCCGCTGATTCGGCGCGTCCCTAGCAGTCCGCTTGCCGGCGCGTCCGCTCCCCTTGTCAGATCGCCCAGGTCAGATCGCCCAGGTCAGATCGCCCAGGTCAGATGGCCCGAACGGTGGCACGCAGATGATGCCGACCCCGCGGGCAGGTCGAACCGCAGGGTCTGAACCCTGATCATGTTGTGTCACACGGAGATTCACGACGAAAAGAGCCCAGTGCGTCGCACGCCAGAATCCGAACCATCGCATCCACGGCACCTGATCACCGAGCCCGGGGTCGGCTACCGCTTCGAACCGTGACGACTTCTAGCCCATGGTCTTGGCGCCGTCCAGGCACTCGCGCAGGATGTCGGCGTGACCCGCGTGCTGGGCGGTCTCGGCGATCAGATGGAGCAGCACCCGACGCGCTGTCCAGCGTGCGCCGGGCTCGAACCACGGAGCCTCGGGCAGTGGCTGGGTGGCCTCCAGGTCAGGCAGGGTCACGACGAACGCCGCGGTCCGGTCCGCGACCTGCTCATACTCCTGCAGCAGTCCGGCCAGGGTCTCCCCCTCCAGCATCCGGAATCCTGCCGACCAGTCAGCCATGGTGTCACCCTGGTCGGGACCCATAGCCGAGGGGCCCTCGGTGATGAAGCTGATCCATCGTCGCTCCATGGACGCGACGTGCTTGATCAGGCCGCCCAGGCACAGCTCGCTTGCCGTGGTGTGTCGCGCAGCCTGCTCATCGGTCAGGTCGCGAACGGTGTAGCGCAGCAGGTACCGGTGCTGTGCCATCGTCTCGAGCAGGTCGGCGCTCTCACTGGTCACGGGTTTGTCGGACATGGTCAGGAGTCTGCCCTTCGTAGGTCTGCGATGACTAGGGAGCGATGCCGAGGTACTTGACCTCGAGGTACTCCTCGATGCCCTCGAAGCCGCCCTCGCGCCCGAAGCCGGAGTGCTTGACTCCTCCGAAGGGCGCAGCCGGGTTGGACACGATGCCCTGGTTGATGCCGACCATCCCGAACTCCAGCGCCTCGCTGACCCGCAGCGTGCGCGAGAGATCGCGGGTGAAGACGTAGGCCACCAGGCCGTATTCCGTGTCGTTGGCCCGTGCGATCGCCTCTGCCTCCGTGGTGAACGTCGCAATCGGCGCCACCGGACCGAAGATCTCCTCGCGCATCAGCAAGGCGTCCGCTGGCACGCCCGTCAGGAGCGTGGGGGCGAAGAAGTAGCCGTTGTCCCCCACCGTCGTCCCCCCGCAAACGACTGTGGCGCCCTTGGCCGTGGCATCGTCCACCAGCGCGGCGACCGAAGCCTGGGCCGCGGCGTCGATCAGCGGTCCGACAGTGACGCCGTCCTCCGTGCCCCGACCAACCGACATGGAGGCCAACTTCGCGGCGAACTTGGACGAGAACTCCTCGGCAACGCTCTCATGGACCAGGAACCTGTTGGCTGCCGTGCAGGCCTCACCGATGTTACGCATCTTGGCCAACATCGCCCCATCCACCGCCGCGTTCACATCCGCATCTTCGAATACCAGGAATGGTGCGTTGCCACCGAGTTCCATCGAGACGCGCAGCAGCTGCTCGGCGGACTGCTCGACGAGTGTGCGGCCCACCTGGGTGGACCCGGTGAAGGTGAGCTTGCGCAGTCGAGGGTCGCGGATGATCGGCTCGATCACGTCACCGGTGCGGGTCGTGGTGATGACGTTGACGACACCGGCAGGCACACCGCAGTCGGTGAGCAGATCCACCAGGGCCAGCATCGACAACGGCGTCTGTTTGGCCGGCTTGACCACCATGGTGCAACCGGCCGCCAAGGCGGGGCCGATCTTGCGGGTGCCCATCGCCAGCGGGAAGTTCCAAGGCGTGATCATCAGCGTGGGACCGACCGGCTGCTTCATCGTCACCAGCCGGGTGGCGCCGTTCGGTGCCGTGGACCAGCGTCCGCTGATCCGGACCGCCTCCTCGGAGAACCACCGGAAGAACTCGGCGCCGTAAGTGACCTCACCACGAGCCTCGGCCAGCGGCTTGCCCATCTCCAGGGTCATCAACAGGGCAAACTCCTCGGCGCGGGCAGTGATCGCCACAAACGCCCTGCGCAGGATCTCGCCGCGCTCGCGAGGTGCCGTGGCGGCCCAGTCAGCCCGTGCGGCAACGGCTGCATCAAGGGCAGCAGCACCGTCGGCGACCGTCGCGTCCGCCACCGAGACCAGCGTCTCGCCGGTCGAGGGATCCTCAACGTTGAGGGTTCTGCCATCGCTGCTGTCACGCCACTTGCCGCCAATGAACAGACCCGTGGGGACCCGTGCCAGCAAGGACTTCTCAGTATCGGTCAACGCCACGGGGCACGGCCTTTCGGTTCGCGATGCGGGTCTGGGGTCATCGGGTATGTGGGTGAGTGAGTCAGATGCTAGCTGCGAAGGCCTGCTCGACGATGTCGAGTCCCTCGTTCAGCAGATGGTCCCCGGCTGAGAGCGGTGGCAGGAAGCGCAACACGTTACCGAATGTACCGGCCGTCAGGGTGACCACACCCTGACGGTGGCAATAGGCGTTGATCGCGCCGGTCAGCGCCGGGTTGGGCGTCTTGTTGCCGCCACCGGTCACGAGCTCCATGGCCAGCATCGCCCCACGGCCACGAACGTCGCCGATGACGTCGAACTTCTCGGCCAGCTCGCGCAGACGGGGCATGAACAACGCCTCGATCTCGCGGGCGCGGCCACACAGATCCTCGGCCTGCATCGTCTCGATGGCGCCGAGAGCCGCCGCGCAGGCGACTGGGTTGCCGCCGTAGGTTCCGCCCAGGCCACCGCCGTGAACCGAGTCCATCACGCCCGAACGACCGGTCACCGCGGCCAGCGGCAACCCGCCCGCTATGCCCTTGGCAGTCGTGATCAGGTCGGGCACGACGCCCTCGTGCTCACAGGCAAACCAGTCGCCGGTGCGACAGAAGCCGCTCTGGATCTCGTCGGCGATGAACAGGATCCCGTGCTCCGTGCACCAGTCAGCGATCCGCTTGAGGTACCCGGGTGGCGGCACGATGAAACCACCTTCACCCTGGATCGGCTCGATGATCACGGCGGCCGCATTCTGCTCACCGACCTGGGTATGCACCTGCGAGACGAACGCCTCGAACGCCTCGTCGGCGCAACGGTCCACGCCGGTGGGCCAGCGGTAGGGGTAGGCCATGGGCACGCGGTAGATCTCGCCTGCGAATGGCCCGAAACCCTGCTTGTATGGCATGTTCTTGGCGGTCAGGGCCATCGTCAGGTTCGTTCGGCCGTGATAGGCGTGGTCGAACGTGATGACGGCGGTGCGCCCGGTGAATACGCGTGCGATCTTGATCGCGTTCTCCACCGCCTCCGAACCCGAGTTGAACAGGGCGCTTCGCTTCTCGCCATCGCCAGGAGTCAAAGCATTCAGGCGTTCGCAGACCGCGACGTACTCCTCATACGGGGTGACCATGAAGCATGTGTGGGTGAAGTCCTCGACCTGGGACTTCACCGCCGACACCACGCGAGGCGCCGAGTTGCCCACAGTGGTGACCGCGATTCCCGAACCAAGGTCGATCAGGTGGTTGCCATCGACATCCACCAGGATGCCGCCGCCGGCCCGCTCCACATACACCGGAAGCCCCGTACCAACACCGGCCGAGACCGCCGACAACTTGCGTTTCTGGAGCAGCTCTGAGCAGGGACCAGGGATGGCCGTCACCAGGATCCGACGCTGTTCGACGTGCCGGGGCTGGACGGGGACAGTCGTCATCGGGGTGCTCCTTGGGATGTGGGCCTTCGGGCAGGTCTTCAGGCAGGGGTCATGACCGGATCGCCCCATGCTCCGGCAGCCGTAGCATGTAGTCCAATACTTGTTCGGCACACATCTAATGCCTTGGAGGCATGCCGTGGAACTACGGCACGTGCGGTACTTTCTGGCCGTGGTTGACGCCGGGTCCGTGACGGCCGCCTCATCTTTGGTCCACGTCACCCAGCCCTCGCTGTCACGCCAGCTGCGCCTCTTCGAGAGGGGCCTGGGAATCACCTTGTTCACCCGGACCGGCGGGCGCCTGGTGTTGTCCGCCGCGGGTCGCCAGTTCGTGCCCGTCGCGCGCGACCTGGCCCGACGGGCCGAGGCAGCGGCGGAGGCGGCCGCAACCTTGGCCGCTGGCCGTCTGCAGCACATCAGGATCGCCGCTCCGGGAACGACGTTCACCGACGTCCTGGCTCCGTTCCTGGCGACCCTGCGACCGAACGACCCGTTGCCTGCCGTCTCGGAAGAGCCTCCGCAACTGATCTACGAGGCCCTACAGTCTGGTGCGGACCTGGCGATCTCCACCGAGCAGCCACCCGCCGGACTGGCCTCCCAGCCGCTGGCCGTGCTGCCCATCTGGGCGTACGTCCCGCGCGGTCATCACTGGGCCGAGCGGGACTCGGTCACCGTCGCCGAGCTGGTCAACGAGAGGCTGCTCCTGCTCACCGGGGACTACAGCCCGCGTCGAGTGCTGGACCACTGGGTGGATCAGTCGGGGCTCACCTATTCCTCGATGCTGGAGTTCGGCACGCCGCAGGTCGCCCAGGCGGTCGCAGCTGCGGGTCGAGGCATCGCCATAGTCTCCGACGACCCACGCTTTGGCCTGCACCCACTGGATATCATCGGCGCTCGGGGGGCTCTGCACATCCAGCTGTATGCCGCGTGGGACCGCGAACACCACGCCGCGACCGCGATCGGGACAGTGGCAAGACGGCTGAGCGAGTACTGTATCGAACGCTACGGGCCCCAGGTCGCGCCTCGAAGTTCTCCCTCTCATGCAGGTGGTATGCAGCCACAGATGAGAGAGTGAGGCCCATGTCGCAACCAGCGGGGAACCGGCTTCGGGATACCCGACCAGGATTGCGGCGTCAACCGCACCAGCAGTCGGGAAATGGCGCAACCCGACGTCGGCGGTCGCTCCTGCAGGAGACGGCTGGCATCCTGGTCACTGCCGTCGTGGTGTCGCTGATCATCAAGACCGTTCTTGTCCAGGCATTCTTCATCCCCTCCGGATCTATGGAGCCAACCCTCCATGGATGCCCGGGCTGCCTCGGCGACAGGGTGCTCGTCAACAAGCTGACCGACCAGATGGGGGGCGTAAGCCGCGGCGACATCGTGGTGTTCCACGACTCCAGCGGCTGGCTCACGCCGGCTTCCTCGACGCCCGGTCTGGAAAGTCGCGTTCAGGACGCTCTCGCCACCATCGGCCTCGCGCCCACGACCAGCGAGAGCGACCTCGTCAAGAGGGTCATAGGCATCGGCGGCGACACCGTTGAAGGCCGAGGCGGCAAGGTCTACGTCAACGGGACCCAGCTCGACGAACCCTATGTCTTTTCCGGCAGCAGCCCCAGCGATGTCGATTTCCGGGTGACCGTGCCCGTCGGCAAACTGTGGGTGATGGGTGACCACCGCAGTGAGTCAGCCGACAGCCGATTCCACATGCACGACCCCGGGAAGGGCTTCATCCCTATGAAGGACGTCGTCGGGCGAGCTTTTGTCATCGTCTGGCCGCTGGACCGTATCGGCTCCTTGAGCCGACCAGTTACGTTCGACCGACTTAGCGTCAGTCCGCGGCGCTGAACAGCGGCGCGCCACAATGCGCCAGTTCCTCAGCCACTGCTGCCAGCTCAGCTGTGGAGCTCCCCAGATCCCACGACACCGGCCTCGCGCAGCCGGCGCACCTGGTCGCCGGACAGACCAAGGTCGGCCAGGATGGCGTCCGTGTGCTCCCCCACGGCTGGTGGCGGAAGCTTGAGCTGCGTCGGGGTCGCCGAGAAACGTGGAGCCGGCGCCGGCTGAACTACGTCGTCGCGCGTGACAAAAGTGCCGCGGGCGACATTGTGCGGATGTTGCGGCGCCTCGGACATAGACAGCACGGGGAAGACGCATCCGTCAACGTCGGCGAACAGCTCCGCGGCGTCCGCACGGGTGCGCGAGGCGAACTCCCCAGCGAGCCGGAGCCGGAGCGCCGGCCAGGACCGGGGGTCATACTGGCTGCCCGCTTCGATGTCGTCGATCCCAAGTCGCTCCAGCAGGATGGCGAAGAAGGCCGGCTCGATCGGCCCCACAGACAGGTAGCCGCCGTCTGCACTTGGATACACGTCATAGAAGGGAGCTCCGGTGTCCAGCAGGTTGGTTCCGCGCTCGCCGGTCCACCGGCCAAGGGCGCTCATCCCGTAGAACTGGGCCATCAGCACGGCGGACCCGTCCACCATGGCGGCATCCACCACCTGACCGGCCCCGGTGCGAGCGACGGACAACAGGGCAGCGAGGACGCCGCAGGCGAGCAGCATCCCCCCGCCGCCATAGTCGCCGACGAGGTTCAGCGGCGGCACCGGTGTCTCACCGCGGCGCCCGATGGCCCCCAGCGCGCCCGACAACGCGATGTAGTTGATGTCATGGCCGGCGACCTGAGCGAGCGGACCGTCCTGACCCCAGCCGGTCATTCGGCCGAACACCAGACGCGGGTTTCGCACGAGGCAGACGTCGGGCCCAAGGCCCAGCCGTTCCATGACCCCGGGACGGTAACCCTCGATGAGCACATCGGCCGAGTCGACGAGTCTGAGCACCAGTTCGACCCCCTTGGCGGACTTGAGGTCGACGGCGATCGAACGTCGCCCGCGGGAGACCACGTCGGCGCGGCCTGCCGACAACAAAGTCATCAAGCCGCCGCCGGAGAGCCGGTCCACGCGTGTCACGGTGGCACCCAGGTCGGCCAGCATCATCCCCGCGAAGGGGCCGGGGCCGATTCCTGCAATCTCGACAACCGTGATTCCTGACAGTGGTCCCGTCATGGCGAATCAACAGGATTCGGCAGCCCTGCGTCCATCAAACCGGAATGCGCGCGCCATGACATGAACGTCTCATGCGAGCGAGCCGACAGGATGGACGCCCTGATGCTCATCGAGCCGATCGACAGTATCGATTCCGCGGAACCGATCGAGCCGATCGATCCGGTGGAACAGATGGACAACGGTGAGCCCTTGGAGCGATGGGACCACCGGGACCCGTCAGCCCCGCTCACGCGCCCACCCCGGCAAGCCCATCCGGCTCTCATGAGGTCCCGGAACTGGCGGCTGCTGCTGTGGCGTCCTCGGCCCAGTCGGGCTTGCCCCGCACCTCGTAGATCAGGAAGCGGGAGTCGGCCATCCGGGGGCGAAGCTTGCGCACGGTCGAGCGGTGCGGGTCGCTGTCCGAGTAGGCGGCGATGGACTTCTTGTCCGTCCAGCTCGACAACGTCCAAAAGCAGCCCTTGAGAGGCTCGGCTTTCAGTGAGGCTCCGGCAACGCCGGGTGCCCGCAGCACCTGTACGAACACGCCCAGTGCCAGGTAGAGGAACAGCGGCACCGATTGGCGGCCGGACAGCTGCAGGCGCGAAGCCATTACCACGACGGGGCCGGCCGTCGATCTTTTGGCGGTCGATCCACGGAACGCTGATCATGATCGAGGTCCTTCGGTTGTCTTGTCTGCGAATCAGGCGGAACGAGAAGTGGCAATGCCCAAGTTCATCGGCACCGTCGAATCTGGCTTCCGACACCCCTGTCCCCACTGCCGCAGTGCCTGAGGCTTTCACTGGTCGGGCGTGACGTTCCACACTGGCCGACACGCCAGCCACCCGAGCGCCCGGACGCCATAGCTGTCGCGCCCTCAGACGTTGAGCCGCTGGTCCATGAGCACGCGAAGGCCGGGCAGCACGTCAGCAGCAAAGGATGACAGGAACCGGGACTGGTCGTGGCCGGGTCCATGAAAGACCAGGTGGTTGAACCCCAGGTCGACGTACGGCTTGATCAGGTCGAGCGCAGCCGCTGGATCGGACGCCACGATCCAGCGGCTGGCCACCTGCTCGATCGACAGCGCATCGCTGGCCGCCTCCATCTGGGTCGGGTCGCTCAGGCCGTGCTTCTGCTCGGGCGTTAGCGCCAGCGGGGCCCAGAACCGGGTGTTCTCCATCGCCAGCCGGGGGTCCGGGTCGTAGGAGAGCTTGATCTCTATCATTCGGTCGATCGATCCGCCAACTCGTCCCGCCGTAGCCAGACCCTCGTCGACAGCGGGGATGAGCTGGTCGCGATATAGCTCCGGACCCTTGCCCGAGGTGCAGATGAACCCGTCGCCCGAGCGGCCGGCGTACCTCGCCACCACAGGACCACCTGCGGCGATATAGATGGGCACCGGCCGGTCCGGCCGGTCATACACGGTGGCGTCGTGCGTTTGGTAGTAGTCACCGTCAAAGGTGACTCGTTCGCCGGCCCAGAGCTCGCGCATCAGGGCGACCGCCTCGCGCATGCGTGCGAACCGCTCCTTGAACTCAGGCCACTGCAGCCGCGAGACCGCCACCTCGTTCAACGCCTCGCCCGTGCCGATGCCGAGCATGACACGGTCGGGGTACAGGCAGGCCAGGGTGCCGAACGCCTGCGCGACGACAGCCGGGTTGTACCGAAAGGTCGGCGTCATGACGGAGGTGCCCAACAGGACCCGCTCGGTGCGCTCGCCGACCGCAGCCAGCCAGGCCAGCGAGAACGGGGCATGGCCGCCGGTATGGCGCCAGGGCTGGAAGTGATCGGAGATCATCACGCTGTCCAGACCGACCTGCTCGGCCTGGACAGCGAACTCGACGAGCTCCCGGGGGTTGAACTGCTCGGCCGAAGCCTTGTAGCCGATCCGTAGCGTCATGCCAACAGTTTCCCGTACGGCCCGAACGGCCGCCACCGGGGTGTCCCCGCGGTGTCGGCCCAACGAACGGTCACCGTTGCTTTCGGCCCGCTCTCAAGATCCAGACTGCTTCGGGGATACGTCGGTAGCGACTAACTTTCCTTCTTGGCGGACTCGATCCAGAGCACATGCGAGGACGTGTGGCTGTAGAACAAGGCATCGGAGAACCTGCTGGCCTCTGGGTCGCTGCTCGGCGCCGCCTGTAGGGCCGCGGGCTCACGTCGCACCTGAAGGTGGGCCGCGACCCTCACCGACGCCGGGGTCCTGACCTGGCAGGTCATCAACATCCACGGCGACATGGTCGCCACCATCTCAGCTGGCGTCACCGACCCGCCATCCACTACCTCGTCGACGAATACGGCATCCCCCCACGGCACCTTGCCGTCGATCGGGCCGACTCGCCTCTGATCGTCGTGGAAGGTGAGAGCGCCCGGCACAGTGACCGACCGCCGTGCTGTCCCGCGGGACAGCTGAGTCGTTGGGGTGAGCGGCATCCGCACCCGAGCCGTGGCGACTATCTGAGGCGCCGTGCCGCCCGGACTCCGCGGATTCCCCCGTAGATCACGCCCAATAGCAGCAGGCCCACCGCTGTCAGGGGGAGAGCGGTCGTCCAGCTCTGGTCCGTGGCGCACAACAGTGCCGCAACGCCGCCGAGGGCTACAGCAGCCCATCCGACTATCTCCATCGGCATGCCTCCCGCGCGATGCGCTGCCGACCAGGCTTCATCCGACCGCATGGTTGAGGGCGTCCGGATACCCGCCCAGTGCTGGCGGGACAGCCGGCCTTGCTGGCCACGTCGGCCCACCATCGCGACCACGACCCCGCCGGCGGCAAGGACACAGCCCGCGACAAGCGGGTCGACCGCTGGGCTGTCCATGGGCGCAACAGTAGTGAACAAGCTCCTGTTCACACGGCCGGACGACATCCCGCCGTCAGAGCGTGACGGCGGACTACGACGCAATGGATTCGGGCTCTTGCTGATATCCGTCCGGGGACGAAGGTGCCGCATACCGCCAAGCACGTTGCCAAGCGACACACTGTGATGTCAGCGGTGCAAGATCAACGCAGTGCGTTCGGCTTGCACGACGGCCATGCATGAGTCGGCCACATGAGATCAGCGCCAGACATCCGGCAGTACCTCATTGCCTGTTGCTTTGCGGAGATGTGGCCTCAGGCGCCATCGGTGCGGGCAATACGGGGTGTGGAATCCAGCCAGGAACTGCGGGAGGCAACTGCCGATGGGAGTGGTCATTCCGGGTCCGTGTGGAGCAGGCCGTTGGAGGCGCCAGAGCAGGCCCCACTTGAGCGTGCTGAGACTGGCGAAGTCCTTGACCTGCTTCTCGGCGCCGCGCGAACCGACGATCAGCGCCTGTCGACTTCGGAGTGATGCAGGCTCGGGGCGCGGATCGGAGCATCCGCGCTGACGTGCTGCGGCACCTGCCAGTAGTTTCGCAATGGCCGGTGCACCGCCAAGAGCGCCCTTCTGCCGGGGGCTCCGGATCATCGGGACACTCGACCTCGAGTCGGCAACAACAGGAGAGCACCCGCCAACGGGTGGACTCCACATTGAGCTTGACCACGAATAGTCCACAGACGCCCGTAGATGATCGGACAGCGCCGGACACAGCCGGATCACACGAGAAGGCCTCTGACCAGTGATTGTGCTGGTCAGAGGCCTTCTCGTGTTGATTTCGTGCGGAGGGCGAGAGATTCGAACTCTCGGTGGGTTTAACCCCACAGCGGTTTTCAAGACCGCCGCACTAGGCCACTATGCGAGCCCTCCTGGCCTGCGCTTATGTCAAAATGTCCGTTTCCCCGGGAGGGGCCGCCCCCGATGTGCCCCCAAAAGGGCGAAAATCCAAGTTCGGGGGCGGTAGGTCAAGCGCTGACCGCCACCAGTGTCCCAGACCGGGGCCTGGGCGTCGCACCGTGTCCCACTGCGGCGCCTAAGACGGGCATTGCGCCACAGCGGCAAGGCGGCACCAGTCCCTTCCATGAACACACAAACCGCCCACACACAGACAAGCTGGCTGACAATCAAGGCCGCGACCGCCGAGGCTGGCATCTCGCGGGCCACCCTGTACCGGTACTGGACCCTGGGCGTCGGCCCTCGGTTCAGCATCACCCCCGGCGGGCAGCGCCGGGTACGCGCCGAGTGGCTTCACGCCTGGCTCCTGGACCGCGAGGTCGTGGCCTGATGGCGCGCTCATACGACGTTCACGTGCGGGCCGTACGCGCGCGCAAACGCGCTGACCGGGTTGCGCGCAGCTACGAGGTCCGCTGGACTGTTGCCGGGCAGCCGTTCAGCAAGTCCTTCCGGATGAAGGCACAGGCGGACAGCGCCGCCGCCGACCTGCGCAGCGCCGCGAAGGCTGGCGACGCGTTCGACACCGTCGCGGGTCAGCCGGCCAACACGAACATGGGCGCCACCCCGACCGTGTTGGAGCTCGCCCGTCAGGTATACGCCCGGGAGTGGGACGACAGCGCCGGCAAATCCCGCAAATCCCTCTGCGAGGCGATGGCGCATACGGTCGCCGTGCTGACCGTCCCACAGCACCCGGTCGATGACGCGCGCCGCATCCTCCTCTACCAGGCGCTCTACCAGGGCGGGCTGTCCCCCAAGGGCCTGCGCCCACTAGACACAGGCAAGGCTGCCAAACGGCGGACGCCCATTACGGCGGCTCACCACGAGGCGCTGCGCTGGCTGGAGCGGGCGTCGCTGCCCGTCGGCAGGGTTGACCGCAAGACGGCAGAGACCGTACTGGCGCGCTTCGCCATGAACCTGGACGGCACAGCCGCGTCGCCGAACATGAGAACCCGCCGGAGGTCGGGGTTCTCCAAAATCCTCGAGCACGCCGCCGCCGAGGGTCACATACCGGCGTCGCCGCTTCGCACCATCAAAGTCCGCAAGGCCCAGCAGGCCACGGAGCGGGTCAGCCGGTCGGTTGTTGGCGACCCGACCCTCATTCCGGCCGCGCTGGCTCACATACGCACCATAGGCAAGCGCGGCGCGCTGTTTGCCGCTTTCCTGGCCACTGTGTTCTACAGCGGTGCCCGCCCGAGCGAGGTTGCTGCCTTGCGCCTCGAGCACTGCGACCTGCCGGAGTCAGGCTGGGGCTCGCTGCTGCTGCGCAAGTCTGCGGCGGCCGCCGGCACAGCGTGGACTGATTCGCGTGAAGTGCGCGACGACCGGGGCCTAAAGCTGCGCGCGGCCGGCGACCAGCGCCGGGTGCCCATCCGCCCCGTGCTGGTTCGCGTTCTGCGCGAGCATGTCGCGGCGCGCGGCATCCGTTCGGGGCTGTTGTTCACGACTGTGACCGGCGCCATGCTCTCCGAGTCGGAGGTGGGCGAGTTCTGGCACGCCGGGCGAACAGCGGCCATGCCGGACGCCGCACCGGAAGCGCTGGCCCGGGTGTACGACCTGCGACACGCGGCCGCGTCGCTGTGGTTGCGGACGGTGCCGGTCGGCGTGGTTGCGGAGCGGCTTGGTCACAGCGCGTCGATGTGCTTGCGGGTCTATCACCACCTCATCGAGGGCGATGAGCCCCGCTGGAACTCCGCCATCGAACAGACCATGCCTGTCTGACCTTCACGCAGCGAACTGGGCCCCCGCTCAGACTCCGCCACTTACGCGTGACGTTAGCGTTCCCAAAACGACCCGCAGGCGCATCACACGGCCTGAACAAGGCTGTCTTGACGGCTCCCCCGTTTCGCCACGCGCACCGACCGTTGCGAACAGGGTGCGGCACCCGCGCATTCGTGTCCTGACCTGCGGCGTTACCGCGTCAGCGGGCCCCTAACCGCTCCCAAGTGACCATCAGCATCGAGAGGGAACAAGATGGTTAGCCCGAAGTTACGTGTCTGAAAACGCGTAAAAGGGGGTTTCCACTTAGG
>Ga0209585_10000300_pt1 | contig 19276 bp, 18 predicted proteins | sample NGEPerone_FD_185491 | JGI IMG/M metagenome (GOLD analysis project Ga0209585, IMG submission 185491) | Arctic peat soil microbial communities from the Barrow Environmental Observatory site, Barrow, Alaska, USA - NGEE Permafrost154B-one... | ecosystem: Environmental > Terrestrial > Soil >... | reverse complement strand
CGCCGTGGCGAGCGCGTCATGGTTCTGGCTCGAGCGCCCGGTGCTGGCGTCCCGGTGGGCCAACCGGACGACGACGCCGCGCGGCAAGCCCCGGGCCACCGTGCCCGAGGCGGCGTCCGCCGTCAGCACAGCCGACTGAGCAGCAGCGCCTCGGCCAGCACCACCTTCTCGAGCTCGCCGAGGTGCACCGACTCGTTCGCGCTGTGCGCCCGGGAGTCCGGGTCCTCCACGCCGGTGACCAGGACTGTCGCGTCCGGGAAGACCTCGAGCAGGTCGGCCACCAGCGGGATCGAGCCACCGAGCCCGACGTCGACCGGCGGGGTGCCCCACGCGTCGCCGTAGGCGCGACGGGCGATCCCGGCCGCCGGCGAGTCCGCGGCACCGGCCCAGGGCCGTCCCCGGTCGCCGTCCACCACCGTGACGCGTGCGCCGAACGGTGCGTGTGCCAGCAGGTGGTCGCGCAGGGCCTCGGCCGCCAGGTCCGGGTCCTGCCCGGGGGCGATCCGCAGCGACAGCTTCGCGCGGGCGGACGGGGCGATGGTGTTGGACGCGTGCGCAACGCTCGTGGCGTCGAAGCCGATCACGGACAGGGCCGGCTTGGTCCACAGCCGGCCGGTGATGCTTCCCGACCCCGCGAGCCGCACACCCGGGAGCAGGGAGGCGTCGGTGCGCAGGTCGGCCTCGTCGTAGTCCACCGTGGGGTCCGGGGCACTGAACAGTCCCGCGACGGCCACGTTGCCCTCGTCGTCGTGCAGGGTCGCGATCAGCCGGGCGAGCAGCGTGGGAGCGTCCAGGATCGGCCCGCCGTACATCCCGGAGTGGATGGCGTGCTCGAGGACCGCCACCTCGACCTCGCAGTCCACCAGCCCGCGCAGGCTCGTGGTGAAGGCCGGCACGCCGACCTTCCAGTTCACCGAGTCGGCCAGCACGACGACGTCCGCGGCCAGCAGGTCCCGGTAGGCGCGCAGGAAGTCGACGAACGTCGGCGAGCCGACCTCCTCCTCACCCTCGACGAAGACCGTCACGCCGACGGGGACGTCGCCGCCGAGCGCGCGCAGGGCACCCAGGTGGGCCACGATCCCGGCCTTGTCGTCGGCAACGCCTCGGCCGTACAGGCGGCCGTCCCGCTCCACCGGCTCGAACGGCGCGGTGTCCCAGTCCGCGTCGGCGCCCGGCGGCTGGACGTCGTGGTGGGCGTACAGCAGGACCGTCGGCGCACCCGCCGGGGCGGGCCGGCGCCCGACGACGGCGGGTCGGCTGACCAGTCCATCGGCGCGGGTGGCCGTGAGCACCCGGACCTCCGGAAGGCCGGCATCCCGCAGCATCCCGGCGACCACCTCGGCAGACCGCTGCACCTGTGCCGCGTCGAACGCCGGGTTGGACACACCGGGTATCCGGACCAGGCTCTCCAGGTCGGCACGCAGGCCCGGGAAAAGGGTGTGCACGCGGCTGCGGAGCACGGAGACGTCGGCGGGATCGGGCACGGGCTGGGTGGGCGTGGTCACGACATCCAACGCTACCCGTGGGCTCGACTACCCTTGGGCCGTGCCTCCCCGCCAGCGACCCTCGACCAACTCTGCCCCGACGCCGGACCCCTCGTCCTCCGGCGGTCCCGAGGGGAAGGGCCACCCGACGCGTACGCGTCGCCAGGCCGAGGCAGCCCGGAAGCGGCCGCTGGTGACCAACCGCAAGGAAGGCATCCGTGCGCAGCGGGCCGCCGACAAGGTCACCCGCGACCGCGAGTACCAGGCCATGCTCTCCGGCGACGAGCGCCACCTGCCCGCCCGCGACAAGGGGCCGGTCCGTCGGTGGATCCGCGACTACGTCGACGCCCGGCGCAGCCCGGGCGAGTACCTGCTGCCGATCTCGGTCATCCTGATGCTCGCGACGTTCCTGGTCACCGGCTACCCGACCATCTGGCTCGCCGTGGTTTCCCTGATCTACGTCGTGATCCTGCTCACCGCAGTGGACATCGTCCTGCTGGCCCGGCGCCTGAAGAAGCTGCTGACTGCCAAGTTCGGTGCGCAGAAGGTGGTCCGTGGCACGGTGATGTACGGCGTCATGCGGGCGTTCCAGATGCGCCGGATGCGCCTGCCGAAGCCTCAGGTGCAGCGAGGCCAGTACCCGCGCTGAGTCGTCCCGGCCGTGGCCGTAGGCTCGGACGCATGGTCGACCATCGATTCCTGGGCAACAGCGGTCTGCAGATCTCCGAGATCGCCTACGGCAACTGGATCACGCACGGCTCCCAGGTGGAGAACGACGCCGCGCGGGCCTGCGTGCACGCGGCGCTCGACGCGGGCATCACCACGTTCGACACCGCGGACGTCTATGCGAACACCGTGGCGGAGTCGGTCCTCGGTGACGCGCTGAAGGGTCAGCCGCGGGAGTCGTTGGAGATCTTCACCAAGGTGTACTGGCCCACCGGCCCGAAGGGCCCGAACGACGCCGGCCTCTCGCGCAAGCACATGATGGCCTCGATCGACGGCTCCCTGCGCCGCCTCGGCACGGACTACGTCGACCTGTACCAGGCGCACCGGTACGACCACTGCACCCCGCTCGAGGAGACGATGCAGGCGTTCGCCGACATCGTCCGGCGCGGCAAGGCCCTGTACATCGGGGTGAGCGAGTGGACCGCCGACCAGATCCGCGCCGGCCACGCCCTGGCCCGCGAGCTCGGCGTCCAGCTGATCTCCAACCAGCCGCAGTACTCCATGCTGTGGCGGGTCGTCGAGGCCGAGGTGATCCCCACGTCGCGCGAGCTCGGCATGTCGCAGGTGGTGTTCTCCCCGATCGGCCAGGGCGTGCTCACCGGCAAGTACCGGCCCGGTGAGCAGCCACCCGCCGGTTCGCGTGCGACGGACGAGAAGGGTGGCGGTGCGGTCTTCATCAAGCGCTTCCTTGACCGGCCGGGGCTGCTGGAGCGGGTTGCCGACCTCGAGCCGATCGCCGCTGAGCTGGGCCTGACGATGGCTCAGCTCGCGGTGGCGTGGGTGCTGCAGAACGACGACGTCGCGGCGGCCATCATCGGGGCATCGCGGCCCGAGCAGGTCGTGGAGAACGTCGCAGCGGCAGGGGTGACCATCCCCACCGAGGTGCTCGGGAAGATCGACGACGTCCTCGGTGACGTGGTGGAGCGCGACCCTGCCCGCACCGCGGAGAGCTCCCCGCGCCGACGGCCCGCCTGACGCGAGCCTCAGTCCTTCCGCAGCGGGATCGCTGGCGCGACCGCCTGACCGTTGTGGGTCAACCGCGCGTCCGCGACACCCTGCTCGGCCAGCTGCCGCCAGCTCTCACCCAGCCAGGACTCGGCGTCGAACCGGTTGCTGAAGGTGGGGCTCAGCGGGCGGTCGAGCGTCCGGTCCGCCCCGTCGAGGAGCTCCCAGGCCCAGGCCGGCCCGGTGGTCATCCGGCCTGCCCTCCGGCCAGCGCCCGGTTCACCCGCGACGCCCAGAACGGTCCCTCGTAGATGAACCCGGTATAGCCCTGCACCAGGTTCGCGCCGGCGTCGAGGTACGCCCGGGCGTCCTCGCCCGTGGTGATCCCGCCGCAGCCGATGATCGTCGGCCCGTCGCCCAGCCGCTGCCGCAACCGCGCGACCACGGCCAGGCCGCGAGGCAGCAGGGGCGGCCCGGACAGGCCGCCCTCGCCGAGGTCGTGGTCGATGGTCGTGTTCACCGCGACGACGCCGGCCAACCCCAGGTCGGCCGCAAGGTCCGCCACGCCGTCGATCTCGTCGTCGGACAGGTCCGGGGCGATCTTGACCAGCAGCGGGACACTGCCCGGCTCCGTCACCTCGTCCGCGGCGGTTCGAACGGCCTGCAGGATGGGGCGGAGGAGCTCCACCGCCTGCAGGTCGCGCAGACCAGGGGTGTTCGGTGAGGACACGTTCACCACCAGGAAGTCGGCGAACGGCGCGAGCAACCGCGCGCTCGTCGCGTAGTCCTGGGCCGCGTCGTCGACCGGCGTTGCACGGCTCTTGCCGATGTTCACGCCGACCACCAGGCGCCGCCCTTGTGCCGATGCACGCAGCCGGCGCAGGCGCTCGGCGGCCGCCGCGGCGCCGTCGTTGTTGAAGCCCATCCGGTTGCGGATCGCGCGCTTGTCCAGCACCCGCCACAGCCGGGGTCGCTCGTTCCCGGGCTGTGCGAGGGCCGTGATCGTGCCGACCTCCACCCAGCCGAAGCCGAGCATGGTCAACCCGGGAACGCACGTGCCGTTCTTGTCGAAACCGGCCGCGACGCCGAACACCGCGGGGATGTCCCGGCCGAGCACCTGCACCGGTGTGTGGCGCCGGGTGAAGAACCTCCGCAGCAGCGCGCCGAGCAACGGCGTCATGCCCGCCCAGCGGATCCCGACGAACGCGATGTGGTGGGCCCGCTCGGGGTCCATCCGACGGAAGACTTGGTTGAAGAGCAGCCGGTACACGCCCGCAACCTACCCGTCCGGGACCCCCTCGCGGGGCCGGGTCCGGGCCAACCACCACAGCCCGACGACCGGCAGCACCAGCGGGACGTAGCCGTACCCCTGACCGAAGCCGGACCAGACCGTCGCATCGGCGAACAGCTGCGGCGCCGCGAGCGAGAGGGCCCCCACCGAGAGCACCCCCACCAGCTCCGTCCCGATCGCCGCCCAGGCCACCGGCCGCCAGCGCACCCCGCCCCGGGCGAGCGCAACGGTGGCCACCAGGTACACGACGGCTGCCACTCCCGAGAGCAGGTAGGCCGTCGGTGCCTGGTCGAGATCGCGGATGATCTGCACACCCGAGCGGGCGGTCGCGGCAAGGGCCAGCACCCCGTACACCGCGACGATCAAGCGGCCCGGGCCGTGCGCGGTGTCGCCAGGCACAGCGCTCATCCGGCGAACACCTGGAGCAACCGGTACTGCAGGAACGCGGTGGTCAGAGCAGCAACGACGAGTACCACCGAGCTCCAGCGGGTCCGCTCGGCGAAGGCCCAGGCTGCCGCGAACGGCAGCACGACCAGCGCGGTCACCAGGTAGCCCCAGAAGGTCGCGACGTCGGCGGGCGGTGAGCCGTTCGCGGTCAGGACCGCGGCCACCACCACCTCGACGACGATCAGCGCCTCGATCACGGCGCCCGCGAGCAGCTGCCGCAGGATCACCGGCCGGTCACGAGCCGCCCGCCAGCCCGCCCAGGCCGCAAGGGCGAGCGAGAGGCCGACGACGGCGAGGGCGAGGGGCGTCCACACGGCCCCGAGGATACGTCCCGGCTAGCATCGAACGGTGACCACCCCCACCCTGTCCGCGACATCTCCCGCCCGACTGGCCGTCGACGTCCTCGCCGTCCCGGTCGCCGCAACGCCTTCAGGACCGGTGGTGATCGGCAAGCAGGTGCTGCCGGACGGGCTGCGCGGTCGCTTGGTCGATCAGGCGCGCGCGCTGGGCATCACCGGCGAGGTCGACGAGGTCCGCCGCGTGCCCACCGACGGCGAGCTGGCCGCGCCGGTCCTCGCGCTGGTCGGCGTCGGTGCGACCAGCCAGCCGGACGCCGAGGCCCTGCGCCGGGCTGCCGGTGCGGCCACCCAGGCCCTGACCGGGGTCAGCTCCATCGGACTGGCCTTCCCCGCCGACGACGCCGCTGCTGTCGCCGCGGTCGCCGAGGGCGCCCTGCTGGGCGCCTACGCCTTCACGCGCTACCGCGAGCCCGAGGCAACGGCCCGGCCCGCCGAACGCGTCGTCATCCTCACGCCGAGGGCGCGGGACCGGGCGGCCGCGCGGGCCGTCGAGCGCGCCGTCGTGCTCGCGCGCGCGGTGAACGGGGTACGCGACCTGGTCAACACCGCCCCCGTCGACCTGTACCCGGAAGCCTTCGCCGAGATCGCCCGCACCGCCGCACGCGGCACCAAGGTCAAGGTCACCGTGCTGGACGAGAAGGCACTCGCCGCGGGCGGGTACGGCGGCCTCGTCGCGGTCGGGCAGGGCTCGGTCCGCCCGCCGCGCCTCGTGCGGCTCAGCTGGGCCCCCGCGCGGGCCAAGCGCTCCGTTGCGATCGTCGGCAAGGGGATCACGTTCGACTCCGGCGGGCTGTCGATCAAGCCGGCCAAGGGCATGGTGACGATGAAGCTGGACATGGCGGGGGCGGCCGCCGTGCTGCACACCGTGCTGGCCGCGGCAGCGCTCGAGCTCCCGGTCAAGGTCACCGGGTGGCTCTGCCTCGCGGAGAACATGCCGTCCGGGAGCGCGCAGCGCCCCTCGGACGTGATCACCCAGCGGGGCGGGAAGACGGTCGAGGTCCTCAACACCGACGCCGAAGGGCGCCTGGTCCTTGCCGATGGCCTCGCCGCGGCCGTCGAGGAGAAGCCCGACGCCGTCGTGGACATCGCGACCCTGACCGGGGCTCAGATGGTCGCGCTCGGTTCGCGGGTGTCGGCTGTGATGGGCACGGACACCCTGCGCGGACAGGTCGTGGCCGCCGCGACCGCCGCGGGTGAGCAGTTCTGGCCGATGCCGCTCCCGGCCGATCTGCGATCGAGCCTGAAGTCAGCGGTCGCCGACCTGGCCAACATCGGTGACCGGAACGGCGGGATGCTGGTGGCCGGACTGTTCCTGCAGGAGTTCGTCGGCGACACCCCCTGGGCGCACCTGGACATCGCCGGACCCGCGTTCAACGAGGGCCAGGGGTGGGGCTACACCCCGACCGGCGGGACCGGCGTCGGCGTCCGCACGCTGCTGACCCTGCTGGAGGGCTGAACCGCGTCCGACCGGGCCAACACGTCCGATCAGCTCTCGCGATGCTGCGCGTTCCACTCCCGCATCCGCCGTGGGTACCCGGTCAGCTGGACGTCGTACACCGGGATGGCGAGCGAGCGCGCGATCTCCCGCGCCGCTCGCTCGTCCGGGACCTTGCGCCTGGTCCACTCCCCGGTGAGCGCGACCAGCACGACAGTGGTGGGCGTCACCCTTGTCGGCGGCTCGATGTACGCCTCGACACCCGCCTGACCCTTCACGAACTGCCCGAGGTGCTCCAGGGTCGCGCGCCGAGTGTCCCGGGTGCCCTCACCGGACTGCTTCGACCGCCGTCTGCGGAACAAGGCCATGCGCGCAAGCGTAGGGGCACAGCCAGACATAGGATGATTGCGGGTGAGGCCGGCACGGGTGCGCCGGCCCTCAATTCCCCCGGTTCGCGCAGTGTGATGACAAGATGATCGGAGCACCCGCACCACCGGCGAGGAGAGTGACGTGGCAGACAGCCCCACCGTCTACGACATCGTGGTCCTGGGTGGCGGGAGCGGCGGGTACGCCACTGCCCTCCGTGCCACGGAACTTGGCCTGACCGTCGCGCTGATCGAGGCCGACAAGGTGGGTGGCACCTGCCTGCACTACGGCTGCATCCCGGCCAAGGCGCTGCTGCACGCCGCCGAGGTGGCCGATGCCGCCCGCGACAGCGAGCGCTTCGGGGTCCGCGCCTCCTTCGACGGCATCGACATGCCGGCGCTGCACACGTACAAGGACGGCGTCGTCGGCCGGCTGTACAAGGGCCTGCAGGGCCTGGTGAAGGCGCACGGGATCACTTACGTCGAGGGCTACGGCCGCCTTGTCAGCCCGGACACCGTCGAGGTGGACGGCCAGCGGTACACCGGCCGCAACGTCGTCCTCGCCACGGGCTCGTACGCCCGCACGCTACCCGGGCTGGAGATCACCGGCCGGGTGATCACCTCCGACGGCGCCCTGACCCTCGATCACGTGCCCCGCTCCGTCGTCGTGCTCGGCGGCGGGGTGATCGGCAGCGAGTTCGCCAGCGCGTGGCGCTCGTTCGGCGCCGAGGTGACGATCATCGAGGCACTCCCCCACCTGCTGCCCAACGAGGACGAGGCGCTCAGCAAGGCGTTCGAGCGGGCCGTCCACAAGCGCGGGATCCAGTTCTCGACCGGGGTCCGGTTCGCCGGCGTGACGCAGGACGACGACGGCGTCCACGTGAGCCTGGAGAACGGCACGACCGTCGACGGCGAGTACCTGCTCGTTGCCGTCGGTCGCGGTCCTCGCACCGAGGGCCTTGGCTACGAGGAGCAGGGCGTCCGGATGGACCGCGGGTTCGTGCTGACCGACGAGCGGCTCCGTACCGGCGTCGGGAACGTCTACGCCGTCGGCGACATCGTGCCGGGCCTGCAGCTGGCGCACCGGGGCTTCGCGCAGGGCATCTTCGTCGCCGAGGAGATCGCCGGTCTGAGCCCGGCCCCGATCGTGGAGTCCGGGATCCCACGGGTGACCTACTCCGAGCCGGAGGTGGCGTCCGTCGGGCTGACGGAGGTGGCCGCGAGGGCGGAGTACGGGGATGAGGGTGTGCAGACGCTCGACTACAACCTGGGCGGGAACGGCAAGAGCCAGATCCTGGGGACCGCCGGCTTCGTCAAGCTCGTCCGGCGCAAGGACGGCCCCGTCGTCGGGGTCCACATGATCGGCGCCCGGGTGGGTGAGCTGATCGCAGAGGGCCAGCTGGTCGTGAACTGGGAGGCCCACCCGGAGGATGTCGCGGCACTCGTGCACGCGCACCCGACGCAGAACGAGGCTCTCGGCGAGGCCTTCCTGGCCCTTGCCGGCAAGCCGTTGCACGCCCACAACTGACCCCATCGAAGGAGACGCGAGGTCATGTCTGACTCCGTGCAGATGCCGGCACTCGGCGAGAGCGTCACCGAGGGCACCGTCACCCGGTGGCTGAAGCAGGTCGGCGACCCGGTCGCTGTCGACGAACCGTTGCTCGAGGTGTCCACCGACAAGGTCGACACCGAGATCCCCTCCCCGGTGGCGGGCACGCTGCTGGAGATCCTCGTGGCGGAGGACGAGACCGTCGCGGTCGGCGTCCCCTTGGCGCGGATCGGCTCGGCCGACGAGGTCGGTGCGGGCGATGGCGGGGAGGACGGCGCGCAGGCGGAGGCCCAGCCCGAGCCCGAACAGGCGGAGCCCGAGCCTGAGGCGGCTGCGGAGCCGGTCGCCGAGGTGGCGCAGGTCGAGCAGGACGAGCAGGTCGAGCAGGCCCCGCAGGACGAGCCGCTCGAGCAGGCCCCGCAGGTCGAGCAGCCCGCCGACACGGCCGAGGACGCCGGAGAGTGGCAGGCCGCACAGGTGCCGGCGGAGCCGGCCGACGCCGAACCGAGCGAGGCAGAACCAGCCGCAGCCGAGGTGGCCGACGCCGAACCCGCCGAGGCCCAGGCGGCCGAGGTCCAGCCGTCCGGAGGCGCAACCGAGGACGTCCGGATGCCGGCGCTCGGCGAGAGCGTCACCGAGGGCACCGTTACCCGGTGGCTGAAGCAGGTCGGGGACACCGTCGCGGTCGACGAGCCGCTATTGGAGATCTCCACCGACAAGGTCGACACCGAGGTCCCCTCCCCGGTCGCCGGCACCATCCTCGAGCTGGTGGTCGCCGAGGACGAGACGGTCGCGGTCGGCACCACGCTGGCCAGGATCGGCTCAGGGGCCGACGCCGGCCAGGACCGCCCCGCCCCTGCGGCCGCGCCGGAGTCCGCCGCCGCTGAGAGCCCGGCGCCAGAGGCGCCACCGCAGCAGGAGGCCCCGCAGCAGGCGCCACAGCAGGAGGCCCCACAGCAGCAGGCGCCACTGCAGCAGGAGGCCCCTGCTCCCGTCGAACAGGCCGCACCTGCCGCGCACCCACAGGCACCGGCGGGCGGCTACCTGACCCCGCTGGTCCGCAAGCTCGCTGCCGAGAAGGGAGTCGACCTCTCCACCATCGACGGCACCGGCGTCGGCGGTCGCATCCGCAAGGAGGACGTCCTCGAGGCGGCCGCGCGGGCCGAGCGCGAGCGCGCTGAGCGCGCCGAGGCCGAGCGTCGCCGTCTGGAGCAGGAGCAGGAGCAGGCCCAGCGGGCCACTTCCGAGCCGGCGGCGGCAGTCGAACGGCCGACCCGGTCCCACCGGGCTGCCCCGCCTGCGCCGGAGATCTCCCCGCTCCGGGGGACCACCGAGAAGGCAAGCCGGCTGCGTCAGATCATCGCCTCGCGGATGGTCGAGGCGCTGCAGTCGATGGCACAGCTCACCACGGTGGTCGAGGTGGACGTCACCAAGGTCGCCCGCCTGCGCGCGCGTGCCAAGGAGGACTTCGCGGCCCGTGAGGGTGTCAACCTCAGCTACCTGCCGTTCTTCGTGCTGGCAGCCACCGAGGCGCTGAAGACCCACCCGAAGATCAACGGGGTGCTCGAGGGCAACCAGATCACCTATCACGGCCACGAGAACGTCGGCATCGCGGTCGCCACGAACCGCGGCCTCGTGGTCCCGGTGATCCGGGACGCCGGGGACCTGAACCTCGCCGGGATCGCCCACAAGATCGCCGACCTCGCCGCGCGGACCCGCGACAACAAGGTGACCCCTGACGAGCTGAGCGGCGCGACGTTCACGGTGACGAACACGGGGTGGGCGGGCGCGGTGTTCGACACCCCGATCGTGCCCGTGGGGACGTCGGCCATCCTCGGCACCGGAGCGATCGTCAAGCGGCCCGTCGTCGCCACCGACGAAGACGGCGCGGACTACATCGCCGTCCGGTCGATGTGCTTCCTGTCCCTGTCCTACGACCACCGGCTGGTCGACGGCGCTGATGCCTCCCGCTACCTGGCATCTGTCAAGAAGCGTCTGGAGGACGGCGACTTCGAGGCAGAGCTGGGGACGTGACCAGCACCGGCGGTCACGGGATGCACATCGTCGTGGCGGGCTCCCACGGCCTGCTCGGATCGGCCCTGCTGGCGCACCTGGCACAGCAGGGCCACAAGGTGCGCCGTCTGGTCCGGCGTCCCGTGGTGTCCCCGGCCGAGATCTCCTGGGACCCCGAGACCGAACGCCTCGACCCTGCGGACCTCGTGGGCGTCGACGCGGTGGTCAACCTCGGAGGAGTTGGCCTCGGCGCCCATCGGTGGAACACCGCGTACCGGCACGCGATCATCAAGTCCCGCACCGGTCCGACGCGCGTGCTCGCGACCACGCTGGGCCGGATGACCGACGGACCGCGCGTGCTGCTCCAGGCGTCAGCGGTCGGCTACTACGGCGACCGCGGCGGTGAGCCGCTCGACGAGGGCTCGGCCGCGGGAGACGGCTTCCTGTCCGAGGTCGTGCGTGCCTGGGAGGCCGCCACCCGGGCAGCGGACGACCGCGTGCGGGTGGCCCACCTGCGCACGGGCATCGTGATGTCGCGCAAGGGTGGCGCCTTCGGCAGGATCCTCCCGCTGCTGCGCCTCGGTGTGGGTGGCCCGCTCGGTGACGGAAGCAACGTGTGGAGCTGGATCACCCTTGCCGACCACGTCCGCGCCGTCGAGCACCTGCTCACCGCCGACGTGGCCGGACCGGTCAACCTGACAGCACCCGAGCCGGCACTCCAGCGGGAGGTGATCGCCGCGATCGCCCGCGAGCTGCACCGGCCGGCACTGATCCGGGTTCCCGGGTTCGCCGTTCGGCTGGCGATCGGGCAGTTCGCGGACGACATCCTCTCCTCCCAGCGAGCGTTGCCGACGGTGCTCCGCCGGGACGGTTTCACCTTCGAGCAGCCCGATCTGGCCAGCGCCGCCGCGTGGCTCACGGCTCGTACGCCTCGACAGCCCTGACCCGCCAGCCGGATGCCGACGGCTGCATCACGAGGACCACCTCGCTGCTCGCCGTCGTCTCGGTCGTGCCGACGCCCGCAACGAGCAGGACGCTCGTGCACCCGGCGCACCTCACCGCAGACGCTGGGGCCATCGGCAGTCGACCGACACGCTCGACGTTCAGATGGACGGCGACGTCGAAGGTCGCGGTCCGCCACAGTCGCATCGCGGTGAGCGCATCGGCACGGGCGGCGGGCGAGCCGGGCACCGTGACCGCCGCGAGCGCCACCCGATCCCCGGTCCCGAGAGCATCCGCCCGCGCCACCGTAAGCCGCACAGCCGCGGCCACCGGATCGCCCGGGCCGACCCCGCCGCGGGCCGCCGCCGCCACCTCGACCGACCCTGCCGCGACGTTCCCCGCAACCGTCGCCGTCGCAACGCACGCCCCGAGCGCGACGGCAGCGACCCCCATCAACGCCCAGCGACGGGCCGGTCGCGGCCGGCGGTGACGGCCCCGACGCACCGGGACCCGGACCGTCCGGGAGGCCTCCCGAGGGTCGGCAAGACGGCGCAGCGCCAGCCGGGCGAGGACCGCCGGGTCGGGCATCTCGACCGCGACGGGCGGGCACACCGCGTACACCTGCCGGGCGAGCTCACCGGCGCCCGGCCTGCGGGCCGGGTCGGCGTCGACCGCAGCAGCCAGGCAGTCCATGAGCGCATCCCGGTCGGCGGACGCCTCCTGCGTCCCGGCGACTGCCAGCAGCCGCAGTCCGAGCCGTGCGAGCGCGTACACGTCACAGCCGGTCGTCGCCCCCGTCGTCCGCTCGGGAGCCGCCATGCCAGGGGTGCCGTGCTCGCCCGGCCCGTCCGCGAGAACCAGGTCCACCAGGACCGGCCTGCCATCGGGGCGCAGCACCACGTTGGCGGCTGCCACGTCGCCGTGGCACAAACCGGCGTCGTGCAGGGCGGCCAGCGCCTCCGCCAGCGGGACGACGACGGTCACCACCTCCCCGGCCGACCACTGCCCTCGGCCGGCACACACCGACTCCAGGTCCGTACCGGGGATCTCCTCCGCCAGCACGGCCAACGACCCGTCCGCGAGCTCGGCGACCGGACCGACCGCCGCCAGGTGCGGATGCCCCACGGCGGAGAGCCGGGCGACCCGCCGTCGCAGCCGGGTCACCTCGGCCGGCGTCGGAGCGCCAACGATCGTCAGGGCCCAGCGCCGGCCCGCGGCGTCGCGCGCCGCCCAGCGCGCACCCTCGCTCCCGGGACCGAGCGGTCCGGCGAGCTCGAGCCCGACGTCCTCGAGCAGCGCGACAAGATCGGTCACCGGGCCATGCCACCACCCCAGGCGTCCCGTCAGGCGTTGTCCACAGGACGGATCAGCAGCCGGTACCTCCGGAGGCCGTCAGGCCGGGATCTTCCGCAGCCACGGCCACCACGACGCCCGCCCGGACCCGGTCGGCGACCCTGCGCTGCCCGCCGACGACGCGGGCGAAGTCGACCAGGTAGCGTGCCCGCATGGACCTGGTCCCGCTCGACCTCGGACGGCGCTGCGTGCCGTACGCCGAGGCCTGGCAGACCCAGCGTGAGGTGCACGCGGCCGTGGTGGACGGCCGCCGGCCCGACACCGTGCTGCTCGTCGAGCACGAGAGCGTGTACACGGCCGGCCGTCGGACGGCGGCCTGGGACCGCCCGGTGGACGGCACACCCGTCGTGGACGTCGACAGGGGTGGCCGGATCACCTGGCACGGCCCGGGTCAGCTGGTGGTGTACCCGATCATCCGGCTGGCACAACCGATCGACGTCGTCGGCTATGTCCGCGCCCTGGAGCAGTCGGTCATCGACACCTGCACCGAGCTGGGTGTTGCCGCCGGGCGGGTCGACGGGCGCTCCGGCGTCTGGCTGCCGGCCGACCACAGGCGCGAGCGCAAGGTGGCGGCCATCGGCGTCCGGGTGGCCAAGGGCGTGACCATGCACGGGCTGGCCCTCAACTGCGACGCCGACCTGAGCGCCTTCGCCACGATCGTGCCCTGCGGTCTGCCGGACGCCGACGTGACCTCTCTGAGCTCTGAGCTCGGCAGGCGGGTCCCCATCGCGGTGGTGACTCCCCTGCTCTGCCGCCACCTCGAGCGGGCGCTGGCGCCGGTCCGTGCGGCGACCCATGCCGCGGCCTGACGTACCCTGACCGGGTGACGATCGCCCCCGAGGGACGCCGCATGCTGCGCGTCGAGGCCCGGAACGCCGCGACCCCCATCGAGAAGAAGCCGGAGTGGATCCGCACCCGGGCGACGATGGGACCGGCGTACACCGAGCTCAAACAACTGGTGCACGGCGAGGGCCTGCACACGGTGTGCGAGGAGGCCGGCTGCCCCAACATCTTCGAGTGCTGGGAGGACCGTGAGGCGACGTTCCTGATCGGCGGTGACCAGTGCACCCGGCGATGCGACTTCTGCCAGATCGACACCGGCAAGCCGACGGCCTTCGACGCAGACGAGCCCCGCCGGGTCGCGGAGTCCGTGCGCACCATGGGCCTGCGGTACTCCACCGTCACGGGCGTCGCGCGCGACGACCTGCCCGACGGCGGGGCCTGGCTGTACGCCGAGACCGTCCGCCAGGTCCACGCCCTGAGCCCTGGCACCGGCGTCGAGCTGCTGATCCCGGACTTCAACGCCGTCCCGGAGCTGCTCGCGGAGGTCTTCGGGGCGCGTCCCGAGGTCCTGGCGCACAACCTGGAGACCGTCCCGCGGATCTTCAGGACCATCCGCCCGGGCTTCCGCTACGACAGGTCGCTGTCCGTCCTGACCGCCGCCCGCGACGGCGGGCTGGTCACCAAGTCCAACCTGATCCTCGGCATGGGCGAGACCTACCACGAGGTGGTCTCTGCGCTGGGCGACCTGCGCGACGCCGGGTGCGACCTGGTGACGATCACCCAGTACCTCCGCCCGTCGGTGCGTCATCACCCGGTCGACCGGTGGGTGCGGCCGGAGGAGTTCGTCGCCCTTGCCGAGGAGGCGGAGCGGATGGGCTTCCTCGGCGTCATGTCCGGGCCGCTCGTGCGCTCGTCCTACCGGGCCGGGCGGCTGTGGGCGCAGGCCATGCACCGGCACGGTCGGATGATCCCGGCCGAGCTCGCCCACCTGGCCGCCCCGAGCACGGCACGTCAGGAAGCGGCGAGCCTGCTCGCGCGCTGAGCCGGGTCCGCGGACAACTAGACTCCTTGCCCATGGCCCGTCAGACCTCGTCCGCGTCCTCGTCCGCGTCCACCGGCAAGCCGGCCGCAGCGAAGAAGACCCGCTGGTACCAGAACATCTGGCAGGCCTACACGATGACCCGGGAGACCGACCGGGCCGTCACCTGGTGGCTGCTGGCGACCTTCGTCGTCGTGATGGGCATCGCGATCGGGATCGGCCTGCTGACCGGCCAGGTGACCTACTTCATCATCCTCGGCGTGCCGTTCGCGGTGCTCGCCGTGCTGGTCATCCTGGTGCGCCGGACCGAGGCCGCCGCCTACAGCCGGATCGAGGGTCAGCCCGGAGCCTCCCTCTCGGCGCTGCACACCATCCGTCGCGGCTGGGAGTTCCCGGACGAGCCGGTCGCGATGGACCCCCGCACGCAGGACCTGGTGTTCCGCGGCGTCGGGCGCCCGGGCGTCGTCCTGGTCAGCGAAGGACCGCCGAACCGGGCGGCGAGGCTGCTGGACACCGAGCGCAAGCGGATCGCCCGCGTGCTGCCGAAGGTGCCGGTCATCGCGATCCAGTGCGGCAGCGAGGAGGGCCAGGTCCCGCTGAACCGGCTTTCCCGGCGGGTCCAGAAGCTCCGCCCGGTGCTCACCAAGCAGATGACCGCGGAGATCACCAAGCGCCTCAAGGCCCTCGGTGGCGCGCGGTTGCCCATGCCGAAGGGCGTCGACCCCTTCAAGGCCCGCCCCGACCGCAAGGGCATGCGCGGGCGCTGACCCGCACCCGGGCTGCATGAGCACGACGCCGACCAGCCGGTGGCCGATCGCGTGTCCCAGCAGGGCGACCAGCACCGCTGTGGAGACTCCGAACACGGCCGGCGTGGCCAGCGACGCCCCGGCGAGCAGACCCATCGCCCCGGCGTCGGCTGCGGGGAAGAGCACCGAGCTGACAGCCATGCTGAGCAGCCAGTCGACGGCCACACCGATCAGCCGGCGCGGGAGCCCGGCAGGCGACCCCCGCCCGGTGGCGTGAAGGCCGAGACGTCCGGCGTCCCCCGAGCCTCCGGGAGTAGCCTCCAGCCAGGACCCGGGGTCCTCCCGTCGTGGCGCCACCCCCTGAGGGCACCGACGCGTCCGCCCGACACCCGGCGGCGGTAACGCGACGGAAACACCAGGTACATGGTCGGGAAACCGCGGTCCCCTACCGTCGGAGCCGACGCCACACCGGCGAGCAGGTCCGACCCCGACGATCAAGGAGAACCCGGATGTTCAGTTCGGCCGATGAGGTCATCGCCTTCATCAAGAAGGAGGGCGTCACGTTTGTCGACGTCCGGTTCTGCGACCTGCCCGGGGTGATGCAGCACTTCAACCTGCCGGCCGCGACGGCCGACGCGACCTTCTTCACCGAGGGTCAGATGTTCGACGGTTCCTCGATCCGCGGGTTCCAGGCGATCCACGAGTCGGACATGAAGCTGATCCCGGACATCAGCACCGCCTACCTCGACCCGTTCCGGGTCGAGAAGACGCTCAACATCAACATGTCGATCGTCGACCCGTACACCGACGAGCCCTACAGCCGCGACCCGCGCCAGATCGCCGCGAAGGCTGAGGCGTACCTGAAGTCCACCGGCATCGCGGACACCGCGTTCTTCGCCCCGGAGGCGGAGTTCTACATCTTCGACGACATCCGGTTCCACACCAGCCAGTCGGCGAGCTTCTACTACATCGACTCCGTCGAGGCGGCATGGAACACCGGTCGCAAGGAAGATGGCGGCAACCTCGGCCACAAGACCCCCTACAAGGGCGGTTACTTCCCGGTGCCGCCGGTCGACCACTTCGCCGACCTGCGCGATGAGATGGTGCTCGAGCTCGACAAGGTCGGTCTGCAGGTCGAGCGCGCCCACCATGAGGTCGGCACTGCCGGGCAGTGCGAGATCGCCTACCGCTTCGACACGCTGGCCAAGTCCGCGGACAAGCTGATGCTCTTCAAGTACGTCGTCAAAAACGTCGCCCACCGCAACGGCCGGACGGTGACGTTCATGCCCAAGCCCCTGTTCGGGGACAACGGCTCGGGGATGCACTGCCACCAGTCGCTGTGGAAGGACGGCGTGCCGCTGTTCTACGACGAGAAGGGCTACGGCGGCCTGTCCGACCTCGCCCGTTGGTACGTCGGCGGCCTGCTCAAGCACGCGCCGTCGCTGCTGGCGTTCACCAACCCCACCGTGAACAGCTACCACCGTCTGGTCCCCGGCTTCGAGGCCCCGGTCAACCTGGTGTACTCGGCCCGCAACCGTTCCGCATGCATCCGCATCCCGGTCACCGGGTCCAGCCCCAAGGCCAAGCGCATCGAGTTCCGGGTGCCCGACCCGTCGTCGAACCCCTATCTGGCCTTCGCCGCGATGCTGATGGCCGGCCTCGACGGGATCCGGAACAAGATCGAGCCGCCGGAGCCGATCGACAAGGACCTGTACGAGCTGCCGCCGGAGGAGCACGCCGGCATCCAGCAGGTACCCGGCTCCCTGCCCGAGGTGCTCGAAGCACTCGAAGCCGACCACGACTACCTCACCGAGGGCAACGTCTTCACCCCCGACCTGATCGAGACCTGGCTCGACTACAAGCGCACCCACGAGATCGACCCCGTGCGGTTGCGGCCGCACCCGCACGAGTTCGAGCTGTACTACGACTGCTGACCGGCACCGCGCGAGCGGGCCCGGCCCTGCACCGGGGCCGGGCCCGCTCGCTGTCCGGCGTCGACCGTGCGGCACCACCGGGGCGGCGGGTGAAGTCCATGAAGTCGGGGCGCTTCGCCCTTGTCCTCCAGAACGGGCACTCATACGGTGACCGCAGGGTCCCCTGCCGGACGGCGAGAGACCGCACACCAGCTGTGGCTCACCAACCCCAGCCGCCAGCTCCCCCGTGAGCCCAGGAGGTCAGCGATGCCAGAGGACGAGTTCCACTCCGCCCTCCTTGACGCGATGAGCGACGGTGTGTACGCGGTCGACACCGCGCGCCGGATCACGTACTGGAACCCGGCCGCCGGCATGATCTCCGGCTATCCCGCGCAACGCGTCGTCGGTCGATGGTGCGGCGACGGGCTGCTCGACCACGTCGACGAGAACGGCGCACCGATGTGCGGCACCAGCTGCCCGCTCAAGGCCACCATGGAGGACGGCGCCTCCCGGTCCGCCCACATCTACCTGCACCACGCCGACGGGCACATGACGCCGGTCAGGGTGACCGCGGCGGCCCTGCGCGACGAGAGCGGCGCCATCGTCGGGGCGGTGGAGACCTTCACCGACGACAGCCACCTGATCACCGTCGAGCAGCGTCTGGAGGAGGCCGAGCAGCTCGCCCTGGTGGACCCGCTCACCGGCATCGGCAACCGGCGCAACCTCGACCTCGGCTTCGATCGCCGGTACAGCGACTGGCACCGGCATGCCCACCCGTTCGCCGTGCTCGCGATCGACGTCGACCACTTCAAGACGATCAACGACACCCACGGCCACGACGTCGGCGACACCGTGCTCGTCGTGATCGCCCGGAGCCTGGCCGACGCGGTCCGCACCGGCGACCAGGTGTTCCGCGCGGGCGGCGACGAGTTCGTCGTCCTGACCGGGCCGATCACCGCAGAGGGGCTCTCGACGCTGGCCGCTCGGCTCCGGATGGTGGTGTCCGCAGGCCGATACCCCGGCAACCCCCCGCTCCGCGCGACCGTCTCGATCGGCTGCGCCTTGGCACGGGACGGCGACGAAGCCGCGAGCGTGCCGCTGCGCGCGGACGCGCGGCTGCTGCAGGCCAAACGGTCAGGTCGGGACGCCAGCATCTCCGAACCCGAGAACATCTGGTAGCGACCGGCGCGTCGCGGCTCCCGCCGTGCGCCCCGTCCGACCCTTTTCAGCCGAGCCAGGTCAGCGCGTTGCCGGATCGCACCACCGGGCGGTCGTCAATGAGCTCGAGGCGGGGTGGCGGGCCGGCGAAGAACAGCTCGTCGAGATCCGGCGTCCCCGGCGCGTCGGCGAACCACAGCCGCTCGCCTGTCGCGACAGCGAAGGCCTCCAGCACCCAGCTGCGGCCCTGCACGGCCATCACGATCACCACCTTGCCATCGCTCAGCCCGCCGGCGTCCGCCCGCAGCCCGTCGACCTCGGCGGTCCACTTCACCTGCCCATCGAGCAGCCCGAGGTTGGTCACCTCCGACTCGCCGCGGGTGACGACCACCGTCCCGTCCTGACGGACGAGCACCTCCCCGCCGTCCAGTGAATACGTCCACAGCTCGTCGCCCGTCGCGATGTCGACCGCGAGCATGGTCCCCTCCGCCTGGTACGCGAGGACGACGCCGGGCTCCGACCCGTCGGAGGCCTGCGGTTCGGCGGGGGTGCCGTCGAACTCCACCACCTGGGCGCCCTCGGCGTCGTACCAGACGCCCTGCGGCAGCCGGACGCCGTCCAGCATCGCCGTCGAGGCCGCGAACCCGTGGTCGGTCACCACCAGGTCGGCACCCTCGATGCCGATCCCGAACGGGTCGTCCACCGGGGGCCAGGTTCCCAGGACGCGA
>Ga0209585_10000299_pt1 | contig 19415 bp, 12 predicted proteins | sample NGEPerone_FD_185491 | JGI IMG/M metagenome (GOLD analysis project Ga0209585, IMG submission 185491) | Arctic peat soil microbial communities from the Barrow Environmental Observatory site, Barrow, Alaska, USA - NGEE Permafrost154B-one... | ecosystem: Environmental > Terrestrial > Soil >... | reverse complement strand
ATTCTATACTTCGGATAATGGCACTAATTTCAATAAAGTAGCTGAAGTATTGAATGATGTAAATCCTCTTTCAGCAGATAAACAACTGAAAGAGTTTACTGCTACTTTTAAACCAATATCAGCAAAATATGTAAAAGTAGTTGCGCAGAATCTGGGCAGATGTCCTAAAGGTCACATTGGTGAAGGCAAACCTGCCTGGTTGTTTATAGATGAGATTATGGTGGAATAAAACAGCGTTTCCTCCCGATAAAAAGCCAATTCCGAATCCCGGAATTGGCTTTTATTTTAAAGTTGCGGGTGCGTGCAAGTGTTCGCCGATGGTTAAAACCTTTTTTCCCTTAAGTTTACCTGCTGTATAAATCTTTTCAAATTCCTGATAATCACTTCTATTAATTCAAAACCTGCGGGTTTGTTTGTTTATAGAATTATAAGGTGGAAAAGCAACATTCGACTCCGGAGTCGTACCTTTCCTTTGTCGATATGGTTTTTATAAACATGTGACCTCCGGGGTCATATGCAATGGGATTAAGTATGGACAATCTCACGCACTTTTTACCTCTTCAGGTTCAGGATGTACATCAGGGGTTATAATGCTCGTATCGAAATACATTTTAATTTTTTCGGGCTGTCCCTTATATTTGCGCGCAATCACGAGCAGATTATCAAAAGCCTGATCTTTCATGATTTCGAGGTTATCATCCCACGAGCCAATCGAGCCTCCTTTATTTTGCTTATGCCTTTGCTGATCCGACCTGGCTGCATCATATCGGTCTTTCAAATCCAGAAATTCTTTCATTATTTCGATTCCAAGTACATCCTGATGACGGGTGAAGGCCAGGATAGCCTGATCCATCAGCGTGTCAATATTGCCCTTGTTCACATTGATATAGCCTGACCGCCCGTTGGGGAAGAATTTGAGATATTCGGGAGTCGGTTTCTTAAATTTGGTAAGGACCAATGCTTCACTGTCCAGAATTTTCTCCTTGAAAACATCAATGATTTGATCAACGGATAACGTTTGCGATTTAAGCTGCGTTTTGGTAGTTACAGTAGAGCTATGGCTCAACTGAAGATTGGTAAATTTTTCCCTGGTAGGCGCCTGGAGATCGGCGAAAGGTGCGCCGTTTGCAACGGCCTGATCAAGACGGTCGGTCATATCACTGAAAAATGCAACAGTCAAATCGCGACCAAAACTAATTTTGCCAAAAGGATTTTCGGCATAAGATTCGAGTTTTCTCATAATTTGTTGATGGATTTAATGAATGAATATGGTTTTAATTGTATGCGAAAAATAAATCAATTCTGCGAAATGTCCAAATAAAAAGAAATTTATTTTCAATTATTATTGCATGTAATTATTTCCATCGGCCTAAGGGTTAGCAGTTATGATTATTTCTATCAGGATTTTTTATTACATTATTGATAAACTTCAGAAGACATACCCTGCGTTTGAAATGGTCATCCTGAAACTTCGTGACGATAACTCTTCATTTGAAATAGTCATCCTGAAACTTCATGACGATAACTCTTCATTTGAAATAGTCATTCTAAAACTTCGTGACGAATGCTCTGCATTTGAAATAGTCATCCTGAAACTTCGTGACGATAATTCTTCATTTGAAATTGTCATCCTGAAACTTCATGACGATAACTCTTCATTTGAAATTGTCATCCTGAAACTTCATGACGAATACTCTTCATTTGAAATAGTCATCCTGAAACTTCATGATGAGTACCCTCCATTCTCAATAGTCATGCGCAAACTTACGGGTGACTATCATCTAAATTAACTGGGCAATAAAAAGGCCACCCGAATCCGGGCAGCCACTTTTATAACTTATTGAAAAACAATATTAATAACCCGGATTTTGTGTAAGACCTGGGTTTGCATCCATGGCTGTACGCGGAATCGGGAAAATAAGGTTTTTCGCCGGAGTAACAGCTTTCCATCCGGGGATGGCATTGAGAAAAGTGTCATACCGAATCATATCCTGACGTGATGAAATTTCCCACGCAAGCTCGAATCGTCTTTCCTGATAGATGTCATTAAGGGTAACTGCTGTTTTAAGTTTTGATGCATCATCAAACGCTCTTTTGCGAATTACATTAACTAATCTGGTTGCCTCTGCATTATCACCTCCGGAACGAACAAGTCCTTCTGCTTTCATCAGGTAAACATCCGCAAGTCTGAAAATCGCAAAATCGTTTTCAGCGTCGCCATTTTGGCCGCTTTCAAACTCCCATTTAAAGCAGCGTGCACCATCTTCTTGTTCTGTCTGTCCCCAACCGTCTGCATCAATTCCGTATTTCATAGTAACATCTACTGTATGGATTAATGGGCGTCCGTGAGCAGTAATATAAACGGCGCCGGTTGCCGGATCTTTCATCGGTCCAGTCAGATAAGACCAGGCAATCCGCTTATCGACTGCATCATATGCCTTTACATAATCAGGCATTGCACAGATACCATTCCATGTTCCGATTTTAAGACCCAATGAAGGAGCTGCAAGGTAGTGTAATGTACGTTGGGCAATATGATTGCCACCGTCGCTGGTACTAAATACGATCGGGAAAATAATCTCCTGAGAGTTTTGATTCTTAACAATAAAACTCTGTTTAAAAGAAGGTTCAATAATATAACTCAAACCAAGAACCACATTACAAGCGTCAATGCATTCCTGCCACTTTGCACCTCCTGCAGGGTTCCATACCATTGCATTTAGATACATTTTAGCAAGTAAAGTATAAACAGCCCCTTTCGTCATTTTACCATAACTGGCAGAAGAAACGTCGCTTCGTACAACATCCTTAATTTCATTAAGTTCGGTTAGAACAAAAGCATAAACTTCTGCTCTGGTTTTGGTTGTCGGAAGCGTCTTGTCATTAAAGTCAGTTACAATCGGAACATTTCCGTAATAGTCGAGCAACATATAATACCAGAATGCCCTCATACCCCTGATTTCTGCAAGAATCTGCTCTTTGTCCGTAATTGATTGATTTTCGTTAATCATCGAAAATATCTTATTACAAAGCGTAATGCCTTCAACAGCACTCTTATAGGAATCGTTAACTAAACTGGTTCCTGGAGTCCATGTATGAAAACGTAACTCTTTAAACTGTCCGCCATCCCACCAGTCACCACCTTTACGAGTTGGGGTGATTGCCATATCTGATGAACATTCACTAAGTAAAAAATAATTAGAAGGAAAGACATTTTTTAAAGTTCTGTATATAGGCGCGATCAATGAGTTTACCTCTTTGGTGTTTTTACCAAATTCGTCAACCGGTAGTTTATCAAAAACTTCCTCATCAAGATTTGTACATCCAGGAAAAGCGAAGGATGTCATCATGACAACTAAGAAGATATATATTTTTGTTTTTTTCATGGTCGTAAAAATTATATTGATTAAAAACTAAGGTTTACACCCAGAGAGAATGTCCTGGATTTGGGATAGAATTCACGTCCTTCAACACCTGGATTAAGTCCTGACATATCAACTTCAGGATCAAGTCCTTTATATTTAGTGATAACAAACAAGTTCTGTCCTGTTAAATAAAGCCTTAATTGGGTGAAACCCCATAGACCTTTTGTATCAAAATTGTAGGCAAAAGTAGCATTATCTAGCCGAAGGAATGAACCCTTTTCAATGTAAAGGCTACAATATTTTGGACTTTCGGTTAATCCCAATGTGAGAGCATCTCTCAACACATTTGCTCCGGGAAGCCACTGAGTAGTCGCATACGACATTTTGGAGAAGTTCAATACATCATTTCCGTAAACACCTCTGAAGAAGAAATTTAGTTCCATCTTTTTGTAGGTGATCACATTTGCAATACCATAGGTAAATTTTGGTTGAGCAGATCCGATATAGGTACGATCTTCGTCTGTCAAACCTGGTTTACCGTCAATCATATCGTCCATGATATATTTTCCCTCACTATCAAGACCTTTACAAACCCATCCGTAAAATGTACCAACTTCTTTGCCTTCTTCTACAATATGTGTTGTATTATTGGATCCACCACGTATCCAAGCATCGCCCGTTTTAATCGAAGTGGTTGTGAAATTATCATTGGAAAGACTTGTAATTTCGTTCTTGTTATGAGCAAAATTGACCGATGCATTCCAACGTAAATTTTCTTTTCGGATAATGTCTCCACTAATTAAAACTTCAAATCCTTTATTCGACATAGAACCAACATTTGCCATCATGGTAGATTTCAGGTATGGTGGCTGAGGTACAGTATAAAGATATAAAAGATCCTTCGTTTGTTTATCGTAATACTCAACACTTCCACTTAACCGCCCTCTAAAAAAGCTGAAGTCAAAACCAGCATTGAACATCGCAGTTTCTTCCCATTTCAAGTTGGGATTTTCATTTTGATCGAATTGATAGGCACTATACCACTTTCCATTATCATAATATTGACCCGATTTTCCGTAGAGCGGTAATGAAAGATAAGGATCCAGACCATCCTGATTACCTGATATGCCATAACCCACCCTAAATTTCAACTCATCAAGGAAACTTACATCTTTAAGGAAAGATTCTTCTTTTATCTGCCAGGCAGCTGAAGCCGATGGAAAGGTACCCCATTGATGGTTTTTACCAAATTTGGATGAACCGTCACGACGTATTGATGCAGTAAGAATATATTTACTCAGGAATGAATAATTTACCCTTCCAAAAAAAGAGATTAATTTATTCATGTTCTTTTCTGACCATACATCACCAGCACGAAGGTTTTCACCTGCACTAAGGTTATTGAAACTAAACAAATCAGTAACAAACTGTCGGTTTTGGGCTCCCATTTTTTGATAGTAATTATCTTCGTATGAATAACCACCAAGTAAATTAAGGCTATGACTTCCGATGATTTTCTTGTAGTTAATTGTGGCTTCTAAAAGTTGTTTATCTCTAGTAAACGCTTCCCGTTTGGCATACCCCAAATCATTACGCCCACGTTCTGTTGTAGAATTGTAATACTGGCCAAAATCATCGCTTTCGCGTTGCTTCAATACATTAATTCCGGCAACAAGACCATTTGCTATATCCAAATCTGCCTTTATGTTTCCGAAGTAGAGACTGTTTTTATGCGGCTGAGAGTTATAAGTCAGGTTACGCACGGGATTACCCTGATCATATTCCTGACTGTCAAACCATGTTCCGTCTTCGTTTTTAACAGGATATGCTGGGATCATATTATAGGCCAAAACAAAATTACGGGAATCGCTCTCCTGGTAATCACGTTGAGTAATAGCCCCGTTAAATGCAATATTCAACCTGTCCTGAAGTGCTTTCTGATTAAACGAAAAACGGGCATTGTATTGCTTTAGATAATTGTCTTTTACAACTCCCTGACGATCAAGGTAAGTGATGGATGCCCGGTAATTATTACTTTTGCCAGCTCCTGAAAGCGAAAGACTGTGACTCTTTGTAACACCGGTGCGCATAATCTCGCCAAACCAGTCTGTATTTCCTCCTTTATCAAGTCCTGACGTATCAATATTGTTAGTCTTGGCATAGCTTCTCCATTCGTCAGCATTCAATAAATTGGGTTTGTTAGTAACATTATCAACTGCTACATATCCTTGATAATCAACAGTAGTCTGATCTCTTTTCCCCTTTTTAGTTGTGATAAGAATTACACCGCTGCCCGATCTTGATCCGTAGATGGCAGCTGCTGAAGCATCTTTAAGTACACTCATCGATTCGATATCCTGAGGTGCGACTGAAGACAGACTCATACCAGGAACTCCATCAATAACAATAAATGGAGCGCTGCTTGCTGTCAGCGAAGAGGTTCCCCTCAAACGAATTGTTTGTTCTTTAGTGATATCACCACTACCATTGGTAATTGTCAAACCAGCAACTTTACCCTTCAACAAATCAACACCTGAAGCAACAACCCCTTTGTTGAAGCTTTTTTCGGATACATTTACTACTGAACCCGAAATCTCACGTTTGGTTTGAGTTCCATAACCAATCGCAACAACCTCTTCCAAACCAATCGTCTCATCAGCGAGAGTAAAGTTATACACAGATTTAGTGTCGATAACCGCTTCCTGGTTAATCATTCCAACAAATGAAACAACCAGTGTTTTAGCATCATCTGGAAGCGATAAGGTGAACTTGCCATCCATATCTGTTGTAACACCTGTTGTAGTTCCCTTAACAACTACCGCTGCACCCGGTATTCCCATACCCGATGAATCAGTTACTTTCCCGGAGATAGCCTTTTTTTGTCCAAAAGCCATCCCTGTCGTCAATACCAATAGAAGAACCATAGAAAACAACATCCTGGTCCATTTTCCTTTTGGTAGAAAAATCAGATTTTTTTGTTTCATAAATACATAAACTTTAAAATTAGTTAATAAAAATATAAGAACGCGAAATAAGTTATCTAATCATAATTTTATCTCTTCTGCAATACTGTCAATCTATCGGATTTCAATTATAAAAACTTCAATTAAAAATCAGGAAAGAGGAAGAAGGTTAATCTATTATTTACAGCTAATCTGGAATTTATAAAATTGTATTTCAATTACTTTCAGCTATTGAATTTCTCCTCTTTCATTCGGGTCCTTCAAAGTTAAGCATTATTAACTATTATTTAATGCTTTTAACATTGTATTAGCGCGAATTTTATTTCGCAAACGTTTGCACCAGACATGTTATACAACATACTTTTATACTTTTGAACTTTACGCTTAATTTCATGTGCGATTTTAGTGGATTAGTAATTATTAATAGCCTTGATTTTGCTTTACATTTTCATTTACATCAATCGCAGAAGTAGGTATCGGGAAAAGTGATTTATTGATAGCAGTTGCAGGTTTTTCCTGCCAGGCATCACCAAACCGACCAAAACGGATAAGATCCTGACGTCTTAATCCTTCCCAATAGAGTTCGTAACCTCTTTCCTTCAGAATTGCGTCCAAAGTTGCGACGGTAAGTAAAGGAAGCGTTTTGCCGACCGCACTTCTTCTTGCTCTGATGTAGTTAATATCAGCAAGTGCTCCGGCAGCATCTCCATTTCTCAATTTCGCCTCAGCCCTGACGAGATATATATCTGATATTCTGATTATCGGCACATCATTTGGAGACGAGAACTGTCTTTCAGTTGCAGGATTGGGAGCGAATTTGACAACCCTGATTCCTGCATTCTCCGGAGAGCCGGCCAAATTTATTTCCGGAACAAAAATCAATGGATCATTATTTCTCATTTTCAATGGAGTTCCATCAACTCCAAATTGTTGTCCGACAAGAAATCCCTGGTTAAATCCGGTCTGACTCTTGATTCTGGCGTCATAAAAACGAGTGTCTTCAACTTTGTTCCAGGTATTGAAAAACGTAGAAGTTGTAGTTGGACCATTCCAGAGACTCGTGTAATTTCCAAATACCTGTGAATAATGCAATGTGAAATTGACCCATGCACTTCCGCTTCCCATATCAACTTTATCATCCATCGGGACTCTCAAAATAAACTCAGGATGTTCAGCCACATCTTTCTGAAACATTGACCAATAATCAGTTGTAACAGAATAATCGCTGCTGCCAATCACCAAATCAGCATATTGAATTGCCTCAGTCCATTTTGATTCGCCTGCATAAATTTCATAATTGAGGTAAATTTTGGCAAGTAACGCGTTTGCTGCTCCAACAGTTACTCTGTCGGATCCCACCTCCGATTTAGTTTTAAGTTTGGGCATTACAGCTTTTATTTCGGCAATAATATAGTCCGTTGCCTCTTTGCGCGACAGAACTTTTGGTGTTACCGAAAAATCAACCTCTGAAGCCTCACGAAATGGGACCTGACCAAAAAGGTCGTTAATCAGGTACATAAAGTAGGCGCGCAAGAAACGAGCTTCACTGATATACCTTACAGTAGTGTCATTCTGAGGAAATTTTCCGATATAATAAATTGCGGTATTTGCCCTTGAAACACCTTGACTAAGAGCTTCCCAAACATTTTTCAACTGGCCATGGTCTGCGGTCCAGGTCTGAAGATGTAACTGTTGCCAATCGCCATTATCGTACCAATCGGTTCCTCTTGTGGGAACGATCACTTCATCTGAAGTAATTTCCTGAAGCGCCCAAAAACTATCCCATTCAATTGTTCTCCTTAAGCTTGCATATGGCGGATTAATTAATGACTCAATATTTGCCGGATCATTGATCAGGTCAGCACCCAACTGTTCATCAAGGATTTTCTCCTGAAGATCGGTACATGATGCCGCTCCAAGTAATGCCAGTGTTACCAATGAAATTAATACTTTATAAGACTTCATAGTTTCATCACTTTGAATTAAAATTGCAGATTAAGTCCAAGCGTAAATGTTCTTGCCTTGGGATAGGCGGTATAATCCATACCAAGAGAAGGAACACCATTCTCACTTGCATTAATATTCACTTCAGGATCGAAACCGGTATACTTAGTGATTACAAGAAGATTATTTCCTGTCGCATAAATCCGTGCGCTCGAAAGCCATTTGATCTGTTTTGATTTAATTGTATACCCTATCGTCAGATTGGATAGTCTTAAAAAAGAGGCATCTTCAATAAATCTGGAGGAAAAAGCATTTGAGTTGGCCGGTGATTCGTTGGAATTGAATACCGTTGTTGTTACGTTCGATCCGTTTTCAAGGGGGCCTTTAACAAACAAGGCATTAGCTGCGTTGTTGTAAACCTTGTTCCCATGTGTTCCGTACCAAAAAATGCTGAAATCGAATCCATAAAAATCCAACCTGGAATTGATACTATAAGTAAATTTAGGTAGCGCAGTGCCTAAATACTCTTTAACCTGAACACCTGCAGCATCTTTTTTGTAAATGCTTATTCCATTTGCATCAAGACCCTCGTAAACCAATCCATAAAATGTACCAATCGGTTGACCATTGGTGATAATCTGAACCCTTGTTCCAGTTAATCCCTGGCCACTGGCATTGCCAGTTTCAATCAACTTTACAGGAAGATTTTTTACTTCATTTTTGATAGTTGCAAAATTGAATCCTAATTCCCACGCAAATCCTTCGTTTCTAACCAACTGAGCATTAAGCCCCAATTCAAGTCCATTGTTGATAATCTTAAGATCCGGAACATTTTGCCACTGAGTTTGGGCTGCAGCCGGAGCTTTTGCAGGAATCTCGAGCAATACATCCTTTGTCTGTTTATTGAAAATATCGATGGTACCGGTTAACTTGTTATTCCAGAAACCAAAATCAATCCCTAAATTGGCCTGATAAGTTGTTTCCCATTGAAGATCAGGATTTGGAGTTCTCAGGAAAGTAATTCCGGGAGTAAGTACTCCGTTAAAATAACCATTTGCAGAAGGAGTTGTGCCAACAGCCAATAGAGAAATTTTATCTGGAATTTCCTGATTTCCTGTCACACCGTAACCAAACCTCAACTTTAGATCACTTATAACTTCCAGGTCTTTCATAAACTGCTCTTCAGAGGTTCTCCAGGCAAACGCCGCTGATGGAAAAAATCCGTATTTTTTATTCTTCCCAAATTTTGTGGAACCATCATAACGACCTGTAACAGTAAACAAATATTTATCTAAAAAACTGTAATTTGTTCTTCCAAAGAAAGATTGAAGTTCTCTTTCATATGCAGAAGAACTTACAACAGCTTCGGAAAATTTACCATATTGTAGATTGTCGGTGTATTTAATATCCTTGACTACAAAACCGTAGACACGCAATTCATTGGTCGATACCCGAATATTTTGGTAAGCATGACCAGCAAGGAAATTGAAATTGTGCTGATCACCGACTTTCATTGTATAAGTGAAGTAGTTTTCTACCAGTCTGTTATTTGCAGTGATCTTATTAATATTTGCCTCACCCTTATTGACCATATAGGACAACTCCTGATCCTGGTTGACCCTGCGTTCGGCATTCGTACGGTCAAACCCAATATTGAGTTTGTATCTTAAGTCATTAATAATTTCAATTTCAGCTGATAAATTAGCAAGTACACGATCTGTTTTTGTGATGTCATTAACCAGGTTGATCATTGCAATCGGATTTCGCTGATCTTTTGAGTATTGGAAATAGGAACCATCAGCTTTTCGTATCGGATAGGTTGGATTAGACTTAAGTGCAGTAAGTATCACGTCGCCCTCAAAACCACCTGTTTCGGAGATCGGCACCCGAAAATCCTCAACATGTGAAGCGATAATACTTGTAACAATATTTAACCGCTTATTGAACGAACTTTGTGAGATTTTAAGTTTCCCATTTAATTTTTCAATACCGGTTCTATCAACAATACCTTCCTGATTCAGATATCCCAAAGAAGATTGATAAGTAAAATTTTCAGTACCTCCTCCAAATGATAAGTTATGACTCTGGGTAACAGCCGCGCGGAATATCTCATTCTGCCAGTCAACACTCGCGCCTTCATCAAGCAATGCCGTTCCATTTGCTTTCCGGTACGATTTGAACTGATCAGCACTCAGCAAATCGATTTTCTTCCTGATTTGAGAAATACCGGTATAACCATCGTAATTAATTTTTCCAATACCCTTTGTTCCCTTTTTAGTTGTAATTAAAACAACACCATTCGCCCCTCTCGCACCATAAATAGCTGTAGATGAAGCGTCTTTTAGAATATCAATCGATTCGATATCCTCAGGATTCAGAAAACTTATCGGGTTTTTTTTACTGCTTTCATTGATACCGGCTGCGGTACCACCATTGGGAGTGACATCGGCATTGTCAAGCGGAACACCATCAATCACATAAAGAGGCTCCTGACCTGAGCGTATTGAGTTCGAACCTCTGATATGAACACTCATTCCAGACCCAGGTTCACCATTGTTCTGTATAATATTCACACCTGATATACGACCTTGCATCATTTCCGCCGGTGAAGTTGCAATGCTATTGTTCATCTTTTCACTTGTCAAACGGTCAGTTGCACCTGTCTGATCTATCTTACGCTGAGTTCCATAACCTACAGCCACAACTTCATCAATTGCATATGCTTCCTCTTTCAGCGTGACAATGAATATCGTCTTCCCCGACATATCCAATTCCTGTGTTTTCATACCAACAAATGAAACAACCAGGGTTTTGGAATCAAAAGGAATAGAAAACTGAAAATTCCCATCAAAATCAGTTATGATACCGATTGTGGTACCTTTTGCCATAACTGTTGCGCCTGGTATTGGCTGACCTTTTATATCGGTCACACTACCTGCGACTTCCTTCTTTGGAAACTGTTGCTGTTCAGACAGAATAGGTACGCCTACTTTTTCTTTAAGTATAATCTGCCGGTCGCGGACTTCGTAATCAATGTTAGCTTGTGAACAGATTGATTTGAGTACCTCTTCAAATTCCGCATTCTGAAAATCGATCGAGATTACTTTCGAACCATAGAAAATATCATCCTTGTACAAAAAAATATAGTCAGTTTTCTTCTCAATACTCGCCAATACCTCATGGATATTGGCCTTGTTAAATTTAAGTGAAAGCCTCACCTGTGAAAAGCTTTTGCCATAAGAAGCAATGACCAAAAAGGTTAACAGTATGGTACGTTTCATCTTTCCTAGTCTTAGTCGCATCTCATCCCCTAACGAGAACAAGAATTCTTGTTTTTTTTTCATATTTTTGACTCGTTAAATGGCACATTTATACTAAATTTAACACTTCACTAAACCGGGGAGTGCTCGAACACTCACCGGTTTTTTTATCTTATAACCTCATAGAGATCATCTCCCTTTTTAATAATTTTAATTGATGCTGTTGTAGCTATGCGGTGGCATATTTCATCTTTGTCTTCATTTAGTTCAAGTTTTCCAGAAATTCGCAGTCCACCCAACAATGGATCACTGAAGTGGAAACGAACATTATAAAATCGTTCAACCTGTTTAAGAATCCGGTTCAGATCAGTACTTTCAAATTTAAGAATACCTGCTGTCCACAATGTATAATTATCAGTTTCAACAGTTTTTACATTCGTCATTTTAGTAGTTTTATCAAACGATGCCATCTGATTGGGCACTAAATCGGTTGCTTTGTCAAAAAAACCGGCATTATTCTGCCCAAGACTTACTTTCCCTTCAGCCAGTACAGTTTCAATCACATTATCTGCAGGATAGGCCGATACATTAAACCGTGTTCCCAATACTTTTATGCGAAGATCACCTACCATAACAATAAACGGATGGTTTACATCGTGCTTTACCTCAAAAAAACCTTCTCCTACCAAATAGACTTCACGCGTTTCACCACTAAAATTTTCGGGATAGATTAACCTGCTACCGGCATTTAAAAACACTTTGGTCCTATCAGGTAACAGGATCTCGGATGTTTTACCATAAGGGATAATTAACTGATTCATTGCCAAATTCCTGACAGGTTTAGACTGGTCAACGTTTATTGTATCTTTGTTAACCACCAATTTGCCATCTGTCTGGTATTGAACGATCGATTTTTCGTCGGTAAGTGTAATGTCTTCTCCATTTGCACGGATCAGTTTTGCCGCATTTCCAGGTATTGGTTCTGCCAGGTTTTGAGCATAATCCCGGATACTGAAATAGTTAGGTTTGTAGAACAACAATGCACCAATCGAAAAGAACAACAATGCAACTGCGGCATACTTTATCAAGCCAAAAACCAACCGTTTTGCTTTTCCCGAATTCTGTTTTTCTTCTACTTGTTTTAAAACTTTCGAAAACAAAAGGATTTTCTCAGATTCAGTTAATTCATTATTCGTAGTTCTGAACTTCATCAGCACCATACGAGCCAACTGGATATTCCTTTTTTCTTCCGGATGTTCTGTCTCGAATTGAGACCACCATTCTTCCAATTCGATATTTGGTTGAAATACCCACGCGATAAAGTTTATATTTTCAATGTATTTGCTTAGGTGCGCCATTCGTCGTTAGTTGTTACACCTATAAAGGGAAAGAATGGTTAAAACATGGACAGAATTTTCAACGTTTTTTTAACACGAACGAAAATAATACAGTTACTGATTGGTTACTAATGATTTCACGAACCGTTTTTAATGCTCTGTGAACTTGTTTCCGAACCGACTCAACTGAAATATCCAAAATAGCGGCAACTTCCCCGTATTCGAGTGATTCATTGTAGCGCAAATAAATGGCCTCTTTCTGTTTTGGAGGAAGTTGTCGAATGGCATCCGATACTTTCCGGTTGATCTCTTCATCCTTTTCCTGCTCAATAATTTGGAATTCAATACTGTATTGAGGTTCAAAATCAATGGATTCATTGAAATCACGGGTAACTTTTCTCCCGGCCTGCAATTTTTTAATCAGATTTCGCTTTAGTGCCAGCAACAGGTAAAACTTCAGATTTTCGGGAGAAACCCTGATTTTATCGCGATTAAGAAACAGTTCGAGAAAAAGATCCTGTAAAGTGTCTTTAACAACATCTTTGTCTTTACAAAGCTTGATGCCATAGTCGTAAAGCGTATTAACGTGGTAGTTGTATAATACGGCAAAGGCCTCCTGATCTCCCGATTTAAAACGAGTCCAGATAACCAGCCAATATTCATTGTTGACCTCTTTACTCATTTGTTTAAGCTAGATATTTGTAGCAGATGATTTTTTGAATCAATTACAATATTAATTAAAATATTACCATGAAAAGCTAAGATATAAATATGAATATGAAATATTCACAAATTAAGTTGCCGATATAACAACAAATTGTCAGTATCCACAGCATTTTTAAGATAGCGATGTATCAAGTAAAAAAGGATATTTTTTAGTTACCCATTGATTTACTGACTATTTTTTCAACCACATTCGTTCAATATCCTCAAGCGATTTGCCGGTTGTTTCGGGCACAAATTTCCAGGTGATGTACAAATATGGAAGACACATTACACCAAACAACCAAAAAACACCTGCCGGAGATAAGGTTGTCATCAGCCATGGTGTCAGCTGACCAATCAGGAAAGTACCGATCCATAACGAAAACCCGGCAGCAGACATGGCCAAACCCCGAACCCGTGCGGGATACATCTCCGAAAGCAATACCCAAATTACCACGCAAATAGAGATGGCACAGCTGAAAATATATACCAATATCAATATCAGTAAGGTTACAGGAGGAACCACATTTGAGGCTTTATTCAATGTAAAATAAAATCCAATTAGAATAAGTGATACAATCATTCCTGAAACACCATAATAAACCAGCTTTTTGCGACCAATTTTATCAATCACAACCATTGCAATAATGGTTGATCCAAAATTTACCAATCCCACCAAAACCTGGTAAAACAAGGAATCCCCTTCGGACAATCCGGTTTGCTGAAAGATAGAAGGGCCATAATACAGCACCGCATTTACCCCCATAAACTGACCCAAAATAGCCAGGCTAACACCAATAAACAGGGCAATTCGGAATCCAGGCTGAAAAAGTATTCTCCAGTCCGATTTTTGTTCCGACTGAACCAGATTCTTCAGATCAGCAACCTGCTCATTTGCCATATCAGTGCCATAAATTCGTTTCAGTGTTTTCAGCGCCGCCACCTCTTTTGATTTTAACACCAGCCACCTGGGGCTTTCAGGAATAAAAAACAATATTATGAAGAACAACAATGCAGGTATTGCTTCTGCACCAAGCATTCCGCGCCATGTTTCGTTCACGATGTATTTACCCCAGAATCCGCCTGTAATTCCTATCTCTTTCATATGAATCGCATATTCACTTATGGCATAATTTACCAGATAGGCTCCTACAAAACCAACTGTAATGGCTAACTGATACAACGACACCAAAGTACCGCGGTAGCGGGAAACTGAAATTTCGGAAATATAGAGCGGAGATATGACCGAGGCCACACCAATACCAACTCCGCCAAGAATGCGGTACAAAACCAAATCAGAGACACCTCCGGAAACCATACAGCCAATGCCGGAGCTTGTGAAAAGTACTGCTGAAAATATAAGAACTCCTTTTCTTCCAAAATGATCGCTGAGTTTTCCGGCTATAGCAACACCAATAATAGAGCCAACCAAGGCACAGCCCACATACCAACCTGTACTCACATCATTTAAACCAAACTGGGTAGAAACGCTGCCGATGGTACCCGAAATTACGGCAGTGTCGTAGCCAAACAGGAATCCTCCAAGTGCAGCAACCGCCGCCAGAAAAATTACATACAACAGGTTTTCCTTACCTTTTTGAATTGTCATGAAGAGAGTTATTTTATGTTGAAATATTCTTTATACCGGTCGTATAAATGGCCCGCCTGTAGATAGGCTGATTGTGGACTCATGAAGTGTGAAAATTCGAAAGTGATTCCCTTGTCATATCCTGCCCTGGAAGCAGCCTCGAGCTTCATCCTGAGTTTATCGAATTTGATCGGGAAAAACTTGATGGGCATATCGCGATCGAACGTTTCTGCATTAGTCCAGCATTTCATCCCATATTTATCGGCCATCTTTTTATTCACAGAGAAGAAGGCGTCGAGTTCATCGTAATCGATATGTCCGTCCTGGAAGGCACAGGCATCAACAACGTCGTGGATTCCGTCAAAGATCTCGCCCCACTCACGTTCGTGTTCCTGCACCGACACTGCATTTTCCTTCGTTAGGTTACCACCAGCTGCATCGACTGCTTTCTTGCCATCAATCCAGGGAGAAATAAATGTAGGCAAACCACCCGAAACATCTTTACATTGTTGTCCCATCGCATGAAAAGCGCCAATGGCCCCTTTTGTTTTGCGGCTTATTTCACCGCTGATGTACCAACCCTGGAAACTTTTGTATTTGCTTCCGTAGTTCTTCCAGATTTCGTCAATCACATATTTATTGTCTTCCACCTCCCAGCTTAAATCGCCCGTATCCCAATATTTACCGGAGTCGTACAAACCAAAATAAAATTTCATCCTGTATTTATCTGCCAATCGCAGGTACAGGTCGACCAGATCGACTGACGGCATGTAACAGCCATGTTTTTTGATCAGGTATTCAGAAGGGTAGGTAATAAATTTCCTATAACCCGAACGGATCATGATCACCGTATCAATCCCTATTGCTTTCATATGGGCAAAATCCTTGTCCCACTCTTTTTCGCCCCAATTCTGGTGAGGAATATCGTGTGAGATCTCATCCAGAAAAGTACCGGTAATCTTTAGACCCTGTCCTTTAGGAACGATCAGTTTTGATGTTGTATCAGGAAGAGGACCTGGCGCCAACTCATTGCCGGCAAAAGAGGTGAGTGACATTGACAAGGCCGAGAGTCCTACAACCGAAGACTTTGCAAGGAAATCCCGACGAGAATTTTGATTTTCCATATCTCTTAAATTTTATACGATAATCACTATTACCTGATGAAAACTGGTTTTTGTCGGAAGCAATAGTCCCGATCCACAGAAAACGCATTCAAACTGATTGTTAAACGATTGGTTGATTTACACATAATCGGCAGGAATAATCCTGTTCTATGGTTTATGGTATACTTTCACATAATCGACAAGGAAAACATCCGGGAAAATGGTTTTTTCAAGACTTTCTCTCGTTTCCGGAAGTTCCATACTTAAGATCATATATTCAGCGATGTTCGAAATCCCCTTTGTCTCTTCGTGGAATTTATAGCCGTCGATGAAAAACGAATACTTTTCGGCGGTCCACTCGAAGCCATAGGTATGAAAACCCTTGCTTAATCCTTTCAGGTAACTTTTCATTGGTCCGATTGAGTGCATATTTGGACCATAAGCCCAATGGATCGCGTGCGTAATTGTGTCGGTTCCAATATCTTTGAAGAACTCAAAGATATCAATCTCGGCACCATACAATGCAGGATCTGCGCCCTGGGAGATTTTTGAAGATTGAATCCAGAATGCAGCCCATACTCCCGGAGATTCCTGTAGTTGTGCGCGACATTCGAAATATCCGTATTTGGGTGTAAAGTGGCTTGCAGTTCCAACAGCACTTCCCAAAATGCTGTCGCCTTTTTGAAGTGCATAAAGCTTCAGAAAACCATCTTCAACTTTAACAGCTTCGGCAGCGTTATAACCCAACCGACGCGGACCAACACCTCTGACGTTCCATTTTGTTGTGTCAAGTTCATTGCCATTAAACTGGTCCTCCCAGATAAGCTGATAACCCATCGAATCAAGGGAGATCTTTTTTTGCGACATGGCATTGTTTGTCATTTTTTTCTGACCAATACTGCAAGTGGCAAATAAAAACAGGAAAAGTACAGCAAATATATTTCTCATATCTAAGGCTTTATAAATTATACGGTTTGCGCAAAGCATTTTATTCAAGAATCTTCCAGATTTCATACAAACCTCTTGGGACATGAAAACACCCTTTCCATTTGCCGCCTTTCAAATCAAGCAACGGATTCCCTTCGCGGTTAAGATAACCATACCATTCGGGAAATTCAGGATCTTTGAAATGTTTCCAGGTGTACTCGTGAATGGTTTCGAACCAACGTTTGCATTTCTCATTTCCTGTAAGACGATAACCTTTGGCCATCGAAATTAGCGTTTCGATATGAACCCACCAAAGTTTCTGATCCCATTCCAATTGTTGCGTAGGATGACCTTTTATATCAATAAAATAGAAAATGCCACCATTTTTTTTGTCCCATCCGGCTTCTGTAGAACAAAGCAGAATCTCAATCGCTTTGTCGATTAATGCCTTATCGTTGTTACGTACCGCCAAATCCATCATAAACCACATCGACTCGTTGGTATGCCCGGGATTGGTCAAACGACCTTCGAATGAATCACTGAATTCGCCTGCCGGAGTAACATTCTCAAAAATCAATCCCGATTCCTTGTTGTAAAAAACCTCCATCACTTCTTTGATAAGTGGCTGAATTGTCTTGTTGACCTGTTCGGTTCCCAGAATATCTTCCATAATCAATGAAAGGTTGCATAGAATCATGGGGAAAGCAAAACTTTTTAGCGGCCGTGTTCCAGGGAATGCTTTATTATACAACCCTTTGGGATTATCCTGTCGTTTCCGAATATTTGCAAAAGTAGCCAAGGCAATCTGCTTGTGTTCTTCATCGCCGGTTGCTTTGTATAGCTCACTGAAAGCCATAGCCGCAAAACAATCGGAAAAGATATTGTAAGGTTGTACGAGGGGTTTTCCTTCGCGCGTCAATGAAAAATACCAGTTGTCCTGCGCATCCATCCCGAATTTTTTCATGAATTTAGCGCCTTGCAATGCCATTTCAAGCCACTCCTGTTTTTTCTCAACCTTGTTGTAAAGCATCGAAAAAAGCCAAACTTCGCGACCTTGAAGCCAAATAAATTTATCCGTATCATAAACTTCCCCCTGTCTGTTCAGACATGTGAAATAGCCACCAAAATCCGGATCTTTGGAATGGTTCATCCAAAAGGGAATGACCGATTCAAATAATTCATTCTTGTATTGTTCTGCGTATTTTGCTAATTCGTTATTCATTTCGCATTTAATATTTTATATTCATTTTACTTCCTAACTCAACGGTAATTCCCGTCAAAACCTATTGATTTGGCTTCAAAAGGTCGTAACAATTCATCAACAAGCACACTCAATTCTCTTTTAGTAATTAAAAGTCCGGGATCAAATTTCCGGTTCAGTTTTTGGTCCCACAGTTTCTCTGCATCAGCAGATATATTCTTGTTTAGAAATCCAGAGATCAATTCATTGGCTTTTTTTACCGTAAGCGTTGACTGATCATTATTGATGAGAAATTTATCATCAAATGATTTTAAACCTTCGGAAAATTCCTTCACCGTAACAGTTGTATCGGGATAAAACCAGGTACGGTTGGCCCATTTATAAGATTCGCCTTTGCCTTTCAAAATTCCTGAAGCGGTTACGCGCTGAATTGCCTGAAAATCTTTATCTGACGGGTTCACATCGACCAATGGCATCAGGTAGGCGCCTGCATCAAGAAGTGTCTGTTGAACTTTGCGAATGCTAACTTCTCTGACATTCTGATCTTTCTTAACACTCAAAGCAGCAAGGGTACCGGCTGCCTGACCGGTCAATAAAACGCAGGGCTGAAGTCGCGTCGCACCATTCATAACATTCGAAACAGAAATTGCTTTATCCGACACAATCAGACCATCCATCTTTTCGGGGATAAGGGCTCCCAACGGAATATTAAATGATGGAACAGGTGGAAATTTGATTTCCGGGGCATCAGGATTACAGGCGTGGTGATGGTCGACCGGATAGTCACCAACTGAAATACCTGTCCGGTACAAGGGCTGACTACCATAAATATCACGTACATGATTGATCGTCAATCGCTGGATACCTCTCAACCGTCGTCCTTCGCGGTGATAGGGAATTAAAGCAAGTTTGTCTGCAGTTGGAAATTCGTCTTCGGCCAAACCAAGCTGTTTAAAACCAAGTTCGGTCTGGATATAATAAATAAAACAAAGTGTTCGTTCTTTTGCTTTCTTTAGTTCTTT
>Ga0209585_10000298_pt1 | contig 19425 bp, 18 predicted proteins | sample NGEPerone_FD_185491 | JGI IMG/M metagenome (GOLD analysis project Ga0209585, IMG submission 185491) | Arctic peat soil microbial communities from the Barrow Environmental Observatory site, Barrow, Alaska, USA - NGEE Permafrost154B-one... | ecosystem: Environmental > Terrestrial > Soil >... | reverse complement strand
GCCGACTGGGCGCGCAGTGAGCGCCGACCGGCACGGCCGGCGTGAAGGTCCGCACGAGGGCGAGCGGAGCGGCCCGGCCTCCTCCGGCGGTCGTCCGAGCGCGCAGGGCTCGCCGGCGGGCCGGGACCGGGCCGGGCGAGAGCGGGGACCGGCTCGCGCCTCTGGCCGCCCGGCGGGCCACACCGAGCTGGCTCCGTCCCAGCGCCGGCGGGGCGGTGACCCGGCGCGAACCGCAGCCTTCGACGTCCTCCGGGAGGTCGCAGAGTCCGACGCGTACGCCAACCTCGTCCTGCCGCCCCTGCTCCGGCGTCGCGGCATCGCCGGCCGAGACGCCGCGTTCGCCACCGAGCTCACCTACGGCACGCTGCGGTTGCGCGGCAGGTACGACGCGGTCGTCGCGCTGACCGCCGATCGTCCGGTGCAGGCGGTGGACCCGCCCGTCCTTGACGTCCTGCGGCTCGGCGTCCACCAGCTCCTCAGCATGCGGGTCCCGTCGCACGCGGCGGTCTCGGAGACCGTCGCACTGGCCCGGTCGACGGTCGGGGCCGGGGCAGCCCAGTTCGTCAACGCGGTGCTGCGCCGGGTGTCGGCGGACTCCCCGGAGGAGTGGACGGCCCGGATCGCCGAGGCAGCGGGTCCCGACCAGACGGCGCGTCTGGCGGTCGTGCACAGCCACCCGGCCTGGATCGTCCGGGCCCTGCGCCAGGCGCTGGTGGCCGACGGACGGGCCGCCGAGGAGCTCACCGCGCTCCTCGCGGCCGACAACGCCGCACCGGCGGTGACCCTCGTGGCCCGCCCCGGCCTGGTGTCCGCCGACGACCTGCTGCGGGACGTCGCCGGCTCGACGCGGGGCAGGTGGGCCCCGACGGCGGTCACCGTTCCCGGCGGGGACCCGGCCGCCATCGGCGCCGTGCGGCAGGCCAGGGCCGGCGTGCAGGACGAGGGCAGCCAGCTGGTCGCCCTGGCCCTGGCCGCGGTCGACGTCGGCGACGCCGACCGGCGGTGGCTGGACCTGGCGGCCGGGCCCGGGGGGAAGTCCGCCCTGCTCGGCGCGGTGGCTGTCAGCCGCGGCGCGCACGTCGTGGCGACGGAGATCCAGGCGCACCGTGCCCTGCTCGTCGAGCGCTCCGTTGCCGCCCTGCCCGAAGGGACCGTCGAGGTGCGCTGCGCCGACGGGCGAGACATCGGCGCGGTCGAACCGGCCTGCTACGACCGGGTGCTGGTCGACGCACCGTGCACGGGCCTCGGGGCGCTGCGGCGGCGACCGGAGTCCCGGTGGCGACGCAGCCCGGAGGATCTGTCTGCGCTGACCCAGCTGCAGCGGGAGCTCTTGGGCTCCGCGCTGGACGCGGTGCGCCCCGGTGGTGTGGTGGCATACGTCACCTGCTCACCGCACGTCGCCGAGACCCGACTGGTGGTCGGCGACGTGCTGCGGGGGCGTACCGACGTCGAGCAGCTGGACGCACGGGAGGCGGTGCGCGCAGTGGCGGGTGACGCCATCCCGCTGGGGGAGGGGCCAGCGGTCCAGCTCTGGCCGCATGTGCACGGCACGGATGCGATGCACCTGGTCCTGCTGCGCCGGCACTGATCCGGGCGCCGGCCGGCCGGTCAGCGGGCCGGCAGGTCGCTGGTCTCGGGCCAGCTCAGGCGGCGACGCAGCCACAGGGCGAGGTAGACGAGCGCGACCAGGACCGGGACCTCGATGAGCGGACCGACGACACCGGCGAGCGCCTGGCCGCTGGTGACGCCGAAGACGCCGATCGCCACCGCGATGGCCAGCTCGAAGTCGTTGCTGGCAGCGGAGAAGGACAGTGCCGTCGCTCGGGGGTAGGTCAGCTTGAGCGCGCGGGCGATGGCGAAGGCGCCGAACCACATGATCGCGAAGTAGCCCAGCAGCGGCAGCGCGATCCGGGCGACGCTGAGCGGGTCGCCGGTGATGGTTTGGCCCTGCAGGGCGAACAGGACCACGACCGTGAACAGCAGGCCGTAGAGCGCGATCGGCCCGATCCTGGGCAGCAGCCTCGTCTCGTACCACTCCTGGCCGCGGAAGTGCTCGCCGAGAGTGCGGGTGAGGTACCCGGCGACCAGCGGGATGCCGAGGAAGATCAGCACGGTCTTGGCAATGCTCCAGATGGACACGTCCAGATCCGTGGTCTCCAGCCCGAGCCAGCCGGGCAGCACCTTGAGGTAGAAGTAGCCGAGCGCGGCGTAGGTGAGGACCTGGAAGATCGCGTTCAGGGCGACCAGGACCGCGGCCATCTCGCGGTCACCGCATGCCAGGTCGTTCCAGATCAGGACCATGGCGATGCAGCGGGCCAGGCCGACCAGGATGATGCCGGTGCGGTAGGCGGGCTGGTCGGCCAGGAGCAGCCAGGCCAGGGCGAACATCACCGCCGGACCGATCACCCAGTTCAGCAGCAGGCTCGCCGCGATCATCCGCTTGTCCGCGGTGACCAGGCCGATCTCGCGGTAGCGCACCTTGGCGAGCACCGGGTACATCATCAGCAGCAGGCCGATGGCGATCGGCAGAGACGTCTGGCCGACCTTCACCGCGTCGAGGGCGTCGTCCAGGCCAGGGACCAGCCGGCCGAGCAGCAGGCCGACGACCATGGCGGCACCGATCCACACCGGAAGGAACCGGTCAACGGTGGACAGCTGTGCCACGACGGCGGTCGTGTCTGGTGGGGCGGTCGCCACAGTCGACGCCACGGCGGGAACGGGTGCGGCGGCGGTGGGATCGCGGCGAGTGCTCATCCGCAGGGTCTCCTGGTCCGCCCGCCGGTCCGGGCCCGATCGGCAAGGTCGGCGTACTGCGCGGTGAGGGCGTCCAGCGCCTCAGGGCACAGTCGGTAGTAGGTGAAACGTCCAGCCGGCTCGGCCTCGATCAGCCCGGCCTCGCGCAGCACCCGCAGGTGGTTGGACACATTCGTCTGGCCCGCCCCGGTCAGCTCCACGAGGTGGCAGGTGCAGAGCATCTCGCCGGCCAGGAGTTCGAGGATCCTGGCCCGCAGCGGATCGGCCAGGGCGCGGATCACCGTGCCGGGCTCAGCCGAGCCGGTCGATGCTGACATCATCCTCGGACGATATCAGCCCGAAGTGATATATCAGGGGGACTCGCTGTCGGTGCAGGAGCCTCCATCGCTCGTCGTCGCGTGCTGGGTGCGGCATTGCCGGCGCCCACAGCGGTGCGCCGGGTGACGTCGCAACCCGGGAGAAGGGAGACTGGGGACGTGCACGTCGTGATCTCGCCCAGCATCCTTGCCGCGGACTTCGCCAACCTCGAGCGCGAGCTGGGCCGGATCGCCTCCGCCGACTTCGCGCACGTCGACGTGATGGACAACCACTTCGTGCCGAACCTGACCGTCGGACTGCCGGTGGTCGAGCGGATCGTCGCCGTCTCCCCGGTGCCGGTGGACGTGCACCTGATGATCGAGGACCCGGACCGGTGGGCGCCCCCCTTCGCGGAAGCAGGTGCCGCGGGGGTCACCTTCCACGTCGAGGCCACCCGCGCCCCGGTGCGGCTGGCCCGCGAACTCCGCCGGCTGGGGGCCCGGGCGGGGATGGCCCTGAAGCCGGCAACCCCCGTCGAGCAGTACCTCGACCTGCTCCCGGAGCTCGACCTCTTGCTGCTGATGACCGTCGAGCCGGGTTTCGGTGGGCAGGGGTTCCTGGATGCCGTGCTGCCCAAGATCCGCCGCGCGCGCGAGGCCGTCTCGGAGTCCGGCCTGGACGTGGCCATCCAGGTCGACGGCGGGGTGTCCGCCGCGACGATCGAGCGCGCGGCCGACGCCGGGGCGAACGTGTTCGTCGCCGGGACCGCGGTGTACGGCGCGGACGACGCCGCGGCGGCAGTTGCGACCCTGCGCGACCTCGCATCGCGGGCGCACCGGCACTGACCGTGGGCACTGACCGCCGCGCCGCTGCGCAGGGCCCCCGTTCGGCGGGGTGCGCTGTGGCAGACTGGGCAACGAACGACACGTACGTGCTCCGGGGTCGGTGTAAGTCCGAGCCGGCGGTGACAGTCCGCGACCCGTTCCGGTGGACCAGTGGTCCGATCGGAACGGTTGACCTGGTGGAACTCCAGGACCGACGGTGAAAGCCCGGATGGGAGGAAGCACGTGGCGTCGACCGGCGCATCCGCCGGTCTGCGTCCTGGCGTCCCGCGACGCCATACCCCCGGAGCCTTGAGCGCTCGGGGAGGGACGGATGGTCCACTCGGCAGACCGGACGACCGGCGGTGCGCGCCCCGAGGTCTCCGGGTCGCCGGCGTCCTCGGTGACGCCGGCCGAGCTGGACGCGATGGACCATGCCCTGGAGCTGGCCCGTCGGGGGCCCGCGCACGGGCCGAACCCACGGGTGGGGTGCGTGCTGCTGAGCAGCGCGGGCGCCGTGCTCGCCGAGGGCTGGCACGACGGCGCGGGGACCCCGCACGCGGAAGCGGCGGCCGTCGCGGCGGCCCGTGCGCAGGGCATCGACCTGCGGGGTGCGACGGCGGTCGTCACGCTCGAGCCGTGCAACCACACCGGTCGGACGCCGCCCTGCACCGACCTGCTGCTGGCGAACGGGATCGCCAGGGTGGTGCACGGCCTGGACGACCCGAACCCGGCGGCGACCGGTGGTGCGACCCGGCTCCGGGAGGCCGGCGTCGACGTCGTCGGCAGCGTGCTGGCCGACCAGGCCGAGGCGCTGCTGCGGGTGTGGGCGCACGCGCTCCGGACCGGACGCCCGTTCGTGACACTCAAGCTGGCGTCGACGTTGGACGGCCGCGTGGCCGCGACCGACGGTTCGAGCCGCTGGATCACCTCGGCGCAGGCCCGGGCACACGGCCACCGGCTGCGGGCCGAGGTCGACGCGATCGCGGTCGGCACCGGCACAGCCCTGACCGACGACCCCGCGCTCACGGCGCGGACCGTCGCCGGCGACCTCGCCGCGCACCAGCCGTTGCGGGTGGTGGTGGGCCGGCGCGACCTGCTCCCGGGCGCGCGCCTGCACGGGGCAGGCGGTGAGCTGCTGCACCTGCGGACGCACCAGCCCGAGGAGGTCCTGGTGGCTCTCGCGGAGCGTCAGGTGCGCCATCTGCTGGTCGAGGGCGGTCCCACGCTGGCCGCGGCGTTCCTGCGGGCCGGCGCGGTCGACGAGGTGCACGCCTACCTGGCGCCTGCGCTGCTCGGGGCCGGACCGTCCACCGTCGGGGACCTGGGCGTGCGCACCCTGGCCGACGCCGTTCGCCTGACCACCGTCTCCGTCGAGCAGCTGGGTCCGGATGTGCTCGTGGTGGCGGTACCGAACCGAGAGGAGATCTGATGTTCACCGGGATCGTCGAGGAGGTCGGCACCGTTCTGGCGGTCGACAACGGGGGGACGGACGCGCGGCTCGTGCTACGGGGACCGACGGTCACCGATGGCACCGGCGTCGGTGCCTCGATCGCGGTGGACGGGGTGTGCGTGACCGTCACCGATGTCACCGACAGCGCCTTCACCGTCGACGTCATGCCGGAGACCCTGCGTCGCAGCAGCCTGGGTGCCCTCGCCCCGGGGGACCGGGTCAACCTCGAGCGGGCCGTCCCGGTGACCGGCCGTCTGGACGGCCACATCGTGCAGGGCCACGTCGACGGGGTAGGCGTGGTGCTCGAGCGGCACCCCGGCCCGCGGTGGGACGACGTCGTCGTCGGTCTCCCGACGGACCTGGCCCGCTACGTGGCGGTGAAGGGGTCCATCACCGTCTCGGGCGTGTCCCTGACGGTCACGAGTGTCGCGGCCGACCGCTTCGGCATCTCCTTGATCCCGACGACCCTTGCCGGCACCACCTGGGGCGGCCTGGACGTCGGGGCGCAGGTCAACCTGGAGGTGGACGTGATCGCCAAGTACGTCGAACGTCTGCTCACCGCGAGGCAGGACTCATGACCATCCGCCTGGCAACCGTGCAGGAGGCTCTCGACGCGCTGCTGGCCGGTCGGCCGGTGATCGTGGCGGACTCCCCGGACCGGGAGGACGAGACCGACGTGATCCTGGCCGCGCAGTCGGCGACCGCGGAGTGGGTCGGCTGGACCATCCGGCACTCCTCGGGGTACATGTGCGCGCCGATGCCGGCCGCCCGAGCGGACGCCCTCGAGCTGCCGCTGATGGTGCCGGACAGTCAGGACCCGCGCCGCACGGCGTACACGGTCACGGTTGACGCGACGGACGGCGTCACGACCGGGATCTCGGCGGCCGACCGGGCGCGCACGCTCCGTGTGCTGGCGGACCCGGCTGCCGGGCCGCGAAGCATCATCCGGCCCGGCCACGTGCTACCGCTCCGGGCGGTCCCGGGCGGCGTCCTGCACCGGGCCGGGCACACCGAGGCGGCCGTCGACCTGTGTCGGCTGGCCGGCCTGCAGCCGGTTGCCGGGATCGCCGAGCTGGTGCACGACGACGGGTCGATGATGCGCCTGCACGAGGCCGCGGCCCTCGCCGAGGACGAGGGCCTGGTGGTGCTCACCATCGCCGACCTGATCGCCTGGCGCCGGGCGAACGGCGACGTGTCACCGTCGGGTCTGCGGCCGGTGCCCGAACGCCGCGTCCACCCGACCGGCAGCGCCATGCTGCCAACGCGGCACGGGCAGTTCGTCGTGCATGGGTACCGCGACCTGCGGACCGGCGCTGCCCATGCGGCGCTGGTCGCCCTGCGGCCGAGCGCGCCGGCGGACGTGGCCCTGGTGCGGGTGCACTCGGAGTGCCTGACCGGGGATGTCTTCGGGTCGGTTCGCTGCGACTGCGGCCCGCAGCTGGACACCGCACTGCAGCGGGTTTCCGTCGAGGGTGGCGCGGTGGTGTACCTCCGCGGGCACGAGGGCCGGGGGATCGGCCTCCTCGCCAAGATCAGTGCGTATGCCCTGCAGGACGCCGGCCGGGACACCGTCGAGGCGAACCTCGACCTGGGGTTCCCGGCGGACCGCCGGGAATACGGCGCGGCGGCGGCGATCCTTGCGGACCTCGGGATCACGCGGCTCCGGCTGCTGACCAACAACCCGGCCAAGGTGGCGGGGTTGGCGGCGCACGGCATCGACGTCGAGGCGTCGCTGCCGATCGAGGTGGGCCGGACACCGGAGAACCTGCACTACCTGCGCACGAAGGCCCAGCAGATGGGTCACCTGTTGGGCCCCGAGACCTTCCGGGAGGACGTCCGATGAGCGGTGCCGGAGCCCCGACCCTGCACCTGGACGGGAGCGGCCTGCGGATCGCGGTGGTTGCCGCCAGCTGGCACGACGTGGTGATGGACGGGCTCCTCGCGGGCGCCCGGCGCGGGCTCGCAGAGGCCGGCGTCACCGACGTCGAGGTGTTGCGGGTGCCAGGATCCTTCGAGCTGCCGGTCGCGGCGGCCCGCCTGGCGGCATCCGGCGTTGACGCCGTGGTCGCCCTCGGCGTGGTCATCCGCGGTGGCACACCGCACTTCGACTACGTCTGCACCGCCGCGACGCTGGGGTTGACGGAAGTGACCGTCCGGACCGGCATTCCCGTCGGCTTCGGGCTGCTGACCTGCGACGACGAGGCGCAGGCGGTGGACCGGGCCGGGTTGCCGGGCTCCCACGAGGACAAGGGCGCCGAGGCCGCGCGGGCCGCCGTCGCCACGGCGCTGGTGCTGCGCGGTCGGTGAACCTGCCGCCGGTAGGCTCTACCGACGTGAAGACCTTCGAGTCCCTGTTCGCCGAGCTCACCGAGCGCGCCGCGACCCGGCCGGCCGGTTCGGGCACGGTCGCCGAGCTCGACGCAGGAGTGCACGCCATCGGCAAGAAGATCGTCGAGGAGGCGGCCGAGGTGTGGATGGCCGCCGAGCACGAGGATGCCGTGCGGGCCGCGGAGGAGATCTCCCAGCTGCTCTACCACGTCGAGGTGCTGATGATCGCCTGCGGCCTGTCCCTGGCGGACGTCTACCGCCATCTGTAGGGCTCGTCGCAGGACGGGCCCTCCGCTGCCCACTCCTACCGCCCAACTCCTACCACCCATGCCAAGGACCCACCGTGCTGCGCATCGCTGTCCCGAACAAGGGCTCGCTGTCCGAGCCCGCCGTCGACATGCTCCGGGAGGCGGGGTACCGGCAGCGCCACGACCCGAGGGTGCTGGTGCTGGTCGACCCCGACAACGACATCGAGTTCTTCTTCCTGCGCCCGCGGGACATCGCCGTGTACGTCGGTGTCGGGACCGTCGACGCCGGGATCACCGGACGTGACTTGCTGCTGGACTCCGGCGCCGACGCCGTCGAGCACATGCAGCTGGGCTTCGGGGCGTCGACATTCCGGTTCGCGGCGCCGGCGGACCGGGTGGCTGCGCTCGAGCAGGTCGCCGGGCGGCGGGTCGCGACGTCGTACCCCGTCCTGGTGGACGGGTACCTGCGCGAGCGCGGGATCACCGCCGAGGTGATCCGGCTGGACGGTGCGGTGGAGTCCGCTGTGCAGCTGGGCGTCGCGGAGGTGGTGGCCGACGTCGTCTCCACCGGCACCACCCTGCGCGGGGCCGGCCTGGCCGTGTTCGGCGAACCGATCCTGCAGTCCGAGGCCGTGCTGATCCGGCCCCGGTCCCAGATCGAGGTGCCCCAGGGGCTCGAGGTGCTGGCCCGGCGACTGCAGGGCGTGCTGGTGGCCCGGCAGTACGTACTGATGGACTATGACGTCCCCACCGCGCTGGTGGAGCAGGCGGTGGCGATCACGCCGGGCCTGGAGTCGCCGACGGTCTCGCCGCTGCACAACAGGGAGTGGTCGGCGGTTCGGGCGATGGTGCACCGGGACGAGACGAACCAGGTGATGGACACCTTGTACGACCTCGGCGCCCGAGCGATCCTGGTGACCTCCATCCACGCGTGCCGCTTGTAGGCACCCGGCGGCACGAGGGCGGCATGGCTGCGCACGACGACCCGACTCACCGACCGTTCCGGCCCCGCGCGGGCCGAGTCGTCCCGTTCGGCCTCGGTGTCGCGGCGCTGGCGATGATGGTGGGGATCGCCACGTTCCTCCCGCAGATCACCGGTGCTGCCGCCGCGACCGGGGACCGGGTGGGGATCGCGGCGTTCGGGTTGCTGACCGCGTGGTTCCTGCACCGCCTGGGTGCCGTCCGCGCGGATCCCGACGACATCGGGCTGACGGTGCGCAACATCGCGCACACCCAGCGGTTGACCTGGGCGGAGATCGTCTCCGTGCGCTTCGGACCGGACCGGCCCTGGGTCCAGCTCGACCTCGCCGACGGCGACACGCTCGCGGTGATGGCCGTCCAGCGCGCCGACGGCGCGCGTGCCCAGGCGGAGGCGCGCCGGATGGCGACCCTCGTCGCGCTGCACTCGGCGACCACGCGGGGCGACTGAGCGCGCCGCCGGGCACGGCGCAACGGGGGAGTGGCCCGGCTCAGCGCGTCAGACGGGCCGCGTGCACGCCGGCGACGGCCGCGGCAAGGAACGCCTCGGGATCCGCGTCCAGTCCGCGGCCCATCGTCGACAGCCGGACCGGCGTCCGGGCGAGGACGGACTCCAGCTCGGCGTCCGCTGCCACCGCGACGAGCCGGTGCCGGCCCTGCGGCGCGCACAACGTTGCCGCCTGCTCGCGGACAAGGGCCCGCAGCGCGGACCGGTCGGGATCGTCGACCTCACCGACCGGCACGACGACGTCCGCCGGCACGAGCGCCACCCGACGGTAGGCGGTGAGCGAGTGGTGCGAGACGCCGTGGTGCCGGGGGCGGGGATCGGCAGCCGAGACCCGAAGCGCGGCGATCGGGTGGCCCCCGAGCACCCCAGCGGCGTTGACGGCGTCACCGGCGGCCACGCCGGAGAAACCCCACCGGGTCCCGGTGCCCAGGTTCCCCGGGCCTTGGGCAACGACCACCAGGTCGGCGGCGCACACGTGCCGCGCAGCGAGCAACCCGCTGTGCACGGTGACCGCCTCCAGGTCGCCGCCGAAGGCCTGGCCGACGGTGACGCACGCCTCGAGCCAGCCGGCCTCGCGCAGCGCCGCCACGGTCCGGGAGAACCAGGCCGGCAACGCCCCGCCGTCGGTCATCACGTACACCACACGAGGTGCCGCCCGGCCCGCGGCCTCGGCCGCCCAGCGCGCACCGGCCACGACCGCGGGGAGCGAGGAGTGCAGGTCGGCCACCACGACCGGCAGGCCGCCCAGGTCGTCGGCGTCGCGGAGCAGCTCGTGGTGCACCGAGTCCTGCTCGTCGACACCCAGCACCATGACCTGCTGGGGGGTGTACCGGCCCTTGACCAGGTGCCCCGGGCCGGGCGCCGGGTCCTCGGGCAGGCTGTCCGGCCGCGCGATCACCATGGCGTAACCACCGGTTCCGAGCCCGCGGGCCAGCGCGGCGACGTTCAGGAGCACGCGTTCACCCAACGCCGCCTGACCGACCAAGGCCGGATATGCCAGGGCGCGGACGGGTCCTTCTGGGGTCTGCACCATCAGCTCGTAGGCACCGGCCCAGGCCCTCCCGAGGGACACGACGGTGCCGCTGCGCCACGTGATCACGTCAGCACGGTACCGGGCCGCTAGCGTGTGGCGTGATGTCTGACGCCCTGCCACCCGCCGAGCGGCTGCTCAACCTCGTCATCGCGCTGGTCAACACCTCCGGCCGGATGACCAAGGAGCAGATCCGCACATCCGTCGCGGGCTACGACAGGGAGGGGAGCACCGAGGCGTTCGAACGGATGTTCGAACGCGACAAGGAGACCCTGCGTGAGCTGGGCGTGCCGGTCGTCACGGTGCACAGTGCCGCGCACGGGGATGACGCCGGCTACCGCGTCGACCTGGACGCCTATTCGTTGCCGCCGATGGAGCTCAGCGCGGCTCAGCTGGGCGTACTGGGCCTTGCGGCGGAGTTCTGGCAGGACCAGACCCTGCGCACGGATGCCGCGCGGGCGCTGACCAAGTTGCGCGTGGTCGGCACCAGCCCGGCCGCCACCGATGCGGTGGTCGGGCTCGCCCCCCGTCTGCACGCCGCCGGGCCCGCACTGGGACCGCTGCTGGATGCCACGCACGCGCGGCAGGCGGTCGAGTTCACCTACCGCGCGGCGAGCACGGGGGAGGTGCTGGATCGTCACGTGCAGCCGTGGCGGTTGATCGCCAGCCGTGGTGGCTGGTACCTGGTCGGGCTGGACACCGGCCGTGGAGCACCCCGGGTGTTCCGGCTGAGTCGCATCGTCGGCGACGTCGCGGCCGTCGGCGCGGTCGGCGCGTTCGACGTGCCGCCGGACGTCGACCCGATGGCGATGCTGCTGGACTCCCAGCATGGGACCACCCGGCTCGCCTGGCTCGCCGTCGTCCCCGACCGAGCCGGCGCACTGCGGTCCCGGGCGGTCCAGCCGGCCGACGAGGCAGCGCCACGACCGGCACCGGCCGGCCGCGACCTGGTGGCCGTTCCGTACGACCGCACCGGTGACCTGGCCGACGAGATCACCGGCTACACCGACGCGGTGCTGGTGCTGGGGCCGGCCGAGCTGCGCGAGGAGGTCGTCCGTCGGCTGCGCGAGGCAGCGGCGATGGCCGATCGGGGACCCGGCGCACCTGGCGGCACCGGTGGCTGAGCGCACGCCCGAGCGGCTGGTCCGCCTGCTGGGCATGGTGGCCTACCTCGACCGGCACCCCGGTGTGCCCGTCGAGGACGTCGCCGTGCACTTCGAGGTGAGCCCCGAGCAGGTGCTGCGGGATGTCGACACGCTCTGGGTGTCCGGCACCCCCGGGTACTGGCCCGACGACCTGATCGACTTCGACGCGGACTCCCTTGAGTCCGGGGTGCTGCGGCTGACCCAGTCCCGCGGCATGACCCGAGCGATGCGCCTGGGCACCCGCGAGGCCGTCGCCCTGGTGGCGGCGCTGCGGGCCCTGCACGAGTCCGTCGCCGATGCCCTCGAGCCGGCCGAGCGCGAGGTGATCGCCAGCACGTTGGAGGCGCTCACGGCTGCAACCGGCGAGGCAGCAGCGACCGTCGACGTGCAGCTGACCGTCGAGGCGGCACCCGAGGTGATCGCTGCCGCTCGGGCAGCCCTGCGGGAGCATCGCCGGTTGCGCCTGAGGTATGTGGACGCCTCCGACGCGGTCAGCGAGCGCGACGTCGACCCCTGGGCGCTGCTCACGGGTGACGAGCACTCCTACCTCCAGGCCTGGTGTCACAACGTCGAGGGGGAGCGGCTGTTCCGGCTGGACCGGATCCTGGACGCGCGGGTGCTCGACGAGCCCGCCGCGACCCGGCCGGGCCCCGTGCGGGACGCGACCTTCACCCCGTCCGAGGCGCACGAGCGGGTCACCCTCGAGCTGGACGGCCAGGCCAGGTGGGTTGCCGAGCAGTTCCCGGTGGAGGAGACGACCGACCTGCCGGACGGCGGGTTCCGGGTCGTCCTGCGGGTCGCCTCACCCGCCTGGCTGGAGCACCTGCTGCTGCGGCTCGCCCCGCAGCTCCGGTCGGCGGAGCCCGCAACGGTCGTGGCCGGAGCGGCCGCGGCGGCGCAGCGCGCGCTGGACGCGTACCAGGGGCTCGAGCGGGATGCCGGGCACGAAGGCCGTCCGGTCTGATCCCTGCGTCATCGAGGGGTACCGCCGATCCGGCACTACCCTTGGCGGGTGCTCTGGTTCACCGTCTGGTCGGTCCTGGTGGTCGGCACGCTGCTGGGCGCCTTCTTCCTCGGGCGCAGCCTGTATCGGGCCGCTCGCGACCTGCTGGCCGAGCTCGAGCGGGTGACCGACGCCCTCGACGGACTCACCGAGCACAGCGAGGCCCTGGCGGCAACCGCGACCACGCCGGCCCCGGTCGACCTGGTGGACCCCGAGCCGGCCCGCGCCCGACTGGCGCAGGCCCGGCCGGCCACGTTCCGACGTCGGGAACGCCGGGCGGACCGGCACGCGCAGACCTATCGGCGCTGGCAGTCCTTCGTGCGCTGACGCCGCTTGGCGCTCGGCACCGATCCTTGCGGGTAGCATGAGGCGACTCGACCGAGGAGGGCGCGATGCGGGGTCCACAGGGCTATGAGTGGCTGATCATCCTGGCCATCGTGCTCGTGTTGTTCGGTGGCAAGAAGTTGCCCGACCTCGCACGCAGCGTCGGCCGTTCGATGCGGATCTTCCGCTCGGAGGTCAAGGACGGTCAGGAGGGCTCGGGCTCCGACACCACGACCCCCAGTGCCCCGCCCAGTTCTGACGACAGTGGGCCGCGAGCCTGACGGACCCCGGACCGGCCGCGGTCGACGCCGGGGCGCCGAGGGTCGGATGCCGCTGCGTGACCACATTCGCGAGTTGCGCAACCGGGTGATGCTTGCGGTGGCGGGTGTCGGGCTCGGAGCGGTCGCGGGCTGGTTGTGGTACCCACAGGTCTTCGCCGCCCTGCAGGCCCCGCTCGCGGGGGTCACGCACGACGGCGACCAGCTGATCGCCCTCAACTTCGGCGGCGTCGCCACCCCGCTGGACATGCAGATCAAGGTCGCCCTGTTCGCCGGCGTGCTGCTCACCAGCCCCTGGTGGATCTACCAGCTGTGGGCGTTCGTCACGCCGGGACTGAGCCGCACCGAGCGCCGCTACACCCTGGGGTTCCTGGCGGCGGCGGTCCCGCTGTTCGCCGTCGGTGCCGGGCTGGCGTGGTGGGTGCTGCCCAAGGCGGTTCAGCTGCTGGTCGGCCTCACGCCGCGGCTGGCCGTCAACGTGATCGACGCCCAGGTGTACCTGGGGTTCGTGATGCGGATGGTGCTCGCGTTCGGGCTGGCCTTCCTGCTGCCGGTGGTGATGGTGGCGCTGAACTCCCTCGGGCTGGTGCGTGCCCGGACCTGGTTGGCCGGGTGGCGGTGGGCGGTGCTGCTGGTCTTCGTGTTCGCCGCGGTGGCGACCCCGACGGCCGACGCGATCTCGATGTTCGCGCTCGGGCTGCCGATGTGCGGGCTGTACTTCGGCGCGGTGGGTGTCTGCGCCCTGACGGACCGCCGGCGCGCGGCGAGAGAAGCGGCGAGGGAAGCTGCCGGATGAGCGGACTGCGGATCGGCGTCGTGATCAACCCGACGGCAGGTCGCGGGCGCGGCGAGGCGCGCGGACGCCACCTGCTGGCGGCGGTGCGAGACCGGGGCCACACCATCCTCGACCTCACTGCGGCCGACCTGACCAGCGCCGAGCTGCACGTGCGGCAGGCCGTCGTGCACGGGTTGGACGCGCTCGTCGTGGTGGGTGGGGACGGGATGGTCCACCTCGGGGCCAACGTGGTCGCCGGCACCGACCTGCCGCTGGGGATCGTTGCCGCGGGCAACGGCAACGACGTCGCGCGGGCGATGGGGCTGCCCCGGCACGACGTCCGGGCCGCCGTTGCCGTGATCGAGTCCGGGCTGGAGACCGGTGGCCGCGCGGTGGACGCCGTCATCGTCGGTCCGCCGGACTACAGCGCGCACGAGTGGTACCTGGGCGTGCTGTCGTGCGGTTTCGACGCGGCCGTCAACGCTCGCGCCAACACGCTCTCCTGGCCGGGCGGCAGCGGGCGTTATGTGCGCGCGCTGATCGCCGAGCTGCGCCGCTTCCGCCCCTACGGCTACCGGATCACCCTGGACGACGAGGCCTGGGAGTCCACCGGAACGCTCGTGGCGGTGGCCAACGGTTCCTTGTTCGGCGGGGGCATGCGGATCGCCCCGGACTCCCGGATGGACGACGGTCTGCTCGACGTGGTGATCGCCGGCCCGCTGAGCCGGCGCGAGCTGCTCGGCATCTTCCCCAAGGTGTACTCCGGCGCCCACGTGCACCACCCGGCCTGCACCGTGCTGCGCAGCACGAGCGTCCTGATCGAGCACAGCCATGTGGGGCCGGTGCCACCGGCGGCCTTCGCCGACGGCGAGCGGATCGGGCCACTTCCGCTGCGCGTCGAGGTGCGGCCCAGGGCGGTCCGCCTGCTGGCCTGAGGCTGCGCGATGCTCGCGCCGCCAGCGGCCACCGATGCCGCGTGCCTAGGCTGGCCGCATGTCCTCCCCGGCCGAGCGCTACGCCGCCGCCCGTCTCCGGGCAACAGCGGCGCGCACCTCGCTCGCCGGCTTCGCAGCCGACCTGCCGTTCGAGCTCGACCCGTTCCAGGTGCAGGCCTGCACCGCACTGGAGGGCGGACGCGGGGTCCTGGTCGCGGCACCGACCGGGGCCGGCAAGACAGTCGTGGGGGAGTTCGCCATCCAGCTGGCCCTGAGCAAGGGTCAGAAGGCCTTCTACACGACGCCGATCAAGGCACTGAGCAACCAGAAGTACGCGGACCTGGCGCGTCGGCACGGTGCCGAGCAGGTCGGCCTGCTCACCGGAGACACCACTCTCAACGGCGAGGCACCGGTGGTCGTGATGACCACCGAGGTGCTCCGGAACATGTTGTACGCCGGGTCCCCGACGCTCGAGGGTCTCGCGTACGTGGTGATGGACGAGGTGCACTACCTCGCCGACCGGTTCCGCGGCCCGGTCTGGGAGGAGGTGATCATCCACCTGCCGGCCGACGTCGCGCTGGTCTCGCTGTCCGCGACGGTCTCCAACGCCGAGGAGTTCGGCGACTGGCTGACCATGGTCCGCGGGGACACCGCCGTGGTCGTGAGCGAGACGCGACCGGTACCGCTCTTGCAGCACGTGATGACCCGGGACGGCATCTTCGACCTGTACGCCGGGCATGTCGACCCGACCGCGCCCGGCGTCGACCCGCCGATCAACCCCGACCTCCTGGTCGACCTCCGCCGGCAGGCCCGGACCACTGGTACGGCGCGGTCCGGCCCAGGGGACCGCGGCTTCCGGGGCAGAGGTGGGCGCCGGCCGGACGGCGTCTCCGCGGCCCGGCGCCCACCGCCGAGGTTCGCCGTGGTCAAGGTGCTCGATCGGGAGGCGCTACTGCCGGCGATCTTCTTCGTCTTCTCCCGTGCCGGGTGCGAGGCGGCGGTGCGGCAGTGCATGACCGCCGGCCTGCGACTGACCACCCCGGAGCAGGCCGCAGCGATCCGGGACACCGTCGAGGGACGGTGCGGCGTCATCCCGCCGCAGGATCTGGCTGTCCTCGGCTACTGGGAGTGGAGCCAGGCGCTCGAGCGCGGCATCGCCTCCCACCACGCGGGTCTGCTCCCGCTGTTCAAGGAGACTGTCGAGGAGCTGTTCTCCCGTGGCCTGGTGAAGGTGGTCTTCGCCACCGAGACGCTCGCGCTGGGCATCAACATGCCCGCCCGGTCGGTGGTGCTGGACCGCCTGGTGAAGTGGGACGGCTCGGCCCATGTGGAGATCACGGCGGGGGAGTACACCCAGCTCACCGGCCGTGCGGGCCGGCGCGGGATCGACGTCGAGGGCCATGCGGTGGTGGTCGACAACGGTCGGCTGGACCCGACCGCCCTGGCCGGGCTGGCGTCCCGGCGGACGTACCCCCTGCGATCCAGCTTCCGGCCCACGTACAACATGGCCGTGAACCTGGTGGCCCAGGTGGGTCGGGAACGGGCACGGGAGGTGCTCGAGACCAGCTTCGCCCAGTTCCAGGCGGACCGCGCAGTGGTGGGGCTGGCCCGGCAGGCGCAGTCCCATGCGGAGGCCCTCGAGGGCTACGCTGCCGCGATGCAGTGCCACCTCGGTGACTTCGGCGAGTACGCGGCGCTGCGCCGCACGCTCAGCGACCGGGAGCGCGACGTCTCCCGGGACGCCGCACGGAACCGCCGCGCCGGAGCCGCGGAGAGCCTGCGCTCGCTGAACGTCGGGGATGTGATCGAGATCCCGACCGGTCGGCGGGCGGGCTTCGCGGTGGTCCTCGACCCCGGCCGGGAGAGCCTCGACGGCCCGCGGCCGACGGTCCTGACCTCGGAGCGTCAGGTCCGCACGGTGTCGGGGGCTGAGCTCAGCCGCGCGGTGCGGACGGTGACGACAGTTCGGGTGCCCAAGAGCTTCTCGCCGCGCAACGCCGCGGCCAAGCGGGACCTCGCGGCCGCGATGCGCAGCGCGCTGGCCCGCCCGCACCGCACGCGGCCGGCCGAGCCAGCACCTGAGCGGACAGCCGAGCGGGCGCCCGCCGCCGACGACGCGACCATCACCGAGCTGCGGCGTCGGCTGCGCGCCCACCCCTGCCACGGCTGCTCCGAGCGTGAGGACCACGCCCGGTGGGCCGAGCGGTATCACCGGCTGCGGCGTGAGCACGACGGCCTGGTCCGGCGGATCGAGGGCCGCACCAGCTCGATCGCCCGCGTGTTCGACAAGGTCTGCGACGTGCTCAGGACCACCGGTCACCTCGAGGTGGTCGAAGGGGTGACCGGGGTGACGGAGGCCGGTCAAGGACTGCGCCGGCTGTATGCCGAGTGCGACCTGTTGGTCGCCGAGTGCCTGCGCGCCGGCGCCTGGGAGGGTCTTGATGCCGCCGGCCTGGCTGCCGCCGTCTCTGCTGTGGTGTTCGAGTCACGCGGCCAGGACCTCGGGCAGGCACCGCAGGTCGCCGGCGGCACCGACGGACGATTGGCCCGCGCGCTGGACGCCACCCAACGGGCGTGGTCCCGGCTGGCGGACCTGGAAGTCAGCAGGGGGGTCCCGGCCACCCGGGCGCCCGACCTGGGTCTGGTCGGCCCGATCCACCGATGGGCCTCCGGACGCTCCCTCGGCACCGTGCTCCAAGGCACGGACCTGGCAGCGGGCGACTTCGTCAGGTGGTGCAAGCAGGTGATCGACCTGCTGGACCAGCTTTCCGGCGCTGCGCCGGCACCGGCCACCCGTGCGACCGCGCGGCGCGCCGTGCAGCAGGTGCGCCGCGGCGTCGTCGCCCACAGCGCCGTCTGAGGCGCTGCCGTGAACCCAGCGCCGTCCGGAGGCGACACCCGCGCCCTGGCAGACCGGCACGCTCCGGACCGCGCTGCGCTACGGTCGCACCGTGCGGACGGTCTACCGCGGCGGTGTTGTGCACGCACGGGTCGACGGTCCGGCCCAGGCGCTCATGGTGCTGGACGGACGGATCGCCTGGATCGGCTCGGACGACGACGCACCGACGGATGGCGTCGACGACGTCATCGGCCTGGACGGTGCCCTGGTCACGCCAGGCTTCGTCGACGCGCACGCCCATCTGCTCGAGACGGGGTTCGCGCTCACCGGGGTCGACCTGTCAGCGGCACCTTCGTTGGCTGCGGCGCTGGACGTGGTCGCCCGGGCCGCCCGGCTGGGTCCGGACCCCCTGCTCGGCCATGGCTGGGATGAGACCACCTGGCCGGAGCGACGTCCGCCCAGCCGCCAGGAGCTGGATCGGGCCACCGGCGACGGCGTCGCCTACCTGTCCCGGACCGACCTGCACTCCGCCGTCGTGTCCACCGCCCTTGCCGACAGCGCCGGGTGCGCGGAGGCGGCTGGCTGGCGCCCGGACGGGCTGGTGACCGGCGAGGCCCACCACCGGGCTCGCCTCGCCGTGCGGGACGTGCTTCCGGAGCGGCGGGAGCAGCTGTACCGGACCGCCCTTGCGGCGGCTGCCGCTGCGGGCGTGGTGAGCCTGCACGAGCACAGCGCTCCGTTCCTGGACACCCGTGAGGGCCTGGCCGACCTGCTCGCCCTGACGCACGACGCCGCGTCGGGGCTGCCCGGCGTCGTCGGCTACCGGGCGGAGCTCTGCGTGACCGTCGACGACGCGCGGGCCCTGTTGCGCGCGGTTCCGGGCCTGACCGGGATCGGTGGTGACCTCAACGTCGACGGCTCCCTCGGGTCCCGGACCGCTGCTTTGAGGCTGCCGTACCACGATGCCGAGCCGGGCCACCGGGGCAGCCTGTACCTGAGTGCCGAGCAGGTGGCCAACCACGTCGCGGCGGTTACCCGCGCCGGCGTGCACGCCGCGTTCCATGTGATCGGTGACCGGGCGATGGACGAGGTGTTGCTCGGGTTCCAGGCCGCCGGGGATGTCGAGGGGATCACTGCCATCCGGGCGGCCGGGCACCGGCTGGAGCATGCGGAGATGGTCGACGCCGCGGCACTCGCCCGGATCGTTCTGTTCGGGCTGACGGTCAGTGCGCAGCCCGCGTCCGACGCCGCGTGGGGCGGCCGGGACGGGATGTACGCGCGGCGGCTGGGCGGCGTGCGGGCCGCGGACATGAACCCGTTGGCGGACCTGTCCGATGCCGGGGTGCCGCTCGCGTTCGGCTCGGACAGCCCGGTGACGCCGATCGACCCCTGGGCCGGCGTGCTGGCGGCAGCCACGCATCACGAACCGGGCCAGCGGCTCTCGCTCGAGGCGTCCTTCCGGGCCCACACGGTGGGCGGACAGCGCGCGGCCGACCGGCGCCACGCGGCGGACGGCGAGCTGCGGGTGGGCGCGCCGGCGTCCTTCGCGGTGTGGCGGGTGTCGGGGCTGGCCCACGAGGAGCGCACCGGGCTGCGGACATGGCGCGCCGAACCCGCGGCCCCGGCCCTGCCGCTCCCCGACCTGAGCCCAGGGGCGCCCGCTCCGGTCTGCGTGAGCACCGTGCGCGCCGGGGTCGTGCTGCACGACC
>Ga0209585_10000297_pt1 | contig 19429 bp, 24 predicted proteins | sample NGEPerone_FD_185491 | JGI IMG/M metagenome (GOLD analysis project Ga0209585, IMG submission 185491) | Arctic peat soil microbial communities from the Barrow Environmental Observatory site, Barrow, Alaska, USA - NGEE Permafrost154B-one... | ecosystem: Environmental > Terrestrial > Soil >... | reverse complement strand
GGAGCCAGTGGCCCGGCCCAGTCCTGAGCGCAAGGCAAAGGCCCCTGACCGCGTTTCCGCATGTCAGGGGCCGTATGGCGCCGGTGGGCCTAGGAGGACTTGAACCTCCGACCTCTTCCTTATCAGGTCTAATCCCCCACCTAATGAACCTTAGAGTCAAAATCGGATCGAAGGTGCCAATCGATCGAATCTGCTTGAACTGCAGCGTAATCCGACCTTGATTGTCAAGCAAACATAGAGTCGTTCTAGTCTTCCGATCCACACGTCGGGTCGTCCGAGTGTGGGATGTTTGTGGGATGAGATGCCACTCGTCAACCGTCTCGCCGTCCCATCAAGCCGGACAACCACTGTCGGCAAAACTTGGGGTGAAGGGCCAATAACGTCCCCTCACCCACAACCGAGAACGCTCACACTCCTGGACCGGTTGGCCTGACGGATGCCGAGTCACAATCTCTGGATCCAGGATCCATCCGGCTCCTGGTCGCAGCCATCGATATGTGTCCAGCGATCGGCGTCGGCCGGGACTTCGTCGTCCCGGTCCGGGTAACAAGGTGATCAGGACTGCTTGTCGACGAAGTGGAAGATAGGACCGTCGAGGTAGGCGGTCCATGACACCGTGATGCCGTCGGCAGTCGCGCTCTGCTCACCGTCCATCGCCGAGGTCTTGCCTGCCCTATCTCCCACCGAGTCGGGGAAGTGAAGTTGCTTTAGCAGGCACCAGACTTCGTCTCTGCTCCCGCCAATCTCGATCCGGACGGCCATCTCCTTCTCATCGCTGGACAGGGAGTTGGCGGGGACTTCGCCGTAGCAGTAGATCAGCGCCGTCTCAAACGTGGACTTGGGAGCCGAGGAGCACCCGGTCAGGGACAGCAACAGGGCTGTGGCAATCACGATCTTCTTCATGGCGGGGCCTGCACCCACGCAGCCGACTCGCCCGTGGTTGTTCTGGCTGTCGGTCCAGTTGTTCACGTTGTTCCCCCTCGACGATCGGTACGCTTGCGGTCGTCCCTGGCGCCGCCGATGGGAGCAAGCACTTCAAGATAGGCCAAATGCTAGTTATTCGCTGTCGATTCCAAAGAACTGAAAAACTAGCGTCGTTCAGGACATGGCGACCAAGCGGCGAACCCACATCCCGGCCGGGAGAAGTGGCTCCTCGGACGCTCTCATTTGGAAGCAGTCCTTCGGCGAGAGACTTCGTCGGCTCCGTAAGGACCGTGGGCTGAGCCAAGAAGAACTGGCCCATCTTGCGGGTGTCCACCGCACGTACGCGGGCGCGGTTGAGCGCGGTGAGTACAACATTTCGCTGACCAACATCCACGAGTTCGCCAAGGCGCTCGGCGTAGAGGTCAAGGACCTGTTCTGACCAAAACTGCGCGCACTCCTTTCGGTCAGCGCCCCGGAAAATCGAGTTCAGCCTGAGGGAAGTCACCCCGTCTAGTTCGTGACGCAGGTAAAGGTGCGGCGCGGTCTTGGCTACTGGCAAATCGGAGATTGTGCCAGTCTCGGCCCCATGACACAGCCCAGCGTTCCGCCAGAAATGCCCGATCTTGGCGGTGCAATACCTGCCGCCTGGAACGAGATCATCGACCACCTCGGCGAAGTTGAGCATGACAGCCGACGTCGTCAGGAGTTGGAGGCCCGACTGCAGGTATGGATTCTGTTCGCTGACCTTCGGGCACGACAGGTACAAGAACGGGTGAGCCTGGTGCAAGCCAAGACCATCACCAGAGCGACGTGGGCCCTGGTGGCGTTCACGTTCCTGCTTGCGGTGGCAACGGTGGCGGCTGGCTTCATTGCTAAGTCCCACCCCTGATCGGGCTCGACTCGGGACAGGACTCCTAGCGACGCCTTGCCGCCGGGTCGTGGGCGGCGGTCAGCGCGGCGACGGCGTCGACGCTGGGCCTGGCGTACTTCTGGAGCGTCCGCAAGGACAGGTGCCTGGACTTTGCCATGAGCAGCGGCAGAGGCACCCCGTCCTCGGCGAGGCGGGTGATCGCCGAGTGGCGCAGTTGGTGAAGGGTCCGGCCGGGCGCGGCGCCGGAGAAGATTTCGGCCGCTCGGCGGTAGGACAATCGGGCCCGGCCGGTCGTCGGGTCGCGGTCCAGGGCGGCGGGGGCCCGCGTCCCGGCCGCGGCGGTCTCGGAGAGGAACAGCGGTCCGCTGGTGCGTCCGTTGATGACCTTGGGCAGCAGGCGGGCAGACCTAGTCTGGAAGTGCAGCACGTCGCCGCAACCGCCCTTGGGAGATAGTTCTAAGTCATCCGGGCGTGAAAGACAGCCATGACCCGGTCGTAGACAGTCTTGCTGAGTAGCCCGGTGTCGCGGGCCTTGGTGACCTCGCCAAAAGATCCAGGAACGTCGGGCTTGCCGCCCTCGGACCATGCAAACCAGTCGGCGGTGCCGACGTCGTAGGGGTTGAATGCGGCCGGTGCGTACCTCACCTCACTGGTCAGGTAGGTGACCAGTTCGTCGTCGGTGATCTTGCCGTTGTTGTTGGCCTTGATCTTGGCGGTGATCTCGGTGGTCTCGGGAGTCCTATCGGTGGTCATGCCATCACCCTCTCCACCTATCACTGTAAAGCGAAGGATGGGGACCGCCTTCCCAAGCATCCAGGTGATTGCGATTGCTCGTGAGCCAGACTGATGCGGGATATTCCTGCCTGCGCCGAGCCAGCCGCTGCGACACGCGCTTTGGTCAGCGACCCCTTCGTCTCGGGCAAGGGTGCGGCCTCAAGCAAGGGCGGCCTCGTCTCCATTGACCGTCGCTCCTCGCCCTGGCTTCCACGCCGCACTGGAAGCAGAGACAGGATCGACTGTCATGGGGGGCCGTGGCTGAGGACGGGATTAGGTGGCCCGACGGCGTCCGCACAAGAGCGATAGACAACGCCACCAACCATCTCCTGCAGCCATTTCCGCACGTAGACGGGGTCGCTGCTGGTCGACATCGAGGACGCGCTTGCCTCGGCTCGCCCCCCGCGTGTCCCGGCCCGACCCGGTTCGGGCAAACGACGTCCACCCTCGGCACGCTGGGGCTAGCGTCACGGACAACCCACAGCGGAGGACCACCATGCGCACGCACACTCCAGTCTCCACCGCCTTCGCGGCTCTCATGGTCGCCGAACCGGCCGAGCGGAAGGAGCCATGAAGTTCTTCATCGGCTTCGCCCTCTTGTCCGTCGTCGTATATGGCCGCTTCTTCATCCGCGCTCGACGGGCTCGCGCCTACAACCTTCTGGCCCAACGCGAGGCAGATCGCGGAATCCTGATGAACGCCTGCAACCGGTACGAGACCGCGCGCGAAAAGTTGTACCTCGCGCTCGACGTCCCCTACGTGCCAGGCATGCTCCTACAGCCTCACGTAATAGAGATGGCAGAGGCCGCAGAAAGGGCCTACGCCGATCCGTACGCGAGGGCGATCTGGGGGGTTATGGAAAGTTACGATGAGGCCGACCGGGTGATGCATGAGGTGGGCGCTGAGTACAACCTCAAGTACAAAACTAATCTATTTGAGTAGGACGAGGCACACGAAAGTGCTTGCCGAACACGCTCAGGGCGCCGAGTTCGGGTCGCAGGATCGGCGCTGCGCCAACCCATCTTGAATGGCTTCGTCAGGCGGCGGGTTTCGCCGGAAGATGTCTGTAGATCGTTGCTCTGGACACGCCGAGCACGTTGGCGATCTCCGTGATGTTGTGCTTGCCGTCTTCGTGCAGGCGTTGGGCAACCGCCACCTGATCTGGTGAGAGTTTCGGTTTACGGCCCGCCACCTTGCCTCGGGCGCGCGCTGCGGCCAGCCCGGCCTGCGTCCGGTCGACGATGAGGTCCCGCTCGAACTCGGCGAGGGCGCAGAAGATATGAAACACCAGCCGACCGGTCGAGGTCGTCGTGTCGATGGCCTCGGTCAAGGACCGGAAGCCAACACCGCGCTCCTCGAAGCCGGACACGGTGTCCACCAAGTGCCTCAGGGAGCGACCCAGTCTGTCGAGACGCCAGACGACCACAGTGTCGCCAGGGCGGGCGTAGTCGAGGCAAGCCTCCAACTGGGGCCGGTCGGTGCGAGTCCCTGACGCATGGTCAGTGAAGATGCGACTGCATCCGATCTCGGTCAGCGCGTCCACCTGGAGATCGGAGTTCTGGTCCCATGTAGAGACGCGGGCGTAGCCAACGAGATCGCCTGATCGAGTGCTTGTTGCTGCCATGCGTCAAGTGTCTCATAATCCGTGAGTCGGCACAATTGTGAGACATCTATTTCGGACACGGATATTGGACACTGATTCAGGCCGGATAAGGAACGTCGCCCCCGGTGTGCGATACCGACCGTTTGTGGACACCTTGAAGTCCTGGGACTTCGTTTCGGTGGATGGCATGCTCCCGGGCGCTACTTAGCGCCGCCCATTGCGTGCTCATGTGGGTAGTGGTGGACCAAATCCAGAGCGACATCGTAGGCGATGAGCGCGGCCCAAACAGGACGCTCGACTGCGCCTGAGGGTGATCATGGCTGAAAGGCACGTCACTTGGGGGATATGCCGTTGTTCAACCTCATGCCATCCGTGTTCGTAGCAGAGCGGACCGGTACTCAGGCCGCTACCGACATCTCCACGTTGAACGGCACCGCGCCGTCGTGGCACCCAGCGGACTGGCCACCAGTCGCCGGTAAGGCAACACGACCGCCCACCAACGGGCTCAGCCAAAGGCTCCACTCTCAGGAGATTCGGTACACAGTCGCAGTTGACAGCAAGGCGTGGCGCAAGGTCCACCCGCCCCACTTGGCAGCGGCGGTGGCTTCTGGTCAGGCAGCCATCGGAGCACATTTGGAGGCTGTTTCGCCCTATCCCTACAGCGTCGCCGAAGTCGAGACGCATGCCGCGTACTCCAACGTGATGTGGTCGACCGATACGGACGACGGGGACCCGGAGGATGGAGCCTGATCCGCCCCGCTGACGTGGACGCATCTTGAAGGGCCGCTGGTTGAGCCAGTCGTAGGCGCTCGCGTGGAACGACCCCTGGAGGGACTGGGATCGCGCCTCGCGTCGCCGCCGTGCCGCTATGTGATCCCTCACGTGATCTACGTCCGGTCTGCCTCCGGCGGCAGCCAGAGGTGGTTTCTCCTGGCCTGTCGTCCGTCTGTGCTCTCATAGGTCCATGACGCAAATACTGCCCCCAGAGGACCAGCCGAGTGGGCTCGGCATGATCCCGGCCAATGCCGATGACGCTATGGCCGACGTGGGGAACATCAGCATGAGAAACCCGGCTGCTGTAGCCATGGCTTTCTTCATCGCGGGCACTAGCGGCGAAGGGCCGGACGTGGAAGCCCTGCGTAGGTTGGTTACTCCCGAGTCGCTCCCCGCTTGGGATGACTTCTCGTCTCTGCCCGAGTGGATCGGACATCTCAGCATTGGCACCCGAGGGCAGCGGGCCGTAGGGAACAACGACGTGCACTACGTCGGTCTCTTCGCAGACATGGGTGACCAGCCCGCACAAGCGAACGGCGACGTTCTTGGGCAAGGCAAGATCATCTCCCTTCAACGCAGACCGGACCTGGGTGGTGAGTGGCGGGTTCACGGTGTCGGGGAGTACGTCCTGCCGGAAGACATGCCTATCTTTGGCCGCCTATGATCGTCGGGCTCAATCGACTGTGACCAGCCAGAACTCTGAACGGACCGTTCCGAGGTGCTGGTCGAGATTATCGCCAAGCGGGCTGCCAATCATCTCCTTAGGTCGCAGATGGGCTGGTCAGCGTCGTTGAGGGGACGTTGGCCGACGTTGAGTTTGTCGACCTTGCGGATGAGTTCGCGGTGATCCGACAGCATTCGCGGTGATCAGACAACATCTATGCTGCCAACCATGCCGACATATGCGGAGTGGGTGTCGACAGCGGCCTTTGGGCTCGCCGCAGTGAGTCTCGCATGGCAGATTGCCCGTGCGAGACGGGATCAACCGCGTGCAGCGCTTGACGGCGCATGGTCGCTCGCACCCGGGAGAGATGATTATGGGGATCCCACGTCGGAGCCCGGGGCGTGGGTCTTTGACGTAAACATGTCAAACGTCGGTGACCGTGCCTTAACCGTCACAGAGGTCCACTGGGAGTTGGAGATTCCGTCGGGCGGCGTCCAAAAGATCACGAGTCGAGTTAGAGGGGGGCCAATACCTCGACGACTAGATGCTCACGACCATGAGACCTGGCAGATTGGCCAGGATCTGGATGGCACATCTTGGCATGGTCGCCGGGCTCGGCCAGCCGCGACGATCATTCGACGGCACGGCTTGATCCAGCGGTGGCTCGGAGCCAAGCCTGAGACACCGATCTCGGGGCAATGGGTCATGTTGCGTGATCCCCGCCAAGCGGATCAGAGCGATGAGGACCGTTGATCAGGACTTGGCGATGAAGGCGGCGACGATAGTGGCGAGGATGAGGCAGGTCGTGGACGCGGCCAAGGCCCAAGTTGCGCTGTTCAACGCGATGTTCAACACCTTGGATTGCTTCTGCACCGCCTTCGCCTGCCCTTAGTTCGCCTCGGGGATCCGCATCTGCACCTCCAGGCCCGCCACGTAGTCGAGAGCGGCGATCCGTGCCTTTAACGCCTAGCGGCACGTCTCGCCAGTCGCTGTCTCCCAGGACGGCCAGGGTCCCAGTGCACACGAGCGCCGTTGCTGTGTGCCCGACGGGTAGGCACCGAGAATGTCCACAGGGTCGCCGCAGGGCGGCCCGGGTCGAGCGAGCAGCCACTTGCCCGCCAGCACGGTCACCGTCAGGGCAACGACTGCCGGGGCAGCCGCCACGACCGGCCATGGGTCCGTGACCAGATTGCCCAGAGCGCGACCACGGTCAGGAGCAAGGCCATCGTGACTGGGGGGTTGGCAACACTCGTGATCGCCTCGGCGACGAAGTGTAGCGACGCGGGTCCCCCACCCCGTCTTGGCAGTGCCTCGTCCACTCAACGCTCCAGGCCGATGATGCGACCCGTGGCCACGAGTGTGGTCAAGACAGTCAGACCCAGTGTGAGCACGGCTGCCCCTGTCGACCAGCGGCACCTGCCCCCCAGGGCCGCCGCCTAAGACATCGAGCACACCGAGTCCCTTCCCCGGGGTCTGGGTATCCATGCGATCACCGTGGCCACGAATGCGTGGAGACAACGTCAAGGCTCGTTTGGCTAAGATCTGGGTCGCCCTCCACCGCTCGTCGCAGTAAATGTGCGCCCCACGCCCACGGACTCGAAGTCTGCCCGTGCCTTACTGCCCTTGTGAATACCATCCAACCGCAGTGAACGGGCCATTTACTGCGGTGATCATCCGGATGACCGAGCGGCGGCGCAGCGTGTTGATCGTCATCAAGATGACCTCTTGACCGTGTAACCCCACTGGGGTTAGTATAACCCTGATATACCCCCAAGGCGAGGAGTGACCCAGTGCCCAAGATCAACGTCTATTTGCCGGACGATCTGGCAGATGAGGTCCGTCAATACCAACTGCCTGTGTCGGCAATCTGCCAGCAGGCTCTTCTTGAAAGGATATCCAAAATGAAAGCAATGACAGACGCCCCCGGCTTCACGACCCTGACGGTCCACACTGGGGACGAAAGACAACGCACCGAGAAGTTCACGGGTTACTGGGTCATCGAGCCCGGTGACGACCAGCGTTCAAGTGATCCGGAAGCCGACGCTGGCACGTGCTACGGGGTGGCCCGGACCGCTAAGGGTCGAGTGGCCGTGTACCACTACCACGTCAATGACATGTGGCCTGCTGCCCTGGAGGTCCACGACGACATCGACGACGCCGTGACCGACGGACTGCCGTTTGACATCGCCGACCGTTTCCGTGACGAGGAGGGTCAGGTCGTCTACCGGGACATCTGAGGCTGACAACATGGGCTCGTTAGGCACTCCAGGTCTCGCTCATGGCACTGCCGGTGAGCGCCCATCATGGTCCGAGGTGGTCTGAACCTTGTCTCCATTGTTTGAGAGGTTGGACCTGCCACAATTCATGGCGGCTGCGGTCGCCGTCCCTATCAACTACCTACACGGGATCGGGAACTGACGATGGACGACTACCGCGAGCGATGCCTCAGTGCAGCCAAGGTGCAAGGGCTGGATCGGCTGGCCAACGCCCTGCTCTTCGAGGGGTACGGTTGCGAACTGGAACAAACCGGTGGGTTTTGCATGGTCCTGGCGATCTACGGCGCTGACGACACCGTGACTGTGGTCTCTGGGGAAGGCGTGGACGACTACACGCTCTGCCGATACACGCTGCACGGCTGGACCGGCGACGAGTCCGGCAACCCGATCACCGCTGACTACGAACTGACCCGCGCCGACGTCATCGGCCTACTACAGAACCCGCTCAACATGACCACCGCCGAGGAGGTTTGACGTGCCCGCAATGACCTTTCGGATCGAGTGTCGGTGCAATATTTGCGAGACGAACGCCGAGAAGGCGGGCGCGTCCTTCCCGCTTGCGGCAGAAGTGCCCATGGCACTTTCGCAGGTCGCCTTGACCAGCGAAGGACGTCACGGGCTAGTGCACCTCGCGCACGATCCCAACCGGATCACCGGCGCGTCCGCCCGACTGCGAACCGGGGTGAGGCCCGCCCAGGATGAGCCGGGGCATGAGCCCTTGGGGGTCTTTCGGGCAACGGTCACACGTGACGGTGTTGCTCTTGAGCGCGATGGTCAGACCTATCACCGGGCCAACCTCGTCGGCGATGACGCGAAGGACGGCGGGCTCTTCGAGGTCATGTTCGCCGACGGCTTCTGGATGTTGGCGACCGCTGGCGACATGACACCTCTCGAACTGGGTTAGTAGCGGTTCTCTGCGCCGGGGTCCTTGAGTTCGTCTCTGGTCACACCGCGTGCCACGGCATGCCAACCGGCATGGCAACCGTCACAGAGCGTGATGAGGTTGTCCGGATCGTTGCCACCACCTTGCGAGACCATTTGCTTGTGGTGGACCTCCAGTCGGGTTCCTGGAGTGCCCCGCGCCGCCCCACAGTCGTGGCAAGTGAACTCGTCCCGTTCCAGCACCTCGTACCGGAGACGGATGGCCTGGCGTGCCCTGGCAGCCCCCTGGACAACAGTGGCCATACGGTAGGTCCCCGGAGGCAGGCTCGGCTCATCGATGTTGCTTCTCACGTCCCACCCCTCCTCCTCTAACTCCCTGATGCGACGCTGCCATGAAGTGATCTTGGCGACGTGAGTGAGTTGTTCCTGGTCAGCCGCTTCCGGCGAGATGGCCGTCAGATATGCGAGGAGTCTGGTCTTCGCGGAACCTGGAAGTCCCCTCATCTCCTTGGCGGTGCGCCAGCGTTGCGCAAGGGCCACATCGGGTGCATCTGCGATCAGCCGGTATTCGTCAGTACCGAGATCGGAACGATTGACCCCGCTCTCGATGGGCCAGCCATGCTCGACGCGCAACTCCCTCAGTCGTCTTGGCCATTCGTGAATGGCGGCGACGCCGTGTAGGGCCTCCCCGGACACCGGTTGGTTGATGTGCCGACGGAGGAACCGGAGGAGCCGCTCCTGGGCGTTGTTCAGTCCGAATCGCAGGTTCACCCTGGTCATCGCCTCGCGCATATCGTGCATGTAGACGCCAAGTCGGGCGCTCAGGTCTTGCCAGTCATCCAGCGTCAGTTCACGTGGCTCGGCGAAGCGTGATTCACCCCGTATCCGCTGAATCCTCACGTGGACCACGGCGGCAGCCCGCCTTAGAGCCTTTTCCAAGTCTTCAAGAGCGGACAGCACTTCCTCATCAGCCACGGGCACAGCGTCCTACTTGTACCCTCATCTGACCCGCGTCAGCGACGGCGTGTCATGAATCGAAGACGAACCCCGATCACGCAGGATGCCAACCTAGAGTCGTTCGCGGATGTGGCGAGCAATCGCGGAAGCGAGAGCACCAGGCACCGCGTTGCCGATCTGTTTGGCAATCGAAACCTTACTTCCGCACCACTCGTATCCAGGCGGGAAGTCCTGGAGCCGTGTGGCTTCAAGATGAGTGATAACACGGTTGACGCGCCGGGAACGGGCACGGCGTTCCCATTGGGGGTGGAGATATTGACCCTTCTCGGGCTTGAAGAACTCGGTCCGGATCGTCAGCGAGGGCTGATCCCACTGCATCCTTCCCATGACGTCGGTCGTGCCGGTCGGCTTCTCGCGCCAGCACCTCGGCATGAGAGACACGGGGAGGTCGAAGCGCCCTCCTCCAGGAGGAACAAAGTCGTACCGGAGCAGCGACTTCTCCGTGGGAGTGCGCCCGAAGTGCAGGTCGAGTTCCTTGAAGGTGCCCGGCACTGATTCGCCAAAGAACTCGGTCTTGGATGTGGGCAGGCTGGTCGTCTCGGTTCGCTCGGGAAGTCCGAGGATGGCGTCGCGCACTGTGCGCCATGGAGTCAACCCCCCATCGCCATTCTTGGCGTGGGTCGGCACAGGAAGGTCGATCTTCCCGATCCGTGAGCCGATCACGATGGTTCGGTTTCGCCGTTGGGGAACGCCATAGTCGGCAGCCAGCAGGACCCCATCCGACAATGTGTATTCGTCCAGAAGGCCGCCGTGCTCTTCCTGCTTGAGGAGGGCGAACTCGTCTGATGATCGGAACCGATCCACGTTCTCAATGACGAATACGGACGGGCGGGCGGCGGTGACGAAGCGCAGGTACTGTCGCCAGAGTTGGTTGCGGGGGTCGTCGACCTGTCGGCTGCCGAGGTTCGAGAAGCCCTGGCAGGGTGGCCCCCCGATTACGACGTTTGCCTCCGGGATGTCGGTGGTCGCCACATCCGCGATGTCCCCCCAGCGCATGTGCGTCTCACCGTAGTTCGCGGCATAGGTCGCCGCCGCGTGAAGGTCCCACTCCACCGCGAAGATCGGGTCGAAGCCCTCACGAACGAAGCCTGCGGTCATTCCACCGCACCCCGCGAACAGGTCGATTACGGTGGGTGAGGTCACGCCAGAAACAATAGTTGAGGCAACGGACACACCCCGTCAGGATGATCGGCGCGCCGGACGTCTGGCTTCGACGACTTCTGCGATCTGTCGTGCCGCAGCATCTGGCTCATCGTGCTCCCAGACACGTATCACGAGCCATCCGGCGTCCGCCAAGCGCCTCGAAGTGTCCTGGTCACGCCGCCGGTTGGCTTCGATCTTCTCTCGCCACCAGTCTGCGTTGCTGCTTGGCCAGGTGCCATGCACCGGGCAACCATGCCAGAAGCAGCCGTCCACCATGACCACCACTTTCGACGGTCGGAAGAGGATGTCGGCCTCACGCCGCCAGTCAGGCAGAGGCCGCTGATGGATGCGGAAACGTAGCCCGAGCGAATGGAGTGACTGTCGCAGCCTGATCTCGACCACAGTGTCCTTCGACCTCTGGCGGCTCATCCGCATGGCGACCTCGGGACTGGAGGCCACCACCTCCGACTGTCGGGAGGCGGCCACTGAGTGACTGACCACGCACCAAGTATCCGCTCGCCCACTCTGGGTCGGTGGGCGTGTCCAGCGACGGTCCATCAATGAACCGTTCTAGGGTCGGGGCTCGTGACCATCCCGGCGTTGCCTCCCCTTCCGGCTCCGAGTCTCCTGGCCAAGGACCTCGACAGGAACGACAGGGACCTTCGCAGACTCTTGGACCAACATTTCGCCGACCCACGCGCGGTCCGTTGTGCGTTTCTAGCCCGTTGTTGGCCCGACGACGCGCAGCGGCGAGACAGCACTCAAATCTCACTCCTGCAAAGTGAGAGTCTCGACGACGCCAGAGTGCGGCTGAGGCTGCTCTGGAATCCTCAGTGGCTTCTTGATGCAGGGTTCGTCGCTGCGGATGCCAATGGCGTCGTGTTGACCACGGTCACTGACCCGGCCACTCAAGCCGGGCAGGTCAACTGGACACCGGATATCCCGATGCCCAGGCTCGACGACATCGCACCTGCGGACCTTGTGGCCGCCTTGGCCAAGGCCAGGACCGCCAATCAGCGAGCCAACATCATGAACAAGGAACGGTCGATCATCGCTGGCGAGATAGCAGTCATAGCGCTCTGGGCTGCGGACGCCATTCCGCTTGGCATAGCCATGACTGACATCGACCTGGTGCTCTCGACCTTGTCTCAGTCGGGCGCAGCGCCCCGAGGGGCTCGCTGGAACACAGGACTCGCTTATTACCTGGAGTTGGCCTTACCAGGGTGGCGTGTTGAGACCCAAGTCAACATCCGAGACGTGTTCGGTCTCCACCTGCGCAGCGACGTCGTGAGCCGCTCCGCCGACGCGGTGCTGATCTCGCCAGGCGGGAAGATCATGGCCTTCCTGTCCGCCAAGTACTCCTGGCGGTCGGATCGCGGCACGGAGGCAGCCCAGATGGTCTTCCTGCAAAGGTATCGACCCGACTTGCCGTATGTGCTTGCAACAGCCGAGTTTCCGCGTGCCTTGGAGATATCCCACGAAAGTATCGAGGACCAGGCGTTTCATCTTTGCGGCGACTGGGTGGGCGCTTGGAAAGTGACTCAGGAACTTCCAGACGCGGGCGATGCACTCCCCACGCTCGTTGAACTTCGGGACGCAGGGCAGAAACGAGTACCCGACGGCAGCCTGCTAGGACTGCACGAGTTGGTTCGAGCCGTGGGCACCGCTGCCCGATACCTCTAGATCGCCCGAGCAGTTTGGTCACGTCGCCGGAGGTGCGGAGGTCAGTACCCGAAGATGTGCAACCCCCGAACATTCGTGTAGTTGCGCGGGATGAAGAAGGACGCCATTCGGTTCACCACGTAGTTGTACTCGCGCTTCGGGCTCATCCCCTCGTGCTGTCGCAACTCCTGGGGAACCATCAGAAACAGGTAGTTGGCGTGCTCGCAGAGGTGGCACTTCCAGAAGTCGAGAAAGTCCATGTTATTGATCGTGGTCTTCCCCCGTTCGACCTCCATGAGGATGCCGGTGTCCCCCATGCGGCGGAAGTAGTCGGGGCGGACCGCACGGTTCTTGTACCCCTCAAACAGCCCTCGGGATTCGTCAACGAACCCCAACTCCGTTGCGAACACGTTGAATGACGCCTGCACCATGGCGCTGGACTGCCCAGGGAGGTTTGCCAGCGCCAGCAGTTCCTGGGCCTTGGGAGTGTTCAGATGGTCGAGCAGACTGGTAGCCACTTCCTTGACCGCCGCGACCTCCGGGCTGTCCGCATAGTCGTCCCGGACATAGGACGTCATCAGGACCGGCATGCTCGATCTCCTCGATTCCAGGTCATATGAGCGCCAGAAGGCTGGCTTGGACTCTCCGCAGTATCCCCGGTCTCGGGGGCAATCTTCCCACCCCATCGTTCAATGACCGTGGTGATCAGCAGCCGCTCCGACGTGCCGCGCACATCGCCGGTGAGGCACCAGGACCGCCCACCAACGGGCTCAGGCAGAGGCCGCACGTCAGGTCGCGGAAGCCCCTCTGGAGGCCCTTGAGGGCGCGCCTCGCGTCCTGGGCGACGATCTCTAGGTGGCCCACGCTCGGTCTCGACGACGTGGCCCGTCAGGTTCCACATCCGACCAGACAGGGGCTCGGGTCGGTGATCAGCGGCTCTGCCTTGCCGAACGCTTCCTCGATGATCGGAGATACTGACGCCATGGACTGGTTGAAGTGGATGAGTGACCACCTGACCTGGGAAGGCGTCATGGCTGCCGTGGCCCTGCTCCTCAGCATGTGGGCTCTCTATCGGTCCCGAAAATCACGCCTTGAGGCCGACGTTCATGCCTACTTCGTGACTCTGCACAGGGGCGAGAAGTCCGAGCAGATGCTCATGGTGGGAAACCGAGGGCCAGCCGACGCCGAGAACATCGGCGTGACTTTCACCCGTGGTGACAAGCCGTGGGAGCCGCGCTGGCCCGGCTCCGAGTCCCCTTTTCCCCTGCCCGTCCTTGCACCAGCCGCTGTCATTCCTCTGGCCTGCTGGGGCAACTGGACTGAGGGAAAGTCCGGTCTGGTCGTCGCTCGCCTGTCCTGGCAGGACGGGCGGCGTGGTACTCGGTCGAAACGGACGACCCTCAGCATGACTGGACTGCCCATGGGGGGCGGTGGAGGCATGACCATTAACCAGATCGACCGCGAACTCGGGCGGGGCCTGCGTTGATGCGCACGCATTCCCCTTGCAGACCACACTGAAATCATTCAGGGCTCCTCAGGCAGCATGATCCCTCCGGGGCACAAAGTCTTGTCCGCCAGTGCTGCCAAGGTGAGAAACTCGTCTGCACTCATCGCCATGTCGCCAGGCTCCGCGTTGGCGGCGTACAGCGCTGCTTTCTCCTGCGTCATGGGCATCTTGCCGCACAGCGCTACCCCTACAAAAAGCATTCCCATGTCGTTGGCGGTGTATTCATCCAGCAGTGCCCTAGACCCCGATATCCAACCCGCTTTGTCCATCACCGCAGGAGCAACCGGCTCAGGAGCAACCGGCTCAGGAGCAACCGGCGCAGGAGCAACCGGCGCAGGAGCAACCGACTCAGACGCTACCGCCTCAGGGTCAACAGGTGTCGAGCATGCCGACAGGGCTACTACGACCAGCAGCGCACCGCCTACCCGCTTGAGGCTCATCGGTTGTCCTTCCCGTACGACATGGAGATGTAGTCCCAGCGGACGCCGAGCACCCTCTCCAGGTGGGTGCGGTACTCGAAGCGCACCTTACGTTGGCTGGCTCCCCCCGCGCTACAGATCGAGGGCCACGACATCAGACTCACGCCCGAGGACTGTCACCGACGGACGTTGTGACCACGGATGGATCACGTTGCCGGTTCAAGACGTTGATTCGAGTCGTCGGTCAACCTTGTCGACGAGCAGGATCAGGACCAACTAGGGACCCACCAGGCCCCGCAGAGTTGCCCCTTGGCGGACGACGTCCAGGATCGAAACCTGATCCAGCGAAGACCCGCTTTCGTCGCCTCTACCGCTCGTTGCTGATGTGCTGTCCGTCATTTGCCCGCCGCCTCCGGCCATTGGCTCGTCCCCCATAGAGCGAGACCACCCGACCGTAGTCGCCTCGAAGGGTGACCTGCCGAACCTCGCCCAGAACTTGCTTTGCGTCGCCGTCTCTTGTCGTCGTCGTTGCCTCCTATGGCGACCGACAACGAGCGCAGAACCGTAGGCCACGAGAGGCGGCAGCCTCGGTGATCCACATGGCCGAGGCCAGAAGTCGGCGCCCGTTGTGACAGTGCCGTCGTGGCCGTCGATTACCCGGACCGCCCAACCTCGCTAGATCCAAGATGCTTCTATCTTGTCCAGGACTGTTGTATCGGGGCCAGACGTTGTCCCGTCGGCACCTGTCTGGACCCGCGAGCATGTTTCCATCTGGCCCCAGCGTCGAGTTTCCATCTGGCCCTACAGCGACCCCTCTATATTCTTTGTTCTCTTTAGCCCAGCCGTTGGATAAGTAGGGATAAGTAGGGATAACCCTTATTGGGCCAGATGGCAACTTCTCCTGCTACGTTCAACCCGAACAACGACGAAGACCGCCGGAGTCACATCCGACGGCCTTCTGAGCAAGACACCTTCTCGAACAAGGACTCCCACCGTGGACACGAGCGTAACCGACCTGGCCCTTAGCGCCAGCCTCGATCGTCACATCTCAACCAAAGCCATCCGGGTCACCCTCGGCCTGCACCGAGAGATCACGGAGGCCCTGGCCAAGCCCAACCCCGATGGACCTCGTACCGAGGCGTTCATCGCCCACGAGTACCTGGAACACCTGACCGGGATGAACGTGCGGACCATCAGCAAGGCCGCCGCACTGGCCGAGAAGCAGATCGGCCTTGTCGTCCGCACCAGCAAGGGCGCCAAGAACGTGCTGATGGAGGGCACCAACCACGGCCGGGCTGCCGGATGGGCACTGGCAGAGCCGCTCTCGTTCCCGGTCCTTACCTACACCTCCGGATACGTCGCCGTCGAGTTTCTGGACCCGGCCAACTCCCTGTGGTCCAACAACGACCGTGGCTACCGCACAGCCCTGGTCCTGGTGGCTACGCACGGGATGAGCCGGATCGAGACCACCACTGCCTCGGTGGCCGCGTTGATGGGCCTGACCCTGCCCAACGCCACCAAGCACCTGGATGCCCTAGTCAAGGCTGGGGTCGGCCTCAAGACCGGCCGGGGTCAGTGGACCCTGATCTTCGATCGGACGCAAGGGCTCGGCGACACCCGCCTCGGACACGAGGCCGCCGACCGTGCCTATGCCCGTCGCACCGCCTGGCGCGACCGCCTAGCCCCCAAGAGTGCCGATCCCGTGCCAGACAACGTTGAGCCCGTCCCGGCCCCGCAGAAGGACGCCCAGCAACCTGAGCCAACGGGCGTCAGCGGTGACGATCTCGCGCGTCGGATAGCGGGGATCCGGGAACTGTTAGCAGAGGAGACCCGGCGGCCTGACGAGCAGAAGGCTGCCGCCGCCGCCGCCAACAGAGCCGTCGTGCTTAAGAGGATCCAGGCAAGACACGAGGCAAACCTCCAGAGGCTCCTTGCCCGGCCCGAGCCCGAACAGACCGCCGAAGGTCGCTAACCTAATGTCCGGCGAGCGCACGGAACAGGCAATCAACCCGAAGGCACGCCCTCGGGTTGCTTTGGAGGATCTGCCGGTCGACCTCGACGTCGACCTTGAGGCCCTGTTCCCGCACACAGAAGTGATGACCTCTTCGAGCAGGCTGCATCACTCGGACTGGGACGCACTGGTGACGTCGGCCCCTGTTGTGAAACGGCAGGGTCTCTACGTCCTTGCGATCGGCTCCAGTCAGGTTCGACGTGTGGTGCCACTCAAGGGTCACGTGACGCCTGAGAAGGGCAAAGCCGAGGGCTACGCGGAGGGCGAACGGTACATCCAGGGGCAGAAGGGTGTTTCCGGGCGAGGGCTAACCCGTGTGCCCAACTTGCCGCCAACTCTTGATCGGCTTGTGCGGGAAGTGCTTGCTCCGGGCTTCGAGGAGAACTGGGCCAGTTCGCTTGCATTGACGGTCCACTGCGTTGGGGGGCCGCTCGGCTCACGTGTCGAGCCTCACCCGCTGTCGTACCTCGACCCGATTGCACGCAGTAGCGATGGGCACGTGATTGCAGGCCGGTTTCGGATGAAGTCCGAGTCAGGCGAAGTCACGGAAGGCTGGATCCTGCCGGGTTGGATCAAGCAGCCGACCGACTGGGCGACAGCGGCATGGGAAATCTGGCACGGCCTCGACCACAAACATTTCCCCTTGCCTCCGACGCGGGGCCGTTCGGAGGAATGGCGAACGCCGGAGGAAACCAGGCTCTATGAACAGGTGGCCGATCTCGAAGAGCGAGTCAAGAAGTTCACGAGCACCGTCGAGAAGAGGCTTGAGCCCCTGCGTGCACACCTCGACGCTGAGAGGGCAAAGGGCGACGCGGGCCCCCGCCGCCTGATCACTGGCAAGGACGATCCATTGGTGGACGCCGTCTTCGAGGTCCTGACGGACCTCGGCTTTGACGTCGAGAACATGGACAAGATCCACCCGAAAGGCGACAGGCGGGAGGACTTGCGAATCCGGTTCGGCGACTACGAGGCCATCGCAGAGGTCAAGGGAACTGTCCGGGGAGCCTCGTCCAGCAGACTCTTGCAGTTGGGCAATCACGCGACGCGGTACGCCGTGGAAACCCAACGGGCACCGTCCGGCCGCTGGTACATCGTCAACCCGCAGATTGACCGAGATCCAGCCGACCGCGAGGAGCCTCTGTGCTCGAAGCCCGAAGAGGTCACGGTGTTCGGCGAAGGTCCGGGCATCGTCTTGTGGACACTCGATCTCTTCAAGTTGTGGCGACGGGTTGTGAGTGGACAGATCAGCCCCGAGAACGCGAGGAGGCTACTGATGGATGCTCGTGGCAGGTTTCGACTGCCGGACGATGATCCCAGCCAAAATGACATGGGCCTCTCTTCCAACGCCGTCGCTGAGCCCTGAAGGCCGTAGGCGTCAGCGCGGTGGCCGATGGCTAGATCGCAGGCGTCCGGATGGCCCACGAAGTCCCTCAGGCCGAGGTCGCTGAACCCGATGCGGCACTCGGGTCCAGTCGGCGGTCATCGCGTCCTCGAAGGAGACAGGGCCGTTGTCCATCGAGTTCGAGGTGAGTGCGATTGGGATCGATTTGCCGAGCAGATCACATTGACCCCTTCCGAACCTGTGGGATGTTATCCTTCCCACATGTCCGTCCAGACTCGTCGATCCCCCGGTAAGAAGAACCAGTACGTCGTTCGCTGGCGGGCCACGGGTCAGGATCGCTCAAAGTCCTTCGCCCGAATGGCCGAAGCGCGAACGTTTGACGCCGAAATCCAGCAGAGCCTCCGGTCGGAGACATACGTCGACGCCAGAGCCGGGAAGATCACGCTGGAGGAGTTCGCCAACGACTGGCTCGACAACCACACCTGCGCCCCGAGCACCAAGGCCAAGTACCGCAGCCTGCTCAATGCCCAGATCAACCCAGCGCTCGGTGCCCTCTGCTTGGATCAAGTCACGCCGTACAAGGTCAAGACGTTCTTGGGCGGCACCGGCAAGGCTGCCAGCACCGTTCGCTCCATCGCTGCCTTATTGTCCAGCCTGAGCCTCGCGGCCGTCGAGGACGAGCGGATCAAGAAGTCCTTCATACCCGCCCGACTGGCGCTTCCCCGAGCCAAGGCAGACGAGCGAGTCTTCCTGGACTCAACGCAGGTGCAGGCTCTCGTGGATGCAGCCGAGGACAGAGATAAGGCCCTGATCTTCACCGCAGCCTGGACCGGCCTGCGCTGGGGCGAACTGGTGGGCCTCAAGCGAGACCGCCTGGACCTCGATAACGGCACCATCGAGGTTAGGGAGGCTCTCGTCGACGTGGCGGGGACCCTGAGCCTGTCCCCGCCCAAGACGCCCGGTTCCCGGCGGGTCGTGCGGTTGATCAAGCAGAACGTAGGGGTGCTCAAGCAACACGTCGAGACCTATGCACCAGGGCAATACACGTTGGTGTTCACCACTGACCGGGGCAGGCCCATCAGAGACGACAACTGGCGCAAGCGGGTCTGGAAGCCCCTGGTGACGTCACTGCCCACGGTTCCGGACAACACCCGCTTCCACGACCTCAGGCATACCCACGTTGCGCTGTGCATCCAGGCGGGCATGAACCTCAAGAGCATCCAGAACCGGCTCGGGCACTCCTCCATCAGGGTGACGGGGGACAGTTATGCCCATCTGCTCCAGGTCGTGGAGGACCGGGACATGGCATCGCTGGACGCCCTCGGGAATCCGTCGTGATCCCGGCGTGTGGGATAACTGTGGGATTTCTGGTCAGCGACAAGGCAAGAGGCCCGGTCCCGTACTGGGTTCCGAGCCTCTGACCTGCAGATATACCTTGTGGGCCTAAGAGGACTTGAACCTCTGACCTCTTCCTTATCAGGGAAGCGCTCTAACCGTCTGAGCTATAGGCCCCTTCGCCATCTCCATCGCGCCGAACGCTTGGAAGTCACAGGCGCGCGC
>Ga0209585_10000296_pt1 | contig 19436 bp, 18 predicted proteins | sample NGEPerone_FD_185491 | JGI IMG/M metagenome (GOLD analysis project Ga0209585, IMG submission 185491) | Arctic peat soil microbial communities from the Barrow Environmental Observatory site, Barrow, Alaska, USA - NGEE Permafrost154B-one... | ecosystem: Environmental > Terrestrial > Soil >... | reverse complement strand
GTTCTCGGACTCGATCACCGTCTGCAGCGTCTGACGAACCCGAAGCTCCAGATCGGCCTGCTCCAGGTGAGGGTCGTACAACTGGGGGCCCAGGGAGTCCAACAACGCCTGGTGGACGCTGGCCTTCACAGTCGCGAACGGGTCACGGATCCGGATTACCTCGGGCTTCGACCCATCCTTGCCGTCGGGCCCGTTCGGTTCGCTCGGCTGCGAACGTCGGGCCTGGTCCAGGCGGTCGGCGAGACTCATCACTTCACCCCTCTACGGAACAGGCGCATCTCACGCCGCGTTTTCTCCGACGGACGTCGCGTCTCTGCCAGCGACTCCTCGGAGTCCTGGCCACCCGACGAAGCCGGCACTGACGGTTTGAGCAGGTACTGGTCGGCGAACGCCCGCATGGCCAACGAGACCGGGTGCTTGGGCTCGTCCAACACGATCGGCACCCCCCGGTTCACCGAGGCGGGCACGTGCGCACTGCTCGGGATCATGGCCGCGATCGGCTGCTTGATGGCGGCCACGACGTCCTCGGTGTGCAGGCCGACCTTGGCGTCGGAGCGGTTCAGGATCACGATCCGCGCGTCACGCGGGTGCCCCAGCAGGTCGAGGGTGTCCAGGGTGAGCCGCAGGTTCTTGACCGCAGGGATGTCCAAGGTGGCCAGCAGAACTGCCATGTCGGAGACGTCGAACGCCGCCAGCACATGCTCGGAGAAGGCCGGCGGGGTGTCGATGATGACGTACTCATAGCAGCGACGGGCAACGCGCAACATCTCGCCCACCAACGGCCCCGAGATCCGGTCCGCCTCACCGGGCTGGCTGGGCGCGCACACGGTGTCCAGGCCGCTCTCGTGCTTGGTCACCACCGAGTCCAGACCCTGCTCGTCGATGTGGCCCGCCATCGCCACCAGATCGCCCATCGAGGCCGCCGGGCGCAGCTGAAGACTGATCGCGACATCGCCGAAGGCCAGGTCAAGGTCGACCAGCAGGACCCGCGCACCCGTGGACGCCATGTAGGCGCCCAGGTTCGTGGCAACCGTCGTCTTGCCACACCCGCCCTTGGCGTTAAAGATCACAATGACCTTGCCCTCGACGACCGGGGCGACCCCGGAGATGCCGGCCAGGTGGTGGGAGATCTCCAGGCTTCGCCGGCAGGCATCCGACAACGAGGTCAGGTCGTCCGAGGCGACCACCTCGCGGAAGCCAGCGCGCAGCGCCTGCGCCAGGACCGCCACCTCAAGGCGTCGGCGCAGCAGGATCACGCTGACCTCGGGCCGCTCGTTGCGGACCTGCTCGGCCATGGCTGAGGCGGCCGCCAGACCGATCTCAGGACCGACGATGACCAACAGCTCCGCCGCGGTGGAGCCCAGCCCCCGCATGACTGACTGGGCCGCCTCGACAACCTCGATGTGGTCGCCGACCGCGAAGTGGTAGTTCTCCGCGGCAGCAGGGTCGCTGTCCCAAAGAATGGTCATGTCAGGGCTCCTAGCTCACTTGCCGAACAGCGTTGCGTCAGTGACGATCTGGGCCAGATCGGTCTTGGTGTCGGTGCCGCGCAGACCGGCATACAAGGTCCCTGTCTGTATGCCCTGCACCAGCTTGGCCGCCAAAGCCGGCGGCAGCGCAACAGTCACCAGCGCACCCGTGGCCGCAGGCTGACCCTGTCCGGCGGCGGCCGCAGGAGGTGTCAGAGTCGTGGACCCCATCGCGATGACCAAGACGTCGTCCAACAGCACCCGCGTCTGCATCGTCGCCGTACCCCCAGTCTTGGGGCCGCTCGCGCTCCCTGCTGTCAATACCGGCTCATAGGTGTCGTAGATGACGATGTGCGACCCCGGGCTCACAAAGGCACCCACCCGGGCCGGGTCGGACAACGCCAGCGAGATCGCAATCTGCCCATCCGGCACCTGAATCGCCTTCTGTCCCAACGGAGTCGTCCCAAAGCGGCTCGCCGTGACAAACTCACCAGGCGCGATATCCGTCAGCGCCAAGAACTTGCCCGTCGCCTCGTCGACCGTGCTCAAAGCGCCCAACGGCAGGCCCTTGGCCGCGACCTGGGTCGGCACCATCAAACCCGTCGCCACCGCCTCGGCCGCGGTCGTACCCGCGGGCACCAACTTGGCAGCGATGTACACCGTCTGTGGCTGCTGATCAGCCACCGCCCGGGCATCAGCACCCTGGGCATAGACCACCACCGCGACCACACCAATCAACGCCACCACCACAGCGGCCAGCACCACGAGAACCCGGCGACCCATCAACACATCCCCTTGATTGAATAGTTCATTTTGTCATCTGCGGCAGCCAAGTAATTGTGCCAAGAGCGGACACGCGGCGTAGCTACGATGACTCGACGTCCCATGATGATCTCCGTTCAACCCGCGAGTTTCACGGTGTTAATCTTCAGATTAACTGTTGTTGGATCCCCGATATCTCCCTCGTCGGAACCAAGTTCCTTCTTGAAGTACCCATAGATGCAGGCGGTGCCAGTGCCGATCTTTAGGCAGTATGCCTTGGCTGTGGGAGTAGCCGTGCCAATGTTGATACCCCCGATGTCCACGGCATCCATATGGAAGGCAGCAAGCTTCCAGACGTGATACCAGGTTGCCTGACTTGGCGTCCCACTCGGGCAGAAGATCTTGTTGTCGTTGACACAGTCGAAAATCGGAAGGTACACATCTTTGCCGATATAGGTCGTGAGGACGTCCAAGCATTTGACGCCTCCACCGATACCGTTAGAGTTTGGATCTTGGCTGCCAAGCCATCCGCCAGCCTGGACGCTCACAGCGCAGTCGGGGTACGAACGGTCGGTCCATCCGAAACCGCCAGGAAAATCATGGCCATTGAACGACGCACAGGCTGGGATCTTATTGACTGGCTGAGTCTGGTAGTTGAACGCTAGAGCAGTCTCGGTAGTGGGGTAGGCGGCCGGCTCAGAAGTTATCGCGCCCGTGACAGGGTCAATAGTCGAGCCCGTGATGCGACCCCACTCACAGCTCGAAATCGTGAACGGCACTGTCGAGGTTGCGTTCGTCAACGGCCCATACGCCGCACGAGCACAAGCCTGCACGGTCTTGCCGTTGTAGGTCTTGTCCCCGAACCCCGCGAAGACTCGGCGGACAACTGAAGAACTGGACGTCGACAGGGTGCGGGTCCTGACCTCGACGTAGTTGACATTGGCGGGAAACGACGACGGAAGGACGGGACAGTCGATCAGTGCCGTTCCGCCAGCACAAGCTGGGAACTTAAGTGCCATTTCCGGTCCAGACCCGCAGATGCTGAAGATGGACGTCAGGTGGTCGTCCGCGGCGTTGTCGCCAGCCAAGGTGGTGAGGTCTGCGGTGTTTGCGCACTTGGGATCCAAATAGTTCACGGCGCAGATCTGGGCTAGGGCCAGCGCTGCGGCATCGGCGCCGTTCTGGACGACGCGCCGCTCGGTGTAGATGCTACCGGCGTCAACGGCCAGCGCGGCGACCCCGGTGAGGACGAACATGCCAACGACGAGGGCCACGATCACAGCGACCGCACCCCGTTCCTGGCCACGTCCACGAATCATCCCTTGCATCGCATAACTCCTTCAGCAGAGAGGACCTTGACATCGCCCGCGCCTGGGAGCGAGCTGGCGCCGAACACCCTGGCGATCGGCCCGAGGGGCGTGAGGAAGGTGAAGGTGCTATGCACCGTGACCTTGCCGGTGACGGTGCCGGTGGTACACCAATTCGAAGCGGGAGACAACCTATCGACCGTGGGGGCGGTACTGCCGCCGGAAGCTGGCATAGCCAGCTGGGCGCGTGTCTGCGCAGCGTCCAGAGCGGCGGCTGAGTTTGCAAAGCCGCCCAGTGCGACCACCCGGACGCCCTCGCGTGCTGCCTGGGTCAGTTGCATCTGAGCGTTGAAAGCCCGACCGAAGTCGATCAAACCAAACAACACCAGCAGCAACAGCGGCAGCACGAGAGCCATCTCGACGGCGGCTGCGCCACGCTCGAGATGGCTCTCATGCTGGTTGCGAAACACATCGTCTCCTCAGGCCAGATGTCTAGAAAGGCGGAACAGAACGGAAGAGCCCCAACACCTGATCGCTCAAGACAAGAACCACAGCGACGATCACGCCGGTGATAAAGGCCACCATCAGCGCATACTCGACCGCGGTGGCCCCCTTGTCCCTCGCATCCCTCATGTCCTGCTCCGGGGTCAGTGAGTTAGCCATGGTCACCTCAAGGGACGACGACGGGTGCGATGGATTGGTTAAACAGGACGCCAAGAGCCAGACCCAGAGCGGGCAGCCCCAACAGTGCCACGCCAATGACGGCTGCAACGATCAGGCCGTACTCAACAGCGGTCGCCCCACGCTCAGGTGTCGACCTGACACAAAGAAGCAGACTGGTCTTCAGCTTGGCGATGTAGCGAAGCATTCCGATCCCCTCCCAGTTGCCCTGCCTGGACCCATCGTGCTGGGCAGAACCGAGCCGCTGGCAACGGCCATACCCGGTCAATATGCCGAAACTGACCTGGAACTGACGCCAGTGAGTCCTGCGACCTAGGCCGAGAGCATCCGGCCGACAAACATCGACCGGAAGCTCTCGTGCCGCTGTAACTAGATGGCGGTCGAGACCGTCTGAAAGGCGTTGCTCACCTGTTTGCCGAGGACCACGACGACGCCGACGATGACCGCAGCGATCAGGGCGACCATCAGCCCGTACTCAACAGCCGTGGCACCCCGCTCCTTCTTGGCGAACAACGCGGTCTGGAAATTAGCGATGTAGCGAAGCATTTCAGTCCCCTTTCAAGGGCCTTCGGTGGTTCACGAAGCGAAGTTCTTCGTGCCTCCTCCAAGGTTCGCCTCCAAGACAAGACGAAACATCGGCTGATCCGGCCGCGTGGGTCAGCCATCCGGCCGACCCTCCATCATCCGAACGGACGACTCACAAGCGGTTGCGCACGTTTAGACACGTCCCGACTCTTGGGACCGGATAATGCAGGAGTGTCCACGCACGTCGAGCATCCACTCGAAGCCACTCCACGAGAAGTCACTGGCTCATCCACGCGCAAACCGGAGCCGCGGTTGCTGGGGTATCTGTTGCTCATCGCGTTAGGCGCCGTTGGACTCATGCTCGGAATCCGGCCGGTCGGTGAACAGAGCGCCTGGCTGCACCTGAGCATCGGCCGCCAGCTGATCGGCGGCGGCGGTTTCGGCCGTGTGGACCCGTGGGTTCCGTGGGCGACCCAGCCCTACATCCCGACTGAGTGGCTGCCGGATGTCGCGGCATACAAGTTGTACGAGTTGTTCGGGTTATCGGGCATCGCCTGGCTGCGAGCAGCTGGCGTCCTGTTGCTGTTGGCCGTCACCATCTGGAGTGCGCGCCGGCTTGCGGACACGGTTCCTTCCCTGATCGCGGCAGGGGCGGCGCTCGTCGGTGCCGGCCACGCGCTCACCGCCCGACCCCAGCTCCTCGGCTTCGTCCTTCTCTCCCTCGCGGTGGTTGCCTGGTGGCAGATGGCCAGTGACCTGAGGCCGCGCTGGTGGCTGGTCCCCCTCACCTGGGTGTGGGCCAGCAGCCACGGGCTGTGGGTCGTCGGAATCGGCTTCGGCGTGGTCACCATCGCTGGGCTTGCGCTCGACCGAAGGCTGACCTGGGTCAGCGCCAGACGGCTGCTCGCCGTGCCGGCCCTTAGTCTCGTGGCCGCAGCGCTGACCCCCATCGGACCAGCGTTGCTGCTGACCCCGCTTACGGTGGGACGCGACGTCAGGGACTTCGTCGGGGAGTGGCAGGCCAGCTCTGCCCACGACCTGGCAACATTCGTGACGCTGTGCATGCTCGCCCTGGTGGCACTGAGCTGGGCACGGTCGCGCCGTGTGCCCCCGTGGTGGCAGATCGCCCACCTGGTGGTGGCGTTCGTGGCCACGCTGGCCATGGAACGCACGGTCGCCGTGGGAGCGGTTGTCGCGGCCCCACTGCTCGCCCAGACGATGCAGAGTTGGCGCGGCACGCCGTATGTCGCCCTGCCGCGACGAGACGCCATGGCGTGGCTTGCCATGGGGGTGTCGGCATTGCTGATCGCGGTCCCCCTAGCTGCGACGTTTGCGCCCCGCCCAACCGACGTGCCCACTGGGTTACAGTCGGCTCTGTCCAACCTTCCGGCGGGCACAGTGGTCATGGAGGACACCAACATGAGCGCCTGGGTCGGCTGGGTCGCCCCCCAGTTGCGACCGGTCAAGGACTCCCGTTCCGAGATCTTCTCCCGCCAGCAACACCTGGGCTACGCCCGACTTGTCGCGGCAGCGCCCGGGTGGGACAGGATCCTCGATCGAAGTGGGGCGACGCGCGCTCTTGTACTCACCGACTCACCCTTGGCCGCGGCGCTGCACGAGCGAGAGGGGTGGGCTACCGTCGGCACCGATGACGGCTACAGCCTCATGGGGCGTCCGTGATGATCACCCCCTGCCTGGAGCCACAATGAGCAGTGACGTGACAAGTCGCGAAGGAGGAGCTGTCAAGACTCCGTTCGACTCCCGTAACGGTGAGCCCATCTCACCAGAGGCGGAGGTTCGTTCATCGCTCCTGATCCGAGTACTTCCTGTGGGTCTGGTCATGCTCATGTTTGCAGGCGTCACGCACCAGGCGCTGCAGCCTTTGACGGATCCCGATATCTGGTGGCACCTGCGAATGGGAGACGAGCTTCGAGACGGCTGGAACTTCGGCCAGACGCAGGGATGGACCCCTTTCGCAACTGCGAACTGGGTACGAACACAGTGGCTCCCTGAGGTGGTCCAGAGTTGGATCAACTCTGCGTTCGGACTCCCTGGGGTGGCATGGCTCTTCGGCGTCAGCCTGATGGTCATCGTCGCAGTCCTCTATCTCGTGTGCCGACGTCAAGCCGGCACTCTGGCGGCCGCGGTCGCAACCGCAGTCGGCTTCATAGGGATGTCGGCATCGTTGTCGCCCCGCCCGCACCTCGTGTCCTTCGTCCTCGTTCTGGTGTGCGTCGATGCGTGGTTGCAGACGGCGCAGGACCTCAGACCGAGATGGTGGCTCATCGCCCTCACGTGGATTTGGGCTTGCAGTCACGGCATGTGGTTCGTCGGCCCTTTGGTCGGGCTGACTGTGACCGTCGGTCTCGTTCTGGATCGTCGTCTCAGGCGCGGACAGGCATTCCAGTTGTTCCTCGTGTCCATCCTCGGCTGCGTGGCGGCCGGGCTCACACCTGTGGGACCGCAGCTACTCCGGACGCCGTTCGCAGTCGGAGACATTTCCGGTTTCATCACCGAATGGGCCCCTCCCTCGATCCGGGACGTGGCCCCGGCAATGACGTTCGCGGTGTTCGCAATCGTCGTGCTGATGTGGACGCGGGGTATGCGGGTACCGTGGACTCACGTCGGCTTGCTCATCCTGGCGATGGGCTGGGCGCTGCTTTCCGCACGCACGGTGACGCTGGGGGCCGCGATAGTGGCCCCACTGTTCGCCGGCAGTTTGCAGGATCTCCTCCCGAGGGCTCGGGCGCGTGTTCGCAGGCCCGAGGTCGCCTCTCTAGCGGTGGCCGGATTCGTGTGCGCGATCGTCCTTGCGCTCGCCGCCGCGTCCACTTCGAATGTTCCGGGGGCAGTGCCCATTGGGCTCGACTCACGGCTTGACAACCTTCCCCCCAAGACCGTCGTTCTGAACTCGTATGCCGTCGGCGGGTGGCTTCTGTGGCGCCACCCTTCGCTGATCCCAGTTATCGACGGCCGGACGGAGGCGTACACGGTGCCGTACCTATCTGACTACGGACGCGCCATAGCCGTGGTCAAAGGTTGGCAGGGAATCGTAAAAACAACCGGCGCACGATGGGCATTGCTGCAGGCCGGGTCACCACTCGCCACCGCCCTCACCGAGAGACTGGGCTGGAATTCCGTCGACAGCGACAGAGGCTACGTCCTGCTCGAGAATCCGTCAGAACCACCTCACGACCCAACACGACCGTGACGCCCTGACTTGATCACAAGATCAGGATCGAATGGCCTGGAGACTCAGAACTGTCGGTCTACTCCCCGGGAATCAGGAAGTCGGTGCCAGTCTGCAGCTGCTGCCAGCCGTTGCCCGCGCGAGCCAGAACCTTGCCCGGATCCGCAACCACCACAACGCCTCTGATCCCCCCAGTGCTGGTGACCAGCCGCGGGCCGGCTACCGGCGGCAACGCCGTGATCTTGCCACCGATCTCCACCAGGTATGGCGCCAATGCGGCCTTGGGACCAACCCGGCCAACGACCGCCAGGGTGCTGTCATCCGCCCACGCAAGGTCCGCCGCAGCGGTCAGCGTCCACCCGACCCGAAGCGGTTCGGCCGCCAGGGAAAGGGCACCGCCGTTGCCAGAGCGGACAATCCCCGCCACCACCACTTGGACGTCGGCACCGGCAAAGCTGCTGGTGATCAACGCGACCCGCTGATTATCGCTGGCCACTCTCAACGCCAGCACCCTGCGTTTGTCCAGCCACTTGGCCGAGATCTCACGCGGTTTGGCGTCCTTGACGGGGCTCAGCGAGGTGTCGATCACCCACACCTTTGTGGCGCCGCGAGCCTCCCCCGCGACCCACAGACCATTGAGCGAGTCGTAGGACGGCTTGGTCAGCTTGCTGCCAAACTCGGCCAACTGGAACATCTGATTCCCTTGCCAGCGCGCAAGATCGCCGTGATCACCGCCTATGCCTGCGATTTCCTGACCGCTCCAGGACATCGCCAGGGATACCCATCCCGCGGGGATCTTGGGCAGAGCGGCGCCGGCCGCCGGCTGCGCCGGCTTGCCTAGCTGATCCTGCGGGCGATCTGGGGACACTCTGCTCAACTCCGAGCCTGCTCGCAGAACAGCCGTCGTGGTCGACGTCGCGGTGTCGGTCTGGTAACCCAACGTCGTCAACACCGAGACGCTATCCGGGATACCGGGCAGGTCCAGCCGGGCACCCTCGACCCGGAGCGAGACCTGGGTCACCGACGGCACCTGCATCAGCGTCGCGACGAACTGGGCCCACATGGCCCGTCGCTGGTCAGGGTCGGCCGACAGCGCCATGGCCGACAGGTCCACGAGAGCGCGGCCGGACTGGATCGGCACAGCGTCCACGACCAGCACCGTCCGCGCCGGAACGCCGGTCTGCGCGGCGCCGGTCAGGTAGGTCGGGACCGGCGCCAGCTGGGCGCGGGCCAACGTCGTGGCCAGCCCGGTGGTGATCGGGAACCACCGCCGGTCCCCCACGATTGCCCGGGCGGAGTTGGAGACATAAGCGATCGTGAACGGCCGATAGATGCGGTCCAGATCTCTGGCGCTCAGCCACAGGCCAAACCCCTTCGGGGGCAATGCGATTCGCCAACCCACGGCGAGCTTCTGCATCCCGAAAGTGGCTTGTACCGAGGTGCCAGCCTTGGTCTCCAGATAACGGCCGGCGTCGTCGACCTGAGCAACGATCGAGGCCGTCACCCGCACCGTCGTCGGAGTCAGCAGCTCGACCTTGAGTGCCGAGTCGTCGCCATAGACCTCGACGCCGGAGTCCGGGAGCCACTCGTCCTTGACGATCGCGGTGAAAAAGGAACGGGCAACGGCGTGGTCATCGTCGAAACCTGCACCGGCGCCGGCTCGCAGAAATCCGCGCACGATCTGATCCGGGGTCGCGCCGGGAGTCGGGCCGTCCGGCTGCACCCGAATCGGTTGCGCCGCCGCCTCCCCCACCTGCGAACCCTGTTGCACCGGGCTGTCGGTGGGCAGTCCCCCGCATGCACTCAACGCTGCGGCCACCACCACCGCGACCCACGCCGCCCCGGGCCGAGCACACCTCATGTCTCCGCGCCCCCGGAAGCCGAGACCGGCCGGTATGCCGTGGCCTGCGCCTGGGCGGCTGCGCTTCGCTCCTCGTCAGGCGTGAGCGGCAGGGGTGAACGCTCGATCGGGACACCGGTGCGCCGGGGCAAAGTGAGACGGAAACAGGACCCCACCCCCGGCTCACCCCAGGCCTGCAGCCAACCCTCATGCAGTCGGGCGTCGTCGTGTGAGATCGCCAGTCCCAGCCCGGTGCCCCCGCTGGTGCGAGCTCGGGCAGGATCGGCACGCCAGAATCGGGTGAAGACCAGGCCAGCCTCCCCCGGACGCAGCCCAACCCCGGAATCACGCACAGACACGGCAACCGCATTCTGGTTGACGCCGAGCCGGATCGTCACCGGCCGCCCCTCACCGTGCTCTATCGCGTTGACCAGCAAGTTGCGCAGGATTCGCTCGACGCGCCTCGGGTCGATCTCTGCGACACAGGGACCCTCGGTCGGGATGACCTCCAGGCGACTGCCGCGGAGTGCGGCCAACGCAGCCACCGACTCGATGGCGCGCTGGGTCGTGTGCCGCAGATCCGTGGCCTCGAGATCGAGAACCGCCGCTCCGGCGTCGAAGCGGCTGATCTCCAGCAGGTCCGTCAACAAGGACTCGAAACGGTCAATCTCGGTGTGCAACAACTCTGCTGACCGCGCGACCGACGGGTCGAAGTCCCCTCGGGAGTCGTGGATCAAGTCACCTGCCAAGCGGATCGTCGTCAAGGGAGTGCGTAGCTCGTGGGATACGTCCGAGACGAAGCGCTGCTGCACCCTCGAGAGATCCTCCAGCTGTCGGATCTGTTTCTGCAGGCTGTCGGCCATAGCGTTGAAGGACTTGCCCAGCTTGGCGATGTCGTCCTCTCCGCGGGCCCTCATGCGTTCATGCAGACGACCGGAGGAGAGACGTTGGGCGACGAGCGCAGCCCGGCGTACCGGATCGACGACCAGGCGAGTCACGACAAAGGCGACCGCACCCACAAGGAGCACCAGCGCGATACCGCCAAGGGCGAAGGTCCTGCCGACGACCTGCAACGTCTGCTGCTCGCGATCGAGGGGAAAGATGAAGTACATCTCGTACTGCCCAGCCACCGGCAAGGTCACCCGCGACCCGATGATCACCGCGGAGACCGGCACCCCCTCGGACGAGCTGATCGAGATGAGCTGAACCTGCTGGTGGCTTGGATCCGCGGCGATGGCGTCGCGCAGCTTGGCCGGCACGCTGGGCAGCCCCACATCGCTGGAGAGAACGGTGGGAACGCTCGCAGGACCGGTGTTGTTCTTGGCGCGGGTCAGGATCACCTCGCGCGACTGGTCTGCCCCTGGGGATGCCGCCTGCCCCACGACGTCAAAAGCGAGCTGGGTGAGGCTGACCGCGTCCGTGCGGCCAGCCGAGTCGAACCGGGACTGTGCGGAGCTGGCGTGGGATGCCGCCTCGGCGCGGGCCGTCTGGATTCGGTCGCTGACAAGGCCGTCCGCAATGCGTTGATACAGATAGGTACCCAGCAGCAGGACGACGATGAGCCCGAGCAGCATCGTCGAGATGATGACCCGGAACTGGAGGGATGCCCGCCACAGGTGCAGGAACCACCGGCCCGTCGACCACAGCGCGGACCGGGTGCGGCGTGTCAGCGTCTGGAGGGACGGCACCACCCGGGCAGGCGCGATGGCCAGTCGTGACAGAGTCACCCTGACCAAGCGACTCGGCGTGACCATGACCTAGGCGGGACCGGCCTTGTAGCCGACGCCGCGAACAGTCACGACGATCTCGGGGTTCTCAGGGTCCCGTTCGATCTTGGAGCGCAGGCGCTGGACGTGGACGTTGACCAGGCGTGTGTCGCCGGCGTGGCGATAGCCCCACACCTGCTCAAGCAGCACCTCGCGGGTGAACACCTGCCAGGGCTTCCGTGCCAGCGCGACGAGAAGGTCAAACTCCAACGGCGTCAACGACAACGGTTTGCCATCGCGCTTCACCGAGTGACCCGCCACGTCGATGCTCAGGTCGCCGATCTGAAGTCCCTCGGGCTCCGGTTCGTCGCTGCGGCGCAGTCGAGCCCTAACTCGTGCAATGAGCTCCTGCGGCTTGAACGGCTTCAGGACATAGTCGTCGGCGCCGGACTCCAGTCCGGCCACGACGTCGAGGGTGTCGGTGCGTGCCGTCAGCATGACGATCGGGGTGCCGGACTCGGCGCGGATCCGACGGCACACCTCGATGCCGTCGATCCCCGGCAGCATCAGGTCCAACAGCACGATGTCCGGGCGGCTCTCGCGAAATATCGCCATCGCCGAGGATCCGTCGGCGCAGAGCACGACGTCCAGGCCCTCGTTGCGCAGGACTATGCCCAGCATCTCGGACAGCGCCAGGTCGTCATCGACGATGAGTACGCGATGCTTCACCAAATGTCCTTCCGCCCGTGGGATCTCCATCTGTTGCATCGTCGCATACCCAACAAGCGGCGGAGGCTTCCCGCACAAGAGACATGCCTGTCACGTTCTTGTTCGAAATCGGCACTCCAAGTGGTTGCATCGCAGGCATGCCGCCGCTCAGGTGAGGGACGGCATACCTCCAGTTGAAGTTGCGTCTGCAAACGCGGGTGGGTCAGTAGCGGTACTGGTCCGACTTGTAGGGGCCGGCGACGTCGACCCCGAGGTACTCGGCCTGGGTCTTGGTCAGCTCGGTGAGCCGAACACCGAGAGCGTCCAGGTGCAGGCGCGCGACCTTTTCGTCGAGGTGCTTGGGTAGCACGTAGACCTCGTTCTTGTAGTCACCCGGCTTGGTCCACAGCTCGATCTGGGCCATCGTCTGGTTGGTGAACGAGTTCGACATCACGAAGCTCGGGTGCCCGGTCGCGTTGCCCAGGTTGAGCAGACGACCCTCCGACAGCACGATGACCGAACGGGACGTGCCCGCATCGTCCGCCGGGAACGTCCACTCATGGACCTGCGGCTTGATCTCGGTCTTGGTGATCCCCGGAATCTTGGCCAGACCGGCGATGTCGATCTCGTTGTCGAAGTGACCGATGTTGCCGACGATGGCCTTGTCCTTCATCCGGCGAATCTGGTCAGCGGTCAGCACGTTGAAGCATCCGGTCCCGGTGACGAAGATGTCAGCGGTGGCGACGACGTCCTCCATCGTGGCGACCTGATAGCCGTCCATGGCGGCCTGCAGCGCGCAGATCGGGTCGATCTCGGTGACGATGACGCGAGCGCCCTGGCCGCGCAGCGACTCGGCGCAGCCCTTGCCCACGTCGCCGTAGCCGGCCACGACGGCCACCTTGCCGCCGATCAGGACGTCGGTGGCCCGGTTTAGCCCGTCGATCAGCGAGTGACGGACTCCGTACTTGTTGTCGAACTTGGACTTGGTGACCGAGTCGTTGACGTTGATCGCCGGGAAGAGGAGCCGACCGGCCTTCTGCATCTCGTAGAGACGGTGAACACCGGTGGTGGTCTCCTCGGTGACGCCCTTGATGCCGGCGGCGACGGTGGTCCACTTGGTGGGGTCTGCCGCCATGGTGTTGCGGACCGTCTCGAGCACGACCTGCCAGTCCTCGGGGTCGTCCTCCTGCGCCGTGGGGACCACACCGGCAGCTTCCCAGTCGACGCCGTTGTGGATCAGGAGAGTGGCGTCCCCGCCGTCGTCCAGGATCATGTTCGGACCGGTCGACCCTGATGCGTCCGCAGGCCAGGTCAGGATCTGCTCGGTGCACCACCAGTACTCCGGCAGCGTCTCGTCCTTCCAGGCAAACACGGGAACACCCTGCAGGTCATCCAGAGTGCCTTGCGGGCCTACGACTGCAGCAGCGGCGGCCTCGTCCTGGGTCGAGTAGATGTTGCACGAGGCCCAGCGGACCTGCGCTCCGAGCGCGGTGAGGGTCTCGATGAGGACGGCGGTCTGCACGGTCATGTGCAGCGAGCCGGCGATCCTGGCGCCCGTGAGGGGCTTGCTGGTACCGAACTCTTGGCGCAGCGCCATCAGACCGGGCATCTCGTGCTCGGCCAGACGCAGCTGGTGACGGCCGGCCTCGGCGAGGCCCAGGTCGCGAACCTTGTAGTCGAAAGGCATAGGAAAACTCTCCCTGTTCATTGACTGTGAGTCATTGGTTGGCTGACCCGGCGTAGCCCCTCTGGGCGCATCGTGGGTCATCACCCACGCCGGCAGTGACCAAAGTCTACCTAATAGGCGCCAGAGCCGGTTCTGACTGCCCGAAGCGTTCGCCAGAGGATCACGACGTCGAGCAACACAGACCAGTTCTCGACGTAGTACAGGTCAAACCGGACCGCATCCTCCCACTGGAGGTCGTTGCGCCCGTTGACCTGCCACAGGCCCGTCATGCCCGGCTTGACCAAGAGGCGTCGACGAACATCGTCTCCGTACGTGGCGACCTCAACCGCGATCTGTGGTCGAGGTCCCACCAGGCTCATCTCACCACGCACAACGTTGAGGAGTTGTGGCAGCTCGTCGAGGCTGTATCGGCGCAAGACCCGGCCCACCCGCGTAACCGCGTACGCGAGCCGTGCGGAGTTGATGGACTCGCATAACCGCGAGACCTTCTTCTGCTGCTTGGGTTCTAGGGGGTCAGTCTTCAGGCGGCATCGACAGGCGCCGCCATATTCGGTAAGCGCGCAACTATCGACGCTCTCGGCGGGTGGAACGAGGCCTTCTTCGTCTACTACGAGGACCACGACCTGGGTCTGCGTTCCTGGGCCCACGGCATACCCATGATCCTCACCGGTGACGTCCGTTGGGTGCACGGTTGGGCCAGGGAGACCACCACATTGAGCTTGCGCCCATGGCTGCTCGAGATCCACGGAGCTTCGAAGTTCTTCCGTCTCTATCCAGGCCTGCTGCTCTCGCACCGGCTCCTCGGCCGCCGATACCGTCGCATGAACGAGCTGACTGGCCGGCCAGTGGCCGAGATCCCGACGCCGGGCGCCTCGACGGGGGGAGAGGAAGTTCCGGGAGATCCCCCAGGGGCTGACGGCCCCGTCAGGGCCTGAAAGCCTCGCCCTGCGCATTCAACTGAAACCAGCTTGACCTCCGCGGAGTTCACCCTCCGCGTGCGGGTCGCCACCTCAAGGTCGATCTTCGGCAAGTCGAGACGTCAGCGTCGCCCAACTGTGGCACGCTTCTGATCGTCACAGGCCGGGGGCAATGGTGCCCAGCATGAAGTGCACTCGCCACATAGGGGTAACCATCAACTTCACGACACCAGCTTCGGAGGTTTCCAGCCACCTCCGGCCAGTGCTGGGCCGAAGCTGGTTCAGGCGCCCACCCTTTGGCACATGGTTTCCCTTGGCCGTCTTCGCACTGACCCGGTTCATCAACTTCGTGATGATCTCGTTGTCGGCGCGAACTCAGATCGCGCTGACTCACTCGTACCCGGGGAACACGGGGTACATGGTCTACTCGCCCGCCCCTGCATCGCCCGGCTATCTGACCGCCATCACCAATTGGGACGGCCAGTGGTACTTCCGCATCGTCGAACAGGGTTACGACGTTGCGGCGGTCACCAGCTACGAGCAGTACGCAAAGGCCTTTGCCCTGAATCAACCACCGCTCTTCCCCATGATGATCAGGGCCGTCATGTGGGTAACCGGCCTCGGGTTCGGGGCGGCGACGACTGTGGTGAATCTCCTCGTTGGATCAATCACCGTACTGCTGCTCTACCGTCTCATCGAGCCATATGCCGGGCGGTTCGTCGCTGGGTCTGCTGTTGCACTGCTGTGCACCTTCGTGAGCGCTCCCGTACTGCAGCTCGCCTACAAGGATGGGCTCGCGCTGATGCTCATCGTGCTCGCGATGCTGCTGATCAGCCGGCGGCGGTACTGGCTCGCGGTGGTGGCAATCCTCGCGCTTTCGCTGACCCGACAAGTGACCCCACCACTGGCGATCGTTCTCGCCGCCCATGCGTGGACGAGGTTCCGCAGTCGCCAGGACACACCGATTGGCCGCGGGGAGGTCACTGCGATGGCCGCCGTCCTCATTACCTCGATCGCGGGGCTCTTTGCGTGGTCAACCATCGTCCGACTCTGGCTCGGTAACTCCACCGCGAACAGCTCGCGAGGTTCGGTCGCCTCTATCAAAGGGACCGGATTCGGTTGGTTTGGCCAAGCTTATGAACGGTTCGGGTTTCCTGGGGTGGGCTTGATTGTCGCGTTTCTCATCATTCTGGTCGGACTCGCCTACACCCCCAGCGCCCGCAACTGGGGGGCTGAGACGAGAGCGTGGCTGTGGGCCTATCCGGCCTTCTTGACCGTAGGAACAACGGTGCACCCCGGTCAGCTGCGCTACTTCCTCGCTGACTTCCCCCTGATGTTGCTCCTTGTTAGGAGTCCACCAGTGCATGCGTCGCCCAAGACCCGAATCGCCTTCGTCACCTTCGCTTGCCTGGTCGGCCTCGTCCTCCAGTGGCTGTGGATCGACCACGCGCTGATCATTCACAGCGAGAACAGCACCATCTGGCTCCCCTGACGCCGCACTGGTGAATGCCTTCTCAGTCGGTTGGGTGCTGCCAGGAGACGGGATCGGAGTCGCCACGGTCGATGTCGGGCTCGAGGTACATCACCAGACGCAGCCCGGGCACGGCCTCGCGGGCTCGTTGCTCGGCAGCGTCGATAGCTGCCGCGATCTGGTGACCATGCTCCAGGCGACCCACCGCCAGCTTGGCGCCGACGAGCAACTCCTCGGGCCCCAAATGCAGCGTGCGGAGGTGGATGACTCGCTCGACGGCAGACTCTCCGTCGCCCTCGAGCGCAGCCTTGATGGCCATGACCTGGTCATCGGTGGCCGCCTCGCCGAGCAATAGGGACTTCATCTCGATCGAGAGGACGATCGCCACGGTCACCAACAGTGTGCCGATCAGCGCGGTCCCGACCGCGTCCCAGACCCCGTTGTAGGTGGCCAGCGTCATGCCGACCCCGAACAGCGCGAAGACCAGACCGAACAGGGCGGCCAGGTCCTCGAGCAGGATGACTGGCAGCTCGGGCGCCTTGGCCGTGCGGATGAAGTCCGTCCACGAACGCTCTCCGCGGACGTGGTTGCTCTCTTTGATGGCAGTATGAAAGGAGAACCCTTCGAGCGCGATCGCGATCAGCAGGACGGCGATCGGCATCCACCACCACGTGCCAGTGATCGGCTCGGGGTGCTGGAACTTGTGCCACGCCTCGTAGAGCGCGAACAGCCCACCCACGCTGAACAGCACGATCGAGACGATGAACGCGTAGACGTACCGTTCACGGCCGTAGCCGAACGGGTGGAGCGGCGTGGCCTGGCGCCGGCTTCTCTTGCCGCCGATCAGCAACAGACCCTGGTTGCCGGAGTCGGCCAGGGAGTGCACCGACTCTGCCAGCATCGAGCTCGATCCGGTCAGCAGGAAGGCGACGAACTTCGTGATCGCGATACCGGTGTTGGCCAGCAATGCCGCCACGATTGCCCTGGTCCCACCCTCAACTGACATGCGCGCCAGCCTAATGCGCGTCCAGATGGAGGCCGACTAGACGGTGTTCGCGATCTTGAGGCTTGGCCTCTGGGCCGCCTACCCTCTGCTGATCGCGATGAGCACGGCTTGTGCTGAGCGGCCTGCTGTCTGTCCGCGCGTCAGAGTTCAAGGAGCGTTCGGAGAATCAGCTCCAGCTGACGCATGGCCTCAACATTTGCCAGCCCATATCGGGTGACCAGGCGTGCCCGCGAGACAGACTTGATGTCTTCCCCTTTGGCGTATGAAGTTTCGGCCAGCCCGCTTTGGCCGGTCTCAAGTTCCACGTGCGACGGCAACCCCCAATGGGTGCTGGTCACCGGGACCACGATGACGAGGGAGGCTGCGGAGTCATTGAGGCGGTCGGAAGACATGACCACGGCGGGACTCTTCCAGCCTTGCGCATGTCCGACGGGTTCACCGAAGTCCACCAACCACACATCGCCGCGTCGAGGGTTGGTCGGGATCACTCCAAACCGTCCTTGAGCGCTCCCGCCTCGTTCTCCCGTTCCAACCGCAGCGCGTCAAAGCTCCGGGGGTCCTGACCGATGTTCTCGTATGTCTGGTGGAACGCCTCCCAGAACCATCGCTCTTCGAGGGCGGAGAGGGCGTCGACGATCAGGGCGGCCCGTGTCTGCTTCGTCCGTTGCGCTAGTCGGTCGAGCTTGGCCTTGGCCTCGTCCGGGATGCGAACCAGTGCACTCATGACCAAAGTTTACAACAGAGTAAACTGCGATGTCTACCCGGCGCGGTGGCCGACCGTGGGTCCGTTCACTCTTGGAGTCGGCGCTACAGACTATTGACGGGTCGACAGCCCGGTCCCGTTCGAGAGCTACTGCGGGTCGAGGTCGAGGCCGAGCAGGGCGTTCTCGACGACTTCGCTGAGCGCTGGGTGGATCCAGTACTGCCCACGCGCCATCTCGGTCACCGTCTGCCCGAAGGACATCCCCTGGATCAGCGGCTGGATCAGGTTGGACGCCTGGGGGCCCATGAGGTGCGCGCCGAGCAGCTCGCCGGTGGCCGGGTCCGCGATCACCTTGCAGACACCTGTCGTGTCCTCCATCGCCCAGCCGTATGCCGTGTCGCCGTACGCCTGCGACTTCGTGACGTACTTGCGGCCCCGGGCCTTGAGCTGCTCCTCGGTCCGTCCGACGCTGGCGATCTGCGGAGAGGTGAAGACCGCCTGGGGGACGAAGCGGTGGTCGAAGCTGCGCAGGTTGTCGGGATGGGCAAGGTTGTGGGCGACGACGTGGGCTTCGTGGTTGGCGACATGCTTGAGCTGGTAGTCGCTCGAGACGTCTCCCAGTGCCCAGACGCCATCGACGTTGGTGCGGCCGTGTTCGTCGACCTTGACCCGACCGTCCTCGTGCGTGGCGACGCCGGCGTGCTCGAGGCCAAGTTCGGCGGTGTTGGGCAGCCGACCGGTGGCGACGAGCAGGACGTCGCCCACGGCATACGACCCGTCGACGAAGTCCAGGCGGACCTCACTCTTGTCGCCGCTGACCTTGGTCAGTGCTGTGTTCAAGCGGACGTCCCACTGCTCCTGGGCGATCTTCGTGAAGCGTTGTGAGATCTCGGTGTCGAGCTGGCGCAGCAGTGCGTCGTAGCGCGCAACGACGGTGACCTGGCTGCCGAGAGCGGAGAAGATATGTGCGAACTCGGCTGCAATGAAACCAGATCCGAGAATGAGCAGCCGCCTCGGGAGCTCGTCCAGGCGCATCACGGTGTCCGAGGTGTGGAACGGGACGTCGGCCTGGGCGATAGCGGTGGGCACATCCGGGTGGGCGCCAGCAGCGATGACGATCTGGTCGGCGGTGACCTCGTGGCGAGTCTCGACCCCGGTGGCCTCATCTCGGGTGTCTACCTGCAGCCGGTTGGGACCGGTGAAGGTGGCGTGGCCGAGGAACGCCGTCGTATTCCGGCCGTTGACGCGGTAGTCCTTGCCACTCTCCGAGATCGGGTCGATCCGGCCGAAGATGCGGTCGCGGATGTCCGGCCAGCGGACGCCGTCGAGCGTGGCGTCGATGCCGTACCTGGCCGCGTGGGTGATGGTGTTGGCGACGTCTGCGGCGTAGACGTACATCTTGGTGGGGATGCAGCCGACGTTGATGCAGGTGCCCCCGAACGTCCCGGACTCGATGATCGCAAC
>Ga0209585_10000295_pt1 | contig 19446 bp, 21 predicted proteins | sample NGEPerone_FD_185491 | JGI IMG/M metagenome (GOLD analysis project Ga0209585, IMG submission 185491) | Arctic peat soil microbial communities from the Barrow Environmental Observatory site, Barrow, Alaska, USA - NGEE Permafrost154B-one... | ecosystem: Environmental > Terrestrial > Soil >... | reverse complement strand
CAATACAACAATTAGTAAGAAAAGGAAGAACAATAATCAGGGCCAAAAGCAAATCAAGAGCACTTGATAGCTGTCCTCAGCGCCGTGGTGTATGTACCAGGGTATATACTACAACACCAAAAAAACCAAACTCGGCTTTGCGTAAAGTGGCTAAAGTAAGGCTTACCAATAAAATTGAAGTGATCGCTTATATCCCGGGAGAAGGGCATAACCTTCAGGAGCACTCAATCGTATTGCTTAGGGGTGGAAGGGTAAAAGATCTTCCTGGTGTACGTTACCATATAATTCGTGGTAGCCTTGATACAGCAGGTGTGAAAGACCGCAAGCAAAGCCGTTCTAAATACGGAACTAAAAAAGAAAAAGCTAAAAAATAAATTAATCCCATCATACTTTCTGGTATGATAAAAAATAAAAAAGAACAATGCGTAAAGCACAAGCAAAAAAACTTCCTTTAGCTCCTGATCCAAAATTTCAGGATAAATTAGTTACCCGTTTTGTAAACAATTTGATGTGGCAGGGTAAAAAAAGCGGGGCATTTAGTATTTTTTATGATGCACTCGATAAAGTGACTAAAATTTCAGGTGAAGATGGATATGAAGTTTGGAAAAAAGCATTGGCAAATGTAACTCCGGGTGTTGAAGTAAAAAGCCGAAGGATTGGTGGTGCTACTTTTCAAATACCATCTGAAGTTCGTGCAGACAGAAAAACATCTTTAAGCATTAAATGGCTTATTAAATACAGCCGCGATAGAAATGGCCGCAGCATGTCTGAAAAATTGGCAAATGAAATAGTGGCAGCAAGCAAAGGTGAAGGTGCTGCTTTCAAAAAGAAAGAAGATACACACCGTATGGCCGATGCCAATAAAGCATTTGCGCATTTCAGAATTTGATAAATATCAATAAAAATTATTAACCCTTTCTGTTTCAGTAAGGGTTTTTCTTTTTTACGAATTATTTTTTCCTGGAAACATAATATAAAATAGATTTTCCTGAGTGCAAGGTTTCTTCAATTGAATCGGAAGGCTATAAAAAACAGTTGCTGCAATAATTTCATTTTAATAAGGAATCTAGAATTTGCAAAATTTTTATTTATCAGGCAAACGAACTTTTTTTGTTAAACGTGGGTGGTTTATTCATAATTACTATCTCAAATAGAAAATTTTTTTGCAGAATCTTCGTACCTTTGCGCCCTCTAATTTTATTATCTTTAAAAAGGTGAAAAATTGGAGGTGGAAAAGTAGAAGAAAATTTTCAATAAATGGTTTTCATTAAGTACAAAAATCAAGAATAGATAAAGAATTATCATTAATAATAAAAACAAAAACAAGGCAAATGGCCGACTTAAGATTTCAAAGAAACTTTGGTATTGCTGCTCACATTGATGCGGGCAAAACTACTACGACAGAGCGTATTCTGTATTACACAGGTGTTAACCACAAAATAGGAGAAGTGCATGATGGTGCTGCTACTATGGATTGGATGGCACAGGAGCAGGAAAGAGGAATTACAATTACTTCTGCTGCTACTACCTGCTTTTGGAATTTTCCTATGGTTCAGGGCAAAAAAACTCCTGAAACACATGAATATAAATTCAACATTATTGATACTCCGGGCCACGTAGATTTTACTGTAGAAGTGGAACGTTCGCTTCGGGTATTGGACGGTTTATTGTCTTTATTTTGCGCAGTAAGCGGTGTAGAACCTCAGAGTGAAACAGTTTGGCGCCAGGCTAATAAATATAAAGTTCCCCGTATTGGTTTTGTAAATAAAATGGACCGTTCAGGTGCTGATTTCTTAAACGTGGTAAAGCAGGTTAAAGAAATGTTGGGTGCAAAAGCAGTCCCTTTACAATTGCCAATTGGTGCTGAAGAATCATTTAAAGGTGTGGTTGATCTTATCACCCTTAAAGCAATCGTTTGGGACGATGCTACCCAAGGAATGACTTTTCAGGAAGTACCTATTCCTGAAGATATGATGGATGATGTAAACGAATGGAGGCAGCATTTAATAGAAGCAGTAGCAGATTATGATGAAAAATTATTGGAGAAATTTTTTGATGATCCCAATACCATCACTGAAGCGGAAATGCATGATGCCATCCGTAAAGCAACTATTGATATTTCGATCATACCAATGATGTGCGGTTCATCTTTTAAAAATAAAGGTGTGCAGGCAGCACTGGACGCAATTGTACGTTATTTACCCGGCCCAATGGATATTGAAGCCGTTAAAGGAATCAATCCTGATACCGGTGAAGAAGTTGAACGTCATTGCGATCCTAAAGAACCATTCAGTGCGTTGGCATTTAAAATTATGACTGATCCGTTTGTAGGTCGCCTGGCATTCTTCCGGGCATATAGCGGTCGTCTTGATTCCGGTTCATATGTGTTGAATACCCGTACCGGGAAAAATGAAAGAATTTCAAGGATCATGCAGATGCATGCTAATAAACAAAACCCTGTAGATTTTATCCAGGCAGGTGATATTGGAGCAGCTGTTGGTTTTAAAGATATTAAAACCGGAGATACTTTATGTGATGAAAATCATCCGATAGTTTTGGAAGCTATGACATTTCCTGAACCTGTTATCGCTATCGCGATTGAGCCTAAAACGCAGGCTGATGTTGATAAAATGGGTATGGCTATTTCTAAATTAGTAGAGGAAGATCCTACATTACGTGTAAATACAGATGAAGAAACAGGACAAACAATCCTTCGCGGAATGGGTGAGTTACACCTTGAAATTATTATTGATCGGTTGAAACGTGAATTTAAAGTAGAAATTAACCAGGGTGCGCCACAGGTTGCCTATAAAGAAGCATTCAGGCAAACAGTAGAACATCGCGAAGTGCTTAAAAAGCAAACTGGTGGTCGTGGTAAATTTGCTGATATCGTTTTTGAAATCGGGCCTGCAGATGAAGAATTTTTGAAAGAAGGTAAAGGGAATTTCCAGTTTGTAAATGGATTATTTGGAGGTTCTATTCCTAAAGAATTTGTTCCTGCTATTCAAAAAGGTTTTGAAACTGCAATGACTACAGGTGTATTGGCAAGTTACCCAATGGAAAGTATGAAAGTAAGGGTTTTTGATGGTTCATTTCACCAGGTGGATTCCGATGCTATGTCTTTTGAATTGTGTGCTAAACAAGGATATCGTGAATCTGGCCGCAAAGCAAAACCTGTGTTACTTGAGCCCATTATGAAAGTAGAGGTGCTTACTCCTGACCAATATATGGGAGATGTAACCGGTGATTTAAATCGCCGTCGTGGAATGTTGGAAGGTATGGATAATAAACATGGTGTTCAGGTGATTAAAGCAAAAGTACCTTTAAGCGAAATGTTTGGTTATGTTACCCAATTGCGCTCATTATCTAGTGGCCGTGCAACTTCTACAATGGAATTTAGCCATTATGCACCGGCACCTAATAATATTGCTGAAGAAGTAATGGCAAAACAAAAAGGAAAAATGAAAGTTGAAGATTAATTTTTTTTCAAAAAAAATTATAATAATTAATGGCCTCGTTCTGAAAAGAACGAGGTTTTTTTATCTCACTAATATTCTATTGTAAAGCAGGTAATGAGAAAGTTTTGAGTTGCGGGAAGTTATGGTCTGTATAAAAAAAATAAAAGATTTTTTTATATTTTATAAAAAAAATTATATCTTTTGCCTATTATACTTTTACTAATTTTAAAACTAAAAAAATATAAAATGAAAAAATTAATTGCAATTGTAGTTCTTGTAGCTTTTATGACCTCATGTAATAGTGGATCATCCAACAAAGAAGCTACTTCGGATTCTTCTATGAACAATACCATGAGTTCAGATACTTCAATGAATTCAATGTCATCATCTACTATGACTTCACCAATAGCTGAAGGAAGCATGGCCATGAAGGATGGTAAAATGATGTTGATGACAGCTGGTAAATGGATGATGATGGATAAGCAAATGACCTGTACTGATGGATGTAAAGTAATGCCTGACGGACAAGTGATCATGAAAAATGGCGAAAAAATGATGCTGAAAGAAGGTGAGATGATTGATAAGGACGGCCACATGATGGATGCCAGCGGAAAAATGATGATGGGGGATGATAAAATGATGATGAAAGATTCAATGAAATAATAAGTAAGATAAATTCCTTACTTTAAAAAAATTACTCCTGGAATTTTCCGGGAGTTTTTTTATTGGGAAAAGCTTCAGTGTATTTGAATAAGCTGCTAATTTTCCTTTAAGACACATTTACCTCCTAATTTTATTTCTCTCCCAGAAATGAATTTCCTTATTAGTGTCGAGATGATTTTGCTGGCTTTCTCCGATTGTGTTAACGCGGCATTTTCTTGATTTCGCCTGGTACTGTGTTGATTTCACCCCTGCCCCATGGGTGAAAAAACGGTATAAATTCAGGTGTTTTAAACAAGGTAATAATAAAAAAACAATCTCAACTTTGTTCCTCAATAATAACCTGATTTATCGAAAAATTATAAAGCCCCGTTTTTTAAAATACCCTCTGAAACAAAAAATATAACTTGGTGGTTTTTCTATAGTTGTTCAAGATGCCCTTTTGGGCATTTTGAATTTTAGCAAAGAAGGGGCATTGATTTTTTGTATGGAAATTATATCAATAGGTTTAATGTAAATTTGCAGCTAAACATTAAACCAAAAAATTACTTTTTGAAATACAATCAATCCACATTAAACAAATTAGAAAAAATACTGGAGGAAGCCGGTTACGTGGTACGTTACGAACGTGGTTCTTTTCAAAGTGGTTATTGTATTCTTGAAGATAAAAAAGTAGTAGTCCTTAATAAATTTTTAACTCCCGAAGGACGAATCAATACTTTGATGGATATTATTCCTTCTGTAGAACTTAATTACGATCTTCTTACACAGGACTCTCAAAAAATGTATGATGAGATGAAAGTACAAATTCAAAACCTGGAAAAATAACTCTTCTTATTTTCATAACTCTTATTTCATAATTCATAATTATCTTTGAAAAGTGAGTTATCCTGATCTTCGCATTACTTTTCTTGGCACCGGCACCAGTGGCGGGGTACCTATGATAGGCTGTAGTTGTTATGTATGCACATCTGCAAATGGGAAAGATAAAAGGCTAAGAAGCAGCATTCTTGTGCAAAGCAATACTACTACTTTAGTTGTGGATACCACACCGGATTTCAGAACTCAAATGTTGAGAGAGAATGTAAAAAAATTAGATGCTGTTATTTTTACCCATCCGCATAAGGATCATATTGCCGGGCTTGATGATATAAAAGCCTATAATTATTTTCAACAAAAACCAATGGAAGTGTATGCCAATGTGCTTACCCAGGCAGCTTTGCATCGGGAATTTTATTACATTTTTACGGATGATAAATACCCTGGCATACCGAGTGTGAATTTAAATACCATTTCTGATAAAATATTTCTGGTAGGGGATATCCCGGTAACGCCTATTCTTGTTTATCATTTAAATATGCCGGTTTTAGGTTTCAGATTTGGCGATTTTACGTATATTACTGATGCCAATAGGATTGATGATACTGAAAAAGAAAAAATAAAGGGAAGCAGCATTCTTGTATTAAATGCGCTTCGTAAAAAAGGACACATCTCTCATTTTAGCCTACAGGAAGCTGTTGATCTTGTAGAAGAATTAAGCATTCCAAAGGCCTGCTTTACACACATTAGCCACCAACTTGGGTTACACGAAGAAATAAACAACGAATTGCCATCTAATATTCAATTGGCATGGGATGGGTTGAAACTTTCAGTTTAGTGTTGAAGATTTATATTCAATTGGATTGTTTTTATTTTCATCAGTATTTAATAAAATTGTTTAACTTAAATCGTGAATCAGATCAGGTGATGTTGTTTTAATATTTCATAAACACAATGCTTATGTGGCAGCGGTTTTTAAAAGATTATTTCTTCTTTACAAAGAAAGAAAGGTCTGGAATTATTGTACTTATTTTAGTGTTAATCTTTTTAATTCTCTCTCCATTATTGTTTCCAATTTTGATTAAAGAAGAAAAATTTGATTATGCACAATTTGAAACAGAAATGGCGCAATTGCGAATTGATTCAGCCAGAAAATATACCAATAAAAATTTTGGTAACAATTATTACCCTGATAATACTTACCCCGGTAAAAAATATCAAACTGTAAAAACTGAAGTTTTTTTCTTCGATCCCAATACCGCTTCAGTAAATGACTGGATAAGATTAGGCATAAAAGAGAAAACTGCTGCAACCATTCAAAAATATATTTCTAAAGGAGGAAAATTTTATAAGCCTGAAGATATCAAAAAAATATGGGGCTTACACTCATCAGATGTTGAGCGGTTGCTGCCTTTTGTTAGGATAAAAAATACATCAAATGAATATCCGCAATTTGAGAAAAAAGAATATACTAATAACAAATTTTCTAATACTCCAAAAATAATTCAGAAGGTAAAAATCAATCTCGCAGATACTACTGAATTTATCGCCCTGCCTGGCATTGGGAGTAGGCTTTCTAAACGAATAATTGCTTTTAGAGAAAAACTTGGAGGGTTTTATTCAATAGACCAGGTGGCTGAAACATACTTACTTCCAGATTCTACGTTTCAAAAAATAAGGCCTTTTTTGGTAATGAACGATAACCCTGTAAAGAAGATCAATATTAATTTGGCATCTGTCGATGAAATGAAATCGCATCCTTACATAAAATATAACCTGGCGAACGCCATTTTTCAATATAGAAAACAGCATGGAAATTTTAATTCTGTTGATGCCGTTAAAAAAATTATGCTGGTAACTGATGAGATTTTTAATAAAGTAGCTCCTTATTTGGCAATTGAATAATTTCTAAAATGCATACCTTAATACATTAATTAATTATTAATTATTCAAATTACCATTCATTTATTAAATTCTATTTATATTGCAACAATAAAATTTAATTATGGATTTTTTAAAAAATGAGCTAACAATACAAGTGGCTCAAACAGCTAAAGATTTTGCTCTACAAAAAATAAAACCTCATTTAATGGAGTGGGATGAAAGGCAGGAATTTCCTGTTCACATCTTTAAAGAATTAGGGAAACTAGGTATGATGGGAATTTTAGTTCCCCAGGAGTATGGTGGCACTGGGTTAAGTTATTTTGAATACAGTGCTATCATCCAGGAAATTTCAAAAGTTTGCGGATCGATAGGATTATCGCTGGCAGCCCACAATTCCCTTTGTGTTGGCCATATTCTTGCGTTTGGAAACGAAGAACAGAAAAAAGAATATTTACCCAAATTGGCTACAGCGGAATTTATTGGGGCTTGGGGATTAACGGAAGCTAATACGGGAAGTGATGCAGGAAATATGCAATGTATGGCAGTAAAAGATGGTGATGATTGGATAATCAATGGGACAAAAAACTGGATTACACATGGTAAAAGTGGTGACGTGGCAGTTGTAATATGCCGTACAGGCGAACCGCATAGCAGAGATAACTCAACTGCGTTTATAGTTACCCGTGGTACAAAAGGATTTACCGGAGGAAAAAAGGAAAATAAATTAGGAATGCGTGCAAGTGAAACAGCAGAAATGATATTTGATAATTGCCGGGTTCCTGATTCTGCAAGAATGGGAAATGTTGGTGATGGATTCAGGCAGGCTATGTACGTGCTTGATGGTGGTCGTATTTCTATCGCTTCATTAGGATTAGGTATAGCAAGGGGGGCTTATGAAGCATCATTGCAATATGCAAAAGAAAGGCACCAGTTCGGTAAACCTATTTCTGAATTTCAGGCAATTTCATTTAAGTTGGCTGATATGGCTACTGAAATAATGGCTGCGGAATTATTAATCAACCAGGCTTGTGATTTAAAAAATAGTGGGGAAAATGTTACCAAAGAATCAGCAATAGCAAAATATTATTCCAGTGAAATCGCGGTGAAAATTGCTACGGATGCTGTTCAGATTTTTGGTGGTTATGGTTATACAAAAGATTTTCCGGTAGAAAAATTTTACCGCGATTCCAAATTATGCACAATAGGGGAAGGTACCAGCGAAATACAAAAAATAGTAATAGCCCGCGAAATATTGAAATAAATATAAGATATTATACTGTCTTGTTTCCTCCAAAAAGTCCGCCTAATTTATCTTTAGCAAATTCTTCGATTTTTTCGCCGGTAGCGCCAGGAATAAAATCTGAAATTTTATCAAGCATATCTCCGCTATTTTGTGTAGCATTATTTACGTCGGAAGGTGTAGTGCCTGGGCCTGAAGGAGTAGTGCCCGATTGAAAAAGATTATCAATTGCTCCGCCTATCATTGGAAATTTTTCCTTTACATAACCTGTTATTGTATTTAAAATACTTTGTGATTGTTCAGCACTAAGGCCATGTATGTTTTGCAATTTTTGAATTAACTCCTCCATGATTGAATGTTTTAAGTGATTGAATTATATATATTCACAAAATAATGTTTTTCTTATTAAAATATTGTGGATGATAAAAAATTTACTTTCGGGTAACAAATAAAACAGGAATTTTAAAAATTGATGGTATTGTTATTGTGGCTTTATTGTATATGAACTAAGCCAAATTAGTATGAAACAATATTTTCCCCTAGCTCTAATTACTCTTTGTTGTTTGCTACTCAGCTTATCATTTTCTATAAACAGTTTTGCACAGGACCAAAGTGTGCAAGAGATGAAATCCGCAGCAACTAAAGAAATTATACCTCCAAAAATTGATAGTGGCAAAATATGGAAGACCGGTGGTATTTTTAATCTGAATTTTGGTCAGGGTAGCCAAAGCAACTGGGCTGCGGGTGGCGATGATTTTTCTTTGTCAATAGCTTCCTATCTGGGTTTTTACGCTTTCTACAAAAAAGATAAGTATAGCTGGGATAATACAATAGATTTAAATTATGGCCTGGTAAATACTACCAGTCTTGGTACCAGGAAAAATGATGATCGTATTGATTTTTTATCGAAAGTAGGTTATGCATTAAATCCAAAATTAAATGTAGCAGGGTTGCTTAATTTCCATTCGCAGTTTTCTAAAGGATATAATTATAATAGCGATGGCACCAAAGATATTTTGTCCAATTTCCTTGCTCCCGGATATGTTTTATTAAGCCTGGGTTTAGATTATAAGCCTGCGGAAGGATTGTCAATTTTTGTTTCGCCGATTACTTCACGTTGGACCATTGTAAACGATGATACCTTATCTGCAAAAGGGGCTTATGGCGTAACGCCCGGTAAAAAAGGGAAAAATGAAATTGGAGCTTTTGCTAGCATTACTTATATAAAAAACCTGAGCAAAGTAATTGCTTATAATGGAAGGCTCGACCTTTTTCCAAATTATGAACATAATCCCCAGAATGTAGATGTGATGATGAATAATATGTTTACGGCAAAACTTTCTAAAGTGCTTACAGCAAGCCTTGGACTTAATTTGATTTATGATGATGATGTAAACTTTTTGGCCCAAATCATGACTCTCCTGCTTTGCAGTTAAAATCATTGATAGCTGTAGGATTGAGTGTGAAGTTGTAATGTTAAAAAATGGAGGTTTACAAATTCTCTATTATTCCTGCAATCCCCTGTCCGCCGCCAACACAAGCGGTTACAATTCCATATTTTTTATTGAGCCTCTTCATATCGTTTATGATCTGAATAGTGAGTTTCGCCCCTGTACATCCAAGTGGATGGCCAAGTGCAATTGCGCCACCATTGATGTTTACTTTCATAGGATCCAGATCAAGTGTTTTAATTACTGCAAGAGATTGAGAAGCGAATGCTTCATTTAGTTCTACTAAATCTATTTGTGATAGATTCATCCCAGCTTGTTTCAAAACTTTAGGAATTGCCTCCACGGGGCCTACACCCATTATGCGTGGATGCACTCCCGCACTTACACATGAAACCAATCGTGCGATAGGTTTTAGTTTTAATTCATTCATCATTTTTTCGCTCATCACAATTACAAAAGCTGAGCCATCACTGGTTTGTGAAGAATTGCCTGCAGTAACCGTACCACCTAAAGCAAAAGCGGGTTTTAATTTTGCCAGTGCTTCTATTGTAGTATCTGCACGAACTCCTTCATCAGTATCTACCACAAAACTTTTCTTTTGTTTCTTGTTATTTTTATCTACATAAATTTCTTCTACAAGCATTGGAAGAATTCCACTTTTAAAAAAACCATTATTGATTGCATTCAACGCTTTTTGGTGAGAATGCAAACTGAATTCATCCTGTTGTTCGCGGGTTATATCATATTCTTTTGCTACTGCTTCTGCTGTTAAACCCATTCCCAAATAATAATCCGGTGTTTCAGAAGTTACTGAATAAGCAGGCACCGTTTTCCATCCTGAAGTAGGAACCATGGTCATACTTTCTGTGCCACCGGCGATAATACAATCTGCCATGCCACTTCTGATTTTTGCTGTTGCAATCGCAATTGATTCCAATCCGCTGGCGCAATACCGGTTCACTGTCATGCCGGGAACAGAAATGCCCAATGCTCTTACACTTATCATTCGGCCCACCTGCAATCCTTGTTCTGCTTCAGGTACAGCGTTTCCAACAATAAGATCGTCCACTCTTTTTGCATCAAGTTCAGGAACAGATGCAAGCAATCCTTTTATGACATCTACCGCTAAATCATCAGGACGATAAAAACGAAACCCGCCACGCTTTGCTTTGGTAACTGCTGTTCTGAATCCTGCTATTATATATGCTTCCATAAAAATGAAATGATTTTATTTTTAATAAAATTGATTTGAGCAATTTAAACTTAATCTCCCAATTATTAGGCTTAAAACTTTTCAAAGACATAAACTTTTTCAAGGCTTTTTAATCCAAATAATTAGCAACAATGGGCACTCTTCTTCCTACGCCAAATGCTTTTGGAGAAATGCGAATGATAGGACAAAATTGATTCCGTTTGTATTCATTTCTGTTCACCATACTTAATATTCTATCAACAAGTGCTGCCTCAAATCCCTGTATTTTTATTTCAGCAGGCCCTTGTACTCTTTCAATATATTGATATAATATTTGATCAAGAATTTCATAAGGAGGCAGGCTGTCAATGTCTTTTTGGTCTGGCCTCAATTCTGCCGAAGGCGCTTTATTAATAATATTTTTAGGAATAATTTCTTTATCCGAATTGATATATTTTGCCAGTTCATAAACCTGTAATTTATAGCAATCACCAAGTACGCCAAGTCCACCTGCCATATCACCATACAGCGTGCCATAACCTGTAGCGAGCTCACTTTTGTTGGAAGTGTTCAATAAAATATATCCGAATTTGTTGGCAATAGCCATAAGTAAATTTCCTCTTGTCCTGCTTTGAATATTTTCTTCTGCAATGCTAAATGGCAGATCGTCAAAGACCGGTTTTAGATCATTTAAAAATTGATTGTATATTTTTTTTATTGGGATGATGTCATATGGGTTTTCAAGATTTTTACTGAGCTTTTCCGCATCATCTACAGAATGTGAAGTTGAATATTCTGATGGCATTAAAATGGCTCTTACATTTTCTTTTCCCAATGCAGCACAGGCAAGCGCAAGCGTTACCGCGCTATCAATACCTCCGCTGCTTCCAATTATGGCTTTGGTAAATCCCATTTTATCAAAATAATCTTTTATTCCTAAAATAATAGCTTCATATACTTGTGAAATATTCAAGTCTGGAATAAAATGTATTGGATTTAAAAGCTGACTTGGTAAAGTTGCGGCAGGTTCTATCACAGGCAAATTGATACTGCCATCATCATTTAAAATAACTTCTTTTAGTGTCTCTTTAAATTGAGGAAGCTGGCAGCAAAGATTGGCATCTTTATCAAAAACCAATGAGGCTCCATCAAAAACAATTTCTGTCTGGCTACCTACCGCATTACAATAAATAAGGGGCAATTTATATTTTACCACATTCGATTTGATGGTAGCTTTCCTGTCTTCATCATGAGTATAATCAAATGGAGAAGCAGAAATATTGATCATGAAATCGGGTTGTTGCTTCATTAAAATATCCATTGGACAAATGCGGTAAAGCGGGTTGTCGCCAAGGTTCCAGATATCTTCGCATATGGTAAGCGCTATTTTTTTTCCTTTGAATTCAAGGACGTTCCAATCATACGCCGGTTCAAAATAGCGGTATTCATCAAACACATCATAATTAGGCAGGCAGGTTTTGTGTGCGACACTTTTTATTTCTTTTTGATACAAAAAAAATGCGGCGTTAAAAAGATCTTTCCCTTCACGTACCGGGTTACTGTCGGGAGAACCAACGATAACACCAATCGTGTCTGCATGTTGTTTTATTATATCAATACTTTTAAAACATTTGTTGATAAAATCATTAAAGTCTAAAAAGTCTCTTGCAGGATAGCCACAGATGCACATTTCGCTAAAGACGATAAGGTCTGCATTTTGATTTTTTGCCTCGTTGATGGCACCAATAATTTTATGAACATTTTTATCAAAATTGCCGATATGATAATTTTGCTGTGCAAGAATAATTTTCATTTGGTAAAATTAGTAGAATAAAATGTTCATTACTTTTTTCATTTAACAAAGCACTCATAATTTTTTTCCTTTTATTTGTTGTATGAAGAAAATTTTATTACCGCTTTTAGTCACAATTATTTTGTTTTCCTGCAATAGCAAAAAAAATATTCCTGATGTTTCCTCTATTAAAGTAAATATAGAAACCAAAAGATTTGAGCAGGATTTTTTTGCAATAGATACAGTAAATGTTGCAGAATCTATAAAGATGATTTTACAAAAATATCCGCATTTTACGCCTGATTTTGTTGAAAATATTCTTGGGCTTGATATGGATAGTTTATTAATTCCCGGTAATGCACAGGATAAAGCGGTGCGTTTATTTATTCATGATTATGCACCTATAAAAGATTCTTCTGATTTACTTTATAAGAATTTTAATAAAGAAACGGATGCTATAAAAAATGGATTACAATTCGTAAAATATTATTTTCCTAAATACAAATTACCTGAATCTATTATTACTTTTATCGGGCCTATCAATGCTAATTTTGAAACATCATTTGGCACGCAAGGCGATATACTTACAACGTATGGTTTTGGAATCGGTCTTCAACTTCATCTTGGAAGTAATTATTCATTTTATAAAAGCCGGGAAGGGGAGGAGCAATATCCTGCTTACCTCGCCAATAATTTTGATGCGCAACATATACCTGTAAACTGCATGAGAAATATTATTGATGATATGTATCATGATAATAGTAATGGCAAACCGTTGGTAGAACAGATGGTAGAGAAAGGAAGACGTTTATTTCTAATCACAAAATTTTTGCCTTACACTCCTGATAATGTATGTATAGGCTATACAAGCGAGCAAATGAAAGATGTATATAAAAATGAAGCAGTAATCTGGGATTTCTTTTTGAATAATAATCTGCTCAACAATGCCGATCAAAATACCATCAAAAATTACATAGGTGAAAGTCCTAAAACACAGGAGTTGGGCGAAGGAGCGCCTGGAAATTTGGGAACCTTTTCGGGTTTGCAGATAGTGAGAAAATACATGGGAAAATTTCCTGAAACTAAACTTCCTGACCTGATGAAAATAGACCCAAGAGAAATTTTTAACCAGGCAAAATACAAGCCGAAGAGTTAGTTCATTTTTGCAGGAACAACCATTTCAAATGCGGGAATATTGATAATAAAAGTCTGTTTATTATGATAGTTTTCCATAAAATACATGCCATGCATCTTGCCCATTTCGCTTTTTAGATTGCAGCCGCTGATATATTGGTATTTTTCTCCAGGATTGATTATAGGTTGTACTCCTATAACGCCTTCTCCTTCTACTTCCCGGTGTTCGGCATTGCTGTCGAAAATATACCAGTGCCTTCGTAATAATTGCACGGGGAAAGTATTATTATTTTCAAGTGTGATGCGGTAAGCAAACATATATTCACTTGTAATGGGATTGCTATATTCGGGTTGGTAAAAGGTTTCAACACTTATGGTTACTCCTTCAGAAATTTTTGATATCATGGCTCATTAGGTTATTGAAAATTTATTAAAACTGATGCAACTAAGTTAATGATATTTTAATTATTTTTTACAATTTTCAATTTGGCTGGATGGAATTGCGCCTTACATTTTTAAAATAAAAAATCAGTTAAATTGATTATTTTAGAATTAGATTTTTTTTGATTTTGTATATCCATTCTTTACAAGCCATTGCAGTACTTTTTCTCTATGATCTCCCTGAATAATGATTTCATTATTCTTTGCGGAGCCACCGCTGCCACAAAAAGTTTTTAATTGTTTTGCGAGGATTTCAATTGCTGAATCAGTCATAGAAAATCCATCTATAATAGTTACAACCTTTCCTCCGCGATGTTTTTTATCAAGTTTTATCTTTAAAAATTGTTCGCTTGGCGGCATAGTTTCTTTCGATTCTTTTTCTTCTGAAAAACTATAATCAGAAGCTGTGGAATAAACGATGCCATCCGTAGTATATAACTTTTTTTTGGCCATATTATTGTTGTATTTCGGCTTTTAAACTTAGGTCTAAACTTCTTGCCTGGTGAATAATTGCTCCGCTTGAAATGAAATCAACTCCGGTAGAGGCGTATGATTCAATATTGTCCAGGTTAATACCACCACTTGCTTCGGTTTCATATTTTCCATTGATAATGATGAGGGCTTCTTTGATTTTTTCAGGGGTAAAATTATCGAGCATGATCCTGTTTACCTTTCCTGTTTTCATTACTTTTTTTATATCTTCAATACTTCTTGTTTCTACCTCAATTTTTAATCCCGGTTTTTTTTGTTGCACATATAGCCACGCCTTTTCAATTGCCTTTTCAATACCACCACAATAATCAATATGATTGTCCTTTAGCATGATCATATCATACAAGCCAAAACGATGATTCACGCCACCGCCAATACGTACCGCTTCTTTTTCCAGAAGTCTGAAATTAGGTGTTGTTTTCCTGGTGTCTAATAATTTGGTGGTGTAACCTTGCAGCTTATCGGTATATTTTTTAGTAAGTGTAGCAATGCCGCTCATTCGCTGCATACAGTTAAGTACAAGACGCTCACAAGTGAGAATAGTATAAACTCTGGCTTCCACTTCAAAAGCGATTTCTCCAAAATGTATTTTATCCCCATCTTTTTTAATTTTTCTTAAAACAGATGCTGGCTCTGCAAAAGAAAATATTTTTTCTGCTACATCTACACCAGCTAAAATGCCCTCGTCTTTTATTTTAAGTATAGCTTTTCCTTTTACATTTTCACCTATACAGGAGAGTGTGGAATGATCGCCATCTCCGATATCCTCTTTTAGAGCATTTGAAATGAGTTCTTCAAGTTGATGCTGATAATTTTCAGTGTGGATCATGAAACAAAAATATAAAATGATAGAAGAACTTTTTCTAAAACTAAAATTATCTCAATATAGTATTCCCCGCTTATTAGGGTTATGGCAGAAAAAGCTAGTTGGCAGACCTTATGTCTGCCGGATAAGAGAAATAAAAAATCTTTCGGATAAGCTTAAATAACCTATGGCAATATTGCGTGTTATTTAATAAAAAAACCGGCATTTGCCGCTATTAATTTGATGGGGGTAACAGATGATTTATCTTTCAAATCTAAGTTCCTGTATCACCTCCATTTCACCTTTTTGTTTCATGTAAATTGTAGTTCGGAATACTCCATTATTGGTAGTAAGATTTCCTATACAAAATTGTGAGCCTGCATTTTCACTTTTATGAATTACTTCAAAATTTTTGACGCCATTGGTATTAAAAAAATCCCTTAATACAAGTTCTGCCTGGCTTTTACTATATGAGTTGCTTTTTTCGGGAAGTGTAATTTCTACAGTATTATCAAAATACCTGGCAACTGCTGTTGCATTTCCTGTCTTAATGGCATTTACTACTTCGGTAATCGAAACAATCGTGAAGGACATGAGCAATGCAGTAATAACTATTGGGAGTAAAAATTTTTTCATAATAAAATGATTATAGCCTTATATTTTGCGAAAAACGTGCCAAATGAAAAATATTGCTAATTAAAACAAAATTTTCTGAATATATTAAAGCTAATAATTAGCTTTGAAAAATGGACACAAAAAAAGTGATTTTAATAATTATGGATGGTTGGGGCCTTGGCACCAAAAAAGAAAGTGATGCGATACAAAATGCAAAAACTCCCTTTGTAAGTTCCCTTTATAGTATGTATCCTCATACCACTTTAGTTACATGTGGAAGGGCTGTTGGTCTACCAGAAGGTCAAATGGGCAATAGTGAAGTAGGGCATTTAAACCTGGGAGCAGGCCGTATAGTTTACCAGGAATTGGAAAGAATAAATGTCGCTATTGAAAATGGTGAATTTGAAAAGAATCAGACACTTCTTAACAGTATTAATTATGCAAAAGAGCACAACAAACCTTTGCACCTTATGGGTTTGGTAAGCGATGGAGGAGTGCATTCGCATATCAATCATTTAAAAGCGCTCACATCAATTTGTAAAAATCACGGCCTTGAAAATGTATATATACATGCGTTTACTGATGGGCGTGATACTGATCCGAAAAGTGGTATTCATTTCCTGGAAGATTTGCAACAACATCTTAAAAAAACAACAGGAAAAATTGCAACAGTTACAGGAAGATATTATGCAATGGATCGTGATAAAAGATGGGAAAGAATTAAATTAGCTTATGATGCTTTGGTGCATAGAACCGGCCAGGTAACAGAAAATGTTTTTTCAGCTATTTCAGATTCTTATCAAAAAGACATTTCAGACGAGTTTTTAATGCCCATTATTAATGCTGAAACTCCTGACTCAGGAATAAAAGAAGGTGATGCGGTAATCTGCTTCAATTTTAGAACAGACAGGTGCAGGGAAATTACAGAAGCTCTAACTCAAACTGCGTTTCCTGAATATGACATGAAGCCCTTGCTACTTGATTATACCACTATGACTCTTTATGATCATAAATTCAAAAACATTCATGTTATTTTCCAAAAGGATGATCTTGTAAATACGCTCGGGGAAGTTTTAGCCAAAGATCATAAAACACAAATACGAATAGCTGAAACAGAAAAATATCCGCATGTAACATTTTTCTTTAGCGGGGGAAGAGAAGTGCCTTTTGACGGAGAAAAAAGAATCATGATTCCTTCTCCAAAAGTGGCCACATACGATCTGCAGCCTCAAATGAGCGCCAATGAAGTTACCGAAGCATTATTGCCTGAAATAAAAAATAAAACGGCAGATTTTATTTGTTTGAATTATGCAAATGCTGATATGGTGGGCCATACAGGAGTTTGGGATGCAGTAATTAAAGCAGTTGAAACGGTTGATCACTGTGTGAAAGAAATTGTAACAACAGCATTAGAAAATGGATACACTATTTTTCTGACTGCAGACCATGGAAATGCTGATTATGTAATAAATGATGATGGTACACCCAATACGGCCCATACCAAAAATCTGGTTCCTCTTTTTATAATAGATAAAGAATGGAAAGGAAATATTAAAACAGGAAAACTTGGCGATATTGCGCCTACAATTTTAACCATGATGAAATTGCCTATTCCCAAAGAAATGACAGGAGAAATTTTGATCAATTCATAATAAACATCAACAACTAAACAAATGAGAAAAATTTTAAGGATCACGCTTATCGTTTTACTAATTGCTTTAATTATTATTCAGTTTTTCAGGCCTCAAAAAAATGCAGAACCAGAAATTGCCTCCAATCAAATTCAGGCTAAATATAATGTGCCAGAAGATGTGCATAAAATATTGCAGGTTTCCTGTTATGATTGTCATAGCAACACTACCAAATATCCCTGGTATTGGGGAGTACAGCCTGCTGCCTGGTTTTTAAATAACCATATACAAGATGGTAAGCGCGAATTAAACTTTTCTACATTCTCAACTTATCCTGCCTGGAGAAGCTATAGAAAATTTAAAGGGATCGAAAGGGAAGTGAAATCGGGCGATATGCCTCTATTTCCCTATACTTTAATTCACCGGAATGCTGTTTTAAATGTTGATCAAAAATTGGCTATTGAAAATTGGGTGGCCAGTTCAATAAAAGAAATGGAGTCTACCTATCCTGCAGATAGCCTAAAGAAAAAGCAATAGCAATATTTTTATATAGGAAATTCATAAATAAGAAATTTTTGCAAGTATTTTATTGCTAAAACTTTTTTTGGATGCAGCTATTTTCGTAAAAATTTGTCCTACCTTAGTAGGGTTAAACCAAGCAGATATGACAGAAGAGATAATGCTTCAAGGCTGTCGGGATAACCTTGCAACCGCGCAGGAGGCTTTATATAATCGTTTTAGCCCGCGGATGCTTGGGGTTTGCTATCGTTATGCCCGTAATCGTGAAGATGCTGAAGATATGTTGCAGGAAGGATTTATAAAAGTGTATTCACAAATTCATCAATTTCGAGGAATAGGAGCACTAGAAGGGTGGATCAGAAGAATAATCGTACATACTTGTATAAATGTGATAAAGAAGAATAAGAAGTTCTCTGACAGTGTTGATCTCATTCATGCATCAAGTATCCAAATCAATGAAAATAACATTCCATCAATGTTGCAGGCAAAGCAAGTGGTAGAATGTATAAGATTATTGCCGATTGGATATCGAACGGTACTTAACCTTTATGCCATTGAAGGCTTTTCGCATAAAGAGATTGGCGCTATTTTAGATATTGAGGAAAGTACAAGCAGATCGCAATATACAAGGGCAAGGGCATTGCTTGAAGATATTCTTATAAAAAAGAAAATATTGCAAAAGCCAAGAGATAATGTGAGGATGGCAGGTATAGGTAACTAACTACGAAATGCAAATAGTAATATTGTCTCAATTACCACACTAACTGAAACGATTGAAAGATGGAAAGAGAATTTGATATGACCAATTTTGAAGAAGCTTTAAAAAATCAGGCTGACCAATTTAAAATGATTCCATCAAGACGGGTATGGCATGGAATTTATAACGATTTGCATCCCGGAAGCAGGTGGCCATCTGTTGCTATGGGGTTAGTCTTCTTATTTACATTATTGGGTATCGGCCATTTGAATAATACAACCAAACGATTGGCTGATGTCAATTCTGCTTCTGAAAAAAATGAATCAGGTTTAAATTCTGAAAAACAAATTGCTGAAGTAAATTCTTCAAAAAGTAATCAGCAGGGTATTAATTTCCAAAAACAACCTGAAGATAAAAATAGCAATTCAATTTCGGGGAATGTAACTTCTGTAGGTAAACTAGGGGAAAAATCGAATGCTATTCAGAATAACAAAGCCAGGGTAATTAAACTCTATCCCAACGGAATTAATTCAACCAAAGCTAATAAAGTTCAAAAAGAGAATTTAATTCTAAGTAATTCTTCTGCAAATAATAGAATCGACAAAAATAATTCCGG
>Ga0209585_10000293_pt1 | contig 19462 bp, 18 predicted proteins | sample NGEPerone_FD_185491 | JGI IMG/M metagenome (GOLD analysis project Ga0209585, IMG submission 185491) | Arctic peat soil microbial communities from the Barrow Environmental Observatory site, Barrow, Alaska, USA - NGEE Permafrost154B-one... | ecosystem: Environmental > Terrestrial > Soil >... | reverse complement strand
GCGTTATCGAGGAGGACCGAACCAGCGGAGGGGCGTCCGGCGAGAGACGGCTGAGGAACCTTGTCGAGCAGATCAGCACAAACCAGGATCCGGTTCAGGAGACGGTGCGGCTTCTCTCCAAGGCGCTCATGCTCGAACGAGGTGGCGTCACCAGCGACGATGCGACGCTGCTTCTGCTCGAATGGCGCGGGGGAACCGCCGAAGACCTCGCCCCGATAGACGAGCCGGTGTCCCCGACCAGCTGATCCGGGAGCCATCGACGGGCCTTGTGGAGCCATCGGCAGACCCTGCAGTTGCGGCGTGCGTCCGATAGGCGTGTGTCAGATTGTGGTGCTCACCGTGGTTCTCGGCGACGGTCAATCCGACCGTCCTCGGCGGGACCGTACAGCTCGCCCTCTTGTCGGGGTACGTGGTTCCCGCACACGGCGCAGCGCCATCCGGTCTCATGGACCCGGTAGGTGTGGCCGCCGCCCGCACATTCCTGGTCGATGGGGCGCGCTACCTTCGCACCGAGAGCCGCCCGAGCCTTGCGGGCCGCGACGGACCTGATGATGGCGATGCCGGCAACCACCACGCTGACCGCGAGGACTGCCACCAAGGTTGTTGGGGTCATGACAGTCGGTCCGTTGCCTTGATCACCAAGAAGTGCATGCCTCGACCTCTGTTTGCAGATGTCGCGAGGTCCTTATGTGGGCCCGCCTACGGCGAGGATCATAGCCCGACCAAGGCCACGCCCGCTTGTTGGGGCGACCGCGCGAGGTGAGAACGTCGATTCGCGATCGTATGCCGCAACGCCAGTATCGAGACCCGTCCTGGCTGGAGCAGGTCGGCAGTCTCCGCGGCGCTGAGAAACTCGAGCTCCGCGAGCCGGACGGCATACTCCTTCGGCCCTCCGAGGCGCGCGTCGTGGAGCTCGAGGGTGTTGTGCCGCCGGCCTGCGGGCGACGCGTGCCGGTTGGTCGGACCTCATCACTGCTCGCAGGGGAGCGGCTGCCCACCGACTGGCGGATCTGTTGATCGAGCACCCAGTGATCGATGTGCCGCTGGTTGCCCAAGAACTGTCCGTGGCCACCAGCAACGCCCAGCAAGCGATCGATCGACTCGTCGGCGATGGTGTGTTGCGGCTGATCGGCAAGGGAGCGCGTGACCGCGTGTGGGAAGCGGCCGAGGTGATCTCGGCGTTGGGCGGATTCGCCAAGCGGGCCAGACGCCGTACGGTCTGAACTGCCTAGCCGCCGCGCCGAAGGTGCGCCTTGAACTTGAACTTGAACTTGAACTTGAAAAAAAACTTGATACAGGGCAATTCGGCAGTTGCGAAGGCCCGGAGACGAAATATCATCGGATGCTGCATTAACCAGTGATAACGTGCAGGGATGAACGCGGATCCGTCGAAGACTGTATGGCCCCCCGTTCGGTTCGAACGGCGGCCATGGGACTACGACCCGGACCTTCCGGTTCCCCGACGTGTGCGGGCTGCACACCGTGGGGACTATCGGGCTGCGATTCCTGCGAGCATCGCCGGCCTCGCGATGGTGCCCATAGGGGCCGAAACCTCGGCCCTGGCGACGGAGGCCGCCACCGAGATCGCCCGGTTCGACGCCGAGTTCGACGCGTCGTCCATGGCCTTCGCCCCGCTGCTCCTGCGCAGCGAGTCGGCCTCATCTTCCCAGATCGAGCACCTCACCTCCAGCGCGCGGGCGATCGCGCTGGCCGACCTGGGCCGCACAGGGCGCAACAACGCCGACCTCATCGTGAGCAACGTCCGTGCGATGCAAGCCGCGCTGAATCTCGCTGAACGCCTCGACGGCGACGCGATCCTGGTCATGCACCGAGTGCTGATGGAGGCGCACTGGCCCGACAACGCCGGGCGCTGGCGCGAGCAGCAGGTGTGGATCGGCGGCAGCCGGTTCGGACCGCACGAGGCCGACTTCATCCCGCCACACCATGAACGGGTCCCTTCCGCGATGGCTGACCTGGCCGCGTTCATGGCGCGGCCAGACCTCCCCGTTCTGACTCAGGCCGCGATCGCCCACGCGCAGTTCGAGACGATCCACCCCTTCCCTGATGGCAATGGCAGGGTTGGGCGTGCCCTGGTCCACGCGTTGTTGAAGGCTGGCGGGCTGGCCAGGTCGGTGACCGTGCCAGTTTCGGCCGGCCTGCTCGGCGACACCGGCACCTACTTCGCCGCCCTGACGGCATACCGCGCAGGGGACCCCGAGCCCATCGTCAAGGTCATGGCGGAGGCGACCTTCCCAGCCATCGGCAACGGCCGCCGCCTCGCCGCCGACCTGCGGTCGACGCGCGCCCGATGGGCGGACCTCATCACAGCTCGCAGGGGAGCGGCCGCCCACCGGCTGGCAGATCTGTTGATCCAGCACCCCGTGATCGATATGCCCCTGGTCGCCAGGGAACTGTCCCTGGCTACCAGCAACGCCCAACACGCGATTGATCGACTCGTCGACGATGGAGTGCTGCAGCTGATCGGCAAGGGAGCGCGTGACCGCGTGTGGGAGGCACCTGAGGTGATCTCGGCGTTGGACGGGTTCGCCAAGCGGGCCAAACGCCGTACGGTCTGAACTGCCCAGTCGGCTCAGCCGTGTGGCCAAAAAGTGTGGGTTAAATGTGTGTGGCGGCCCTCCCGGGAGGAGGACCGCCAATCCGCAGGTCTGTGACCTGCACATACAGTGCGCCGTGAGGGAATTGAACCCCCAACCCGCTGATTCGGACTACTCAGTTGTGGAGAGTTGTCGTTAGTTGTGGAAACCATTGCGTCACAACCAGATCCGTGATTCTCACCACTGGACGCCTGTGGTCAGTTGTCGTTGTTTGTCGTTGAAAGATGTGGCGAAAAATGTGTGTGATGGCGGCCAGGCGCTCGCCTCCCACGGGTACCGGGGAGTCTCCCAGATGGGAGTGGCCCAGCGTCCTTGTAGGCGAGCAGTCGCACTCCTGAGCCTGTTCGGCATGGACGCTGTGCGGGTTCTGGTCCGGCTCCGCCTGGGAGCTGAGGGCCTGGGGGCCGTGCGCAAGGTGGCGGCGACGACTGTCGATGCCGCCTGAAGACTGACCCCCTACTGCCCTGGAATCCGCCCAGCAGAAACTGTCAGTCTTGGCCCGGCGTTGACATCCCGGCCTGCCGGAAGGAATGGTGGCCGAGATCGTGCGGGTCACCTGCCATGAGAAGCCCGCTGATACCTCGACGCACTGGACCACCCGGTCCCTGGCCGCAAGGTTCGGGGTCGGCAAGGACACCATCGCCCGGGTCTGAGCCGATCACAACCTCAAGCCCTGGCGGGTCGAGACATTCAAGGTATCGAACGACCCTCGCTTTGAGGAGAAACTGGTCGATGTGGTCGGGCTGTACCTGAAGCCCCCAAGTCGGGCCGTGGTGTTCAGCTTCGACGAGAAGACCCAATGTCAGGCATTGGACCGCACCCAGCCGAGCCTGCCGATGGTGCCGGGTCGGGCCGGCACGATGACCCATGACTACAAGCGGAACGGGACCACCGATCTGTTCGCGGCGATGAACATCGCGACCGGTGAGGTGCTGACCCACTGCCAGAAGGGTCACGCCGCCAAGGACGTGCTGCGGTTCTTCAAGCAGATCGACGCCAGCGTCCCGCGCGGTCTGGCTATTCATGTCGTGCTGGACAACCTGTCAGCGCACAAGGCACCGGAGATCACCACATGGCTGGCGCACCGGGACTGCAGACGAGGCACCTGCACTTCACCCCGACATCGAGCTCTTGGGTGAATCTCGTTGCGCGCTGGTTCAAGGTGTCGACGATCACGTAATTCCCCAGGGGTGACGATCACTTAATTCCTCAGGGCGTGGTCCGTGTGCTGTGTCTACTCCGGATTCTGGGTTGTTGTCGAGTCCACTGGTCGGGGTCGTTTGCGGGGCCGGTAGCTGGGTCCGTCCATGAGCACCTGGTGACTGGTGTTGATCAGCCGATCCAAGAGCGACTCTGCTACTACCGGGTTGGGGAACAGGGCGTACCAGTCGGCTGGGGCCCTGTTCGAGGTCAGGATCAGCGGCCGGGCCTGGACGGCCCTTTCGGAGACCAGCTCGTACAGGTCGTCGGCTTGGGCCGCGGTCAGCTCTCTCATCGCGAAGTCGTCCAGTATCAGGACGGCGGGGCGGGTGTACTCCCGCAGCCGCCGCTCCCAGGTGCGGTCGGCGTGGCCGCCGGCGAGGTCGGCCAGGACCCGGCTGGTCTTGATGAAGCGGACCTGCCCGCCGCGGCGAATCACGTTGTGCCCCAACGCTTGGGCGATATGGGTTTTGCCTACACCGGTTGGCCCGTAAAGAATGACCGACTGCCCTGCGTCCAGCCAGCGCAGTGCGGCCAGGTCGCGCAGGGCGGCGGCGGGGACCTTGGGGTTGGCGGTGAAGTCGAAGGACTCCATCGTGGTCTGTTCCTCGAAGCGGGCCAGGCGCAGCCGGCGGGCCAGGGCTGCGGTCTCGCGGCGGGCGATCTCGTCCTCGCACAGCACCTGCAGGAAGTCCAGGTGGCCGAGGGCCCCGGTGCGGGCCTGGGCCACGCGGGCGTCAAGGGTGTCGAGCATCCCGGTGAGCTTTAGGGTGCGCAAGGTGTCGTGCAGGGCGGGGTTCAGGACGGTCATCGGGCCTCTCCGATCGGCTGGTGGGTGGGCAGGGCTGGGGCGGTGTGCAGCACCAGGACGGGTGCGAGGTCGCCTTCGTCGCTGGGCTCGAACAGGGTTTTCGGGCCGTGCAGGAACGCCGGGACATGGGTGACTTGACCGGCTTGGTCGCCGGCCTCGTTGGTGGTTTCGGTGCCGGCGATCAGGATGCCCTTGATGGTGCGGTAGGACGGGTCGCCGACGGCGATCGCCTTGGCGCAGGCAGTCTCCAACCGGGCCGGGGTGTGTTTGTCCCGCAGGCCCAGGACGCCCTGGGCGGCGCGGAGCCGGAACAAGGCGTTGACCTCCAACAGGTTTGCGATGACGTCGGTGCACGCCGGGCCGACCTGCTCGGCGACGTGCCGGCACCAGGTCGGGGTGCGCATGTGGAACGCGATCTTCTCCGGCGGGTAGTGCGCCACGGTGGTGGACCGGCCACGTTCGCGTCGCACGTGGGTGGCCACGACTTGGCCCTCGTGCACGACCTGGACCATAGTCGCGGTGGATCGGGCGTGGACCTGCTGGCCGATCAGGCGCCACGGCACCGAATACAGGGCGGGGCCGACCTTGACGTGAATGTCCGGGCCGACCTTGCCGGTGGCCCAGGTAGCCAGCACGAACGGGGTCGCCGGCAGCGCCCCCAACGTGGGAGCCTCCACGGCGGCGAACACGGCCGCCGGTGCGGCTCCGTCCAGGGGACGGCAGGACCGGGCCCCGGCTACGTCCCGGGACCAGCGGACCGCGTCGGCCTGCATGCCCTCCAGGGTGGTGAACGTCCGCCCCCGCCAGTAGGAGTCCCGCACGTACGGCATGGGTCGTTCCACCCGTGGTTTGTCCTTGGGTTTGAACGCTCGCGCCGGGTCGACCAGGGTGCCGTAGTGGGTGGCCAGCTCGGCGTAGGAGCGGTTGATCTTCGGGTCGTACAGGTCCGGCTTGTCGACCCCGGTCTTGAGGTTATCTGGGACTAGGCGGGCCGGGACCCCGCCGAAGAACGCGAACGCCTCGACGTGACAGCGGGTCCAGGCCTCTTGGTCCATCCGCAGCACCGGGCGCACGAACATGTACCGGGAGCAGGACAACACCATGACGAATGCCTGCACCGTGTGCTTGTGGCCGGTGGCCGGGTCGGTCCACATCCCGAGGCGGCCGTAGTCGATTTGCGCCTCACTGCCGGGTTCGACCGGTCCCGGGCGCAGTACCCGCACCTGCGCGCGGCGGACCTCCTCGGGAAGGTTCCCCGCCACCCAGCGCCGCAGCGAGGCCACCGACGCCTCCAACCCGTGCTCGTGCACCAATCGCTGATGGATCGTGGAGACCGTGACACCGGCCTTCAGCTGGGCGGTGACGTAGTCCCGGTGCACGTCGATCGCCGGCCAGGTCACCTGCCTCAGGCCCCTATCGACCAGCGCCGGGAACCACGACTGGGCCCGGACCCGCCAGTCCGCCTCGGTCATCACCGGCGGCCCACCGACCACCAGCCCAGCGCCCGCAACCGGCGCCAGGTACTTGCGCACCGTCTTGCGGTCCATACCCAGACTGTCGGCGATCTGGGCCTGGGAGCGGCCCGCATACCAGTGCACGTAGATCTCGATCAGATCGATCATTTCGAACGTCCTCCTTGCCATCGGCTCCTCACTCACCCTTGTTGGTAAGCCAGAGCCTGCTTCGGTTGGAGGACCACACCCCGGTACGCCACGCACGTCGTCCCCATGGGGAATTACGTGAGCGTCGGGGGTGGGGAATTACGTGATCGAGAACCCCTCAGACCTGGGGAATTTCATGATCGCTGACATTCAAGGACCTCTCCGACCGGCGGCTACGCCGCGGTACCTTCACCAACGTGCCCGAGCTCCAGGACGCGATCACGACTTAGGCTGGTCACTGGAACAACGACCCGAAGCCCTTCGTATGGAAGGCGAACGCCGCCGACATCATCGAAAAAGTCCAGCGAGGCCGCGCAGCCCTCAACCACCAGACCAATTCGAAGACGGACCATTAGGCCGTCCTAGGCCCGGCTCACACGCTGAACGTCGGGATGCGGCGCTGAGCGTATGGGACAACGCTACGAACCTCGACACTCCATCGGCCAGCTCGCACGGCTGTTGATGTCGCCCTGGTTCCCGGGCAACTGCCGGGTTACCTGGGACGCCAAAGCCAGGAGTTGGTCCCCAAGCGAGCCCGGGAGTTGGGCCGCCCGCCCGGCCATGCCGGCGCGTTCGTTGACATCGATGACCGCATGGCAGCCGCCCTGATCGACCTGGGACGACACGGTGAAGCCCTCGAGATGCGGTGGGTCGTCAGGCAGACGCGCGAAGCGGGCACCCACGAAGATGCCACGCCAATACGCCTGGACCTTTGGCTCACCGAGCAGGCCCAGAACGCCTGTGCCTGCTGCATCAGGCCCACCCGGACTGTCAACTGCTCGACGATGTCCTCGGTGTCGCCCGCTGCAACCTCAACCTTGCTGACCGCCTTCACCAGTTCGGCCAAGGGAAGGGGTGCCTCCCGATGTTCCAGCCGGGCCCCCAAACGTGTGCGACACGTCGGGGGCAGACAACGAGCAGTTCACCGGGGAGTCCTGCCCAAGCCAACTCCGGAGCACACCCACCCAGGCGAACTCGCGGGTGTCCTCAGTAATGTAGTCTTCATTCGGGTCGTTTCGCTGGGCCCTGCTGCACAAGTGCCGTTCGTAGGCAAAGGTTCAAGACCTCCCTCCATTAAGAAATGGAAGTACATGCGCGACATCGCCGAGATCACCGAACTCGCCCGCATAGCGCGGGTCGACACGCTTAAGTCGCTATGGGCCTCACAATCGGGGCATCCAGGCAGTTCGTTGTCTGCCCTCGACGTAATGATCACCCTATACTTCGGTGGCTACCTGCGAGTGCGTCCCGAAGAACCGAATTGGCCGGAACGTGACATCTTTCTTTTATCGCAAGGTCATGCCGCTCCTGGTTACTATGCCTGTCTCGCTTTGCGCGGCTTTTTGCCCCGTCGAGAGTTGGAGACGCTTCGTCAATTTGGCTCGCGTCTTGAAGGACACGTCAAGCGGGGTATTACGCCAGGCGTCGAGAGCAGTGCCGGTTCCCTAGGCCAGGGGCTCGGGTTTGGTGTAGGCGCGGCGCTTTCAATTCGGCGCAAGAATGAAGACCGTCGGGTGTTTGTCATGATGAGCGACGGTGAGCAGCAGGAAGGCTCCACGTGGGAATCCGTGATGTTCGCCGGTAGTCACCAACTGAGAAACCTGACCGCATTCGTAGATGTTAACCGAAATCAGATAAACGGCCCCACTCATGAGATCATGCCAATCATGGACGACCTGCCTGGCAAATATGCCGCCTTTGGATGGGACACTCACGAGATCGATGGGCATGATATTCGGCAAATTGGCGCCGCATTGGATGATTCGCTTACAAGCGATCGTCCAACCATGATTATATCTCACACCGTTACGGGTAAAGGCGTCCCCTATATGGAGGGCGATTATCACTGGCATCACGGAAAGATAACAAACGATCTATTCCTCGAAGCCATGGGTGCCCTTGACGAGTCTGTCTCTCCCTCGCCTGACGAGTCTTGGGTACCCGGCGCCACGCCGACGCCGTCTTGGCTGGCCTAAACTAGCCCCATCGAAAGGACACAAAAGTGTACCAAATCGGCGAGAATGTGGCGCTGCGGACGGCTTTCGGGCCGGCCCTTCTCTCACTAGCCCAAGAGGATCCACGCATCATGGTCGTCACCGCTGATCTCGGGGGTAGCGTGAACCTTGGTGAGTTCAAACAGGCGTTTCCAGACCGTTACATCAACTGCGGTGTAGCTGAGGCCGATATGATAAGCATCTGCGCCGGCCTAGCGTCAGAAGGCGCCATACCGTTCGCAGTGACATTCGGGTCATTTCTTGGACGGGCAGTGGATCATATCCGGCAGGGGATTGGTCACAACAAGCTTAAAGTAAATATTGTGGGATCGCATGGTGGTATTTCAAATGGAATGGATGGCCCCTCGGCCCACGCTATCGAAGATGTCGGGATAATGCGGTCGATGCCGAATTTCACTATTGTGGCACCGTCATGCGCGAATCAGGTTGAGAACGCAATTCGCGCTTCCGTTTCTCAATCCGCTCCTGTCGATCTGCGTAGCAGTCCAGTATACTTGAGGCTCTACCGTGAGCCGTTGCCCGTCTTTACGAGCGCAACCGAGGAGTTCCAAATTGGTCGGGCAATCAAGCGCTCAGAAGGATCTGACGTTACCTTGTTGGCCTACGGTCCGCACGTGGGCTTCTGCATGGACTGGCTTGCCAAACTGCAGGGTGTGGCTTCCATTGACTTCCTAGAAGTGCACACGGTTCAGCCTCTCGATGAGGATGCCATTATGGCTTCGGTGGCGAAGACTGGCAGGGTGGTAACGGTGGAGGATCACTTCATCAGGGGAGGACTCGCCTCAGCAGTCGCGGAACTCCTGGTTTCGCGCCGGCCCGCACCACTCAGAGCGGTTGCATTACGCGACTATGCAAGAAGCGGCCCCTATTTTGAGTTGAGAGACTCCATTGGGCTTGGCGTTGATGCTGTGTCTGCCGCTATCGAAGATGTGCTCACTCTGACATGAGTCAAGGTGAGTAGTTCGCTTCCCCCGAGATACCGGCAGTCCATTGCCCGCCTTATGGACGCGGGAAGGTCTGCTGGGGTAATTGGAGACACTGAGTCTGTTGTTGCGATCGCAAATAGGATTTTAAGCGACCGTGAAATCACACATCATCCCAACTTTGCAGCCACAGTAATCCTTGAACGCTCGCATGCTGTGGTGACGAGCAGGCAAGGGTTCTCTGTGGAGACAGCCGTCGGACTGCTTAGTGAACTAGATTCCGTGGCTGATCGCCTGGATCTAGAGCACAACGACGCACTGATGGGGATCTTCGCATTGTGCAAGGGGGCGGCACTCCTAGTGCGCGGGGCAGCGAGCGGGAGCCGCCAAATTCTAGAAGACGCCACGAAACAACTGGGATCTGCACGTGTATCTGCCGACAGCGAGACCACGCGAGCCTTGGCTCGGCTTCTTTGGCTTCGTGCCCAGAACGAGTTGATCGTCCGTGACCGCCTGCTGGACGGGGCACTGGCGGAAGACATCAGGAACCTTGAAGCAGCGATTGACGAGACGATCGACAAGAACGCTGCCAGGTTGTACACAAGCGAGACACAGCTTGCATGCTCGTATCAACTGGCTGTTGCGCGAGCCGGATTTGAAGTCTGGGCTCACGCAGACCGCCAGGCTCGGAGTGATGAGCATGAGCGGATGAATCATCTAAATAGATCATTCACTTTTGCGGTGCTTGGCGCCGGACTCTCTGGCGAATATGGTCGCGCGCCCCTCCTGTGGCGCCCTGAATTGGCAGCTATTCTCGTGGAGAGTGTTCTGGCCGGCGCCTCCCTCGCAGTCCAAGGGGGCAATAGAGAGGTGCAAGCCGAGCTCACAACATTCTTGCGTAGACTTAGTGATATGTATGCAACAGAGGGGCTCGCCAGCCTCCGCGGGATCTTAAGGGCGATGATCGGGCTGCTGGCGAGTCACTCCAATCTTCAGCGCGCCATTTTTGGAGTGGAGGGGAAGGTATCGGAGGACCAACGTACGTTTCTGATGACGGCGCTCCAGTCAGGAATAGACTCACTGGAGCGTGGTGATGGGCCAGATAACGTAAGTGTGCTTTACAGCTCCGTGAAATCTACCCTTGCTCGCGCAGTGGGCTCAGTCGAATGAAGAAGGCAGAGGGCTCGCCGGTGTATGTCGGTATGGGGTGGATTCTTTGTGACCACGTCATGATGATGCCATCGTATCCCCGTGAAGACGAGAAGGTGGTTGCGACTAAGAGCCTCAAACAGGTCGGAGGCCCGGCCGTTCGAGCTCTTATGACCATTCGTAACTTCGGCGCCGAGGCGCGTTTTGTCGGTGCGGTTGGGGACGACAGCATCGGTCGTCGAGTCACCGCGGAGCTGAGGGACAGTAGGGAAATCGATGTATCCCTGGTTGTAACAGATCGGGGAGTTGGCACTCGTGAAACTCAGGTATGGCTTGCTGGGGATTCAGGATCGCGTACCATCGCCTACTCCCCTGCCGGTCCAGAACTGCGCAAATCAGTGCCATCATCGGTGCTTCTGGGGGCTCAAGCGCTGGTGCTGGACGGACGTCATGCTGCGACTGCGGTGGAGCTGGCGCGAACTGCGCGGGAGCGTGGCATATTCGTAGCGGTGGACCTCGGGTCATATAAGGACGTCTTCGTGGAGATGGCCGGACTGACCGATTTGATGGTCGGACCAGAGGCAACTTGGGCTACTCTTTCGCAAGAGGCGGGGTTCTCGTCGACTCGAGCCTTCATGCTTGGAATGGAAGATATTACATGTGTGATGACGCATGGGGATGGGCCCATTGTATGCACCTCCGGGCAAGAGGAAATGCTGTATGAGCCAAAGAGGGTCGCTGCCATTGATTCCAATGGCGCTGGAGACGTCTTCTTCGGTGCTATGGTCTGGGGTCTAACGCACCGTTGGGATATGGATCGAGCAGTAGTCTTTGCAACCACGGCCTCCGCACTAAAATGCCAGCGCATCGGTAATCTTGGAATACCAAGACTTGAAGAGATCCTTGAGCTAATTGGGCCCTAGTTCAACTCTTGCTATAGCTCAGTCCGCGAAACCCCCGTGCGTCGCTAACAATTGTGCCTCAAGAATCCGTCGACCCAAAGCGAGGCGCGATTATCAGTTGGCCCTTGGCGCGATGACGGATTAGGTATCTCGTCCACGGGCAGCGACAGGGGGGGACCGAGGCTGCGGTCTTAGGCGATGCCATGCGAGATAGAAAAAGTCAAAATGTAGTTTTCGGGACCATCGCCAGAATGGTCATTTAGTCTTAGATATACCGCTGAGAAATGGCGATTCGGCCGAGTCTTGGGTGCCACACCAAAGCGCCTAATCGACGACAGTGGTGAGATTCATGCTCTCCCAGAGTTGGTTGAACGAAACCTTATAGAAATATGCCGCAGTTGATTGGACAAAATCGCCAGCTATGTTACAGGGGGACATCGTCACTGCGTGACCACTATAATCCCATCCGTCTGGGTTTTTGAGTTCGTCTATTGTGTATAGACCAAAAATGCCCTCCACGCCGTCTATGAGTATGCCTTTGATGAGCGGTTCCGTCCTGTAGCCTCTCACGTGGAAGTGGACCTGTTTTGGGGAAAAGAGAACCTTCAAGGATTCTTCGAACTCACGAAGGGCGGACTGTCTAACGTTGCGGAAGCGAGTTCGAAGATCACTTGCATACTGGACGTCTCTATGTTGGTCCAAGGCAATTGGGACAAGCCATTCACTGCTTTCGCTCGTGTCGCGGACAAGAATCCTCACCCGGATGGAACCCTCGTATCGTGTAGATCCTTGAAGCAGGTCATCCATTTCGGCTGTCACGTCCCGCGACAGGCTGATAAGGGTTTCGGCACTGTAGGCGATGAAATCTATTTGCAGGAGAAGATCAGATTCAGCGGGAGGACGATCGTTCACCCGCGCATCTTCAATGTTTGCTATTTTGGTCTCTAGCGCTTGGCGGGTTAATCGGCAAACCTCTTTCCTAGTGTCGACCGGAGGCCAGATTGGTTTGCGCGCACCAAGGCGCCGAGGGCTCGCAGATGAAAGTGAGTTACCGGGATCGATGCTGCTGCTGGTGCAGAATGCGAAGCGCGCCAATTCTGCAAGCATATCCCGCTCGAGTTTCCATTCCGCGACTCTTTCTGCTCGCAGTAGGTAAAGGGCATGCCTGATGTCCTCTTCGCCACTATGCTTGATTGCGTACATGAAAGTCATGAACACTAATTGAACGGCGAAAGCAGCGTATAGCGTGACAGCCCAGGTGGGGAGAACCGACTTTATGGCGCTATAGACTGTACCAGCGACACTTGCCGCAAATAGTGCGTACGCGACGAAACGAATGATGGCGAGTCTATTGCGGTCAGTTTCCCACCAGGTTGCGAACGCATAGATGTACTTTCCCTGCTTGTGAGGCTGATAAGGCATATGATTACATCATCCTTCCCTTGGTGAGAATCTGCCGGGATCTGGAGTCCACTGGTCGTGTCAGGGATAGTATGCCAGTGTTGGACTTTTGGTTGAGGGATCGACAGGGTCACCTGCGAGGGCAAGAACCGCACGGGAGGCTCTCAGCGTGGGTCGGCTTGCGCGCTCCCCTGCTTGTCGTGCCCCCTTCCTCTCGGCGGCCTCACTTGGTCGTGAAGCAGTGTGCGGTTCATAGTTGGCGCGTAAAGCTCTTCAAACTTGACCGGGCAATGTGCTGTTCACGGCTGATGACTGTGGTCACCTGATCTGGCCCAACTTTGGCCAGCCATCGTCACCGTGACAATTACGTCAAGACGGACCAGGTCACACTGCTTCTGGTTGTTGGATGACTTTGGCATCCGGGTTCGCGGCCACGTGAACGCCTAGGGTGTCGTTCGTGCGAGTGGAATCTGATGTCGACCCACTGGCGCTGCGTGACGCCCGTATCCGCATGGGCCTGACCCAGCACGAATTGGCCCGCCTCATCGACGTTGCCGGCGGCGAGCGGATCTCGCGCTGGGAGCTGGGCAGTTCCGCCCTACGGCCCGAGATGCTCCACCGCCTCGCCCAGGCGCTCAACGTCGATGCGACGGCGCCGTCGTACGACCCGACCTCTACGGCAAACAGCGGAGCCGGCCATGAAGCTGCGAGTCTTTGACCCCAGGGGCGTCGGCTGGCGGATCGGCCAGGCACGCGAACCCCGAGGCGGACAGCTGTGGGTGCCGTGGGACCGCACCACCGGCGTCATCGGACCCCAGGGCAGCGGCAAGACCCTCGACCTGCTCACTCCCGCGCTGCTCTCCGCGCCCGGCGCCGCGTTGGTCACCCTGACCAAACTCGACGATCTCCTGCTCAGCGTGACTGGCCGCTCCAGCGATGACCGGCCCTGCGTGGTCTTGGACCCTTTCGGGCTCGCGGTCGGCCTCCCCGAGCTGATCTGGGACCCGATCGACGGATGCGTGGACCCGATGGTCGCCGAACGGCGTGCCAAGGCTTTCACCGCCGGCACCGTCAAAGGCGCCGTCAACGGCGGGCACGGCGACGACGCGGCCCGCTTCTACGCGGCTGAGGCCGCCAAGGTCATCCAGGCGTATTTCCACGCCGCAGCCCTGACCGGGCGAAGCCTGCAGGACGTGCTGCGCTGGGTCGCCAACCCGATGAGCACCACCGACCCCACCGAGATCCTGCGTGAACACCCACACGCCGCGCCGTTCTGGCACGGCCTGCTCCACGGTGCTCTATACGGCGACGACCGCACCGCCGGCAACACCACCACCACCGTCCAGCAGGCCATGTCCCTGTTCTTCCAGGAGGACATCCGCCGCCGCTGCCTCCCCGGACCCGGACGTCCCGCGACCGACATCAAGGAGGTGATCCGGGCCCGTGGCACCATCTACCTGCTCGGCCGCGACGACCCCTACGCCTCCGCATCACCACTGATGACGGCGATCGCCGAACACGTCCTGGACACGGCGCTGGCCATCGCCAACGCCTCACCCTGGGGAAAGCTCTGCCCGCCCATGCTTGCCTGCCTCGACGAGCTGCCCTCCACAGCGCCCTTGCCGACGCTGCGCACCCGCATGGCCAACGAGCGCGCGCTGGGCATCTCCTTCATCTACGCAGCCCAGACCTGGCGCCAGCTCGCCGCGATCTTCGGCGAACAGGAGGCCCGCGCCCTGTTCGGACTGACCAACGTCCTGGTCATGTTCGGCGGGTCCAAGGACGTCGCGTTCAACCAAGAAATCTCCGACCTCGTCGGCACCGTTCGCGTTGCCCGCACCACCTGGCAAACCGGGCAGATGGGAGGACGGACCACATCAGGGGAGGACATCCCGATCCTGCGCCCCGAGGAGATCCGCCAGCTCAAGGAACGCCACGCCCTGGTCGTCGCCGAAAACGGCAAGCCCATGATCGCCCGCCTGACCCGCTGTATCGACGGCAAACCAGGCGCGCAGCTGCTGAGGCAGCAGGAGCAGGTGCGGTCCCGTCTGTCCGAGGCCCGACGCGTGATCGTCACGCCCGAGGCGCGCACGACTGCCGCGCTCGTCGAGGCCAGGCGCCGCGGCCTGATCGACCACGGGAGCGAACCGTGACCACAGATCCGGCTAGGGAACCGGCCTGGCAGCCGATGATCCGCGCCTTTCCCGAGGGCGGCGCCCTCATCCGGTTGGCCTACCGCGAGCTGAACATCGCCGCCAACGGCACCAAAGAACAGATCAAAGCGATCGGCGACCCCCGCCTCCTGCCCCGGCCCTGGGACCCGGCCACCTGCCGCAACACCGAACTGCGCGAGCAGGTCTGGGCCTGGCTCGAGGACGTCGTCACCTGGCTCAACCGCGATTACGTCTGGGACGTCGGCGCGGTCATCCCCGGCTGCTGGCCCCAACACCCCCACCTCGTCCACGAGATCGCCGTCCTGGCCGACCAACGCCGCCGGGCCGGCACGGCGCTGACCAGTGATGCGCTCGAAGAGTGGCACCGATACGCCCTGCCGGGGTTCATCGACCGGATGCGCACCAGGATCAAGGACCACTGCGAGGAAGGCCACCAACGGTGGCCCGCCAGCAGCCGCTACGCGCGACACACCAGCGACCTGGCCAGCCGCGAACGCACAGACATCTACAGCCGCGACGTGCAGTCCACCATCCGGCGAGGCACCAACGACCCTCAGGGGAGGCCGCACCTGGGCGTCGTGAACCTGGAAACGGGTGAGATCACCGACGGCCCGCACTAGTACCAACCGGAAATTGTTGTGAGAGCTGAACGCGTTAACCGCCCACGGCACCACAGCCGGCAAAGAAGTTCGCCAGGCTGGCGGCGGCGGAGCGACTGGACTCTTCGGACCGCGAAAGCCCCGGCACCCGCGCGAGCGAGTTCGGATGCGACGAGCGCGACCCGGTCGGTGGCGGCGCGGACGTAGACGCGGGTGGGGTGTGCGTCATAACCAAAGAACGTGGTCGCGGCGCGGAACCCGATGAGGACTGATCTGTCGATCTCGGGTGTTAGTTCCACGGGTTGCAGGACGCCGATGACGGTAAACCAGTGGCCGGTCAGCCAGATTCGACCCGGCGTGTGGTCGGGTCCGACGGCGAGTCGGCCGGCCGCCTGCGAGCCCAGGACTGCGACCGGGTACTGCTGGTGGGCGGCGTCGAGAAACGAGCCGTTGGCAAGGCGTGCGCCGAGGGTTGCGAGCAGGCTGCTGTCCGTGGCCCGGACGGTGATCGATCCCGTTTGCGGTGTTGGAACCAGGTCGGTGCGGTGGGCGTGCACCTGAGTCAGTTCGGCAGTGGGAGCTACCGCGGGCACGCTGTCAGCGCGGGTGATCATCGGGGCTGCAGATCAGGCCGCCCGGCCAGGGTGACGTGTTCCGGTTCCGATTCGAACGGACCCGAAGATAACGACCTGACAACAACCCTTGACTGGCCTCGGCGGTGATCTAGTCTGAAACTGTGTTTATTGCGTCGAACGTGAAATTAATGCGGGGCAACGGTGTCGACGCGGGAGGAAGGGCTGCCGTGATCCGAGCGCTGCACGGTCAAGGGCAGTCCACCAGAGTGGAGCTGGCTCGCGATCTCGGCCTGTCTCCGGCAACGGTTACACGCATCGTCACCCGACTGGTGGAGGAAGGTTTGCTCACCGAGGGCGCTTCCCTGAAAAGGGCCGCTGTCGGTCGTCGACCGACCGTGGTGGCCCTGAACGGGTCCGCCTTCAACCTTGTCGGCATCGACATCAGCGACAACATCCTGACCGCGGCATTGGTCACCTTCGGCGGCGAAGTGACGCACCTACGGTCCTACCGACTTCCCACCAGTGGCAAGAACAAAGCCGTGACGGTCGTTGAGAGGGCGGTCGATGAACTCATCCAGCTCGCGGAAGGCGACGAGTTGACGGTCCGTGGCGTCGGCATCGGAGCGCCGGGCACGACGGACATCACGACCGGTCACGTCCTGTGGGCTCCAGCTTTGCAGTGGCGGGATCTGCCACTGAGAGCCCTGATCGAGAAGCGCTGCGGACTACCGACATTCGTGGAGAACAACATCAACCTGGCTGCGTTCGGCGAGTACTGGTTCGGCGCGGCGCGCGGAGCAGACCCAGCGGTCTTCTTCTACCTCGGCGAAGGCATCGGCGCAGGGCTCATCGTCGGCGGAGCGATCTTCCGCGGTGCGCACAACTCCGCGGGCGAGGTGGGCTACATACTGCCGAGCCGGGCGCACCTTGAGGGTGAGCACCGCGAGGTCGGCGCCATGGAGTCGGTCGCTTCCGGGGCCGGGCTGACGGCGCTTGCCAGGATCGCCGCGACCGGCACCTCAGCTGCTGGACGGTCCGGTTCGAAGAAGCGTGTGCGAGTTGCAGACGTGCTCAGCAACGCTGACGAGACACCCGGCACTCGGGCACTAGCGGCCGAGCTCATTGACTACATCGCCATGACAACGGTCGCGATCGTGTCTGTCCTCGATCCAGAGATCGTCGTACTCGGCGGTGACCAGGCGGCCAGCCCATGGCTCGTCGACGCAGTGACCGAGCGTCTCGAACGCGTCGCACCGACGACTCCAGCGGTGGTTCTCTCGGCACTTGGTGCTCAGGCCGGTGTCCTGGGTGCAGCCGCACTGGCTCTGCTCGAGGTCGAACATCTGCACCTCACGACCAGGGGTGTCGTCAATGCGTAACAGCAGGTGGGGGCTGCCCATCATCGACTTCCACTGCCACCTACCGGTGCCCGAAGAGTTCAACCCCCACACCGAACGCGCCTACGTCGAACAGTACGGTCAGGCCAAGATGGACAAACTCCGGGGTGACTGGCGCTGGTATCAGGAACAATGGTGGTCCGCCTACGGCTTCGATTTCCCTGAGGAGGTCGAGCCATCGGCCGATGTGCAGGCCGACCGCTGGGACGCCGAGATCGAGGCCGCCCAGGTGGAGCTCGTCGTGTTCGTCACCGGGGGAGGAAACGATGCGCTCGCTGCGGCGATCAGCGGTCATGACCGCATGCTCGGCTTTGCTCACCACGACCCCTTCGCGCCAGGGGCCGCGCAGGAGCTGCGACGTGCAGTGACCGAGCTGGGACTACGTGGTTACAAGTTGTTGGCGCCAGCGCTCAAGGGGCCGATCGACGACGACGCGTTACTGCCTGTGTGGCGTACAGCTGAAGAGCTCGGCATCCCGGTCCTCGTGCACTTCGGGACCCTGGATGGGGGCGGCGGCACAGCCAATCACACGAACATCAGTCCGCTGAAGCTGCACGACGTCGCCAAGGCGTTTCCCTACATCCCCTTCGTGATCCCGCACTTCGGTTGCAGCTACCCGGGAGACTTGTTGCAACTGATGTGGGCCTGCCGCAACGTCCATGCCGACGCCTCCGGAAACAACGAGTGGATCCGGTGGATGCCGTACGACACGACCCTCCGCGAAATCTTCCGCAAATTTCTGGAAACGGTAGGTCCCGAGCGAATCCTTTTCGGCTCCGATTCCGCGCATTTCCCGCGAGGTCTGGTTCGAGCGTATTACGACGAACAGGCTCGCATCACCGCTGAACTCGGCCTTTCCGCCGCAGACAGGGAGTTGATCTTCTCCGGCAACGCATCTCGGCTACTCGGAATCAACAAATAGGGAGTGTCATGAAATACCGCTTGTACACCGCGACCGCCGTCATGGCCGCCGCATCCATCGCAATAGCCGGGTGCGGCTCCACTAGCCCGGACAACAACGCCTCCAAAGCGTCCGCCAGCGACAAGGTAAAACTAGTCTTCTGGCAGCACTCTTACGCTGCACGAGACAGCGTAGTGAAGGAGCTCGCCGCCAAGTTCCAGCAGAAGTACCCGAACGTCACGATCGACATGCAGTTCATTCCGTGGGACCAGTACTTCAGCAAACTCGTTACCGGCTTGCAGTCTGGCACCGGACCGGACGTCTTTCAGGTGCCACAGTCGATGTCCGAACAACTCATCAACGCGAAGGCGATCGCGCCGGTGCCCGACAGCGTGCTCGATACCAAGACGATTGAGGAGCAGTACGTGCCGGGTCCCATCGCTCGATGGAAGAACAACGGCAAATACTACGGCCTGCCCACGGACGTCGAGAGCGTCCTGCTGTTCGCCAACGCTGACCTCCTCAAGAAGTGCGGTGGCGACCCGTCCAACCTGCCCAAGACCTGGGACGAGCTCCACTCGTTGGCTGCCAAGTGCACCGTACGCGACACGTCCGGGGCGATCACCCAAGCCGGCTTGGACACCCGCTACAAATGGGCGATCTACACGCAGGCGATGTATTCGACTGACGGAAACACCATCTACGACAGCAAACAGTGCAAGGTGAACCTCAACACGCCTGAATCGCAAGCAGCTTGGAAGACGGCCACCAGTTTTGCCTCCGGACCCACATCGGCCGATTCCCCTGCCTTTCTCACCGGTCAAAAGAAGTTTGAGAACGGGAAGGCTGTGTTCTACATCAACCACCCGGTCACCATCGGAACTTTGAAGCAGTTCCCCGCCATCAACTACACCGTCGGGCAGGCACCGACCGCGGATGGACAGCAAAAATCTCTGGTCGACTCTTGGGCGTACGTCGTGAATGCCAAGGCACAGAAGGCCGACTGGGCGTGGAAGTGGGACTACTTCCTGACAGACGAGAGCGCCCAGCGTACCTGGTTCACCGAGACCGGCAGCCTGCCCGCGGTGACCAAGCTACTGACCGATCCGTCGCTGGCCACCGACCAGAAGGCCAAGACG
>Ga0209585_10000291_pt1 | contig 19626 bp, 13 predicted proteins | sample NGEPerone_FD_185491 | JGI IMG/M metagenome (GOLD analysis project Ga0209585, IMG submission 185491) | Arctic peat soil microbial communities from the Barrow Environmental Observatory site, Barrow, Alaska, USA - NGEE Permafrost154B-one... | ecosystem: Environmental > Terrestrial > Soil >... | reverse complement strand
GTGGAGAATATCGGAATCGAACCGATGACCTTTTGACTGCCAGTCAAACGCTCTAGCCAACTGAGCTAATCCCCCCTTTTGAGGCCACAAAGATATATTTATTTTAATACACAACTAGTTGACAACACCTAAAATTTCATGTTTCATTGATGAAAATCAACTCCGATTTTCGATTTGCCGGTTTATTGCCAGATAACTACTGAAAATGAGCCGGATTCAAAATTTTCGGGATTTGGAAAGTTCAACAAACCTCAACACTTTTTGAAAAGCGTTTCCGCGTTTCCGCATTTAATCGACTGTTTTTTAAACCTCAAATCCATTACAATGGAAGAAATCAAAAACGGCTGAACACCTAATGCTCAGCCGCCAAAAGTTCAACTCCGTGGAATAATCAGAACGAAATATGTCCTGAATTCAATGCATATAAAAAGTTCGTCTTAACCGCGGATCAGGACTTACTTGACTCTGTCAAGATAAAGTATTCCCGGAATCTCCCGATCCGCCATTTTTGTAGTAACGTTGATCGTCAGGAGCTTCGCACCTGGTTCCAGCTTCCATATCTCTTTCGAATTCATAACGACATCCTGACCGTCCCTGTTGAAAGTCGTACTTGAATCCAGGATCAAGGTCCCATCTGAGTCTGAACGGGTAGCCTTGGTTGTTCTCGGCATGTCATAAATGACAATTTTACTCTCTTTTCCGTCAAGGGAAAGATTTTCATCAAAAGGATATTCCTGACCGTCCGTATTTTCATAAGTTCGGGTGGTCAATAAGCTGTCACCTTTGACCATGATCGTAAGTTTTGACAGGAAAATCTGGCTGCCCTGCAAAACGGTTTTTTCCTTGTTTAGATTCCATTCCCCCGTAAAACCTGGCTCCTCAGCCATGAGAGAAACTGTGGTGATTGCCAACAATAGTGTGAAAATGAACTTGAAATTTTTTGTTTTCATAACTTGAGTATAAGGTAAAGTTGTTTGTAACCAACAAATGTATATATTTTTTTTAATCTCAGCAATATATGTATCAGCGTCAGTTCGTTTAGTAAGATTTGAAGCAATAAAAACTGCAGCTGAAGAGAAATCCGTTAAAATTGCTTTACGTTTTAGTTATACAGCTGCAGCACCAGTCATTTTTAAACCGCAGAAAGTGTCAAACACTGTCTCACCTTCAACTGTATAATACTTTATTTATTTTTTAATTCCTTCTGGTAGAACTTTCGTATGATACGTATGAGTGTTATAAACGTATGTATTCTTTCCTGCAACAAATATCGAACTTATAAGTATGATAGCAGTTTTTAAAAACTTGAACCAGGTTAAAACAACTAAATCCTTTTCGATTTAAACAAAGAGGAATTGTGCGTTTTGTGAGGGGTTAATGTTCAGAACGTTAAGAATTTCATTATCTGTTTCTTAATGCACTATTCAAAAAGTTATACCAATCTGAATACATTTTGGGATTAATGCTTACCTTTAATGCCTTTAAAAAGAGCGTAAAAAAGCAACTCGAAAATAGTTTAATTATGGAACTCAAGAAGTCGAAGAAAGCAGATCTGGAAAGTAAAAGAGGGCTTTTACTCCAGATTGGGATGTTCGTTTCCCTTGCAATCGTACTAATTGCTTTTACCTATACGGAGAAAGTTACAAAGGCCGATTCACTTGGGCAGGTAGCTGCCACAGATATTAGTGAGGAGATGATTCCGATAACCCGTCAGGAAGAAGTTAAACCACCCCCTCCACCACCTCCACCCGCAGCTGTAGAAATTCTAAATATTGTCAATGACGATACGAAAATCATGGATGATCTTGAAATTATGGATTCAGAGGCTACAAAAGAAACCAAAGTTGAGGTTGCGCAGATTGTGACTGAAGAAAAAGAGAAAGTTGAGGAAGAGATTTTCGTAGTGGTTGAAAATATGCCGGAATTTCCTGGTGGTGAATTGGCTATGCGCAAATACATCAATTCCGCAATTAAATACCCCAGTTTGGCTCAGGAAAACGGTATTCAGGGTAAGGTATTTGTAAATTTTGTGGTTGATAAGGAAGGTAATGTTACGAATGCGAAAGTATTTCGTGGGGTTGACCCTTCAATTGATAAAGAAGCGCTTCGTGTGATAATGTCGCTTCCCAGATGGAAACCAGGAATGCAGCGTGGTAAAGCGGTTCGCGTATCTTTCACAGTTCCGATTAGTTTCCAGCTTCAATAGTCAAATTACTATTTAGAATATAATCCCGGTTCGTCTGCTGATGAATCGGGATTTTTTTGTTCAAATTGTATTATTTTTGCACCATGGCAAAAATGCATGATACTTCAGAACAAAAAGAAAAAATAGTCATCGTTGGATTGGTAACCAGCAGGCAAAATGATAAAAAGGTAAAAGAATATCTTGACGAACTTGAATTCCTTGTTGATACTGCAGGTGCAGAAGTTTGGGAGCGATTTATTCAACGGTTAGAAAATCCACATCCTGCTACTTTTGTGGGATCTGGTAAACTTCAGGAAATCGCTGATTTTGTCAAGGTTCATGATATTGATACCGTTATTTTTGATGATGAACTTTCACCGACTCATCTTAGAAATATAGAACCGATCTTAAACTGCAAGGTGATTGATCGGACCAATCTTATCCTCGATATATTTGCAAGAAGAGCCCAGACTGCTCACTCAAAAACCCAGGTGGAATTGGCTCAATGTCAGTATTTGCTTCCCAGGTTAACCCGGTTTTGGTCGCATCTAGAGCGTCAGCAGGGGGGGGTCGGTTCACGTGGACCTGGAGAATCACAGATTGAAACTGACCGCAGGATTGTTCTCGACAGGATTTCGTTTTTAAAGGAAAATCTGGAGAAGATCGATCGCCAAATGAGTGTTCAAAGGCGCAACAGGGGCAATATGATCCGGGTGGCACTGGTTGGATATACCAATGTCGGTAAGTCGACCATTATGAACCTGATCAGTAAATCGGATGTTTTTGCTGAAAATAAATTGTTTGCTACGCTTGATACAACTGTTCGCAAGGTTGTTATTGGAAATTTACCCTTCTTATTAACTGATACGGTAGGTTTTATTAGAAAATTGCCAACTCATTTGGTCGAATCGTTTAAATCGACACTTGATGAAACCCGCGAAGCTGATTTACTGATTCATGTGGTTGATATATCGCATTCCGGATTTGAATCGCAGGTTGAGGTTGTCAACAAAACACTCGGAGAAATTGGTGCTGGCGACAAACCTATGATCTACCTCTTTAATAAAATAGATGCCTTTACATTTATCGAAAAGGAAGAAGACGATTTGCTGCCATCCACACAAGATAATATGTGCCTTGAAGATTGGAAACAATCCTGGATGGGGAAGCATCAAAACATTTCACTCTTTATCTCTGCAAAGGAAAAGACAAATATCGAAGCGTTTAAAAAGGTTTTATACGACGAAGTGAAGACGCTTCATATCAAGCGCTTTCCTTTCAATGATTTCCTCTACCAGGTTTATGATGAAAACTGATTCAGTGATTTGAAATAGGGTAAATGAAGTAGAGACGCGATTAATCGCGTCTCTACTTCATTTACGACAAATCGCGTCTTACTTCATTTACAATTAATCACTATTCTGCTTCATTTCCTATTAATCGTGGCTCTACAGAATTTCGGCACTTTATTTTACAACACCTTCTTTTATAAGATATTCTGCAATTTGTACGGCATTTAAGGCGGCACCCTTCTTAATCTGATCAGAAACTGACCAGAAAGTTAATCCTTTTGGATTTGTGAGGTCCTTACGAATCCTGCCAACAAACACCTCGTCGCGTCCGGCAAGAAGCAAGGGCATAGGATATTGTTTTTCAGCGGGTTGGTCAATTACAATAATACCTTCAGCATTTTCGAAGGCTGCTTTGGCTTGCTCAATCGAGATTTCCTGCTCCGTTTCGACCCACACAGCTTCAGAATGTGCGCGGAGAACCGGAACGCGAACTGCAGTTGCACTCACCATGATGTCGGAATGCATAATTTTTCGGGTCTCGTGAAACATCTTCATCTCCTCTTTGGTGTAATCGTTATCTGTAAATACATCAATATGAGGAATCAGGTTTTGCACAAGCTGGTAAGCGAATTTAGCAACGGTTGGTTCCGCTCCGTCCGCAACCTGCTTTGTCTGCACCAATAATTCATCCATTCCCGAAGCGCCTGCACCGCTTGCACTCTGATAGGTTGCAATATGAACCCTTGTAATATGTGATAGGTCTTCGATCGGTTTGAGGGCTACTACCATCTGAATCGTTGTACAGTTGGGATTAGCAATTATTTTTCGGGGCATATTTTTAGCATCTGCTGCATTTACCTCAGGAACAACCAGCGGAATATCGTTTTCCATCCGGAAAGCACTGCTGTTATCAATCATTATCGTGCCAAATTTCGTAATCGTATCAGCATATTCTTTTGAAATACCAGCACCGGCTGATACCAATGCGATATCAATGCCTTTAAAATCATCGTTATGCTTAAGCTCATTAACGATCAGTTTTTTACCTTTGAACGTATATTCTTTTCCTGAACTTCGTGCTGATCCAAATATGATCAGTTCATCAAGCGGAAAATTTCGTTCATCCAAAACGCGAAGGAATTCTTGTCCGACAGCGCCACTTACACCTACTATTGCTATTTTCATATGTATTAAATTTATTTTTAAATGGTCATATGGAACCCTCCCGGATATTTATCTAATATGGTGAGCTTTTGCTATAGAGGGTTTCATTTCTGCTCCAGATTTATTAACTTTAACTGTAAAAACTCCGACAGAAACTATTCCCGGAGATTGATAAAGCAAAAATATTGAATATTCTTAATATTTCATCAAAAATGACCAAGAATATTTACAAATTTATTTTTTACTTGTTGTTTTTTACCTCATTTGAAAGTAAAGGACAATTTATGTTTACTGATGATTTCGAAAACGGGCAATTTGGAGACTGGGAGAATACTGCCCAATGGAACATTAGTAATCAGAGTTCGCTCTCTGGTAAATTTTCCTTGCAACATGCGGTAACCGGTATACGAAGTTCAAGTTATATCAATCGAATAATCCCGGTTGCTGGTTTTAATAATGGGTTGATTACCTGGAATTTTAAACTAAAAAATGGCAACTGGATTTTTGGTGCAACCGAGCAGTTCAGCTTTTTCCTGATATCAGATAAATCAGATATTACCACTTCTAATGGATATGCAATTGGCATAAATCTGACCGGTGGTGATAATCTATTGAAACTTTGCCGGATGGTTGGGGGAAAAGCAATGGAGGAAATTGTTCAAACTGATTTGGTTTGGAAGCCCGGAATGTTACTCGAAGTTGAAGTATCGCATGAATACGGTCTCTGGAAGGTTCGGTACAAGGAAGGTGCATCGGCTACCTGGTCGCAGGAGAAAACAGGAAATGAAAAGTTACTGAACTTTTCATTCGGTAATATAGGTTTATACTATAAATTCAATACTGCGCATGGAGAACAGATATGGGTCGATGATGTTTCGATGGATTTTAAAAACCGTGCTCCCAATGTACACGAAGTCCGTTCTGTCGGGCGTGACCAAATACTCCTTTTATTCTCGGAACCAATGCAGCAAGTTGCACTTCTGCAAGCTGATAATTACAAGGTCAAAACTAGCAGTGGAACATTTGTTAGTGTGATGTCCGTGCGAAAAGCTGATGGTGATACATCAGGTGTCTACTTGAAGCTTGGAAATTTTAGTCAGATGAATTTGCATATGACGATTGAAAACCTGGTTGACCTTGAAGGAATGGCTTTGTCAAATAATGGGTTCGATTTCATATTTATCCCTACTGCACAATCTGGAGACGTCGTTTTTAATGAGTTGATGGCCGATCCCACACCTGTGGTAAAACTTCCCAATGCAGAGTATATTGAAATGAAGAACACTTCCGATTTCGCGATAAATCTGAAGAATTGGATACTTGAAGCGAACGGAAAACAAAAGTTACTGTCGGACAAAACATTAGAAAAAGGTGGTTATTTAATAATCTGTGGAACTGGCGGCAATGCAATCTTTGGAAGTTATGGAACATGTCTGGAAGTGCCAGGTTTAGTACTTGCCAACAACGGTGTTAACCTTAAACTTTTTTCTACTCCAACTGTCTTGATAGACTCCTTCAATTACAAACCATCCATGCATCGGCAAGGATTCTCTGATGGAGGATATTCGTTGGAGCGGATTGATCCGTTGAGAAAATGCGGTCCTGATTTAAACTGGGGTACCACTATGGCAGAGAATGGTGGTACTCCGGGAATGGAAAACTCACTATTCAGAGACAATCAGGATAATTTATCCCCGATAATCGGCTCTGTAATTGTTGTCAATCCGGGTTTGCTGGAAGTGTACGTTTCTGAAATGCCCGATACGAAATTAATTACAGCTGATTTATTTTCTTATCTCCCTTCACTTCCTTCGCCGGACAGCATTCTGTTTGATAAGGTTCGCCTGAAATATTCAATATATTTTCCGAATGGGACCCTGAAAAATGGAGTTATTTACGAATTGGTTGTTAATGGATTAGCCGATGAATGTGGCAATAAATCTCCGGTACAGCATCAGGAATTCTGGTATTATATCCCCAAGCAGGGCGATCTTCTGATCAATGAGGTGCTTTTTAATCCATTTCCCGGTGGAGTCGATTTTGTCGAGATCTATAATCACTCTGGGAAAAAGGTTGAATTGGGAGAGGTGTATCTTGGTTCAAGGGATAATAACCAGAAAATTAAATCGATATATCCGTTATCTGATAAATCGGAAATAATGCTGGATATGCAGTATGCCACATTTACTTCTGATTCGGATGTATTATTAAAGAACTATTATTCCGCTTGCCCGGAATGCATCTTCGAAATGAAAAAGTTTCCGGCTTACAATCTGGATGAAGGATGTGTTGTGCTGTTAAATAAGGATTTGGAAATCATTGATGAATTCTGCTATTTGGAAAGTATGCATCATCCGATGATCAGTGATGTAAAGGGAATCTCGCTTGAAAGAAATGGTTTTTCGAAGCCATCAAATGATCCTTCAAATTGGCACTCTGCCGCTGCAACTGTCGGATTTGCGACTCCTGGTTATCAAAACTCAATGGTAGATCTTATTCCGGAAACGTCAGATATTGTCACATTTAATCCTAAAATCTTCTCGCCCAACGACGACGGTATCAATGATCGGTTCCTGATAAAGCTTGCTCCCGGCAAGTCCGGATTGATTGTGAATATCCGGATATATAACGAAAGTGGCTTGGAGATCAAGAGATTAGCAAATAATCTTATGATTGGTGCGCAAGATGTTATCGAATGGGACGGGACAAAAGGGAATCATCAGAAGGCAGGTCTTGGGATCTATATTATTCATGTAGAACTTTTCGGATTGCAAAGTGGAAAAAGACAGTTTAAATCGGTATGCGTTCTTACTGACAGATTAGAATAGTCGGGCAATTTTCAAATCGACGGATAATCCCAATCTGCTTTTATCATCCTTTCCTTACCGTTGATATCCCTTTTTAAGATGATATTTTTGAATCCCTTTAATGATAGTAATTCAATGGTTTCCTTTCCAAATTGTTCGTTGATTTCGAAGTATAACTTACCACCTGGCTTTAATGCTTTAAATGCGATCTCCGCGATTTTACGATAAAAGATCATTGGATCTGTATCTGACACAAAAAGGGCAACATGTGGCTCATAATCAACTACATTTTTAAGCATTGATAGTTGTTCCGATGTTGTTACATAAGGGGGATTGCTAACAATGATATCATACTTTTGCTTTTGAGCCGGGTAATTCAGGTTAAGAACGTCTGCACAAATGAAATCAACTTTTACCTGATTTATTTCAGCGTTCTTTTTTGCAACCCTAAGCGCATCAGTCGATATATCCCATCCTTCAGCTATTGCGCCTGTGAGGTTTTTAGTCAATGCTATCGGAATACAACCACTTCCGGTTCCAATATCGAGAATGATCGGATTTATCGGAGGGGAATTGTGAATGATCCAGTCAACAAGTTCTTCAGTTTCAGGGCGTGGAATAAGTACCGCAGGATTGACTTTTAATGGTAGACCGTAAAATTCAGTTTCACCTAAAATATATTGTATTGGTTCAAATTGAATTAAACGGTTTACAATCTCTGTTATTTGAGTTAAATTCGCCGATGAAATTGTTTGATGCTGGTTAAGGTGCACCTGCAGTCTGGAAAATCCAAGAACTTTTTCGAAGATTAGTTTGCTGATACTTTCAATCTCTTGTTCACAATATAGTTGGGATAGACTGTCACGAATTAGTTTTTTTGCAACCTGCATTTTTTTTTACAAAGATAAGCAAAGCGGATGATGGAACGACTTTTTGATGTCGAGGAAAAATATATGTTACGTGCAATTGAGGTGGCGCGTTTGGGTATGGGGTATGTTTCCCCGAATCCAATGGTAGGTTGCGTAATTGTGCATAACGGTATTATCATCGGGGAAGGATACCATCGCGAGTATGGAAAATCGCACGCAGAGGTTAACGCAGTTAATAGCGTTTTAAATAAAGAGTTATTGAAGGACTCAACATTGTATGTAACCTTGGAGCCCTGTTCGCATTTCGGTAAAACGCCGCCGTGTTCTGATTTGATTCTTCAGTGTGGGATTCCCAACGTAGTTGTCGGAACAATTGATCCATTTGCGCAAGTAGCCGGGAAAGGTTTAGAGAAACTCAGAAATGGCGGATGCAAAGTATTACAGGGATACCTCGAAGATAAATGTATTGAACTGAATCGTCGTTTTTTTACCTTTCATCAAAAGAAACGACCTTACATTATTTTAAAATGGGCTCAGACTGCTGATGGTTTTATCGATATTGATCGTTCATATGAGCAGTATGGCCAGTCTACCTGGATAACAAACGATTTGTCAAGAATTGCTGTTCATAAAATGCGGGCAGACGAATCTGCTATTCTCGTTGGCACTAATACGGCCCGGAAAGATAATCCTTCGTTAACGGTTCGTGAATGGAATGGGAAAGCTCCTTTGAGATTGGTGATTGACAAGGGAACGAAGCTACCTGCTGAACTTGCGTTGTTTGACCAGAGCATTCCGACAGTTGTTTATACCTCAAAGGAAATCACCGGAAAAGATAATCTGGAATTCAAAAGGATTTTATTCAATGGCAATGAATTGGATCAAATACTTAATGATTTATACGAAAGAGGAATTCAATCGCTGATTGTAGAAGGAGGACAGATTTTGCTGAAATCATTTATTGGTGCAAATGTATGGGATGAGGCTAGGGTATATACGGGAAAGTGCTACTTTCATCATGGCGTAAAAGCACCGGCTTTTGACGCACTGACAGTAAAATCGGAAGAATTAGATGATAGTTGGATGTTTGTATTTCATAAGGTATAATTCAAAACAAGGCTATTTTCGATAGATTTAGCTGAATCGATTTCTATCTTATTCAGATTCATCTTGTTTCTGTCTTTAAATAGAAATTGAACAATGATCATATAAACATCTTTTTGGTTTACTAGCCCGACAGAAGTTTTGCTTCTTTTCTTTCCTTATTTCTATTAGGAATTCTATACTTTTAAGTGTCTGACAGTTTTACTGTTATGTGTTTGTCGTTGTGATAATGACTGTTATTTTATTTAGAATCAGGAAACCCTTCCCATTTGAACAAAATAATATTGACGGTCTTTAGCTATGAATAATTGGTAACTAAATTAAATTATTTTCAATTTAGTTTAGTTGCTTATAATGAGTCGAATAGAAATTATTCTATTTCTATACATTTCTGTAGGCACCCTACCCACCTAACATAAATGCCTTTTCCCTTTTTTATGATAAAAAAATGATAAAATCGTCTTCATTGATAAATTTAAGTAAAAAGTAATCAATTAATTAATGACTGCAATGGGTTGGTCATTTTTTTTGTCCCGTAGTAGTTAAATTTCAGATTGGCAACATTGTTAATAACTTTGTTTATAAAAAAAAAGTCATGATAAATGTAACACATTCAGAATATGTATTTTATATTTATTATTGTCATTAATTGATTTAGCACGAAAAAACTGAACGATTTTTGGATTCTATCACAAAATTAAGGGGATAAAAACTTCGTATTTTATTTTTTTCTTGCTTTTCATTAAATCTTTTTTATCGCTTTTTATAACTTAAATAATGCGAACTGCTCCTACTCTGGTGGTGTTTTTTGGAAATAGCTGGAAACATATTTTAGATAATAAAATGTGGTTTGCCGATGGTCGATGCAATCGACTTTCCTACTTTGTTTCCCTGAAATTAACCTTTTTGAATCCAATTGCCCTAATTTAAAACTGAAAGACAGATTATGAAAACGAAGGCAGCTATAAACGGTAACATGACCGGTGTATTGAGTATAAGATATCTAAGACAGTTTAGGTTGGCATTGCTTGAATTGTTTTTGCTTTCAATCCTATTAATTTCGGGTGAAAGTGTTCAAGCGCAAGGGTGTTTGGCGATTTTGAAAATTAGTGATCCTGCACCAGTTTGTTATCCGGTAACCGTAAATCTGACTTCGGCTTCTGTCACTGCCGGATCTACTGCAGGACTGTTGTTTAGCTATTACACTGATCCGGGATTAAGCAATCCGTTAGCAAATCCCTCAAACGTTTCGACAGGAACCTATTATATTAAAGGACTATTGACGAATCCGCGAACAGCTTGGGTTGCTGGTTCCGTAAAAGTGATTGTCTTGGAAAAGCCAAATTTGAAAGTAATCAGTTCAATAATAGAAAAAGCTGATTTGACGTCACCGTTGATCACTACTGGCTCGGATGGGGGACTTACTTTTAGTTATTGGCATGATTCTGCGGCAACAATAGCAATTCCTGAACCGAAGTTAGTAGGGAAGGGTGATTATTTTATAAAAGGGACATCTTCAATCGGGTGTTTTGATATAAAGCCAATTACAGTGACAGAATAATAAATTTCAATAAGCAGTTCATGCCTGAATATTTAGAATGAACTGAGAACTGTTTTCTAATTCTGTGTTGAAATAAAATTTATTGCAAAATATACCTGGACATGAATGCAAACTTAAAAGTTAGAATAAACGCTGTTCTTAATGGGATAAGTCGATCGTATTCTCAACTGCCTGTGATACTCCTTTTCTCTTTATTTATGACGGGTAGCGAGGTATTTGCTGAAGGGGTCACAATCCAGGTGACAGATCCTGCACCTGTTTGTTTTCCTGCCACAGTTGATCTGACCCAGCCTGCAATTATAGCAGGTTCAACTTCAGGCCTCACATATACCTATTATACAGATGAGGCGTTGTTAATTCCAATTCCAGACGCTACAAAAGTAGGCGCAGGGATCTACTATATAAAGGGTCTGCGTTCTTCGCCATATGCATTTGCAGCAACATATATTAAAGTTTCAGTTGATCCAACCTCCGTGGGTGGCACTGTCGATGCCGAACAAACGATTTGTTTTGGCAGTTCAGTTGTCGACCTTATTCTAAGCGGCTTTACTGGGAATATAGAAAAATGGCAGAAATCAGACAATGTTGGCTTTACTTCACCCACTGATATTGCAGTAACATCAGCCACATTAAGCAGCGCAACAATCGGCATACTGAATTCCAGTACTTATTTTAGAGCGGTTGTTAAAAGTGGCGGTTGTTCGTCCGCAAATTCTACATCCGTATTAATAACTGTTACTCCTCAAGTCGGAATTCCTGTTGTCCCAACTCCTTCCGCAAGCACTATTTGTCAGGGAAGTGCCAATACTATCTATACAACCTCGGCCGCCAATGCCGCCAGTTACAACTGGACTGTAACTGGGACCGGGAATTCTATTGCAGGGACAGGTACAACCGGAACTGTAACATGGGCACCTGGCTTTTCAGGGATTGCGACGGTGAGCGTAACAGTTAATGGCTGCAACGCATCTACTGCTTCATCTTCCACAACAGTAACAGTTGCCCCACCTGTTGATGCACCTGTTTTTACACTTGGATCAACATCAACCAGGTGTCAGGGAGTTGGTTCTGTATCTTATAGTGCCACTGCTACGAATTCGACTGGAATATCATATAGTCTTGATGCTGCATCAATAACGGGTGGAAATAGTATTGATCCAGCCACTGGAACAGTAACTTATGCTGTTGGATGGAGTGGAACTAGCATCATCACGGCCAGCGCAGCTGGTTGTAGTGGACCCAAATCTGCTTTACATACGGTTACTATTACATCAATTGTAGGAACGCCTATTACTCCATCACCTTCAGCCACAGTTATTTGTCAGGGTAGTCCTAATACGTCGTACACTACGACAGCAACCAATGCAACGAGTTATGTCTGGTCAGTAACCGGAAATACTATTTCAGGTTCCGGAACTACCGGAACTGTAACATGGGCCAGCGATTTTACGGGTCCAGCAACAGTGACAGTTACTGCTAATGGTTGTAATGGGTCTCAGGCTTCGGCATCCACAACAGTTATGGTAACTCCATCTGCTGGTATTCCGGTTTTTGCTCTTGGTGCAACATCTACCCGTTGCCAGGGTGCGGGTCCCATAACATACACCGCAACTACAACAAATAGCACCGATTTAACTTATAGTCTTGATGCTGCTTCAATTACAGGTGGTAATAGTATTATTGCAAGTTCAGGTGCAGTAACTTTTAATGCCAGCTGGAGTGGAACTAGCATTGTCACAGCAAGTGCAGCTGGTTGTAATGGGCCAACAACAGCAATACATACGATAACCACTACTCCGACAGTTGGGATCCCGATCGTTCCAACACCTTCAGCTTCAATTATCTGTCAGGATAGTGGAAATACGCTTTATACAACTTCGGCTACCAATGCAACAAGCTATAATTGGACCGTAACAGGCTCGGGGAATACGATTTCGGGCAATGGAAATACAGGAACTGTAACATGGGCAACTGGATTTTCAGGGATTGCAACAGTTCGCGTAACTGCCAATGGCTGCAACGGGTCATCAACACCCGCTTCTACAACCGTAACAGTTACTCCAACAGTTGGCACGCCGGTTTTCACACTAGGTTCAACATCTACTCGTTGCCAGGGTGCTGGTTCCGTAACATACACAGCAACTGCTACCAATACGACTGGAATAACTTACAGCATAGATGCGGCCTCCTCAACAGGAGGAAATACAATTGCTGCTGCCACAGGAATGGTAACTTATGATGCCAGCTGGAATGGAACCAGTATCATCACGGCCAGCGCAGCCGGATGTAATGGACCAGAAATAGCTACCCATTCGGTGACAATTACAGCAACAGTTAGTGTACCTATTTTTGCATTGGGTTCAACATCAGTCAGGTGTCAGGGCACAGAAACAATAACCTATTCGGCCTCCACAACCAACTCCACAGGAATATCCTATAGTCTCGATGCTGCCTCCTTATCTGGTGGTAATACAATTGTTGCAGGTACTGGTGCAGTAACTTTTGCTCCTGGTTGGAGTGGCAAAAGCATCATAGTTGCAAGTGCTATCGGATGTAATGGACCATCTACCGGAACTCATATTGTGACCATTGCTCCTCCGGTTGGTTCTCCGGTAATACCTTCTCCTTCGGGATCCACTATTTGCCAGGGAAGTGCCAATACAATATTTACAACCACTGCGGCCAATGCTACAAGCTACAACTGGTCAGTAACAGGAGCTGGGAATACAATTTCTGGTTCAGGAACAACCGGAACGGTAACATGGGATGCTGGTTTTTCAGGAACAGCCACGATAAGTGTAACCGCTAATGGATGCAATGGGCCTTCAGCTTCTGCTTCGACTACTGCTACTGTTACTCCTGCTCCTTTTTCAACATTAAGTTATGTTGCACCTCTGTGTAATGATGATTTGACCTCACATCCGGTAATCCTTACTGGTTCTGCAGGTGGTATTTTCAGTGCAACTGTTGGACTAACGATTGATCCTTCATCAGGTGCAATCGTACCTGGAACAAGTACCCCGGATATATATACAATTTCTTACACAATTGCCCCTTCAGCTGGATGCGGCGCCTATTCAGCGTCAACGCAGGTTCAGATTGGAAGTTTACCTGTTCTGGAAGATATTGTGATTAAGAATGTTGCATGTTCTGGTTCGAATGATGGTTCTTTAACTGCAAAAGCTTCAGGTGCCGGATCATTCACTTACGAGTGGACAGGTCCATCATCTTATTCCAATATTGGTGCAAGTATCAGTGCACTCGCGCCAGGTGTTTATACAGTTAAAGTCACAAATGCGGCCGGTTGTTCAAAAACTACTTCAGCGACGGTTTCAGAGTCTGCAATTCCTTTGACCGTTGTAGTCGCAGGTACCAATGCGACGAAAGCAGGTGCGACCGATGGAACCATTGATGCTACAATATCTGGTGGAACAATTCCTTACGATTTTAAATGGGCAGGACCAGAATCTTTTACCGCGAATACTGAAGATTTAACAGGGCTGAAATTTGGATCTTATTCAGTTAGTGTTTCTGATAAAAATGGTTGCTTAAAGATTGGTACCTATGTAGTACAAGACCCTCCGGTTGCAAATGATGATGCAGCTATATGTATCGAAGATAAATCTGTTACAATTAATGTTGTTGCAAATGATGTTGATGCTGACGGTACAATCGCTGTTGCAACGGTTGATCTAGATCCTTTGAGCACTGGCTTGCAAACAACTTATAATGTAGCCGATAAAGGAATTTTTTCTGTATCAGCTGAAGGCGTGGTTACTTTTACTCCCTTGTCACATTATCTTGGACTTGCTGTAATTCAGTATGTTGTCAGCGATAATTCCGGTTTTCTTTCAAATATTGCGAATATATCGGTTAATGTGGTTTTAGCAAACAGGCCTCCTGTTGCTGTGGATGACAATATTTCCATTGCGGAAGATACCCAGGCAATTGGAGATTTATTCAGTAATGATTCTGATCCTGAAGGAAAAACATTGACTCTTGAGTCTTTCACAATCGGTTCAGTGGTCTACACGCCTCAATCTGTCGCTACAATTGATGGTGTTGGAACTTTATTAATTAATATGAATGGTACATATACATTTGTGGCACTGGAGAACTTTAACGGGACAGTACCACAGGTGAGCTATAAAGTGTCAGATGTTGAAGGTTTATCCGCATCAGCTTTTATCAAAATCACGGTAACTCCTGTAAATGATCCGCCTGTAGCCACAGCTGACAGTTTGGATGCAAAAGAAAACAGTAGGCTTGAAGCTAATATTCTTATCAATGATTTTGATATAGAGGGAGATGCTATAATTATAGATATCGTTCCCGTACAACCCCCAACTCATGGTGAGCTCGTAATATCTTCGAATGGTGATATTGCTTACCAGCCAGTAATTGATTTTATTGGAAATGATACGTTTACCTATCAGATTTGCGATAATGGAAATCCCGCACTCTGTTCTGTCGCTACAGTAACAATAATTGTCGGAAAAGATACCAATTGCGATGTTTTTGTTCCGAATGTTTTTACACCAAACGCCGACGGGGTTCATGATTATTTTAAGGTAAGGTGTTTGTATAATTATGAAAATCCTGTAATGCAAATATTTAATCGCAACGGCAATTTGATATTCAAAAAAGACCATTATGGCAATCTTGACTATTGGGGAAGTGAGGATCAGGCGTTCTGGAATGGTAGATCAGCGAACAAATTGAATTTGATGAACGATGAATTACCTGTTGGTACCTACTATTACATCCTCAAATTGGGCGACGGTAAGGTATTGACTGGCTTTATCTTCCTCGGAAAATAGCTAAATCATTAATTCAGTCACAATCGCATCAATAATAAGATGAAATGTAAGTAAAGAACCAATATGAAAATCGTGGATAAATTAAGAAAAGCTATACTGGCATTGCTTATACTAGGCGGTCCTTTGTATTCTATTGGTCAGCAGGATCCAATGTACACTCAATATATTTTCAACCTTCAGACAATTAATCCGGCTTATGCCGGAAGTTGGCAGACAATGGGTTTTTTGGCATTAAGCAGGCATCAATGGGTTGGATTTACCGGGCATCCAACAACTCAAACTTTTTCGTTTCAAACTCCTTTAACGAGTCAGAATGTCGGGATTGGATTTGATGTAGTTCATGATAAACTTGGATCTGAGCGTCGTTTTATGGTGAATATGGATTATTCTTACCGCGTTATGCTTAACGATATTGTTGCTATACGCTTTGGTCTAAAAGGTGGGTTCACAAATTACAATAATGACCTGAGTAGTTTGCAACCGTATCCTGATGGTACTCCTGACCAGGCAATATTGGGTGTAGTTGAGAATAAATTTATGCCGAATCTTGGATTTGGTATGTTCTTGTCATCATCAAAGTACTATTTGAGCTTATCGCTGCCCCGGCTTATTCAAAACAGTTTCAATGAAAACACCGGAAATTTTTCTACGATGTCAGAAGTCCGTCAGTTTTATTTTGCCGGAGGTATCGTATTTAATCTATCAGAAAACGTCAAGTTTAAACCTACGTTTATAACTAAAGCCAGCGTTGGAAGTCCATTTCAATATGATATATCGGCTAATTTTTTACTGGCTGAGAAATTTTGGATTGGTGGAATGTATCGTTCAGGAGATGCATTTGGTGTAATTGCTCAGTGGATTATAAATAATAAATTCAGAATAGGGTATGCGGCAGATTTTACATTTACCGATTTGAGAAACTATCAACAGGGCGTTCATGAGGTGATGATCTCATATGAGATTGCATTTACGAAGAAGAAATATGTGTCTCCACGTTACTTTTAATTTTTATTTATTTGAAAATCATTTGGTTATCGTTTTTTCAGAAGTCAGCACCGAAGTTTATCGTTCGGATGTCATTTAGGAGATTTTTTTAACCTTTTAAAATCAAAGGAATCTATGAAACGCACATTCATCCTTGTCTCAATATTGATCTCATATTTGATAGGTAACTCACAACCTGCTAAAAACGGATTGTTTGATCAATCATCAGTAAAAGTTTCTGAAATAAGGTCTAATACAATCCGGAGTGATTTTGGTCCGGCGATTATTGGTGATTCTATTTATTTCTCTTCTTTTCGTGATGAAGTTATGGAGAAGTCAGATAAAGAGTTGAAAGAAAAGGAGTTTTACGATCTTTACAAAGCTGCAATTGATGTTTACGGAAATGTGGTTAGTGATCGTCAGCCATTAGAAGAATTTATTACCAGATTTCATGATGGACCAGTATCGTGGTGTGCCAAAACTGGTGAATTGTTTGTGACCCAATCAAACTACGTGAATCCTTTGATTAAATACCAACCGTTTAGAAGTGAAGAAATTAAATTGCGTATTGTTGTTGCAAAAAAAATCAAGGATAAATGGATTGTCGTTGAGGAATTTCCTTTTAATAATCCGGCATATTCGGTCGGGCATCCTGCAATTAGTACTTCTGGCGATACGTTGGTTTTCACCAGCGATATGCCTGGTGGTTTTGGCTCGACAGACCTTTATTCATCGACCAGAAAAAATGGGAAATGGAGCACTCCTGTAAATATGGGATCTCAGGTCAATACAAGTGGAAAAGATGAATTCCCATTTCTTACTGGAAGTAGTTTTCAACCCCGATTTTTAGTTTTTGCCTCAACAGGTCATAATAGTATGGGAGGTTTCGATTTGTTTTACAAAAAATTGAATGATGCGAGTGGTGAAGTTTTCCAATTCCCGGCACCAATAAATAGTACTTCCGACGATTTCGCGATGACTTTACCTGAGCATGTGGAATATGGTTATATGACATCCAATCGACCTGGTACCGGAAGTGATGATATTTACAAGGTTACCTTTGATAAAGACATTGATTACTTGCAGGAAGTAGTCGTCGTAAATAGTAAAACGAGGAAGCCGATCCCAGGAGCGATGGTGAATTTTTGCGATAAAAAAAGCGGGATGACCGGAATTGATGGCATGATTTCTCAATTATTTAAGAAAAATTCAGTGTGCAATACAACTGCATCTGCTCTTGGATACAAAGACAATAAATTGACAATTTCAATCGGAACTCCTAAATCAGGTGTTATCCTTAGGGATACAATTCCACTTGAAATGGTTGTAAATGAAAAGATTGTGTTGAAAAATATCTATTATGATTTTGATAGATGGGATATCTTGCCTGAATCGGCTATCGAACTTGACAGACTCATTTCGTTCACAAAAGAGAATCCAGAGATGAAAGTAGAGCTTGGATCGCACACTGATGCGCGTGGTTCGCAACAATATAATCTGAGGTTGTCAGAATTACGTGCACAAGCTGCTGTTAATTACATCGTTTCAAAGGGGATTGATAAGTCAAATGTAAAAGGAATCGGTTATGGCGAATCTCAGCCAATTAACATATGTACTTCTGCACAGCCATGTACATCAGCACAGCAACGGGAAAACAGAAGAACAGAACTTTTTATTCCGGGTTATTTAACAAGCGAACCTGTCAAACAGGATATTGGTGACTATTCCGATGGAAGGTCTGATCATGGACGAAATTACAGTTCGTATAAGCAACATGGCTCTATATTTAGTACTACTGCTTCGGGAATTGGCACTGATGCTGGGGCGTATTATCTGATTTTGGGTTCCTTTAAAGATACAGTTAATGCCGGTAAATTTGTTCAGCAACTTAAAGTTGATGGTTTTGAAGCAACAGTTCTTACTGATTCAGAACCAGTAAGGGTTGGAAACAAATATCAATTTTATGGACAGGCAAAGAGAGCACTGGATACTTTAAAGAGCAAATCATACATTGGTTGGATAATTCAAGGAAATTGAGTTTTTAAATAGAATCTGTAATCGCATGTAGTATTTTTGCCAAGTTACGGAATGTGTTCTTGAATCAGTTTTTTACAATGCTGATGACATCTTTCTTTAATATTTGCTGAAAAATTAAATAGGCTTTCATCTCTTTATCTAAGAGATGAAAGCTTTCTTACTTATAGCTACAAGCTTGATATTATTATTCAGTTGCACACCCTTTACATAATTGGCTTATTCCTACGTGGTAGAATCGCAACGTTGGAATATAAGTTTAGATAATCAGTGCGAGTTAAGTAATGGTTAAAATATAATGTCGTATTTGTTGCCAAAATTATTCAACACATACGATAAGCGTTCTTTGAGATTCTGAAAACAGAGGTAGGCATCAAAACTCAGCCATTGATATTTGATTCTACGCCACAAAATTTCTATAAGGTTCAATTCTGGGGAGTAAGGAGGTAAGAAGTAAATCAATACATCATTTTCCTTCCATTCATCGATTTTAGCCTTGAACTTTTTAGATTTGTGAATAGGACAATTATCAAGTATAACAACTGTCTTTTTAACTGTTTGGGCAACAAATCGTTCCATGAATTGAATAAAATTATCGGAATTGAATGTTGTTTCAAGCATTTCAAAAAACAAATTATTCTTTCGGCTCATTAAACCTACAACATTAAGAAACTTGCCTTTAGTAGTCCCTCATTATATGAGAAATAAAACCCATAAACGAGTAACTTGAATAAATAGTAAATTTAAGCGTTGCTCCGTGCAGTACAAACCGTAATTGCTATGATGCTTGACATCACTTAGTAGTC
>Ga0209585_10000289_pt1 | contig 19754 bp, 14 predicted proteins | sample NGEPerone_FD_185491 | JGI IMG/M metagenome (GOLD analysis project Ga0209585, IMG submission 185491) | Arctic peat soil microbial communities from the Barrow Environmental Observatory site, Barrow, Alaska, USA - NGEE Permafrost154B-one... | ecosystem: Environmental > Terrestrial > Soil >... | reverse complement strand
CACATTATCCGCTGGTACACCATTTATCACACTTGATGATAAAGAACGTAAACTCAGCAGCGATGATATAATGATCTGCAATGGAGAAAACGAACCGATGTGCATCGCCGGAGTTTTTGGCGGAGCAGATAGTGGTGTATCTGAAATGACCACGAATCTTTTTATAGAAAGCGCCGTGTTTAATCCATTATCCATTAGAAAATCTTTATTGCGACATAATTTAAGAACAGAAGCCGCCATCCGTTTTGAGAAAGGAATTGATATCAGTAATACTGTAAACGTTTTAAAACGTGCGGCATTGCTCATAAAAGAAATTGCCGGTGGAAAGATTTCTTCAGAAATAACAGACGTATACCCTTCTCCAAAAGAGAAAAAAGAAATTACCTTAACACATCATTACCTGAAAAAAATTAGCGGGAAAAATTACCACCAGGATACGGTGCGAAATATTTTAAAAAACCTGAATTTTACCATCTTACGTGAAGGAATAGACGATATTCAGGTAGCTGTTCCTTACAGCAATCCTGACATTTCCATTCCTGTAGATATTATTGAAGAAATTATGAGAATTGACGGATTGGATAGTGTTGAAATTCCTTCTTCCATAAAAATGGCGCCGGCAATTGATACCGGAATTGCCGCAGCACTGCAAAAAGAAAAAGTAATCAACTGGTTAAATGGAAATGGATTTGCTGAAATTTTTACGAATTCAATAACCAACAGTAAATATTTTAATGACAAAACGCTTGCTACAACGGTAAAAATCATTAACAGCCTGAGTGAAGGTTTGAATGTAATGCGCCCTTCTATGTTACCAACAGGACTGGAATGTATTGCCTATAATATCAATAGAAAAAATTCCAATCTTTTGTTTTTAGAATTTGGTAAAACGTATGCTAAAATTGAAGATACTTATAAAGAAAACGAAAATCTTGCATTGTATTTTACAGGAAATAAAAATGAATTGAATTGGAATTCTCCTTCAAGAAAAATGGACATCTATTATGTAAAAGGCATTTGCGATTCCATCTTTTCATTAATGGGATTAAATGATTTTAGTTTTAAAATAGAACAGAATGATAAGCTTGATGATTGTTTTACTGCATCTGCAAATGGAGTTAATGTTGCAATAGCAGGAAGTGTAAATAAAGCAGCACTTGAACAATTTTCAATTAAACAACCGGTATTTTTCCTTTGCATCAATTGGCAAAAATTAATTTCACTTACTTCCGGTAAACAGATTTCCTTTGAACCCATAGCGAAATTTCCGCAGGTGCAAAGAGATCTTGCAATTGTAGTTGATAAGAAAATAAATTATCAATCAGTTGAAGATTTGGTTCATTCTTTGCAATTATCTAAACTTATCAACCTTAGGTTGTTTGATGTTTTTGAAAATGAAAAGTTAGGAGAAAATAAAAAATCACTGGCTATCAGTTTTACCTTTTCTGATACAGAAAAGACTTTGACCGATAAAGAAATTGATAGTATGATGAATAAAATGATTACCCATCTTGAATCAAACCTTAATGCAGAAATAAGACGTAATGCCTGAAGACATTGAACTTCATATAAAAAATATTCAAACCAAGTTGCAGCTATTGCTGAAAAAACATGCGGCATTGGAAAAGGAAAATTTAAGGCTCATGAAAGAAAATGAAGCTTTTAAATCGAATGAAAAAAATTTGGCTGAAAAAATATATTTACTGGATCAGCAGGTAAATATATTAAGAGCATCAACCGGAACATTAGAAGGAAAAGAAAAATCTGCTTTCGAAAAAACTATAAACGGATACATCAAATCCATAGAAAAATGTATTGGAATGCTAAATAATTAATGATGTCAAACGAGCAACTTATTCCTTTAAATATTCTTATCGGCGATAGAAATTATCGCATAAAAATTCTGCCTTCTGATGAAGAAGCAGTAAGAAAAACACTTAAAACCATCAATGATAAAATTCTGGAATTCCGCACACAATTTGCCGGAAAAGATATGCAGGATTACATTTCAATGGTTTTGATATGGTATGCTACTCAAACACGTGAAAACAATACAGAAACATTGAGTGCGGATTTAATTGAATCCCTGATAAGAATGGAAAAGCAATTAAACGAAGTGGTGTAGATTCAACAGTGACAATTATAAACTACGAATAGGCAACAGACGGCCGGCAACCTGCGGCTCTGATTTAAATTATTTACTTTAGAAAAACGATATGCAATGAGAACTACCAATCAATGGCTCAATGAATATGGTGAAAGCCATAAGAATGAAACCAATAAATCCATACATTGGATATGCGTTCCGGCAATCTTTTTTTCTATCACCGGTTTATTTTATAGCATTAAGCTTCCATGGGGAATAAACGAAGTTCAGGTGAATGTAGCCATGTTAATAATTTTAGGGATCATGTTCTATTATCTAAGGCTTTCTGTTTCGCTGGGAATAGGAATGTTTTTGTTTGGCTTATTCTGCCTTGCATTATGCTTTGTTATTGAAAAATATGCTCCACTTTCTTTGTGGTCAGTTTCTATAATTATTTTTGTAATTGCATGGATAGGGCAATTTTATGGCCATAAGGTAGAAGGCAAAAAACCTTCTTTCTTAAAAGATATTCAGTTCTTATTAATAGGTCCAATGTGGCTGATGAGTTTTATTTATAAAAAGATGGGGATTAAGTTTTAGGATTTCATTTTATATTTTAAATGAAGTAGTTCCTTACTATCACCAAATTTTTAGATACTCAAAATTCATTGCCTATTCTTCAAACAAGCCCTCATTTAATAATTGCATAGTTTTTTCTTTATGCTCCCGCGAAACAAGAATTGAAATATTGTGTTGACTACCGCCAAAACTTACCATACGGACAGGAATCTCAGATATGCTTGAAAATACTTTTGCCAATACATTTTCGGTTTTAGTGATATGGTAACCTACAATAGAAACTATGGTTTGATTAGTATCCACATCTATACTTCCATACATTTCAAGTTCTTTAATAATATCACTTAAATAAGTATCATTATCGATTGTAAGTGAAACAGCTACTTCAGAAGTAGTCACCATGTCAATAGAAGTTTTGTATTTTTCAAATACTTCAAATATTTTTCGTAAAAAACCATAAGCAAGCAACATCCGGGTGCTTTTTATTTTAATGGCGGTAATAAAATCCTTTGCAGCAATGGCTTTTACACCTTCACTGTCCGCATCACTTTCTATCAGTGTACCGTATGCGCCCGGCTCCATTGTATTTAACAGCCTTACCGGAAATTTATAATATTGAGCCGGCCATATACTCGCAGGATGCAAAATTTTTGCCCCAAAATAGGCAAGTTCTGCTGCTTCATCAAAACAGAGATGCTTAATTGGTTTTGTATTTTTTACTATGCGCGGATCATTGTTATGCATACCATCAATATCGGTCCATATTTCACAAACAGATGCACCAACTGCCGCTGCTATTAAAGAAGCGGTGTAATCGCTGCCGCCCCGTTTCAGATTGTCCACCTCACCCCGTGCATTGCGGCAAATATATCCCTGGGTAACAAAAATATTAGTGTCTTTATATTTTTGTAAAATTTGAGAAAGTTTAACTTTTATACTACCTACCTGTGGTTCACCAGACGGATCAATCGTCATAAAGTCAAGAGCAGGAAGCCATACATGAGGAATATTTTGTTCATTCAGATAAATGCTAAAAAGCTTTGTACTCAACAATTCGCCCTGTGCCAGTATATCTTTATTTAAAGCTTCGCTATATGAAATTTTTAAAATGATATTCAAAAACTCAAAATGCTCTGCCAGCACCTCTTTGGCTTTCTGATAACCTTCTTCGCCTTGTACTAATTGAATAATAAAATTCTGATAATGATGTTCCAACGCATCAATATGTTGTTTGGCGGAAATGCGATCCCCATTAGCAAGTGAATGATTTATTTCTGTAAGCGAATTAGTAGTGCCGCTCAATGCACTTAGAACCACCATTTTGGGTTCTTCATCTTTAGTAATCAGCTTTCTGATCTCAGCCATTCTTTCTGGTTTCCCTACACTGGTACCTCCAAACTTCATTACTTTCATATCCGTAAACCCCTCCGAGGGCATTTTTTAAATTAATAATAAAAAAGCGAGCAAAATTATTTGAATGAAGAATACTTTCCAAAAAGAATAAATTAAACTAAAGGCAGGTTTTCCGGATATTTTATATCAAATTTTGCACCTAGTTTTTTAAGATCTTCAATCACAGCTTCCAGCAAAGGAATTCCATTTTTCGCTCTATCATTTTCCATCTCAGTTTCCGGTTCACCGGGAATATAAACCCTTTGTTGACCTTCAACTGTTTTGGCAGTTTTAAATCGATGTACCCATTGGTCCATATTCTTCTTAAATTCTTCAGCCGGCCGAAATGCATCAATTCTCATAGCACCAAAAAAATGCCCAATTCCTTCTCCGGGCCTATTTTCAGGCATAGGCACATAAGCAGGAAACGGAGGAACCCAAGGACCATAATTGGCACCACTAAGTATTGCAGAAAAAATATCCACTATCGAACCTAATGCATATCCTTTATGGCTTCCGTGTTCCCTATCGCCACCCAATGGCAGCATGGCTCCACCTTCCTTTAATGCATGCGCATCAGTTGTAGGATTACCATTTTTTGTTTGTATCCAACCAACGGGAGCATCTTCATTTTTTCTTTGCAAAATTTCCAGTTTGCCGTTAGAAGCAGTTGTTGTAGCGAAATCTGCCACGAAAGGTTGTTCATTTCCGGAAGGAACAGCAACGGCAATAGGATTGGTGCCCAATAATTTTTCAACAGAAAAGGTAGGCGCTACCAATGCAGATCCATTCGTCATGGCAATTCCAATCATATCATGCGATAAAGCCATCATTGCATGTGTACCGGCAATACCAAAATGATTACTGTTTTTTACACTCACCCATCCTGTACCACAATTCTTCGCTTTTTCGATAGCCACATTCATGGCAAATGGCGCCACCACCAAGCCCAATCCGGAATCGCCATCAACCACTGCCGTAGAAGGAGTTTCATGTACGATTTTTATGGAAGGATTTGCATTTACTCTTTTAGCTTCCCACAAACGAACATATCCTGAAAGCCTTGCTACACCGTGGCTATCTACGCCGCGCATATCGGCAGAAAGCAACGAGTCTGCAGCCGTTTTTGCATCCTTTTCAGAGCATCCTATTTTTAAAAATATTTTTTGGGTAAAATCATATAAAGATGAATAAGAAATATATGTAGACATAGAAGCAAAAGTAAGAGATAACAGGAATTTTTTTAGATTTTAGAATATAGATTTTAGATTTGCCGGAATGGAAGAGGTTATTTGCAGTTCCTTGGCAATTAGCAGTTGGTAGTTTGCAGGAGGCAGTGAATCATTAAAAATTCAACATTTAAAATAAAAATCCGTGGGAAGAATATTTGAAGTTAGAAAATCAACCATGTTTGCAAGGTGGGATAAAATGGCCAAACAATTCACACGAATTGGCAAGGAGATAGATATTGCTGTAAAACAAGGTGGCCCTGACCCGGACAATAATTCTTCGCTTCGCCGTTGCATTATAAATGCGAAAGCGGTGAATATGCCCAAAGACCGTGTGGATGCTGCAATTAAACGCGCCATGGGCAAAGATAAAACTGATTATCATGAAGAAGTTTATGAAGGTTACGCTCCTCACGGAATCGCTATTTTGGTAGAAACCGCTACCGATAACCCTACGAGAACAGTTGCTAATGTACGCATGCATTTCAATAAGAATCATGGCTCCCTTGGCACCAGTGGAAGTGTGGCCTTTATGTTTAATCACATGGGAGAATTTAAAATCAAAAATGAAGGTCTGAATATAGAAGAACTTGAACTGGAATTAATTGATTTCGGCCTTGAAGAAATTGGCGAAGACAGCGAAGGCAACATTATTATCCGTACTCCTTTCAATGAATTCGGAAATATGAGCAAGGCTCTTGAAGAAAAAGGTATTAATGTGATAACGGCAGAGCTTACGCGAATTCCAACCACCACAGTTGAACTTCCGGAAGACCAGGCCAATGAAGTTTTAAAGTTGGTTGACCATCTTGAACAGGATGATGATGTTCAAAAAGTATATCATAATCTGAAATAAAATATTTCAAACATAATACTATATCATTTTTAATTAATTTATTGAAAACGCAGATTTGAAATTGTCAATCCGCGTTTTTCATTAAAGCATAATCCTTCCATTACTCTTCTTTTAAATTAGTTTAAATTTCTATAAATAATTAGTGTTTTCATATAATCTTATGAAATAAATTTTCTTTTGCATCATTGTAATTAAATCATTGATTTTTTCAACATACAACCATAGGGCACAGTTTTTTATCTTTAACACAAATTCATTCGCATGCGTCCAAAATATATTCTTCTGCCAATTACGATAATAATCCTTTCATTTTTTTGTTTTTCGACTTTGAATGCCCAAAAGCCAATGGATAATTATTTTCCCCAATGGAAAAAAATAGAGGAGTTTCAGAAAAAAGGATTGACAAAATCTGCATTAACTGAAGTTGAAAAAATTTATAGCTCTGCTAAAAAAAATAATAATGATCCACAAATCATCAAAGCATTATTATATAAAATAACATTAAAACAAAATATAGAAGAAGACGCTTCCTTAAAAAGTATTGATACATTAGAAATAGAAATTGCCTCTTCCAAAGAGCCTGCAAAATCAATACTGCAAAGTATTACAGCGCAGATGTATTTAAATTATTTTCAGCAGAACCGATATAAAATCTATCAAAGAACCAATACAGTTGGTTTTGATAAAAAAGATATTGCTACCTGGACGGCTGATGATCTGCATAAAAAAATTGGTGAATTATACTTAGCGTCAATCAATGATAAAAACCTTTTGCAACAAACAAAACTTGAACCATTTGAAGCTATCATTATAAAAGGAAATTTACGTTACCTGCGGCCTACATTATATGACCTGCTTGCTCATCGGGCCCTGGATTATTTTAAAAGTGATGAACAGGATATTACACGTCCAGCCTATGCTTTTGAAATAAAAGATAAAGAAGCATTTTCACCGGCAAATGAATTTGTAAAAAATAAGTTCACCACAAAAGATTCTGCTTCACTTCATCAAAAAGCGCTACTGATTTTTCAGGATTTGCTGGCTTTCCATTCCAATGACAGCAAGCCGGAAGCGATGATTGATGCAGATATTGAACGTATCAATTTTGTAGGTCAGTATGGAGTAATGAGTAATAAGGATACTTTTTATATGGATGCATTAAAGAATATTAGCGAAAAATATAAGAATAACCCCGCTTCGGCGCAGGCATCATTTTTAGTGGCGCAAATGATTTATAATAATGTATTTCAATCATCAAAAAATAAGGATGCCATTTCATTTTATACCGTTAAGCAGGCAAAAGAAATACTTGATGAAATTGCGAAAAAATTCCCTGACAGCGAGGGAGGAATCAATGCAAGAAATTTATTGAACCAGGTTCTTCATCCTGAAATTAATCTTACAACTGAAAAGATAAATGTACCTGGGTTGCCATTCCGTACATTGGTTACTTATAAAAATTTTAATGCAATTTATTTCAGAATTCTTCAGCTAACGCCAGAACTTAAAAAACAAATAAGCAATAAGAACAATGATCAAACATTTAAAACACTGGTTTCTGAAAAAAATCTTAGAACCTGGAAACAATCATTGCCTCCAACGGCTGATTATCTTTCACATTCCACTGAAGTAAAGATTGATGCTCTTCCCATTGGTGAATATGTTTTGTTAGGAAGTGTCTCAGCAAATTTTAGCCTGGATAAAAACCCATTGGCTGCTCAATATTTTTATATTTCCAATATCAGTTTTATCAATAGCGGTGAACAATATTTTATTTTGGATCGAACAACGGGACAGCCACTTAATGGAGCTGTAGCGCAGGTTTATAAACAGAATTATGATTACACTAACAGGAATTATAAATTGGAAAAACAGGAATTATTGAAGGCTGACAAAAACGGTTATTTTAAATTGCCTGCGCCAAAAAAAAATGAAAACAGGAGTGTAAGGCTCGATATCACTTATAAAAAAGACAGGCTATTTTTGGATGATGCGCAATACCTCTACAATTATTACAACAGCGATGATAGTGATGAATACGATGATCAAAAAGAATATGATGAAGACAATGCAAAAGTTTTTTTGTTTACTGATAGAAGCATTTATCGTCCCGGACAATTAGTATATTTCAAAGGCATTGGCGTTACCAAAAATTGGGAAACAAAAAAACCAAAGCTGCTGGAAACAAAAGATTCGTTAACTGTTTTTCTATCCGATGCCAACAACCAGAAAGTTGATTCCATAAAAGTGTTGCTGAACGAATTTGGCTCCTTCAATGGAAAATTCCGTTTACCTGAAAATAAATTAAATGGTGAATTTGATATTGATGTAAAAGACTATGATAATTCATCTGTTTCCTTTTCTGTTGAAGAATATAAACGTCCAAAGTTTTACACAGAGTTTGAAAAAGTAAAAGGAAGTTATCGGGTAAATGATACAATTGAAATTACAGGCTTTTCCAAAGCTTATGCAGGCAATAATATTGATGGCGCAAAAGTTACTTACAGGGTTACAAGAGTTGCCAGGTTCCTTTATCCATGGATGTTCTGGCGGAAAGGCTTTCCACGATCAAATCCTTTGGAAATTACCAATGGAGAAATCATTACTGATGCGAACGGAAAATTTAAAATCAAATTTGCAGCCATTCCTGATTTAAGTATTGATAAAAATACAGATCCCGTTTTTGATTATAAAGTAGAAGCAGATGTTACTGATATTAATGGAGAGACGAGGAGTGGAGATATTACTGTTCCTGCAGGTTATAAAGCATTGAATTTACAGATCATTTTACCACAAGGTGATATTGTAAATAAAGACAGTCTTAAAAATATTTTAATCAGAAGTAAAAACCTAAGTGGTGAATTTGAAGCAGCAAAAGCTGATGTAAAAATTTACAAACTGCAAGTGCCGGATAGATTAATTCGTCAAAGATTATGGGCAGAACCCGATCAATTTATTTTAACTAAAAATGAATTTATACAATACTTTCCTCATGATGAATATAAAGATGAAAGCAAAAAGGAATCATGGCCAAAAACAGATTTGGTTTATCAAACGAATGACAGTACAAATAAAGATTCAACATTCAACATTCAACATTCAACATTTCAAAAAGGCTGGTATGTAATCGAAGCAACAGCAAAAGATAAATACGGAAAGGATGTAAAAGATGTAAAATATTTTCAGGTGTATGATAAGAATTCTTTGTCATTACCAGCACCTGCTTATGTATGGAATTATATTGAAAAAAATTCTTTGGAACCAGGAGAAACTGCACATCTGATTACAGGAACTGCTGCACAAGATTTATTTTTAATTCAACAGGTTGATAAACCCCAGTCTGACGGTCTCCGTCTGACTGGGAATCGGGATCAGTCTGATGATGGCCATCAGACTGCAACTCAGGCTCAGTCAGACGGAGACCGTCAGACTGATTACAATTTCTTTTCTTTAAATAATAATAAAAAAACTTTTGATTTTAAAATTTCAGAAGATGACAGAGGTGGATTTGGAGTAAATCAATTTTTCGTAAAAGATAATCGCTTTTATGTTGCTTCCAATAAAATTTATGTGCCATGGACCAATAAAGAACTCAACATTTCTTTTGATACTTACCGTGATAAAACATTACCTGGCAGTGAAGAAAAATGGAAAGTAAAGATCAGTGGAAATAAAGGACAAAAAGTTGCTGCAGAAATGTTGGCTTCCATGTACGATGCATCGCTCGATCAATTCAAACCGCATTCGTGGAGCACTCTTGACGTATGGCCAACTTACTCCGGTTTTAATACATGGTCTGGTAATCAAAATTTTACATTCGTTCAATCCATAGAAAAATATTGGAATGAAGTTTATGTACAACAAAAAGAAAAGAGATATGATGCTCTGAATTTTGTTCCAGGTAATAATTATTTAGAAGGAAGGGTCTCAGGTTTACAAATTAAGGGAATCACTTCAATTGCCAATGACAATAAAGGAATACCGGGTGCTGCACCCGGGATAGTTCAAAGAGAATCAAATCTAAATGATGTTGTGGTTATAGGTTATGGAACGAAATACAAAGCAAACGGAGATGTAAGAAATGAAGATTCAACTTCATTTTTAAATCAAATAAAGGAAAAGCCTATCGACCAATCTCAAATCCAAATCCGCAAAAATTTCAATGAAACTGCCTTCTTCTTTCCTGAATTAAGAACAGATAAAGATGGTAATATCGCATTCAGCTTTACCATGCCTGAAGCGCTTACACAATGGAAACTGATGACACTGGCACATACCAAAGATTTGGCGAGTGGTTATGCAACTAAAACTGTTATCACCCAAAAAGATCTTATGGTGCAGCCCAATGCTCCGCGCTTTCTCCGTGAAGGTGACCGTATGGAGTTCACAGCAAAAATTGTAAACCTTGGAGATAAAGAAGTAAGCGGACAGGCAGAATTTCATTTACTTAATGCATCAACCATGAATTCTGTGGATGGATGGTTTAAGAATATTTCTCCCTCAAAAACTTTTAAAGTTGCTGCCGGACAAAGTGCTTTAGTTACATTTAGCATTGAAGTTCCCAGCAATTTTAATAATGCTGTTGTTTATAGAATTATTGCAAAAGCAGGCGATGTGAGTGATGGTGAAGAAGCAGCAATTCCTGTTGTTACTAATCGCATGTTGGTAACTGAAACTATGCCCTTGCCCATGAAAGGTGATGGAACTAAAGATTTTAAATTTGAAAAACTCATTAATTCAGATAAGAGCAAGACACTTACTAATTATGGCTTAACCCTAGAATATACAACCAACCCTGCATGGTATGCAATACAGGCTTTGCCGTATTTAATGGAATATCCTTATGAATGTGCAGAGCAAACTTTTAACCGTTATTATGCCAATTCAATTGCAACAAAAATCGTTTACTCATCACCCAAAATAAAAGCCATATTTGAAAAGTGGGCAACCTCTGATACTGCAGCGCTTATGAGCAACCTTCAAAAAAATGAAGAATTAAAATCTGTGTTACTGCAAGAAACTCCGTGGGTATTGCAGGCACAAAATGAAGAACAGCAAAAGAAAAATATTGCCCTTCTTTTTGATATGGTTAGAATGAGTCTTCTGATGGAATCAGCACTTAATAAATTAGCAGACATGCAATCGCCCAATGGCGGATTTGTTTGGTTCAAAGGTGGACCGGATGATCGTTACATTTCTCAATACATTGTTACAGGAATCGGGCATCTTAAAAAATTAAATGCACTTCCTTCTTTCCAGGAAAATTTCTTGAAAACTATTTTAGGCAAAGCAATTCCTTACCTTGATATGATGCTGAAAAAAGATTATGATGATTTAATTAAATACAAATTTGATCTAAAGAATAATAATCTTTCAACAATAGCTATTCAGTATTTATACATGCGCAGTTTCTTCCCTGAATATCCAATGGCAAAAGAAGCTCAAACTGCGTATAATTATTACCGTGATCAGGCAAAAAAATATTGGCTCAGCCAAAGTAAATACATGCAGGCAATGATTGCATTATCACTTAACAGAATAAATGATAATAAAACTGCTCAAGCCATCATCAAATCTTTAAAAGAAAATTCCATTAACAATCAGGAACTGGGGATGTACTGGAAAGATTGGAGCCACAGTGGTTATTGGTGGTACGAAGCACCAATAGAATCGCAGGCTATGATGATAGAAACATTTTCTGAAATTGAAAAAGATCCAAAAACTGTTGATGACCTGAAAACATGGTTACTAAAAAATAAACAAACCAATAACTGGAAAACCACGAAAGCCACGGCAGAAGCCTGTTATGCGTTATTGTTGCAAGGTAAAGACTGGTTTTCTGAAGAAAAAACAGTTTCAATTAAATTAGGTAATACAACCTTCAATAGTAAAGATGAAAAACAGGAAGCAGGCAGTGGATATTTTAAAAGAAAAATTGATGGTGATAAAGTAAAACCAGAAATGGGAAATATTAGCGTTACTGTTTCTTCCCCAATGAACCAATCAACTAATAAACCAATTAATACTTCTTCATGGGGTTCAGTCTATTGGCAGTATTTTGAAAATCTTGATAAAATCACTTTTTCGGAAACACCATTGAAACTTAATAAAAAATTATTCATTGAAAAAAATACGGATAAAGGCCCCGTGCTTTTTCCTGTGAATGATGGTGATAAATTGCACATCGGTGATAAAATAAAAGTCAGGATTGAACTTCGTGTGGATCGCGATATGGAATATGTCCACATGAAAGACATGCGGGCTTCCTGCATGGAACCAACCAATGTGATAAGCCAGTATAAATACCAGGATGGGCTTAGCTATTATGAAACAACTAAAGATGTGAGCACTAATTTTTTCTTCGGCTATTTAAACAAAGGAACATATGTTTTTGAATACCCAATGTTTGTTACACATGCCGGAAATTTCAGCAATGGCATTACCACCATTCAATGCATGTATGCACCGGAATTTACTGCGCATAGTGAGGGCGTAAGGGTAAATGTGGCAGAATAATGATGGGCCATCAAACCAAGAAAATGAGGCTTTTTCTTCCATGAGAACATACTTTAAAAGTTGTTTTTTGCACTCTCTCACCTTTTGTCATTTTACACATCAAATTTATTGGTATCTTAACTTATTATTTTTGAAATGCTTTTTGTACTCTTTTCAAACATAGGAGGTTTTTTGAAAGACAATTTTACTAAAAGTCTCTGTTAGAATCTTCTTGGTTTTACCAGATTTGTTTAGCAGCAATTATTTTTCCGATAAAGAAAAAGAGAAAATATGGTTAACTGTACAAAAAGGATTACTACTGCAAAGTGAAGTACCAACCGTGATAATGAATCAAGCAATAAATATAGAATGCATTATCAACGGTATCAACAAAATTGTATGTTGGATAATAGGGTCAGGTGCTATAGAATAAGCCCATCGAACAATAGTGCAAAAGCGAATGAAACAGCCCGGACAAAGATGGAGCTTGAAAGGTGCCCAAAATTTGCTGAACATCAGGGTGATTCGACAAAACCTGTAAAAGGATAAGATAATTGAATTGTCAAAGTATGGATGTAAAGCCACTGACTAATACACCAGACTTAATTTTGAAGCAATTTATTTTTCATCTTTTCCATAAATATGTCTTTATAATTATTGCCCAGCGGAAGTTTTTCCAGATGATTCTTCATTATTATTTCGCCATTTTCGATACCCGTAATTTGTTGTAACGCTACTATGTAAGACTTATGCACACGTATAAACTGGCTTTTGGGCAATCTTTCTTCCACGCTTTTCATGGTGGAATAAACCAATATTTTCTCTTTTCCCCTGTGAACCGCAATGTAGTTGCTCATGCCTTCTATATAATCAATATCATCTAAATTGACTTTTATCATCTTTCCCTTTTGCTCCGTCTTAATGAATATATAATCATTAGGTATGGAGTCGATTACGTCGGAAGATCTCGTAAGAAAGGTATTCGATATGCGCTGCACAGCCTTCAGAAAACGGTCAAACGGTATGGGTTTCATTAGGTAATCAATTGCATCCAGCGCATAACTTTCTACGGCAAATTCAGGAAAAGCAGTACAGAAAACGACTTTGGTGTTATTGCCGATTATCTTCATTACCTCTATGCCGTTTATTTCATCCATTTGTATATCCAGAAAAACGATGTCAACTTTATTGGTTTGTATCAATTCAATTCCCTTCAATGGATTGGTGGCAGAGCCGATCAGATGGAGAGTCGGTGTCTTTTTTACATACATTTCAATTACATTAATAGCCAATTGTTCATCATCTATTATTACACACGAAATCATAGTATTAGTTTTTTATGGTTAATTCAAAAGTATAAAAATAATCCTGGTCATTTACCTTCATCTCATACCTTTCCTTAAACCCTATTTCCAACCTCCGGTGCAAATTACTAAATCCTATGTTGTGCGATGACAGGTCAATAGAAGGGATTGCCTTCTTCTTATTATAGCAATAGAAATAGATCTGTTTAGGCTGAAGTATGACAGTAATGATCAGCGGATTGGCGGGGTCTTTTAAGTCACCATATTTGAATCCGTTTTCAACCACGGAGATAATAGAAAAAGGAGGTAGCATCTGTTGATCAATCTGCCCAATGACCTGGTAGTTAATATGTAGCATATTCGAAAAACGAACCTGGTATATATCAATAAGCACCTGCAGGTATTGCAATTCGCTCTTTATGGATACCTTGCCTTCTTCCAATTCTATGCTTTCCAATGCATATCTCATGAGATGGGAAAGCTTCATGATATTATTGGCCAATTCGTTCGAATAACAAAGTGCCTGCGAAAAGAGTACATTCAGAGTATTGTATAAAAAATGTGGGTTTATCTGTGAACGTAGAAATGCATATTCAAACTGAAGTTTTTCACTTTGTGATTTCAGATGCTGCTGCTTGAGAATTGCATTTTCAAGTTCCTCCTGTTTTCCTTTCTGCTGAATATCAAATTTTTCCTTTTGAAGTTCTCGAAGCTGCTTTTCTTTTCTGAAGGATCTTTCTATAAAAAAATAAAGCATCGCATATATGAAAAACCCAGCGTACCCGCGAATTTCAGCCTGTAAGAAAGATCGAAAATCAAAAACTCCTATTACAATTTTAATTCCTATTAAAGGCAGGAGCACAACAGCATATAAATACCCCGCTACTGCTAATACCGGAAAAGATAAGACGATTGCCAAAATTCCCGTCAGAATTTTACCTCTATCTACAAAAAATTTAAGAAAAAAGAGGCAGAGATAAAATACCAAAATGTAAATAAGGCTTACGCCAAATACATCTATTATTCGTACGTTAGGATTAGCGAGGTAATTAATAAAATACATCATCAGATCATACAGAACCCATGCCAACACATGCTTTTGTATAAGGGATAATTTATGATTTTTTGAAAACATTACAATTTCGTTTTAAGTTTAAAATACAATTTTTGTGTCGTTGATTTTAAGCAAAATATAGTTCGCCATTTCGTTCTTTGCAGGTAGGAGTTTTAGAATTCCTCACAATCCCTAATACTTTCAGAACCAAATTTATAATAAAACGAAGGCAACTACTGATTAAGCGTTATTTATTACTAAATTATATTCTTCATCCGAAAACCGCATATTTAACAGATGTATCTTTATTTACACGAAAAATATAACGAATAAAAATCCATTAAGAAGTGACAAATTATTAAAACTGTCAAACTTCTGTATCTATAATAGAAGCAAGAGAAAATAATTCCAATGATAAAAGGAAATAACATTCTATTCAAATCCGAATAGTTAAAATGAGAGAGTGCGAATAAAGCTGAAGAGAGAATTATTGAAATCCATACATTATTAAAAACTATTTGAAGCCGTGGCAATAAATATCCCCTATAAATAAGTTCTTCAGTGAAAGCCGCTGTCAGACAAGTAAAAATTAAAAGGCTCTTATTATTACACATGATTTCAATTATGTTATTGATGTTCGTATTATTTTCTACTAATCTGAATTTATGTTCCGCAATTGAAATGACATTCACAAGAAGGGTTATTCCTACTAAAATGACTATTACAGAAATTAAATAAAATAAGGGTCTTCTTTTTTGTTCTGTCCATAATAAAAAGTTTTTCTTTTCAATTTTCTTAGCAAATAACCAGGTTATTAATACTGCTACCCAAAATAAAATCCTTGAAATCCAGAAAGATATTTCGGGCGTATTCCCGAAGTAAATTAGCCCAAAGAATCTTGTCAAAATAATAAGGAATAAGACGATAGGAATTAAAATACTAATGATTGTGAGATTTCTTTTAGATTCCATTTTAAAATTTTATAGTGTAAAGTGTGCAATCTCAAACCAGCATAAAAATCTGTTATGCAAAAGAGTATTTGCCCTATGCGAGTTGATGAAAAAGAACACTCTTTGCGATTTTGTAAAATCAATACGTTCTAAAAATCCGGTGTCGAATATTTTAGTTGAATAGCAATATTCACAATATGGCAATAAACTCTATTTAGTATTCGGAATCTATATTGCCCGATTAAACTGTTGAAACTTATGCCGGTATTTTGTTTTAAAGAAAATTCTCCTAAATATTTCAAATCCCTTTTGAAGCCTTTATCTTTGCCCACCTTGAACAACTTTGCTATAATATTATAGCGAACGGATTCAAAAGACGAAAAACACTAAACGAAAAAAGCTAAACAAAAATGTATAGAACACATACCTGCGGCGAATTGCGGATTACCGATATAAATAAACAAATCACCCTGGCCGGATGGGTACAAACCATCCGCAAATTTGGAAGTATTACATTTATTGACTTACGTGACAGGTATGGTATCACACAATTGTTATTTAATGAAAAACTTACTGAACAACTTGATGCAAATCCATTGGGACGCGAATTTGTCATTGAGGCAAAAGGTAAAGTGAGTGAACGAAGCAATAAAAATGCAAATATTCCTACCGGTGATATTGAAATTTTAATTTCCGAATTTAAGGTTTTAAATAAATCTGCTGTGCCTCCATTTACCATCCAGGATGATACAGATGGCGGCGATGATATCAGGATGAAATATCGTTTTCTTGATCTCAGAAGAAATGCAGTTAAAAAAAATATTGAATTACGATATGCGGTAAACCGTGCAGCGAGAAATTATTTGCATCAACAAAATTTTATTGATATAGAAACTCCTTTTTTAATTAAATCCACCCCGGAAGGAGCAAGGGATTTTGTAGTACCAAGCCGCATGAATCCAGGCGAATTTTATGCGCTTCCACAATCACCGCAAACGTTTAAACAATTATTGATGGTAAGTGGTTACGACCGTTATTATCAAATTGTAAAATGCTTTCGTGATGAGGATTTACGGGCAGACAGGCAGCCTGAATTTACACAAATAGATTGTGAAATGTCGTTTGTAGAACAGGAAGATATTTTACAAATGTTTGAAGGAATGATAAAATCAATATTCAAAGAGGTAAAAAATATTGATTATACAGAAGCAGTTCAAAGAATGAGTTGGGAAGATGCCATGTGGAATTATGGAAATGATAAACCTGATATCAGGTTTGATTTAAAAATTGCTAATTTAAAAGTAGAAGGGAAAAACCATTTTGAAGGATTGAACAATAGTGAGTTTGCGGTATTCAATAATGCGGAAACCATTTTAGCCATATCTATACCGGGTTGCAGCGAATATTCCAGGAAACAAACCGACGAATTAATTGAATGGGTAAAACGCCCGCAGATAGGAATGGGTGGGCTCGCATTTATAAAATATAATAACGATGGAACATTAAAAAGCAGTTTTGATAAATTTTTTAATGAAGAACAATTAAAGTCGTTTGCGCAATACGGTAAAGCCAATCCTGGTGATCTTATTTTGATTTTAGCCGGCAGAGAAGAACGTACGAGAAAAGCGATCAGCGATTTGCGTTTATTTATGGCCGATAGATTAGGTCTTCGCAAATCAAATGAATATAAACTTTTGTGGGTTACTGATTTTCCATTATTTGAATATGATGAAGAAAGTAATCGTTGGGTAGCCCGTCATCATCCGTTTACTTCGCCCAAACCGGAAGATATTGAAGTAATGATCAACAATAATCCTTTAATTGAAAATGCCGAAAAATACTTAGAACATCCATATTCAAAAATAAAGGCCAATGCCTATGATATGGTTTTAAACGGCAATGAAATTGGAGGTGGTTCTATCAGGATCTTCCAACGGGAATTACAGGAAAAAATGTTTGCAGCACTAGGAATGAGTAAAGAAGAATCACAACATAAATTTGGTTTCTTACTTGGAGCTTTTGAATATGGCGCACCTCCACATGGTGGTATCGCATTTGGCTTCGACAGGCTTTGTGCTATTCTCGGCGGCAGCGAATCTATCCGTGATTTTATTGCATTTCCCAAAAATAACAGTGGAAGAGATGTAATGATAGACGCTCCTTCTACTATTGATGACAAGCAATTGGAGGAATTGCAGATCAGGTTGGATTTGAAATAAATTATTGAAAAAATTGTTTTATTATCTTTATGTAAACTTATTTTTTTAAAAATGCTTAAAGAAATGGCATACGCTGAAGAAAGATTGCGTAGTGAAGTTAAATCAGATATTAATGATGAAATAAAAAAAGGTGATTATGCAACAAAAAAAGATATCAAAGATTTAGAAATAAGAATTGAAAAAGGATTTAAAGAAGTTATCATTTGGGTAATAGGATTTATGATAGCAATTGTAGGCTTAGCTGTTGCAATAATTAAACTCTTCTAAAAAAAATCAGATATATTATCTTCACACCTGTTGGATTTTTCTAACAGGTTTTTTTATAATTAAATACTATGATCCCGGATTACCAAAGTTTAATGTTGCCTTTACTAAAATATATAAGAGATGGTAAAATTCATACGACACAAGATGCAATCGCTATTATTGCTAAGCAGTTTAAATTAAATGAAAATGATTTAAATGAGTGGCTTCCCAGTAAAAAACAAAAAACATTTCATAACAGGGTTTATTGGGCAAAAGCACATTTGAAAATGGCCGGAGTAATAGAAAATTTTGGCAGAGGGGAATTTAAAATAACGAATCGGGGAATTAAAATCCTAAAAGAAGATCCGGCATTCATAAACGTAAAATATCTAACCAATAAATTTGAAGACTATAAAAATTTGATTACCGGATATAGAAAAAAAGGTAATAATAAAAATACTACTCCAAATGAAGAATTAGAAACAGATGATTCAGATTTAAATCAAACACCTGAAGAACAAATAGAATTGGGATATCAAAAGATTCGCACTTCTCTTCAGGTAGAAATTTTAAATAAATTCAAATCAGTTCATCCAACTTTTTTTGAAAAGATAGTAGTTGAACTTTTGGTTAAAATGGGCTATGGTGGCTCCATCCGGGATGCCGGTAAAGCCATAGGCAAAAGTGGAGATGAAGGGATTGACGGCATCATAAAAGAAGATAAGCTTGGCCTGGATATTATATATGTTCAGGCAAAAAGATGGGAAGGCGTTGTTGGCCGTCCGGAATTACACAAATTTGTAGGAGCATTAGCCGGTCAGGGAGCTAAAAAAGGGATTTTCATTACCACATCAAGTTTTACTAAAGAAGCAAAATTATACACTCCAAAAAATGAAACAAAAATTGTTCTTATTGATGGCGAAAAGCTTTCTCAATATATGATTGATTATAACCTTGGAGTTTCTGTTCAAAATAATTATGAAATCAAAAAAATTGATTCAGATTATTTTGAAGAAGAATAACGGAATTCCATTTTTTCACTTTACCTAAACATTTTATTTACATAAATTTCAGCAAAATAATTTCATCGTGGTTCGTAAATATTTTCCTATTCTATTCATTTTACTATTTTCTTCTCAACACCTGGCAGCTCAATACGATGCGCCTTTATTTACTTCCTATACCACGGTTGCAGAACGCGCCAAATTATACGACAGGCTTACAAACTATTCGATTTCAAAAAACTTATCATTATCACTTAACGATTCTACCGAAGAAAACTGGGAAGAGGCATTTGATGCAATGGAAGTATTGAATTATAAAACCCCGTTTACTGAAGCAAAA
>Ga0209585_10000288_pt1 | contig 19820 bp, 19 predicted proteins | sample NGEPerone_FD_185491 | JGI IMG/M metagenome (GOLD analysis project Ga0209585, IMG submission 185491) | Arctic peat soil microbial communities from the Barrow Environmental Observatory site, Barrow, Alaska, USA - NGEE Permafrost154B-one... | ecosystem: Environmental > Terrestrial > Soil >... | reverse complement strand
CGACGTTCATGGCTGAGACCGCCAGCCACGACGGGCCGAGCAGGAGCGCGATCGGCGCCCACGTCGCATGCCTGATGTAGGCCACGGCGCCGACGAGGACCGCGAGCAGCGAGGTGACCACCACCGTCGTCGTGGCGACGCGAATGAGGGCCCGCGAGTCCTCCTCCGACACGACCGGCAGGCGAGTCTCGGTGGCCACTGCGTTGACCGAGGACACGACCGATGTGGCGGCACGGATCCCGGCGTAGATAGCGAAGTCGGTCGGTCCCGCGCGGGTGGCCGCGACCACCGTGGCCACGAGGGCGGCCCCCTGGGCCAAGGCCGTCGACCCGAACAGCTTCCCGGCCAGGGCATACCGGGCGCCGGCGCCCTTCAGGAGAGGCACAGCGGGCCCCCCGTCATCGGCGATCGCTCATGAGGTCCGCATACCGCCGGACCATCGTGGTGAGGTCGAAAAGCGCGGTGCGCTCGCGCGCGGAGGTCGCCAGGCGGCGCCGTTCGGACTCGTCGGCGCCCAGGGCGTTCAGGCCTACCCGCCACACCGCCGGGTCGTCACTGGCGCAGTACCACGCGGCCTCACCGAGCACTTCGTGGTTGAAGGGCCGATCTGCGGCGACGACGGCCAGGCCGTGGCTGGCGGCCTCGAGCAGCACGAGCGGCAGGCCCTCGAGCTCACTGGGGAACACGAGGACGTCGTGACGGCGGTACTGCTCAGCCATCTCCTCGCTCGGAATCGTTCCGGCGAAGGTAACCTCGGCCCCGGTCGCCTCGGCCAGGGCCCGGAGGCCCTCGAGCAGCGGCCCGTCGCCACACACCGTCAGCCGTGCCGACGAGCCGGCCACCGCCCGTATTGCCACGTCCACTCGCTTGTCAGGGACCAAGCGACCCGCCACGAGGACGCGCAGAGGTAAGGCGGACGGCTCGCCAGTCGCGGAGGCCTCGAGGCGATGGCGATCGTCGACACGCTCACCGACTTCGGCTATGGCGTTGGGGATGGCAACTGCCCGACGTGCGAGTCTCGGTAGCCAAGGGCTGAAGCTCGCGAGGGCGGCATTTCCGCACACCACGACATCAGTAGCGGTCCGCGTGACCGCGAGCATGGCGACCACGGCCGTCTTCAGCGGCCCCAGCGATTGCCGCGACGCATGCACGACTATGAGACGTCGCTCTACACGGGCGAACCGGGCAGCCGTCAGGACGAACGCCGCCGCCAGAGCCGAGTGCGCGAGAACTGCATCGGGGTGCTCGACGCGCCATCGCTGGATCAGCCAGCGCCACACCGCTGGGGTAGACCGCTGTTCACGCAGCGACTGTAGGTCGATCATCGTCGAGGTAACGCCCTCGGACGGCAGGTGCTCGTCCAACAGCATCGCCATTCGCTGCATGCCACCTAGCTGGAGGTGCGGCACTACCTGCACGAGCCTGGTCATTCGCGTCGTCCGCGACGGCGGCGCGCGGCGACGACCCCGGTGACGTAGGCGTCGAGGCGCTCGGCGGTCACGCGGGCCCGGGAGTCGTCCTCGGCGATGCGGACCATCTGCGGCTGCTCCAGGGCCGCCTCGAGCAGCCGCTCGAAGGTCGGCTGGTCCTCGGCCAGCAGGACGAAGGAGTCACGAGCGAGCCGACGGGCGAAGCGCTGCTGGTGCGTGTCCACAATTTCGCCCAGGGCCGGGTCCCGTGGCACGCACAGGGGCAGACGGCCCTGCGCCCTGGCCTCGAAGATGGTGGCCGGGCCAGCGTGGGTGATGACGACATCGCTCGACGCCATGAGCGTGGTCAGCTCGTCGAAAGGGAAGAAGTCACGATTCTGCGCCCGTGCCGACGGCGGGGTCTGGCCGTGCTGCACCAGTGTCTGGTCCGCGACGTCGGGGTGGGCGGCGAGGAAGGTGTCGACCCAGCCGATGAGCCGCTCAAAGCGGTGGTGGTCGGTGCCGATGGTCACGAGGATCCTGGTCACAGCAGCTGTCCGATCACGGTGGCCCCGGGATAGACGGCCAGCTGGTCATCGGACTGGACGCAGAAATTGTCGGTGAGCCGCGCGCAGATGCGCCCGGTGACGGTCCCGGTGTCGAAGCGGTCGATGACTTCGATGTAGACCGTTGGGGTGCCGATCAGCCTGCCGATCACGAAGAACGGAACGGCAACAGCCGCGCCGTCCGAGACAATCACATCGGGGCGTCGCTCGCGCAGCACGCGGAAGGCGACGGCAAAGTTGCGCAGGAGGTTGAGCACGTTGCGCGTCGTGGGGAAGTGGGCGAAGATCACGTCCTCGCCCTGGAGCCTGGCATGGACGTCGGGAAGATTGGCCGTAACCCAGCGACGGTCATGGCGTGACCACCAGGAGCGCACGGCCATCAGCTGAGCCAGGTGGCCGCCAGCTGAGCACACGAGGAGAAGGTCTTGGCGGTCGGTGTCGGAATTCAACGTTTCACCCGCCTTTGTCGGTTCAACGAGACCACGACGAGCACCGGGGGTGACGTCTGCGGGGTCAATGCGGCTTGGTCCTCGACGGCCTGCTCGGTGGCCCGTCCGACCGCGGCCACGAGGAGTGTCGGCCCGCCCGCGGCCTCGTCCACCCCGACCTGTGCGGCGAGCCGGCGGCCCTGTGCCTCGGCCTTTCCCACCGCGACCACATGGCTGGCGGGGTGGCCGAGCCAGCTCAGGAACTGCTGCACCTGGTCAGGGTGTTGTAGGTCGATCACGACCGGGTAGGTCCGCACGTCGCGGCTGAGCTGGAGGTATCGAGGGTGGTAGACCGGTCGCCGAGCCGCGCCCCAGAGCAGCACGAGCAGCACCCCCACCGCGGCCCCGGCAGTCAGTCCGGCGGCCAGTAACTTGGCGCGCGAAGGCGCGACCATCGGAGAGGTCCACAGTTCGGTCATCGTGACATCTGCGAAGGTGTGCCCGTTGACGGCCGCTAGCACGGCGCTCTGCCGGGCCTGAGCTCTCTGCGCAGTGGGGCCCGAGACAGTGAGTCCGAGCACGTCGCTGCTGGAACCGGCACTGAGTTGGACGTCCTGACGCAGTTGCTCCACCGTGGTGCCGTCCCGAAGCCCCGTCACGGCGGCACCGAGAACCTGATCGCCGAGGATCGCCTGGGTCTCAGTCTCAAAGAATCGCTGCGGGTCGACGGCCCGCAAGCCCGCGTCGTCCTTCGTGGGCAGCACCGTCAGATAGGTCGTGGTGCTGTAACTGCTGGTGAGCGAGGTGTAGCCGAACGCAGCGACAAGACCCGCTAGCGCCAGCAGCAGGATCACCGGGTACTTGCGGACGGCGAGGCGCCAGGCATAGGCGAGGTGCACTCTCGCTCCTTCCTTCTTGCAGGGAGGGCACTCGACAGCGCGACCAGGAAAACCCACGCGACCGTCGTGAACCCCATAACCTCAGTGGTGTTATAGAGCGCCATGACAGCGACCAGCAGCACCGGCCACATGTCGGCCCCCGTGCCGCGGCGCACCGTGTTGCGCCACCCGCGCACGAGGATGGTGCCCAGGAACAACAGGGTCAGAACGAGCCCCACGATGCCGAGTTGCGCGGTCATGTCGAGATAGCCGTCGTGGGCGTGGTAGAAGGGCACGCCGTAGTTGTCGGCCCAGATGCGGATGGTCGTGGGGTCACCGTCCACCCACAGCGCCTTCCAGCCATAGCCCTGCCACGGCCGCTGCTCGATAGCCCGTATCACGGCGTACCAGATGCGGGTCCGGCCGGTCAGCGTCGCGCTGCGTCCGAGGAGCCCCAGTACCGCAGACCACTGGGCGTACGCCACCCAGGCCAGGGAGGTCAGCGCGAGCAGGACTCCGGCGACGGGTACGACCGAGGCGCGGCGGGTGCGGCCCAGGAACCCGAGCAGCACCACGAGCAGGATGGTCGCGACGCTGAGACTGAGGCCCGTGGCGCTATCCGACAGCAGGACCCCCACCACTGCCACGGCGGGCCGAGCCACGTCGAGCAGGGAGACCGCGCGCGTGCGCCAGGCATCGAGTAGCACGCACATCGCGGCTCCCAAGGCGAGCACCGTGAAGAACGCGAAGAGGTTCTTGTCGGCGAACAGCCCTCTTGTCACGTTCGTGTAGGGCCCTTCGGAACTCCTGCCGATGCTGGGCGCAAACAGCCCGACCGCTATGTTGACCAGTACGAAACCGGCCGCGGTGTCGGCGAACAGGCGAAGTAGTTGTGCGGGGTCCCGGCCGACCGCCATCAGTAACCCCGCGCCGACGAGAAGCACCTGCAGGACGACCTCGACCGCGGTGACGCCTGGCAGCACCGACCAGAACACCGACAGGGCCAACCAGGCCAAGTAGGTCACGAGCGGGATGGACAGCCGCATCGTGTGCAGGAACTGCCGGTGGGCCAGGGTGGCGAAGACGAGCAGCACGACCGTCACGGCCCACGCCAGCTTGCTGCCGGAGAAGGGCTGGATAGCGGTGGAGCAGATGATCCAGATCGCCAGGGGAAAGCTCACTAGAGGTGCGGTCATCGACGCCCCTTTCCGAGGCGTCGGGCCGCCAGGACGAGCGGTCGGCCGGCGAAGCGCGCAAGGTCTCGCGGTCGGGGCCGCCCTGTGAGCGCCGCCGCGAGGATGGCCTGCTGCTCCCGCAGCGACCAGCCCTGCAGGGCGGCGCCCCGGGCGACCTCGGTGAGCACGAAGGCCGAAAAGGCCCTCGGGCCGAGGTCCTCGGCCCGCTGCAGACCCCACGCCAGCGAGGCCCGCCACGGCGAGGCAGCGCTGACCGACCGCCTCCCGGGTGCAGCGTCGATGACCGCGAGGGGCTCCATGACGACCTCGACGCGGACGCCGTTCCGCTCCAAATCGAGGAGCCAGTCCCACTCCTCGTGGGTAGCCAGGTGTTCGGGCATCGGGTGGGCGGCGGCCACCGTCCGCGGCAGCAGGAACGTCGGCGTCGGCAAGGCACCCTCGCCGGCGTGGTCCCGGACGAAAAGGTAGTCGGCGAGGCGCTCCCCCTCGCGGGGGGCCCGGGTGGGCCACTCGGCCAGTTCGCGCCCGGTGACGAACTGCGACTGGCACGACACGAGGAGCCGTTCGTTCGCCTCGGCCGCCTCCCAGTGCGCGACCTGGCGCTGCAGTTTGGCGGGCAGCCAGCGGTCGTCGTCGTCGAGGAACGCCACGAGGAAGCCCTCAGCCAACCCCACCCCGGTGTTGCGGGCCGCCCCAGCCCCTCGGGACCGCTCGTGAACGTGTACGCGGACCCGCGGATCCTGCAGAGCGTCCAGGGCAGCCACGCTCTTGTCGTCCGGGCCGTCGACGACGACGACGACCTCGTGCGGGGGAAGAGTCTGATCCAGCGCCGAGGTCACCGCGGCCACAACGAGTGAGGGGCGGTTGCGCGTGGGCACGACAACACTCACCCGGGTGTCAGCCATCGTCCACACCCCCTGGAGCAGTCCGCGCCGAGGTCGGATCACTCAGCTACAGCCCGGCCTTGGGGAAAGCGTACGCCATAGACGCGAGGGTCAAGGACGAGGGTCGCGTCCCAACCTCGGTGTAAATGACAGCGGACGTAGGTTCCACTCGATAACCGCCAAGTTGCCGAGGAAGGACCCACGCCCGTGTCCGTACGAGTATCGCCCACCGACAAGATCCGTCACCAGATCGATGCCCTGTTCGAGGAGGGGATCGATCTGGCCAAGACGCTGGAGCAGGTCGCTCGCCTCGGCGCCCAACTGATCATCCAGACCGCTGTTGAAGCGGAGGTCGAGGAGTTCCTCGGTCGGGCCCGCTACGAACGCGCCGCCCGGGTCGAGGACGCCCGCCCGGGCAGCCGCAACGGGTTCTGCCCGACCACGATCAAGACCACCGCCGGGCCAGTCACGGTGCACCGCCCGAAACTCCGCGGGACGACCGAGAAGTTCGCCTCCCGACTGTTCGGCGCGGGGGTGACCAAGACCAACGCGTTGGAGTCGTTGGTGATCGCCGGCTACGTCCGGGGGCTGTCCGACCGCGATGTGCAGGCCACCCTCGCCGATGCCCTCGGCGCCGAGGCCGCGCTGAGTAAGTCCACGGTGTCCCGGGTCTGCGACGCCATCCGGCACGAGTTCGCCACCTGGGCCGAACGCAGCCTGACGGACGTGGAACTGGACTACCTGTTCCTGGACGGCTCGTTCTTCAAGATGCACGCCGGCGCCCGCGCCGAACCCATCCTCGCGGCGTGGGGCATCACCACCAACAGCACCCCGGTGCTGGTCGGGCTGGCCCCCGGCGGAACCGAGTCCACCGACGCCTGGGCGGACTTCTTGTCCGAGCTGGTCGGCCGCGGGCTGCGACCACCGCTGCTCATCATCAGCGACGCCGCCCCTGGGCTGCTCAGCCCGGATCCGCCGGGGTGCTTTCGTGAGGGGTTGCGGTCGGGCTTTCGTGTCGGTTCGGGCGTAGGGGCGCGGGGAGTTCGCCGGTGCGCCCGGCGTTTCCACTGCGGGGTCGTTCCTGGGGCCGTTGTCGGCGCGGTGGTCAGGTCGAAGGTGTTGGTGGTGGTCCGCAAGTCGCTTCGAACAGGGCGGCGAACGCGCTCGCCCAGGGTCAGGTCGCGGGTAGGTGCAGGTGCCGGGCGGAGGCGACCACCCGGGCCGCGACGTGAATCGGGCGGCGCCGGATGGTCGCGGTCGTGGCTCTGGCGTGGTCGAGGCCCGCGAGGGTGGCTGCGGCGCGGGTGAGGCCCGCGATGGTGGCGGCCACGGTCCAGGCGGCGTTGGCGGTGAAGACCCCGGCGGGCAGGTGGGCCAGGGGCCCGTTCTTCAGGTCGGCGATGACCTGTTCGACGATCGCGTGGTCGCGGCGGTGGGCCTCGGCGTGAAGCATCGCCTCGGTCGAGTCGGTGACGACCGCGTGGTGGCGGAAGGTGTCGAACAGCTCGCCCTGCCCGGCGCCGGCGGCGGGTCGAGGCGTTTGACGCGGCGCACGATCAGCCGGGCGGTGACCTGCTGGGCCTTGGGTCGGGAGGTGAACGAGGTGAACACCGGGACTTCGGCGACCGCGGCGTCGGAGACCGACCCGCCGGCCTGGGCGTCGAAGACGGCCTTGGGGTACTTGATCGCCGTCTACGCGTCGGGGTCGATGCTCGCGATGGCCTCGGTGATCTGCGGGTTGGTCCGGGCGGTGATCGAGAACCTGGCCCCGGCGGCGCGTGCCGCGCCGACCACCTCGTGCTGGTAGTAGGTGGAGTCCGCGCGGACCGTGACCAGCTGCCCGGCTCCGGCGCGGCGGGCGGTGGCCACGGCGTCGGCGATCAGCCGGGGCGCCCCGTGCGCGGAGGCGACGTTGCCCTTGCGCAACCGGACCCCCGCGACCACGGGTGGGGCCAGCGGGGTGGACAGCACCGCGAGCTGGGCGTTGAGCCCCTTGACCTTGGAGCATCCGTAGGCCACGCCCTGCTGGGCGTAACCGTGCATCGCCTTGATGGTGTCGTCCACGTCGATCCAGGCGACCTGCCCCACCCCGGCCAGCACCGGGGTGGACCGGGCCAGGGCGGCAAGGACCCTGGTCGCGACCGCGTCGAGCTGACGCACGTGCCCGAAGCGGTAGGCCCGCAGATGGGTGCCCAACGTCGTCGGGGCCGGCGCCCCGGCCAGCAGTCGAGGCATCCGCCGTGACGCAGCACCGCCAGGTCCTCCAAGCTGTCCGCACCGGCGACCATCCCGGCCACCACCGCGGCGATCTTCGCCCCGGCGTGCGCACCGGCCGGGCCGGGCACGCTCACGTGCTCGGCGACCAGCGCGCCCAGCCCGGCCCGCTGCGCCAATGCCATCACCGGCACCAGACCGGCCGTCGACACCAGGTTCGGATAATCGAAGACCGCGGACTTCACATGGCAGACTCGCACTTACCGGATGCCCTTCTCCCGGCTCGAACAGGACCCTCGACAAGTCCTATCGTCCCAGGTCAGAAGGGCATTCGCGTCGCACGACCCACCCACGGCCGCGACCTCATCGGCGGATCAGGGCTCAGCGCCTGCGAGCAGGTCTTCGGTCGCTCGCTTCGCCAGAAGTGCCTGATCCACCGGGCTCGGAACGTTCTGGCGAAGGTCCCCGCCGAAGCACAGACCGAGCTCAAGAACGCCTACTGGCAGCTGTTCGGCCTCGACGACGAGCACGCCGCCAAGCTCAACCCCGGCCCGGAGCTCGTCGCGTTCGTGCAGGCCCGCATCGACGTGTTCGCCAGCACGTACATCGCCCGCTACCCCGCGGCGGTGAAGTGCCTGCTCGCCGACCGTGAGCAGCTCACCAGCTACCTGCGCTTCCCCGTCGAGCATCACCGCCGGATCCGGCACTCCAACTTCATCGAGCGCACCTTCGGCGAGACCCGCCGCCGCGTGAAGGTCATCGGCCGGCTCCCCGGCGAAGCGAGCTGCCTGTCGCTGGTCTGGGCCGTGCTGGACCGCGCAAGCCGCGGCTGGCGCGGCTTCACCATGACCAGCGAGAGCACCCGACAGCTGCAAGACCTGCGTCGCGCGCTACTCGACCCGCCCACCCGACTCCGGCCCGGACGCACCACCACCACCACAGCCGACAACGACGAACTCACCGAAACTGTCGGAGCCGTCGCCTAACATCGTCACCAGTGAGAGCCCATGTCCGTGGATTTGCACCGGACCTGGGACGCGACCGCACGTCGAGCCCGGGAACGGAACGCAGCTGTCGGCCGACGTACTCCTGGACGCGACAACCCATCTGTTCTGTGAACGTGGCGCCCCACGCCCTCAGTCCGACGAAGTACAGCCCGTTGGGTGTGACGGTCCCGGGAATGAACGCGGGTTGGGGTGCGACCACTAGCCCATCACCAAAGTCCACGAGGGGCGTGCGGATGAGCGGGTTGTATGCGTACCGCTCGCGACCGCGCGTGACACGCGGCGCTCTCTCGTAGTCCGCACGGATCTGAGCGGGGGTTGCCGAGAGCCGCTGAACGGTCGTCTCGATGTGGGCTCGTGAGACCCGGTTGTAGATCGCTTGGGTGTCTGGGTGGTCGAGGATGCCCGAGTCGAAGCGCCCCTGGTTCCGGTTCACGGACAAGACGATGAACAGGGTGGCTGCGACGGCGTCCCGTAGCGGCATCCCGAGTGCGTCTTCCCGCCGCGGCGAGCGAGCCGCGACTGCATCGATCGGGGTGGGAGGCGTCCTGAGCGCAAGCCGCGGAGCAGGTCAAGTCATAGCAAGATCGGCGCAATGGGAACGCAAAAGGCTGCCAGATGGCTGCCGCCGGGCCGGCGCTGGGGTGCCCGCGAGGTCGACGCAAGCCTCTGACCAGCCCAAACGCGGTGGGCCCCGCGAGGATCGAACTCGCAACCCGCGGATTAAAAGGGGATTCTGGCGTCGGGCTCGATGCCTGGTCGGGCCCCCGAAGGGGTGTCTGAACTGCGCTGATGCCTTCTGAGCGTTCTCGTTGGTTCGCCCCCGTGTTTGGCCTCTTGCGGACCAGGTGCGGACCAGATGGCGACGTCTGCCGCGCTGATCAGCCGGTGGCCATCGGCGGGGCTTCACTCGCGTTTCCGGACACCGCCGCCGGCCGGTTGGACTCGGTCCAGGCGGCAACAGCCACCTCGTCCACCGCGGGCAGCGCGGGCTGCTTCTGCTCGGTCAACGAGCTGCTGCGCGATGCGATCACCAAGCTGAGCTCCCGGTTCGGGACGATCATCGTGGACGGAGAAGCGGGCATCGAGCAGATCAACCGCCAGGTGCTCGGCCGGCTCGATGCGCTCGCAGTCCTGACTGACGGCTCCGCCCGGGGCGGTCGGACGATCGACCTCCTGCGGGAGATCGCCGAGTCGGAGGACATCGTCGATGCGGCGGCGATCGGCGTCGTCGTCAACCGGGCGATGGCACCGAGCGCGCAGGTCTACGTGCCCGACGGGGTCCGGCTGCTCGGCGAGGTGCCCTTCGACCGGGACGTCGCCGAGTTCGACGCGACCGGCAAGCCGCTTCTGGGTCTGCCGTGGGACTCGCCGGCCTACCACGCCGTGTGGCACATCGCCGAGGCCCTGCTGGCCGGTTGACCGCGGTCCCGTCAGCCTTCGGTCCCGGGTCACGCGAACACCCCGTGGGACCATGAAGGGTGCAGCAGAGCAGCAGCTACCTGGCCGAGCTGGTCCGCATCAACGACACTCTCATCTGGTCGTGGGACCGCCTGGACTCGTACGTCGCTGCGGTGCGCGTCATCCGGGACATCGTCGGCGCGACCCTCGCACCCTCGTTCCTTGTCGACCCCACCGGCACGCGGCTGGAGTTCGTCGGCGGAGCACGGGAACGAGCGGCCTTGGAGGCAGACTTCCCGAGCCTGCCTGCCTACCGTCACCTTCGCGAGCCGTGGATCAACGACGGTGAGTGGCCGGTGTGCGCCGCCGACCACCTGGACAGCGAGGCCTGGCGCATCCTTCCCGATGACTTCAAGGAATGGTTCGGCGAGTTCGGCGTCGTGGTCCCGATCCATGCCGATGGGCGCCACCTGGGTGCGGTCCTGCTGACCTTCGACCCGCACCGGCGGCTCACCGAGGCGGAGCTGGAGTTCTGCGCTGTCGCGGGGCGCATCCTCGGAAGTGCCCTGTACCGGTGGCAGGTGCTCGGTCGCGAGCGTGAGATGGGCGCGCTCGAGGAGCGCCGACGGCTCAGCGAGGAGCTGCACGACGACCTCTCGCAGCAGGTGGCGAGCCTCGGACTCCTCGTCGAGACGATGAAGTTCGACGCCGTCGGGATTGGCGGCGACATCGCGGAGGACATCCGCCAGCTCGACCGGCGGGTAACGGCGCTCCGCAAGCACCTTCGCCATCAGATGCTCGGACTGCGCTCCGATGCCGAGATGGTCAAGGGCGCGTTGGTGGACCAGGTGTCGGCGCGCATCGAGCAGTTCGAGCAGCAGTGGCAGATCCCCGTGTCGTTCTCCTGCACCTGTCCGGAGGAGGTCGACGACGAGGCGCCGCTCGCCGTGTCGGCACAGCTGCTGCGCGTGCTCCAGGAGTCCCTGGCGAACATCGTGCTGCACGCGAGGGCGTCCCGTGTGCAGATTCGGCTCGGCTACGCACAGACCCTCGCGCGCCTCGAGATCCAGGACGACGGCGTCGGCTTCGATCTGGAGAGCGTCCCGGACTCGCGCCTCGGCGTGCTGATCATGCGCCAGAGGATGGAGCAGATCGGCGGCAGCCTGACGATCAGCCCTGGCCCCGGGGGCGGCACGCTCATCCTCGCCCAGGCGCCGATCGGGCAGCGCCGTCGGGTCGCCGTGGAGGTCCCCGGACATGCCTGAGCCGCGGGGCGCACCGGCGACTGTCCTCATCGCCGACGACCACACCCTCTTCCGCGAGGGTCTGGCCGCGCTGATCAGCCGGTGGCCGGACTTCGAGCTCGTGAGCAGCGCCGGTGACGGCCACGAGGCCGTCCGGCTCTCGCGGCGGCTCCAGCCCCAGTTGATTCTCATGGATGTCCGGATGCCGCTGCTCGGCGGTGTCGAGGCGACGCGCCAGATCAGGATCGGTCAGCCGGCGACCAAGGTCGTCATGCTGACGATGTCGACGCTCGGCGAGGACGTCTTCGAGGCGTTGCGCAACGGTGCCCACGGCTTCCTGAGCAAGGACGAGCCGCCCGACCGCCTGCACGACTTCCTTGTCGATGTCCTCAGGGGTGAGGTGGCCCTGTCGGGTGCCATCGCCGGGAAGGTGCTCGCCGAGTTCGGCGGGATCGGTCCTCGTGCCACCAGCGGGCCGTCGGGAGGGCGGGAGTCCCTCAGCCCACGTGAGCGGGACGTGCTGCGGCTGCTGGTGGACGGCCTGTCCAACGACGAGATCGCGCGTCAGATGTGCGTCTCCGAGGCGACCGTGAAGAAGCACCTCGGTCGGGTTATGATGAAGTTGCACCTGCGCAATCGCGTTCAGGTTGCGGTCTACAGCGTGCGCATCGGGCTGGTCGACTAGCCCAGGAGCGCGCGGCGCGATTCAGGCGGCTTCGGCCGCCTCAGGCCCCCTACGGCACTCGACGTACGCGTCGTGGGGTATCCGGTCGGCTACCCCGGTGTACCCGTTGGGTGCTAGTTGCGCCACGAGCCGGTCCGCGACGCTGGACGTGCCCGGTCGCCTGCCCACGTCAGCGGCGGGTGCCGACATGAACCGTGCGCCGCAGAGAAGGGTGACCCTATGAAGGTCGTCATCGTCTACAAGTGGGCCCGCGACGACGCCAACGCCGCCGTCCGAGCCGACGGAGCCGTCGACTGGCGGGGCGCCAAGATGACGGCCGGTGAGGACGACCCGGCAGCGCTCGCGGTAGCCAAGCAGGTCGCGGAGAGCTCCGGCGGCACAGTGGTCGGCCTCACGATCGGGGACGGCGACGCGAGCTGGGCGCTGGCGCGCGGGGTTGAGGAAGCATTCTCCGTGACCGACGCCCCTCCGCTGGCAGACAACGCAGCGACCGCGCGGATCATCGCGGCGGCCGTGCAGCGGATCGGTGACGTCGACGTCGTCGTGATGGGCGACTCCAAGCAGGACCCGGGCGTGGGCCCGGCCGTCGCCGGGTACCTCGGCTGGACCGCGCTCGCAGGTCTGGTGTCGGCATCCTTCGCGGACGGTCGGATCGCCGCGGTCCGTCGCAGCGGTACCGAGCAGCAGACGATGAGCGCTGCGCCGCCCGTGGTGCTCGGGGTGGCCGCAGAGGCCGACGTCGACAAGACGCCGGGGATGAAGGAGCTCCTGGCCGCGCGCAAGCGCGCGCTCACCACCTGGTCGATGGCGGATCTCGGTCTCGCCGTCGTCGACGTCCAGAGCCGGGGCACGCGGAAGCCCGAGGTCGTGGCCGCCAAGCTCTTCGAGGGCGAGCCCGCGGCCTCCGCGGCGCAGCTCGTGGCCGCGCTGCGCGCCGACGGCGTCCTGTGAGCAACCCCGGAACCGAGAAAGGGCACGTACTGTGAGCATGGACAGCTGGGTCTTCGCGACCGACGAGAGGCAGTGGGGCGGCATGCTCGCAGCGGCGCGCCACCTCGGCGGGCACGTCACGGTAGTCGTCGTCGGCAGCCGCGCGCTGGCCGACGCCGTGGCCCTGGCGGGTCCTGACGAGGTCCGGTGGGTGAGCGCGGCGGAGGACGTCCCGCCGGAGGCCTACGCCGCCGCGGTGGCGGACCTGGCGGCTCCCACCCGGCCGAGGGTGCTCGTGAGCAGCGCCGAGCCGGCGGCCCGCGTGGTGCTCGGGGTGGTGGCGGCGCGGATCGGCGCGGCGGTGGTGCCAGGGATGCTGGATCTGGCTGCGTCGGACGGTGACGTTGTCGTGAGTCGTGCGGCCATCGGCGGTGAGGTGGTCGAGACCCTCGTCGCGGAGGGGCCGGTCGCGGTGGTGTTCGTCGGTGACGCCGTCGATGGTGGTGCGCCGGCGCCGGCGGCCGTCGTCGAGCAGGCGGCGGTGGCGATCGACCTTCGCGTCGTGGGGACCGAACCGGTCGGGTCGGCCACCGGGGTGGCCGATGCGGCGCGCGTCGTCGCCTTCGGTCGCGGGGTTCGGGCCAAGACCGACGTGGCTCTCATCCAGCAGCTCGCCGACGTTCTCGACGCCGAGCTCGCCTGCTCGATGCCGATCGCCGACGACCTCGGCTGGCTCGCGAAGGAGCGGTACGTCGGCCGATCCGGCCAGCACATCTCACCCCAGCTGTACCTGGCCGTGGGCATCGGTGGCGCCCCGCAGCACCTGGAAGGCGTCCGCGACGCCAAGGTCGTCGCGGCCATCAACAGCGACCCGGAGGCCCGGATCTTCCGGACTGCCGACTACGGGATCGTCGGCGACCTGTACGAGGTCGTCCCGGCCCTCATCGAAGCACTCGGCCACTAGACACCAAGCACGAGGAGAAGAACCATGAGCAGCACCTTCGATGCCTCCTATGACGTCGTCGTCATCGGCGGAGGCGGGTCCGGACTGTCCTGCGCGGTCCAGGCGGCCAAGGACGGCCTGACCTGCGCCCTGCTGGAGAAGGAGGCGCAGACGGGCGGTAGCTCGTCATTCGCCGAGGGCCACGCGGCCTTCGAGTCGGACGAGCAGATCAAGCGAGGCATCGACGTCTCGAAGAGCCAGGCGTTCGACACCTACCTCGACTACTCGCACTGGCGTGCGGACCCGGCCCTGGTGAGCCGGTTCGTCGAGAACGCGGCCACGACCATCGTGAAGCTGCGCGAAGAAGAGGGTGTCGTCTACGAGGACGTCACCGTCACGGCCCTGGACCAGCCGGGCGAGCTCGTCACGTGGCACCTGCCCGAGGGCGAGGTGGCGCACGTGATCGAGCTGCTTGAGGCCGATGCGCGCCGACGTGGCGTGGACATCTTCCTGTCGACCGCCGCCACGGAGATCCTTCAGGACGAGGACGGCAAGGTGGCCGGTGTGGTCGCGACGGATGCGGACGGGCAGGAGGTCCGCCTGGGCGCCAAGGCGGTCGTCGTGGGGACCGGTGGGTATGCAGGCAACCCCGAGATGCTGGACCGCTACACCCGCTACGGGATCGGCAAGGAGCTCATCAACGTCGGCGGCCCGGGCAACACCGGTGACGGTGTGCGGATGATGCTCGAGGCCGGCGCGGTGGAGCACCGCTCGATCGGCACGCTGCTGCTCTTCCCGCTCATGCGAGACAAGACGATCACGAGCCACACGAACTGCACCGGCATGCAGCCCTACTTCTGGGTCGACGCCACAGGCCGCCGGTTCGTCGACGAGGTCGTCGGGCTCAACTTCGGTCACGCCGGCGACGTCGTCGCTGGTCTGCCCGGCTCGATGTACTGGTGCATCATCGACCAGGCCCAGATCCGCCACCTGGTCGAGGACGGCAACGAGATCGGCCTCGGCATCTACGTGCGCAACAACGAGAAGATGGTCAACCTGCCCACCGAGATCGAGGCCGACGCGGCCGACGAGGCCCGGACCAACGTCGTCAAGGGCGGGACCGTCGAGGAGCTCGCGGAGAAGATGGGGGTGCCGCCGGCTGTGCTGCGCACCGAGGTCGACGCATACAACGCCCTGTGCCGCGACGGCGCCGACACGCGTTTTCACAAGCCCGCGAAGTTCCTCTTCCCGGTTGAGGAGGGTCCGTTCTTCGCGATCAAGATGGAGACCGGGATCATGATCACCATGGGTGCCATCAAGATCGACGAGCACCTGCGGTGCCTCGACAAGGCCGGTAACCCGGTTCCGGGCCTGTACTCCGTGGGGTGCGACGCCGGCGGACTGTTCGGCGAGTCGTACACGCTTCCCGTCCCTGGTTCGGCCAACGGGTTCGCCCTGACGTCAGGGTGGCTCGCAGCCGACGAGATCGCTGCCGCGATCGGGGCCGGCTCCCTCTAGGACGTGGCTGGTGCCGTCCGGGCTCGTGCTCGGACGGCACCAGCCTGTCGTGGGAAGGGAGTCGTGGGGACGGAAGGGTTGAGATGAGTTCGCAGGAGGTCGACTTCGACGTCATCGTCGTGGGCGGGGGCGTCGCCGGTGCGGTGTGCGCCTACCGGTTGGCCGAGGCCGGCCGGCAGGTGGTGCTGATCGAACGTGGCGGAGAGCCGGGGTCGAAGAACCTGTCGGGCGGGGTGTTCTACTGCCGCGTGATGGAGCAGGTGTTCCCGGGATTTGCCGACGAGGCCCCGGTGGAGCGTCGGATCACGCGTAACGTCCTCAGCTTCCTGAACGAGTCGTCGTGCGTGAACATCGACTACTGGGATGCGCGCCTGGCCGAACCGGTGAACGCGGTCACGGTGCTGCGGGCCAAGCTGGACGCCTGGCTCGCAGCCAGGTGCGAGGACGTCGGTGTCATGGTGATGCCGGGTGTGCGGGTCGACGAGCTGATCTTCGACGGTCAGCAGTGCGTGGGAGTCCGCGCCGGGGAAGACGAGCTGCGGGCTCACGTGGTGGTGGCGGCCGACGGGGTGAACTCCTTCCTCGCCCAGGGGTCCGGCATCAGGGCGAAGGAACCTGCGAAGCACCTGGCGGTCGGCGTGAAGTCCGTGATCGGGCTTTCGCGGGCAGTGATCCAGGACCGGTTCCACGTCACCGGGAACGACGGAGTGGCCTATGCGTTCGTGGGGGACTGCACCCAGACCGTGGCCGGTGGCGGGTTCCTGTACACGAACCTCAAGTCGGTCTCCGTGGGCGTCGTGCTGAGACTGGACGACCTCGCAGCGAAGGGCTTGACCGCCTCGGACGTGCACGACCACTTCCTCGCACACCCCGCTGTCGCCCCGCTGATCGAGGGCGGCGAGCTGCTCGAGTACGGCTGCCACCTGACGATCGAGGACGGGCCGGCGATGGCCGGGCACGACCTGACCAGACCGGGTCTGATCATCATCGGGGACGCTGCGGGGTTCACGCTCAACACCGGGCTCACGATCCGTGGCATGGACCTGGCCGCGGGCTCGGCGATCGCTGCCTCCGACGTGATCGCGGCGGCGCTGGACGCCGTCGACTACTCGCAGCAGGCCATGGACGCCTACACGGCGGCTCTCGCGACCACCTTCGTCGGGGCCGACATGAAGACCTACGCGCGGGCCCCCGCGTTTCTCGAGGTCCCACGCATGTACCGCGACTACGGGCTCCTGCTCGCCGACGTCTTCCACGGGATCTACGACCTCGACCTCACCCCGCGCCGCCATCTGCTCGGGACCGCGACGCGTGCATTCAAGGGCTCGGGCTTGAAGTTCAGGCACGTCTTGCGCGACGGCTGGGCCGCGGTGCGGGCGCTGTGAGGAAGGACGACGATGACTGACTTCGGGAGCATCCAGGACCGTCTGGCGCTGAACACCTACGCCCTGGACGAAGGGCAGAACCACATCGAGGTCCACCAGGACGTCGCTCGCGCCACCGGCACGGGCAAACTCCTTGTACGGGTCTGCCCGGCCCACGTGTACACCGAGGAGCCGGACGGAACGATCACTGCCGCCTACGCGGCGTGCCTCGAATGCGGAACCTGCCTGGCTGTTGCCGCGCCGGGGTCGCTCACGTGGCACTACCCGCGCGGCGGGTTCGGGGTGGCGTATCGCGAGGGCTGACACGGGAGCGAATCGGCCGTCCGAGAGCGGTGACCGGCCCATTCGGCATCGTGACCATCGCGAACGTCCAAGGTCCCGTTCCCTTGGGGCCGGGGCCGGGGGCAACCTGCAGACCTTGCACCCTCAGGCTCTCGGCCCGTCGCCGCATGCAGAAGCGGCACTTGACCTGCGAGACAGTGGGCCCCGTGGGATTCGAACTCACAACCCGCGGATTAAAAGGCCCCGGGAAGGGTGTCGGCCGGTCGAGGTTCAGCGGCGTTTGCGCAGGTCAGATGGCTTCCAGGCGTCGGTCGGTGTCGCGTGAACAAGGGTGTCTCCGGGTCATGATGGCTGCCAGATGGCTGCCACGAAGGCGAGGAATACCGCCGCCGTTCTGTGCCGCCGTGACGTCCAGTTGCTTCCTATTCTCCACCCGGATCCGTCGTCCCTTCTTTCCCCGAGCCCGAAACCCTGCCATCTCCTTGACGCAGGGGATGCTGCACGTCGGCTTCCGCGTCACATCGGACTGGCTCGGATGCCCAGGGCGGGGGAGGGGGGTCGGAGTCGATCACTCCAGGAAGGACGGGTCCAGGAAGGGCGCGAGACCCGACCATCCGCGGGCAGGTGGTTCGTTCCTGGTTCGTCTCTGGTTCAGACGACGTCGCCCGCAGCACGAAGCCACTGGGGCTTCCGCGAGGGTGGACAACCCATCCACGCCCGCCAGGTCTGGGGAACCTCGATGAGCGAACCCGGGGAGACCCCGCGAGCGGCGGCAGGCCGGCCTCACGGAGAGGACAGCACGATGGCGGACCTCGCGTGGCTCACCGCCCTCGCTGGCGCGTGAGGTGACCCGGCGGGGAACGGCGCCGTCAGCCCGCCGTCGGCATCCACACCCGCATGGTCGACGGACCGCGGTTGGCCCACCGGTGGTACGGCACGAGCGGCACGAGGGTGTCCCGGTCCGAGACGCCCTGCACGGCCCCGGCGTCGGGCTCGGTGCCGTAGGGCCACGGCGTGTCCGCGAGCGCGACCCTCGACGTGCGCACGAGCACGCGCCCGCCCTCCTCCTGCGGCGCCTCGTCGGTGTGGACCCGCACGGTGCCGACGTCGTCGCCGAGATCGACGGACTCCACGCACAGGACGACAGGCCCGCGCTCGACCGCGACCTGCCCTCGCACGGCGTCGACCCGCGGGTCGGGCCACGTCCAGCGCGCGGTGACGGGCAGCGTGAGCACGACGACGTCACCGGGCTCGAAGGCGCGCTCCACCTGCGCGTACCCGGGCTCGACGGACCGCCCGGGCTCGTCGCCCACGGCGAGCGTGGCGCCCTCGGCCCAGGCGGGGACCCTGAGGCTCAGCGTCCATGGCGCGCCCGGGGCCTCCTGGACCTCGACCCGGACGGTGCCGTCGGCGGGGTAGTCGGTGACCATTCGCAGCACGACGTCGCCGTCGGCGAGGTGCGCCCGGACGGTCGCACCGGCGTACTGGTGCAGCTGCACGCCGCCGTCGTCCACGGAGGCGACGTAGGCGCCGAGGGACGCGATGGTGCGGGACACGTTCGTCGGGCAGCAGGACACGTGGAACCACGGCGCGCGCAGGCTCGACGCGGCGCGCGGGCTCGCGTGCTCGGGGTCCGCCGGCTGCCCGGGGTTCCGCTGGTGCAGCGTGTTCGTGTAGTAGAAGGCCTTGCCGTCCTCCGCAGGGCTCGTCGCGACGACGTTGTAGAGCGTGCGCTCGACGGCGTCCGCGTGCCGCGGGTCGCCCGTGGCCAGGAGCAGCCGGTGGTTGAGCATGACGGAGGCGACCCCGGCGCACGTCTCCGAGTAGGCGCGGTCCGGCGGCAGCTCGTAGTCCTGCCCGAAGGACTCGCCCTCGTGGTGCGCCCCCATGCCGCCGGTGAGGTAGGTACGGCGCGCGAGGGTCGTCAGGGTCTGGCGGGTCACCGCCTCGAGCAGCTCGTCGTCGCCGTCCTCGATCGCGAGGTCCGCGGCGCCGGCGGCGAGGTACAGGGCGCGCACGGCGTGCCCGTCGAAGACGGCCTGCTCCCGCACCGGCTCGTGGTCCTGGTAGTACTGCGCGCCGAACTCGATGTCGCCCAGCACGCCATGGCCCCGGCGCTCGACGAAGAGCCGCGCCTGGTCGAGGTACCGCTGCTCACCGGTGAGGCGGTACAGCTCGACGAGGGCCACCTCGATCTCCGGGTGGCCGCAGACCCCCTGGTTGCCCTCGGGACCGAAGGCCTCGCAGACGTGGTCGGCGGCGCGCCGGGCGATCCGCACGAAGTCGTCGTCGACGCCCGTGGTCCGGGCGCGTGCGACGGCGGCCTGGATGAGGTGGCCGTAGCAGTACAGCTCGTGGCCCCACTGCAGGTCGCTGTATCGGGGGGCCTGGCCGGGGCGGCCGAACATGGTGTTGAGGTAGCCGTCGGGCTCCTGCACGGGCGCGATACGTGCGGTGTACGAGCGGAAGCGCTCCTCGAGGTGCTCGTCGCCGGTGCGCCCGATCTCCCAGGCCATCGCCTCCATGAGCTTGTAGACGTCCGAGTCGGAGAACTCGCGGCCGCGGCGGTCCTGCGGCAGCCGGCCCTCGACGGCGGCGTCGAAGTTGTCGACCCAGCCCGCCCGCTCGACCCAGGACGAGCAGTGGTCGATCATCGCTGCCGCGTTGAGGCCCTGGAGGTCCGCGAGGAAGCCGCTCTCGATCCGGACGTCGTCCAGGCCCAGCGGGCGCAGCCGCCCGCCCGAGGGCTGGACGGGCAGGCCGCGGCCCGCGGTCTCGGTCGGGCGGGCGGCTGCGCCCGCTGGGCCTGGACGACGTCCGGATCGAGAGCGGCTTCCTCGCGGACCTCCAGGG
>Ga0209585_10000287_pt1 | contig 19847 bp, 15 predicted proteins | sample NGEPerone_FD_185491 | JGI IMG/M metagenome (GOLD analysis project Ga0209585, IMG submission 185491) | Arctic peat soil microbial communities from the Barrow Environmental Observatory site, Barrow, Alaska, USA - NGEE Permafrost154B-one... | ecosystem: Environmental > Terrestrial > Soil >... | reverse complement strand
AGCCCGGAGAGGCGCGAGTCACGCCGAAGGCGACCCCTCGCGCCCCGGCTTGAGGTAGCCGAGAACGTAGGTCGTTGCGTCGTCCGGCGGGAGCTCGTGGGGCTTGGACTGATAGCGACCTTCGCCGGTGGGCTCCTTGCGGAACTCCACGCCGCCCGATCCCTCGCCGAGCCCGACCACTTCGTCGAGCAGGATCCATCAAGTCGTCCGGCGTGTAGCGCACGAGCCGGCTGGCGGCGTCGGGCACGTCATCCAGAGACTACCCGCGCACGTCCGCGCTCAGCTCCGCCGCCGCCGCTTCGTCGAGCAGCCACGTGAGCTGGCCGTGCACCGGCCGCACGCCCTGCGCCGGCACCGCCTCGGGCACGCGCAGGCCGTCGAGGACTTCGGCCACCATCCCGGCCTTGTCGACGCCGCTGACCAGGAACCACACGCGACGCGCGGCGTTGATCACCGGGTAGGTCACGGTGACGCGCGGCGAGCCGTCCGGCGCCTCCGTGGCGACCGCGAAGCGCTCCGCGACCGTCAGGGCGTCGCCGTGCGGAAAGAGGCTGGCCGTGTGCCCGTCGCCGCCGAGGCCGAGGAGCACGAGGTCGAACACGGGCAGCTCGCTCTTCGGCCGCTCGAGGGCGGCCAGCGCGCGCAGTTCCTTCTCGTAGGACAGCGCCGCCGCGCCCGGCTCCTCTTCCCCGTGCACGCGATGCACATTGGCCTCCGGCAGCGGTACGTGCTTGAGGAACGCAACACGCGCCATGCCAAAGTTGCTCGCCGAATCATCCGGCGGCACGCAGCGCTCGTCGCCCCAGTAGAGCTGGACGCGGCGCCAGGGGATCTTCTGGCTGAACTGCTGGCGCGCCAGCATGCGGTAGAGGGCGCGCGGCGTCTCGCCGCCGCTCAGGGCGGCGGCGAACCTACCGCGCGCCGCCGCCGCCTCCTGCGCCGCCAGTGCGAACAGGTCGGCGGCGCGCAGGGCCAGCGCCTCGGCGTCGGGAAGGATCTCGATACTCACGCGTCGTCCGCCTTCAACGGCCGTCGCCAGGTGTGCCCGTCGCGGGCGATGAGCGCATCGGCCGCCTCCGGCCCCCAGCTGCCGGCCTCGTAGATCGGGCTGTCGCGCTCCGGCTTGGCCGCCCACGCTGCGAGGACGGGGCCGACGATGCGCCAGGCTTCCTCGGCCTGGTCGCCGCGCGTGAAGAGCGTCATGTCGCCCTCCATGGCGTCCACGAGCACCGTCTCGTAGGCGCTGAAGGGAAGCTCGTGAAGGGTGACGCCGTAGGAGTAGTCCATGGCCACCGGCTGCAGCGCTACGGCGTGACCGGGCTTCTTTGACTCGATGGTGAGAGAGAACCCCTCGTCCGGTTGCACGCGGAGAACGAGCACGTTGGGCTGCAGCCCGCCACCGGCCTCGGCGTCGCGGAACAGCAGCACGGGCGGCCGCTTGAAGTGGATGGCGATCTCCGTGACACGGCGCGCCAGCCGTTTGCCGGTGCGCAGGTAGAACGGCACGCCCTGCCAGCGCCAGTTGTCGACGAGGAGCTTGAGCGCCGCGTAGGTCTCGGTGGAGGAGTCCGTCGCCACGCGCTCCTCGGCGCGGTAGGCCGGCACCGACTCGCCGGCGATGACCCCCTGAACGTACTGCGCGCGCACGGCCCAATCCGAGACCGACTGGCTCGGGATGGGCCGCACGGCGCGCAGGACCTTGAGCTTCTCGTCGCGCACGGCGTCGGCGCCGAAGGCGACCGGCGGCTCCATCGCGACGAGCGAGAACAGCTGGATGAGGTGCGGCGTGATCATGTCGCGCAGGGCTCCGGCTTCCTCGTAGTACGGCCCGCGGTGCTCGACCCCGAGCGTCTCCGCGGCGGTGATCTCCACGAAGTCGACGTAGCGCCGGTTCCACACCGGCTCGAAGATGCCGTTGGCGAAGCGCAGGACCAACAGGTTCTGCACGGTCTCCTTGGCCAGGTAGTGATCGATGCGGTACACCTGCCGCTCGTCCAAGACTCCGGCGATGATCGTGTTGAGATCGTGGGCGGTGGCAAGGTCACGCCCGAACGGCTTCTCCACGACGAGGCGCGTCCAGCCGGCGACCGGCTTGCCGGCTGCATGCTCTGCGTCGTAGGCGCCGACGCGCGCCAGCCCCGCGGCGCCCAGCTGCCCGACGATCGCGGGGAACTGGCTGGGCGGCGTGGCCAGGTAGAACATGCGGTTGCCACGCCCGCCCTCCCCGTCGAGCTCCTCGAGAGCGGCGCCCAAGCGGCGATAGCCGTCGGCATCGTCGAACTGGCCCTGGACGTAGCGCGGCGTCTCCAGGATGCGGTCGCAGAGCGCACCGTCCACGACCTCCGCGCCGTAGTGATCGTCGATCGCTTGCCGCATCAGGGCGCGGAAGTCGTCGTCGCTGAGATCCTGACGGCCGTAGCCGACGAGTGTCGTGCCGAACGGCAGCACGCCGTGACAGCCGAGGTCGTAGAGCGCTGGGATGAGCTTGCGATGCGTGAGGTCGCCGGTGACGCCGAAGATGACGAGGCTGCACGGGTCCGGGTGGCGCTCACCGCCGAAGGGCGAAGGCGACGACCCCGGGCGCGCGGCCCCGGAGACGCTCAGGCCCTCCTCGTCACCGTAGCCGTCGGTCTCCTCGTAGCCGAAGCCGCCACCCGTTGCGTCGTCGCGGTCGCTCACTCCTTCTCCTTCACCGCGTGGCCACCGAACTCGTTGCGCAGAGCGGCCAGTACCTTGCCGCTGAAAGTGTCCGTCTGGCGCGAACGGAAGCGCATGAACAGTGCGGACGTGATGGCCGGCATGGGCACCGAGTGGGCGATCGCCTGCTCCACCGTCCAGCGGCCCTCGCCGGTGTCGTCCACGTAACCGGTGATCTTTTCCAGGCCGGGGTCCTTCTTGAACGCGTCGACGGCCAGTTCGAGGAGCCAGCTGCGCACCACGCTGCCCTGATTCCAGAGGTCGGCGATGGACGCCAGGTCGAGGTCCCACTCGGTCGCCTCGAGAAGCTCGAAGCCCTCGGCGTAGGCCTGCATCATCCCGTACTCGATGCCGTTGTGGACCATCTTCACGAAGTGGCCGGACCCGTGGCCGCCGCAGTACTCGTAGCCGTGGCCGGGAGGCGCCAGCGTCTTGAGCAGCGGCTCGATGTGCTCGAACGCCGAGCGCTCGCCGCCGGCCATGAGGCAGTAGCCGACCTCGAGGCCCCACACGCCGCCGCTGGTGCCGGCGTCGAGATAGCGGATGCCCTTCTCGGCAAGCGCCGCGCCGCGCCGGATGTCGTCCTGGAACGGGGAGTTGCCGCCGTCGATGAGGATGTCGTCCGCAGCCAGGAGCGGCACGAGCTCGTCGATCGCCTCCTGGGTGGTGTCGCCGTAGGGCAGCATCAGCCAGATGACGCGCGGCTGCGGCAGCGCGGCGACCACATCGCCGAGCGAGCGGACCGGCTCGGCGCCCTCGGCGCCGAGTTCCTCCGCCTTGGCGTAGGTGCGGTTCCAGACGACCACGCGGTGATCGCCGCGCAGCAGCCGCCGCGCCATGTTACCGCCCATGCGGCCCAGCCCGACCATGGCAACGTCCATCAGGACCTCCTCGCTCGACCGGGCCTGCGGCACGGCAGGCTGCGGCCTCTAGAGCGCCGCGGCGACCAGCTCAGCCAGGCGGGTGAGGCCCGCCGGCACGTCGTCGCCGAGGCACACGCGCAGGGCACGGCACTCGTGCGTCCGCAGGGCCGCCAGGTCGCCGCGCGCCTGGGCGCGCTTGAGCACGCTGAAGCTGTACGGCTGGCCCGGAATTTCGACATCGTCGGGGTCGTGCCCCAGCAACTGCAGGAACAAACCCCGGTTGCGCCCGCCCTTGTGGAGCTGACCGGTGGAATGCAGGTAGCGCGGGCCATAGCCTGCGGTGGTCGCGACCTTGAGGCCGTCGCGCAGCTGCAGGCGCACTGTCTGCAGCTGGTCCCAGACGGCCCCTCCCGGTGCGATGTACGCCTGCAGGGCGACGTAGTCGCCGGCCGAGGCCTGCGCGAGAAACGCGCGCAGCGCGGCCGGCAGGCCTTCGTCGCCGACCGGGAAGGCGAGCTTCGCGTCGGCGCCGCCGGGCGTCGCTTCCGAGAGCTCGCCGCCGGCGATGTAGCCGGCCAGCAGACGCTTCGTGTTGTCCTTGCTTTCCTGCACGTTGGGCTGGTCGAAGGGATCGATGTCGAGCACGGCGCCGGCGGTGGCCACGGCGAGCTCCCAACGCAGGAACTCCCCACCCAGGCCATAGGCGCCGTCGAGCTCATGGTCGAGCACCGGATGGCCGGCCTCGGCGAGCGCCCCGAGCCGGCGCGAAGTGGCGAGCTCGACGGTCCCGGCCAGGCGGACCGCCACGAACACGCGATCGTCGTCGTATAGAGGGGGTGCGCCGAGCTCCTCGAGGTCGACGGGCACGATGCCCGTGCCCTCCTTGCCCGTGCTCTCGGCGACGAGCTGTTCGACCCAGGCGCCGACCGGCGCCAGCGAAGGCTCGAAGACGAGCGTGAGCTTGTCGCGGCCGCCCAGAGCCGACTCACCCAGGGCGGCGCCCAGACGCAACGCCGGGTTGTCGGCGGCCGGCACGTCGGGCCCGCAGGCCGCCGCCATGGCGCGCACGCCGTCGAGCAGGCGCTCCAGGTCCACGCCCATCAGAGCGGCCGGGACCAGACCGAAGAAGCTGAGCGCCGAGTAGCGACCGCCGATGTCGCTCGGGTTCACGCAGATAGCGCGGAAACCCTGTGCCTTGGCCTCCTCCTCGAGTGAGGTGCCCTCGTCGGTGATGGCGATGAAGTGACGGCCGGCGCGGTCGCCGTCGAGCTCGCGGAGCCGCTCGTAGAAGTAGGCGTGGAAACTCGCCGTCTCCGTGGTGCCGCCGGACTTGCTGGCGACGACGAACAGGGTCGTCTCCAGGTCGACGGCCGCCACGACGGCGCGCACGGCGGCCGGGTCGGTGGAGTCGAGAACGTGCAGGTCGAGATAGCCCTGGCGCACGCCGAGGACGTCGCGCAGGACCTCGGGCGCCAGACTGGAGCCTCCCATGCCGAGTAGGACCGCGGAGCGGAAGCCCTCGGCCCTCAGCTCGGCAACGAAGTCGTTCAGGTCCTCGACCTGGTCGCGCACGTCATCGAAGACGCTGAGCCAGCCGAGCGCGCCGGCGATGACCTGCTGATGCGCGTCGTCGCCCGGCTTCCAGAGGGAAGCGTCCGCCCCCCACAGGCGAGCGGCAAAGTCGTCCGCGGCGAGCGCGGCCAGACGTTCCGCGACCGCCTCGTCCAGTTCCCGCGGCAGCCGGGCGCCGTCCATGTCAGCCGCCCTCACCGGAGAGCAGAGCCGTGCGCTTCTCGTCGACATGGGCCACCACGGCGTCGAACGCGCTCACGAAGAGGTCCACGCCTTCGGTCTGCAACTGGGCGCCGACGCTCTCCATGTCGATCCCGAGCTGGCTGAGCTCGCGAAGCGCGCGGTGCGCGTCTTCAAGGTGGCGCTGGACGGTATGCGCCAGTGTCCCGTGGTCGTTGAAGGCCTTCCAGGTCGCCTCCGGAAGTGTGTTCACGGTGTGCTCGCCAATGAGCTCGTCCACGTAAAGGACGTCCGAGTAGGCGGGGTTCTTGGTGCCGGTGCTCGCCCACAGAACGCGCTGCACCTTGGCCCCCGAGGCGGCTATGAGCTGCCAGTCGCGGCTGTTCAGGTAGCTGCGGAACCGTTCGTACACGATCCTGGAATTGGCCACGCCGGCCCTGCCCTTGAGGTTCTCAAGCTGCCGCCGCTCCGCCACGTCGGCGGCGGCCTCCAGCTTCTCGTCCAGCAGCTTGTCGATCAGCGTGTCGACCCGTGAAACGAAGAAGCTCGCCACTGAAGCGGTCGCACGGATGGTCAGGTCGCTCTGCAGCCGGTACTCGAGCGCATCGATATACGCCTCGGCCACGGCCTCGTACTGCGACATCGAGAAGAGCAGGGTGATGTTGATGTTGAGGCCCTGACGCAGGGACTCCAGAATGGCCGGGATGCCCTCCCGGGTCCCCGGTATCTTGATCATCACGTTGGGACGGTCGACCGCGGTGAACAGGCGCTGCGCCTCGGAGATGGTCTTCTCCGTGTCGTAGGCGTAGTGCGGCGAGACCTCGATGGAAACGAAGCCGTCCTCCCCGCCGCTTCCCAGATAGACCGACGCCAGCACGTCGCAGGCGGCGCGCACGTCCTCGACCGCGAGCCGGTCGAAGATCTCGGCGGCGTCGAGTCCCTGGCGGGCGAACGTTCGGATCTGCGCGTCGTAGGCGGTGCCCGAACCCATCGCCTTCGCGAAGATGGAGGGGTTGCTGGTGACGCCGCCGAGGCCGTCGCGGTCGACCATCCTCTTGAGGCCGCCGCGGGCCACCAGCTCGCGGCTGATGTAGTCGAACCAGGGGCTCTGACCGAAACGGTGCAGCTGAGAAACTCGACTGTCGCCGGGACCGGACATCGCGATCACGCTCCTTTCGCCATCAGGGCCTTGGCCCGTGCGTAGACGTTGTCGGCGGTGAAGCCGAACTGCTCGAAAAGGACGCCGGCGGGAGCCGAGGCGCCGAAGCGGTCGAGGCCGATGACCTCACCGGCGTCGCCGACCCAGCGCTCCCAGCCGAAGGTGACCGCCGCCTCGACCGCCAGACGGCGGTGACAGGCGGCCGGCAGGACGCTCTCGCGGTAGGCCGCGTCCTGCTGCTCGAAGATCTCCCAGGACGCCAGGTTCACGACGCGCGAGCGGACGCCTTCGGCGGCGAGGCGTTCGTGCGCCGCGAGCACCAGCGGCACCTCGCTGCCGCTGCCGATGAGGATCAGCTCGGGGCCGGTTTCAGCGGCGGCGTCGGCCAGCACGTAGGCGCCGCGGGCAACGCCCGCGGCCGGGGCGTACTTGGTGCGGTCCATGGTGGGCAGCTTCTGGCGCGTGAGCACCAAGGCGATGGGGCCGTCGTTCTTCTTCAGCGCGACCCTCCACGCCTCAACGGTCTCGTTGGCGTCGGCCGGGCGCAGTACCGTCCAGCCCGGGGTCGCGCGAAGGATCGCCAGATGCTCGACCGGCTGGTGGGTGGGGCCGTCTTGGCCGAGCCCGATGCTATCGTGGGTGAGCACGTAGATCACCGGCTGGCCCATGAACGCGGCTAGGCGCATTGCCGGGCGCATGTAGTCGGTGAAGACGAAGAAGGTGGCCACATAGGGGCGCAGGCCGCCGTGCAGGGCCATGCCGCTGCCGGCCGCCGCCATGGCGTGCTCGCGCACGCCGAAGTGGAAGTTGCGCCCGGCCGGCGTGGCGGCCTGCTGATCCGGAGCGTCCTTGATCCAGGTGTTGTTGGAGGGCGCCAGGTCGGCCGAGCCGCCAAGCAGTGTCGGCAGATGCGGCGCCAGCGCGTTGATGGCCTGGCCGGAGGCGGCCCTCGTGGCGAGGCCGCCCTCGTCGGCGGCAAAGGCCGGTAGATCGGCGTCCCAGCCGGCCGGGAGCTCCCGTCTCCAGGCGGCGTCCCAGGCGGCGGCGCGCCCGGGGTCGGCCGCGCTCCAGACGGCGTGGCGCTCACGCCACGCCGCGTGCGTGGCCGCGCCGCGCGACGCGGCCACGCCGTAGAACGCCTTGACCTCCGGCGGCACGAGGAACGTGGGCTCCGTCGGCCAGCCGAGATTCTTCTTGGCGAGCTCGAGCTCGTCGACGCCAAGCGGCTCCCCGTGCGCCGTGCTCGTATCCTGGCGGTTGGGAGAGCCGTAGCCGATGTGCGTGCGGACCGCGATCAGCGACGGCCTGCTTCCCTCGGCCTTCGCCGCCGTGATGGCGGCGTCCGCGGCGCCGAGGTCGTTGCCGTCGGCGACCCGCTGCACGTGCCACCCGTAGGCCGCGAAACGCGCCACCACGTCCTCCGTGAACGCCAGGTCGGTGCCGCCGTCGATGCTGATGTGGTTGTCGTCGTACAGCACGATGAGCTTGCCGAGGCCCTGGTGACCGGCGAACGAGGCCGCCTCGCTGCTGACCCCTTCCATCATGTCGCCGTCGCCGGCGATGACGTAGGTGAAGTGGTCCTGCACCAGCGGGCCGTCGCCGTTGAAGGTGGCTCCCAGGAAGCGCTCAGCCACGGCCATGCCCACCGCGGTGGCGAAGCCCTGGCCCAGCGGCCCGGTGGTCGTCTCGACCCCGGGGGTGTGCCCATGTTCAGGGTGGCCCGGAGTCTTGCTGCCCCACTGGCGGAACGCCTTGAGATCGTCGAGGCTCAGGTCGTAGCCGGTGAGGTGCAGCAGCGCGTAGAGCAGCATGCTGCCGTGGCCGGCGGAGAGCACGAAGCGGTCGCGGTCCGGCCAGGCCGGGTCGGCAGGGTCAAAGCGCAGGTGGCGCGTAAAGAGCACGTGGGCCATCGCCGCGGCGCCCATGGGCATGCCGGGGTGGCCGGACTTCGCCTGCTGGACGGCGTCCGCCGCCAGGAATCTGACGGTGTTGATGCAGCGCTCTTCCAGGATGGGGTCTAGCTCGCCGGCGGGCTCAGTCATGCGACCTTCCTTGTTCACGTGGGGCGTCGGGCGGCCGGGCGCCGCCATTTGGGCGGTCGCAAGGCTATCTGGTAGTCAATTCCCTTCGCGGCCGGTTTTCAAGGACGAACCGGCGGGAGGCGTCACCGCCGCCGGCGGCCGGCTTGCCACCTTGTCGAAGCGTCAGTAGTCGCCTTCGGCCGGCACGACACAGACGAATGACAGCGGCGTGTCGCCGGTCGCGCTGAACTGGTGCTCGTCGCCGGCGGGCACGAAGGCGAACGAGCCCGCCTCGATCTCGTAGTCCTCGCCGTCCAGGTGCAGCTCGCCGGCGCCGGAGGCGACGAAGTTGATATGCGGCCACGGGTGCACGTGCCGCGGCGTGTGCCCGCCGGGCGCGATCTCGAACAGGCGCATGACCCAGCCGTCCCAACCCTCTCCCGCCGAGACCAGCACCCGCTTTACCACGTCCTGCACGCCCTCGCCGGTCATCGTCACCGCGGCCAGGTCCTCCGCCCTGCCGACTACCTTGTGCTCCGCCATGCCGATCTCCTGTCCATCACGGTTTCGGTCTTCCACTACACCTTCTTCACGCCGGCGATGAGCTTGCCCGCCACGTCCTGCGCGTCGCCGTACACCATGCGCGTGTTGTCGGCGTAGAAGAGCTTGTTCTCGATGCCGGCGAAGCCCGCGCCGCGGCCGCGCTTGATGACCAGGACGATCTGCGCCTTGTCCACGTCGAGGATCGGCATGCCGTAGATGGGGCTGCCGGGGTCGTCGCGGGCCGCGGGGTTGACGACGTCGTTGGCGCCGATCACCAGCGCGGCGTCGGCGGTGGGGAACTCGCCGTTGATCTCGTCCAGGTCGTAGATGAGGTCGTAGGGAACGCCGGCCTCGGCGAGGAGCACGTTCATGTGCCCGGGCATGCGCCCCGCCACCGGGTGGATGGCGAACTTGACCTGCACGCCCTTCTCCTGCAGCAACTTGGCCAGCTCCCAGACCTTGTGCTGCGCCTGCGCCACCGCCATGCCGTAGCCGGGGACGATGATGACCTTCTGGCCGAAGGCCATGCTGATGGCGGCGTCGTCCGGCGCCGTCTCCTTCATCGAGCCTTCGACGGCGCCGGTGAGTTCCTGGCCGCCCTTGGCGCCGAACCCGGCGAAGAGCACGTTGCCGATGGAGCGGTTCATCGCCCTGGCCATGAGCTGCGTGAGCAACGTGCCGGCGGCGCCCACCACGATGCCGGCGATGATCAGGGCCGCGTTGCCGAGCACGTAGCCCTCGAAACCCACGGCGAGGCCCGTCAGCGCGTTGTAGAGCGAGATCACCACCGGCATGTCGGCGCCGCCGATGGGCAACGTCATGAGCACGCCGTAGAGCAGCGCGAAGGCGAAGAAGCCGGCGAGGACGAGCCCGCTGGGCTCGCCCCACACGCCGGTGTGCTGCAGCACGACGATCACGCCCAAGGCAACGGCGCCGGCCAGGACCAGCAGGTTGACGACGTTCTGGCCGAGGAACAGGAACGACTTCTTGATGAGGCCCTGCAGCTTGGCGAAGGCGATCACGCTGCCGGAGAAGGAGATCGCGCCGATCAGCGCGCCGATGGCGCCGAGCACGGCGAAGCTGGTGCCCATCGTCAGGCCGCCGCCGCCAAAGTGCAGGAACTCATTGGCGGCGATCAGCGCCGCGGCGCCGCCGCCCATGCCGTTGTAGATCGCGACCATCTGCGGCATGTCGGTCATCGCGACCTTGCGCGCCGCCACCCAGGCGGTGCCGCCGCCGATGGCGATCGCCACGAACATCAGCAGGAAGTTGCCGAGGTGCGGGGTGAAGAAAGTCGCCACGGTGGCGACCAGCATCCCGACGCCGGCCCAGATGATGCCGCGCCGCGCGGTGCGCGGTGAGCTCATCCGCTTGAGCCCGAGGATGAAGAGGACGGCGGCGACCAGGTAGCTCAGCTGGATGAGGTCGCTACGCATCGCCGCCGCCCTTGGCCGCGTCCTTGTCCTTGCTGCTCTTGAACATCTCGAGCATGCGCTCGGTGACGGCGTAGCCGCCGACCGCGTTGGCGGTGCCGAGCAACACGGCGAGGAAGCCGATGATGCGCTCGGGCGTGGTCTCGGCGGCGCCCAGGGCGACCATCGCGCCGACGACCACGATGCCGTGCACGAAGTTTGACCCGCTCATCAGCGGCGTGTGCAGGATCACCGGCACGCGCGCGATGACCTCGTAGCCGACAAACGCCGCCAGGATGAAGATGTAGATGGCGGCGAACCCGGTGATCATGGCGCACCGGCTTCGACCCGCTCGCGCACGTCCGCGTTGATGATCTCGCCGTCGCGGGTCAGGACGCTGCCCTTGAGCACCTCGTCGTCCCAGTCGAGCTTCAGCTCGCCGTCGACGATGAACGGCGTCAGGAAGTGCATGAGGTTGCGGGCGTACTGGTCGCTGGCGTGGACCGGCAGCATCCCGGGAATGTTGAGCGGCCCGTAGATGAACACACCGTTGGGGTGGTTGTACTGCTCGCCGGGTCGAGTGAGCTCGCAGTTGCCGCCGCCCTCGGCGGCCATGTCGATGATCACGGCGCCAGGCTTCATCTTCTCGACCACGTCGGCGGTGATGAGCTTCGGCGACGGCTTGCCGGGGATCGCCGCGGTGGTGATCACCGCATCCGCCTCGACGATGTGCTCATCGACGATCGCCTTCGCCTGTGCCCTCTCCTCCTCGGTGAGCTCCCGGGCGTAGCCGTCCTTGACCTCGGCATCGATGCCGGTGTCGATGAAGCGGCCGCCCAGGGACTGCACCTGCTCGCGCGTCACGGCGCGGACGTCGTAGGCTTCGACCACCGCCCCGAGCCGCCGGGCGGTGGCGATCGCCTGTAGCCCGGCTACGCCCACCCCCAGCACCAGCACCTTGGCCGGGCGCAGCGTACCTGCAGGCGTCGTCAGCATCGGGAAGCAGCGCCCTGCCATGCAGGCCGACATCAGCACCGCCTTGTAGCCGGCGATGGAGGCCTGCGAGGTGAGCGCATCCATCGACTGGGCCCGGCTGATGCGCGGCAGCAGTTCGAGGGCGAAGCTCGTCACCCTGCGGCCACGCAGCGCCCTGATGGCATCGAACGCCTTGTACGGCTGCAACAGGCCGATGACGACCGCGCCTTCGTGCAGCAGTTGGGCCTCGTCGAGGTTCGGGGGGTCGACCTTGAGCACCACGTCGGCGGCGAACGCCTCGGCCGCGGTTTCGACCAAGCTGACCGCCTGGTAGTCGGCATCCGGGATGTGGCTGAGCTGGCCGGCGCGGCTCTCGAGCAGCACCTCGGCGCCCAGCGCCGCGTACTTCTCGGCGACCGCCGGCACGAGCGCGACGCGGGTCTCACCAGACGCCGATTCTTTGGGCACGCCAATGCTCAGAGCCATCGATCCTCCCACCTTGATGCTGAACCCGGACGAGGGCTCGACGAGTGCCTTCCCGCAGCCTGGCGGCCGAAAACCTTGCGCCGCCAGTGCAAACCGTGCGGCGCGGGATCAGCCGGCCAGGCGGCGAACCGCCACCGACACCGACCCGACGCCGACGTGCGTCGTGAGCACGGCCCCCGCGCGCACCACGGGGACCTCGCCGCCCAGATGCTCGCGCAGGCGGGCGGCGACGAAGTCGGCGCCGGCCTCGTCGCCGCTGTGCACGACGATCGCCCGGGCCGGCGCGCCTGCGGCGAAGCGCAGCGCGCGCCGCACGATGGCGTTGAGGGCGCGGTCAAAGCCGAGCGCCGCGCCGCCCTTGGCTGCCCTGCCGGTCTCGTCGAAGACGATGATCGGCGCAAGACCGAGGCGGCCCAGGGTCCGCGCCATGCGCGCGCTCACGCGCCCGCCGCGCACCGCGAAGTCAAGCGAGGCGACGGTGCCGAAGATGCGTATCCGACGTTTGACCTGCTCGGCCGTGCGCACGACCTCGTCGAGGCCCGCACCGGAGGCGATGCTCTCGCCGACGGCCTCGATGAGCAGGCCCGCGCCCACCGACACGGCGCACGAGTCGATGACTTTGATGCGCGCCGGGTCGACTGCGCGGGCCGCCGCCTGCGCCGCCTGGACGGTCCCCGACATGGCGCCGGCTATGTGCACCGAGACGATGCCCTCACGGTACTCGAGCAGCCGCCGGTACGTCTGCGCGAAGTCGGCCACCGCGGGCTGCGACGAGCGCGGTACGTGGGTGCTGCTGGTGACCCGCTGGATGAACCCGTCGAGCGTGATGTCGACGCCATCGAGGAAGTCGTCGTCGCCCAGCGACAGCGTGAGCGGGACGGCCACGATGCCCAGGCGGAAGGCGATCTCCTCGGGCAGGTCCGTGGTGGAATCGGTGACGATCGCCAGGGTCGCGTCGCGGCCTTCGAGCTGCTGCAGCACCATATCGTCGATCTTGGTGCGCTCGATGGCGCCGAGCCCCGCCACCGTCGCCAGAAAGCGCTGCGGCTCGTTGGTGTGCAGGTGCACGCGCAACCGCTGGTCGCCGCCGGCGACCACCAGGGACTCGCCCTGGCCCTGAACGGCGGCCATGACCGCGTCTCGCGACAGCGACGTCCCGGCGCGAGGTGCAAGCAGAGCCTCGCTGCAGTAGCGGAAGCGCTCGTCGATCGCCTCGTGCTCGGCGGTGAACAGCGGCAGGCCGTGCGGCGGCGCTTCGCTGGACACCCAGTCCACGTCGCGCCCGCCGCGCAGCGACTCGAAGATGCCCTCCAGGAAGTAGACGAACCCCTGCCCGCCGGCGTCGACCACGTGGCTGCGAGCCAGCACCTCGAGCTGGCGCGGCGTCTCGGCGAGCGCCGCGCGCGCGGCCACCAGGCCGCCGTGCATCATCTCGGTGAAGTCGTCCTCGTGCGAGCGTCGGCCGAGCTCGTGCGACCACGCCTTGAGCACCGAGAGGATGGTGCCTTCGCACGGGTCCTGCAAGGCGGAGTACGCCGACTCCATGCCGCGCCGGGCCGCGTCGGCGAACTGCGGGCCGTCGACCTTCCGGCTGCGACCCATGGCCGCCGCGAGGCCGTGCAGGAACTGCGCGAAGATCGCCCCCGAGTTGCCGTGCGCGCCGTCGAGCGCGCCGTCGGCGGCCACGCGCGCCGCGGCGCCGACTCCTTGGGGCGCGGCGCTGCCGAGCCGCGAGGCCGCCGCCTTGAGCGTGGCCGCCAGATTGGAGCCGGTGTCGGCGTCGCGCACCGGGAACACGTTGATGCGGTTCAAAACCTCCTGCTCGCGCACGACGGCGAGGGTGCCGGCGCGCACGACACGGGCGAACACGGGGCCGTCGAGTGAGCGGACCATCACAACCGCCAACCTTCAGGGTCGAGGGTCTTCCGGAGTCGCCGCCAGCTTGTCCTTCCTCGGTGGCCACGGTACGAAGGCGCTCGTCGTGCGCTGGTACTCGCGGTACGCGTCGCCGCGGCTCTTCAGCGCCTGCCGCTCGGTCGCCGGGATGCCGGTGACGCGAAACAGGAAGAAGCTGATGAGGGCCGGGCTCACCAGAGTGAGCGCCCACCAGGGCGCCCCGATCGCGACCACGACGTACGTCCACCAGTGCAGCCACTCGAAGAAGTAGTTCGGGTGACGCGAGTAGCGCCAGAGCCCCACGCGACACACCTGCCCTCGCGTCGCGGGATCGGCGCGGAAGGCGGCCAGCTGGCAATCGGCGAGCGACTCGCCGCTGATGGCCACCAGCCAGATCACGACGGCAACCCAGGACCACAGCGAGAGCGATGCCTTTGAGCCGGCGACAACGAGGAACGGCAGCGACATGAGCACATCGAGCAGCCCCTGCACCTGGAAGAAGATGAAGAAACGGGACTGCGCCTTGTCGCCCCACTTCGCACGCAGCGTCCGGTAGCGGCCGTCTTCCTCCTTGCCGCGCACCCGGTTCAAGTACACGTAGAGAGCAAGGCGGGCAGACCACGTCCCGGCCAGGATCGCGACGAGGAAGCGCTGGGCCGGGTCGCCGGAGGCGGACCCGGCGTAGAAGACGGCGAGGATGCCCAGCCCGGCCGACCACCCGACATCGACCACGCCGGCGTCGCCCTTGGCCCGCGCCACCAGCCACAGCGCAGTCATCATGACGGACATGAGGGCCCAGCCCACGAGCACGAGTACGACGGCGTTCACGGCGCCTCCCGGGAGCGGTACCTAGCGTGTCAAGTCGACAAGCCCGGCGATCAGACAGTCAGTGCCTGTCTACCCCGACCAGCATGATACCGATTTCCAGACATGAAACGAAATGAAGACCCCACCGCACACGGGGTCAGAGGAAGGAAGTCGCAAGGATCGCCCTCGGTGCGTGCGGACCGGTGGCTGCGCGCAGACCGCTCGTGGTCGGGCTGCCGGGCAGCCCGCGCGCTCAGTGCGCCTGCCTCTCGATCCTGTCGAGCGACTTGCGCGCCGCTTTGCCGATGCGAGGCTCGGGATCCGCAAGGGCACGCTCCAGCGTCTCCTTCGCCTCCGGGTCGCCGATCTTGCCCAGAGCCTCGACGACGATCAGGCGCAGCAGGGCATCGGGGTTGTGCAGAGCTACGCACAGCGGCTCGACGGCCACGGGGTCGCCCATCATGCCAAGCACGTAGGCGGCATCCTGGCGACGATGCAGATGACCCTCACGAAGGACGAAGATGAGCCGGTCGCGTGCCGGCTCACCGATGATGACCAGCGCCTCGCGGGATGTGCTCAGCTGAGGAAGATTCTTGGTGTCCAGGCGCTGGATGATCTTGTCCATGAACTCGGTGAGCGCCCTTCGGGCGTCCGCCTGGATCGCCGGGTCTTTCTTGTACTTCGCCGCGCGAACGAGGCGCTCGATCTTGCCGGCGGCCTCGAGCTTGGCGACGTTGGGCGGACCTAGCACTGCCACAGATGGTCCCTTGCAGGTGATGAGGCGCCCCTGCGGCGCCCGGAGCACAGTCTACCGCAGGACGCGGTTGGCCACATCGAGCAGGCGTGCCGGCAGGTCGCAAAAGGCGCGCGGCGGGGGTTGCGGCCGCACTCCAGATTCTACCGCAGGCAGCCGCGCGCACGGTCCCCGGCCGCGGTCAGGCCCGGAAGGCGAAACCGAAGCCCGGCGCCTGCGCGAGCGGCACGAGGGGGCTGCACGGTACCCCGACGTGCGCCGCGCCGTGGAAGGCGAGCGGCGCGACGTCGTTCGGGCCGCCCGCGTAATGGAGGCTGGCGAGAGCCTGGATGTGCTCACGGCCCACGCCAAGCTCGAACTGGCCGCCGCCGTAGAGGACCATGCCGGCGGCCTGGACGCGCTCGACGCAGTCCAGCAGCGCGCTCAGCGACCCGAAGCGCGACGGCTTGATGTTCAGATAGCGCGGCCGCGACTGAAGCGCCTCGACGTCCGCCCACGAGTGGATAGGCGCGTCGTAGCTGAACCGAGCCTCTTCCCCATCCAGCACGTCCCGCGCCGGGCCGGCGAGCTGCGGATCTTCGAGGATCGCCTCGGGGAACGCCGTCGCCACGGCTCTGTACTGGACCGGGTCGGGCGGGTTGTCCACCGGCGAGCCTTCGTAGAAGGCCTTGAAGTCGAGTACGCGCACGCGGCCGGTAGCGGCGATGCGCTGCATCGTGCCGGCGTCCCACTCCGGGGTCGGGTCCAGCTTGAACTCGAGCGCCGGGTCGACGGCCAGCCACGGCTTGATGTCGAGCCGCGTGGACACGACGAAGCGCAGCGGGCGGTACGGGAGGCGGAGCGCCGCGCCCAACGACTGGCCCCCCTGCCGCAGGGCCAGGTCCAGCGCGGCGCTCTCGAACGCCCAGCGCCGGTACTGACGGAAGAACTCCATCTGCGGCCGTCTGTCCGGGAACAGGTCCAGGCCGCCGACCATCCGCGAGAAGCCCTCCAGCGTCCAATCTCCGGCCAGAGGCAGCCTCAGGGGGTACGGCTCGTGGTCCTCGGCAGCGTAGGTGACGTCCTCCCCACGGCCCTCGTGCCCGCGGCCGCGCAGCACCACGGTCGTGGTCACGCGCAGGAAACCGCTGGAGACCTCCAGCTCGGCGCGCTCCGTCTCGTAGTCGTCGACGTGAAGCGGCAGCGCGGCCAGCCGTGCGTAGGACCCGCCGATCTGTTTGCGCAGTGAACTATCCATGGGAGGACACTACCCAGCAGCGACGGCGCTCACGCCCTCAGGCGGCCCACTCCGCGCAGACGACCTCCGCCTGCGCCAGCACCAGCTGCGTGGCGTGCTCCTGCTTGTCCGGCGGGTAGCCGTGCTTGCGCAGCAAGCGTTTGACCACGACCCGCATCTTCGCCCTTGCGCTCTCGCGCAAGTTCCAGTCGATGGTCGCGTTACGCTTCACCGTCTCGACCAGCTCCTGGGCGATCTGCTTGAGCGTGGCATCGCCCAGCACGGCCACAGCGCTGTCGTTGGTCTCGAGCGCGTCGTAGAAAGCGAGCTCGTCCTCGCTCAGGCCAAGCTCTTCCCCACGCTGGTGAGCCTCGCGCAGCTCCTTGGCAAGCCTGATGAGCTCCTCAATGACCTGGGCGGACGTGATGGCCCGGTTCTGGTACTGGATCACCGCGCTCTGCAGCATCTCCGAGAAGGCGCGCGACTCGACGAGGTTGCGGCGGAAGCGCGCTTTGATCTCGTCGCTCAGCAGCTTCTGCAGCAGCTCGACGGCGAGGTTACGGCGCGGCATGTCGCGCACCTCAGCGAGGAAGCGATCGTCGAGCACCGAGATGTCGGGGCGCTCGAGCCCGGCCACGGCGAAGATGTCGACGACCTCGTCGCTCGAGACCGCGCGCGAGACGATCTGCCTGACCGCGAGGTCGAGCTCCTCGTCGCTCTTCAGGCCCTCGACCGTCGTCTTCATAATCGCCGCGCGCACCGTCTGGAAGACGCCCACGTTGTCGCGGATCGCGATCGCCTCCGCGCTGGGCACGGCCAGCGAGAACGCCTTGCCGAGCGCCGTCACGGCGTCCACGAAGCGCTGCTTGCCGCCCTCAAGCCCGAGGATGAACTCCTTGGCATCACCGATGAGGTGCAGCTTCTGCTCGTGATTGCCGCCGACCCAAACGGCGGCGCGCTCAAAGCCGTGCAGCATATCGCAGACGACCTCGTACTTCTCCTGCATCACGGCGATGGCTTGCGCCTGGTCGATGACCGGCTCGCCCCTGCCGCCGCCGTCGGTGTAGTCGTGCAGTGCACGCTTGAGCTGGTCGGCGATGCCGAGGTAGTCGACCACCAGGCCGCCCTGCTTGTCGCGGAACACGCGGTTCACCCGCGCGATCGCCTGCATGAGGCCGTGCCCGCGCATGGGCTTGTCGACGTACATCGTCGTGAGGCTGGGGGCATCGAAGCCGGTGAGCCACATGTCGCGCACGATGACCAGCTTGAAGTCGTCGTCGGGGTCCTTGAAACGGTGCGCCAGCGCCTCGCGGCGCGGCTTGTTGCGGATGTGCTGCTGCCAGCCCAGCTCGTCCGCCGCCGAGCCGGTCATGACGACCTTGACGGCGCCGGCTTCGTCGTCGGCCGCGGCGCCCGCCTGCACGGCGTGCCACGCCGGCCTCAGCTTCACGATCTCCGCGTAGAGGTCCACGCAGATGCGCCGGCTCATGCACACGACCATGCCCTTGGCCGGCGTCGCCGGGTTGCCGGCCTGGCGCGCCTCGAAGTGCTCGACCAGGTCCCTGGCGACCAGCGCCAGACGCCGGTCGGTGCCGACCATCGCCTCCACGCGCGCCCACGTGCTCTTGAGCTTCTCGCGGCGCTGCAGCTCTTCGCCCTCGGTGACCTCCATGAACTCCGCGTCGATCCTCGGTTTGAGCTCCTCGGGCAGCTCGATCTTGGCGAGCCGCGCCTCGTAGAAGATGCTCACAGTGGCGCCGTCCTCGACAGCGCGCTGGATGTCGTAGGTGTCGATGTAGTCGCCAAACACGGCGCGCGTGTTCTTGTCGGTGAGCTCGATGGGCGTGCCGGTGAAGCCGACGAACGAGGCGTTCGGCAGGGCGTCGCGCAGGTGCCGGGCGAAGCCGTCGATGAAGTCGTACTGGCTGCGGTGCGCCTCGTCGGCGACGACGACGACGTTCTCACGGTCGCTCAGCAGCGGATGCACGTCGCCCTGCTCGTCGGGCATGAACTTCTGGATGGTGGTGAACACGACGCCGCCGGATGCTACTTGCAGCTTGCGGCGCAGATCGGCGCGGCTCTCGGCCTGCCCCGGCGTCTGGCGCAGCAGCTCGTGGCAGTCCGCGAAGGTGCCGAAGAGCTGGTCGTCGAGGTCGTTGCGATCGGTGAGGACGACGAGCGTGGGGTTGGCCATCTCCGGCTGCTGGATGAGCTTGCCGGCGTAGAAGGCCATGGAGAGGCTCTTGCCGCTGCCCTGGGTGTGCCAGACGACGCCGACACGGTGGTCGCCGGAGACGGCGCCGACGGTGGCCTCGACCGCCTTGTTCACCGCCCAGTACTGATGGTAGGCGGCCATGATCTTGGTGACCTTGGGGCCGTCGACCTCGAAGACGATGAAGTGGCGCACGATGTCGAGGAAGCGACGCTTCTCGAAGACGCCCCTGACGAGCGTCGCCAGCTCCGGCGTGCCCTTCTCGGCGATGGCCGAGCCGTCGACGGTGCGCCAGGGCATGAAGCGCTCCCAGGCACCGGTGAGCGTGCCGTGGCGCGCCTCGATGCCGTCGCTCGCCACCAGCAGCTCGTTAGTGGTGAACAGGCTGGGGATCTGCTGCTTGTACGTTTGCAGCTGGTTGAAGGCGTTCTTGGTCGTGGCCTTGGCGTCGCCTGGGTTCTTGAGCTCGATGACGGCCAGCGGGAGGCCGTTGACGAACACGACCACATCGGGCCGGCGGTTCGTCTTGCCCTCGACCACGGTGAACTGATTGATGGCGAGCCAGTCGTTGGCCTCGGGGTCGTCGAAGTCGACGAGCCAGGCCTTGTCGCCGGCGATCGAGCCATCGGGGCGCGTGTACTCGACGTCGATGCCGTCGACGAGCATGCGATGGAAGCGGCGGTTGTTCTCGAGCAAGCTTGGGCTCTCGGCGACGAGAACCTTCTTGAGCGCGTCGTCGATTGCCGAAGCTGGCAGGTCCGGGTTGATGCGCTCTAGCGCGGCGTGCAGACGCCGAGAGAGGACGACTTCGGTGAAGTCGTCCCGCTCGGCCGCGAGCTTCTCGGGTTCCACGTCAGGGCCGAAGGCGACCTCGTAGCCCAGCTCGCCGAGCCAGGCAAGCATGGCTTCTTCCACGTGCGACTCGACGATCGTGGCCCCAGGAGTCACGGCTGCCCCTCTTTTGGTCGTAGACCCTCCGGCCGCAATCGTACACCCGCACTCGGTCGGAGCGAGGCTGCGACGGCTGGTGTCAGTGATGTCACTCTGCCGGGGA